>Ga0208695_1000538_pt1 | contig 40128 bp, 68 predicted proteins | sample AD_UKC111_MetaG_FD_184449 | JGI IMG/M metagenome (GOLD analysis project Ga0208695, IMG submission 184449) | Active sludge microbial communities of municipal wastewater-treating anaerobic digesters from Hong Kong - AD_UKC111_MetaG (SPAdes)... | ecosystem: Engineered > Bioreactor > Anaerobic >... | reverse complement strand
CAATGTGGGTTTTGAAATTGAAATTGAGTTTGATGGTGAAATTCATACAATTTCTTATGATAAAGCTGTTAAATCTCGTGGAGATGTCACTGTTTGTTGTATAAAATACGATAAAGTAGCTAACAAATTTTCCATTCATGATGTTATTAGTAAACACACATCTTTGGGTGGTTCTTCAAAAGAAGTGTGGAACATTAATACAGCTAAGTTTCATCGTGTTAATGCTGTTATGCTTTCTCCTAATTATTGGGATAATGAAAACAAAGGTAATAAACATTTTATGTTTATGATTGATGGTTGTCGAAACACAGAAGGTGCACGTGGAATTTATAATGAATTTTTACGTAGTGAGTTGAAAGAACATCGTAAGGTGTTTGAAATAGTTGGAAGTAAGATGATCACAGACGAATCAGAAGCACAATTGAGTGGATTGGGTTTTTCATCTACAAAGAAAGATGAAATTGTGTGTCGTGTGACAGGTGCGTTTGAACGCGTTATTAAAATTGCAATTTAAAGGTGTTTATTATGAAAGATTTATTATTGAAAGCTACACGCCAAAAATATCGTTTTGGTCCAAATGATGCATTGACTGTTGAAGATTTGTGGGATATTCCTCTCACAAGTCAGGTGAAATTATCATTAGATAAGATTGCTGTTGGTTTAAACGAACAAATGGGAAATAAACAACCTATTTCGTTTGTTAATCCAGCATCATTATCCAAAGATGCTCAAACGATTGAAGATAAATTCAATATTGTTAAAGGTGTTATTGATATCCGCGTGCAAGAACAAAAAGCTGCACAGGATCGTCAAGTTAAAGCACAAGAGCGTCAGCGTTTGCTTGCTATTCTTGATGAGAAGAACAATGAAAAAATGCGTGCAATGTCTGCTGATGAAATTGCTGCAAAACTTGCTGCATTGGACGCTGAACCATTGTAAAAGTTAAAATATAAAGGTTTTTAGTTGTTTAAACCCTAAAACCTTTATATAATACGTTTATCACTTTGGGTTAACAAGTGCGAACGTTTGAATATTCTTATCGATAATTAGAAATATTCTCGGTCATTAAGTATAATGACGAATTTTGGCAGTTTTATCGTCAAGCTTGACCAAGTAAAAACTCCACAACTTTATGCCACTTTAGCTCAGTTGGTTAGAGCAGCCCACTCCACGATGTGCAGGTTCGCCAAGCAAAGGTTCAATTCCTTAAGCACGTGTCCAAAGAATAATGGGTTGGTCGCAAGTTCAATCCTTGCAAGCGGTACAAATTTTTGAGAAAGTATTATGAATACGGTTGACTGTTTTGTGGAGATTCCGTTTGGGTATTTTTGATAATCTGAATACTAATATCCCTAAATTACAGGGTAATCTTGGGGTACATAGAGCTGTTTACGAATATGGTAAATTGGGTTATAATGTTTTATGGCCGTTGTGTGATTCAGCTAAATATGATTTAGTTATAGAAAAAGATGGACAATTTCTAAGAGTTCAGGTTAAAACGTCAAGAACTAATATAACATACCGTAACAAAAGAAAAAACGGAGAAGTCACTAAAACCCTTTGCCGAACAAGATGGGTAGTTATGTTAGCTACGTCAGGTGGGAACACTAAAACGAATACAAGACGTCTACGTGAAGAAACAGATTATGATGTTTTGTTCGTACTAGTCGATAATGGTAAATGTTGGAGTATACCAACCACAGATTTTGAAGCGTGTAGTGGTATTATTATTTGTGAAGAGCGGTATTTGCAGTATCAATTGTGAAATTAATATTTAGTTGTTGTAAAACCAAACACATCTATAGATAATAATATCAATGGTTAAGAATTTGGTGAGATTTCCTGTCGCCGCGCTGTAAACGCGGTGTAGTAAAATAGACGGGTGGCTTCTACTAGGTGTTCAATTCACTATCTCAACACCATATTTTTGCCTAATAGCTCAGTTGGTAGAGCGGTAAACTGTTAATTTATTGGTCCGTGGTTCGAGCCCACGTTAGGCAGCCAAATTCTTAGTTAGAAATTAATTTTGCTGAGTACTAGAAATGCTTCAATATCAAGCTGATGAATTAATTGAGTCTGTCCAGAATAAAACCAGATGGTGTACTAGTAAAATTTGTGGCTGTTTAGGATGTGCCAATCGCTCTGATGGACTACAAATGAAGGGCGTCACATATGAGCAGTGGTTGGATTGGAAAGCAAGAAATCAGCATTTATTTCAAAACCAGAGTGAAGATACTAACACGTTAGGTAGTTTTTTTAAATCTGGTGATTAGATCAAGAACGTTGTTATGGTAGTTAATGCGGATATAGTGTTTAATGGTTAGCACATGATCCTTCCAAGTTCGTAGTACCGATTCGAATTCGGTTATCCGCTCCAACTTCGGAGACTTGTAAACCACTATTGGTCTCCCACTTTCCATACGGTGTTAGTATGGACGATGATGCTGGATGGCATTTGTGATTTTGTTTCTTTTACACATTAAAGAGCAGTGGTTTGCTGAAAAGATTCATTTTTCTCTTCCTGTTCTTCTCCTTTATTTTCCATTTTTTATATTTTATAATACATATATTATTCAATGAGGTTGTTATGAGTCAACTTAAATTAATTCGAGTTATGGCTGATTATAGTTCTACTGGTTTATGGGATCAGAATAGTTTTCCTATTGATTTGCCAGACTTGCCATTTTTAATGCCTGAATCGTTAAAAGATAAATTAAAGAAATATGTTGATATGTATGAAGTTGATAGATATTTCTTTCATGGTAGCTATGATAATGAGTGCATTGAAGATGATACAGATGCAAGAAAGCTTACCCAATTGGGATGGGAAATAGCAGTAGAAATCGATGCTATTGTTAATAAAGGAAAGTCAGCTATTGACAAAATCAATGTTGTTTTTTATGATGAGCTTAATAATGTTAATATTTATGTAGATGATGCGACAAAGCTTATTAAAAATGTTTTTGACATTCACTTTGATGGATATGATTTATGAAAAAGACAGTTAATGATATCAAAACATTGGTATTGAATGGCACATTTCAAATATGGCAAGATTTTGCTAGTTTAACCGCCACGTTTGATAACCAAGAATTTACTCTATCTGTTACAGGTACAGGTACAGTATGGTTTGAAGGAGATGGATATGGTTCTCCGACAAATTATGGTTGTGGTAGTTTTACTATGTCATTAAAGCAAATTGAAAAGGTTCTAGGGTATAAATTATATCCAACTCCACATCGTTTGAAACAAGAATTAAATGAAGTGAAGGAAGGTTGTATTGAAATATCCTGTTCAATTAACAAACAAAGAGATACGGATTTCTTCAAAGCTCTGCTGGAATCTGACTTTCATTATGAAACATTATCGAAAGTGTTGTGTCTAACAGCATCTAAAAGAGATTTTCCAGCTTGGAAAATACTCTATAACAAAGTAAAAGCTGATATTATTGATGATGACGGTGATTTGATACAATATTTGGGAGTATTGATATAATCATGAACCCAATTTGTAACGCGTGTGGAGAAGGACACACAACTCCAGAAACAGAAGTTGTTGATTATATTTATGAAGGTATAACTCACCACGTTACAATGTTTTATCAAACATTGAATATGAAAACCCTGTTCTTTAGGACAGGGATGAAATATTCATTTACCCATAAAAATGTTGAGTATAAATAGTTACATATTCAAACGAAAACCAAGTTTGGATAAGTAAAAAACAACCGCTGGAATGGCGGGGTTTGCTCAACAATAAAAATTGGTTGTGGTTTAAACCACAACCATCGTTGAGAAGCCCACTTCTTTAGATGTGGGTAAGTTCACAGAAAGTGTTTCAACTACTAGCTTAACGTGCGCCACCCCACACGTTATAAGCCTGTGCAAGTGAATCATTTATATTTTTAATGCTTAGGCAGTGGCTGGGGTGGTGTCACTGTTAAAGCACGAGATAGGTTTTATGATAAACTCAAGTTTTATACACGCTTATGAAAAACGTGACGAATACTACACACCCAAAATACTTGTCGAGGCCATTGTGCCTTACATACCAACATGGGCAACTGTATGGTGTCCATTCGACACTGAAAACTCCGAATTTGTACTAGCCTTTAGAGATAGAGGCAATACAGTAATACATAGCCATTTAAAAGACGGCTTAAACTTCTTCGAGTACGAACCTGAACAATATGACTATATAGTGAGCAACCCCCCGTTCACTAAAAAGCTAGAAGTATTGGAACGTCTTTATCTTTTAAACAAACCCTTTGCTATGCTATTGCCTTTGCCGATGTTGAATTATCAAGAGGTGGGTAACTTCTTTATTGATAAGAAAGTAGAATTACTTATTGTCGATAAAAAAGTATCTTATGACGGTAATACATCATCTTTTAACACTTCCTATTTTTGTAAAGATGTTCTGCCAAGAGAGCTAATCTTTTGTGCTTTAAAGCACAACAACAGCAATAAGTTTTTTACCCCAAGTCGTATGTACACCGATATGTCTAAAACCTAACTAAAAGTTAAGCGGTAAGCACTTCACCGCTATAAAAATACATAACTGTCGGCTGGGTACTTGTCACGCTGCAATGTGAGTTAGATGTGTTGACGATTAGCGATAGAGTGTGGAGATAAAATATGTATTACGCTGTTAAATTTTGCATGAACGAAGGTGAAAAAGTTTACATTGAACTAAAAAATCCTATTTCTGACTATGAGCAGGCAATAATTGAAGCAGAAGAAATAGGGGAAGAGGAAGATTTATTCGATAATAAAGTCTGGTTGCCGCTTAAGCCACAACCATCGTTGAGAAGCCCATTTCTTTAGATATGGGCAAGTTCACATGTTGATATTGAAGGATGGTTTGAACCACTTCAATTTTCACTATTTGAAGAATTCAAACAGCATTTAACAGATGATGGTTTTAATATTAATTTCATTAGAATTGTTACTGATGGTTATGATCTTGAATATGGTGAAGGTTGGTGACAATAAATTTGTATGATGTAAAATGAAAGAATTATACCATATTTTTAACCTAAAGAAAATATGGTATAATGATAAAAATATTTTCAATAAGGAAAAAACATGATATTTTTATCACTTGTAATCAAAAAGTCTTTTGTAACGTTTTTAGGTTTTTCGGATAGCCAATTCGAAGCAGTAAATGTTTTTTCAGCATGGGCAGCCGACCATAACATCAAAATCAAACTCCCACGTATTGATGATTTCAATCATACTGATAATGTTGGATTAGATACGTCACATCCTACATTAAAAACACCTGGGTTTAAACATCAACAATCTTTCTTGTTCGAAACAGAACATGAAGCTACCACAGTTAAAATGGTAATACTTTCTTATAGTCCAGATAAAAAAGATGATGGTCCTGAGTGGGTTGAGGGATTTGCTGTTGAGTGGATTGAATCAGAAAAAGGATGGGGAACGCGTCCTGATGGTACATCCATTCATCTGACCACTAATAGTATTATCGCACTTGATAACACATACGGTACTGGTATACCAAAAGCAGTTGTACCGACATGTTATAGTTATATTGGTGACAAGCTCTCAATATTAATTCATCGCGACTTAGCTACAGAATTAAAAGAAGAACCTACCAAATCTTACTTTTGGTATGATTCAACAATGCACACAATTGTAAGAGATGAACAGTTGTCACGTGTTGTTATTAAAGCTAAAGAACAAAAGTGAGAAAAATATGTTTAGTATGATTTCTAAAATATTTTTTCTGCTTGTCTTTTGGGTATTGATAATATGTATGGTCATTATTTTGCCTGCTGATAATACCATTAGTGATGTAGAAAAACAAGCAAATATGGCAGCTTCTGTTCCACATCCCATGGAAAATAGTAATCAAAAGGCCCAACAACTGTGTTCAATTAACACGAAACAGCTATTAATAAATGAAAAGGTGTTTAAACAATCATTTTCTGATTATGGAATTACTACAAACGGTCTCATAATGGTGTGTGGTAAGTATGAAAACAAAAATTGTGTTGAATACGATACATTACCAAATACTTTGCCGTTATGTGCAGATATTACAAATATTGTAATAAGTGGTAATTATGATATAGTGGTTGAATACAAAATTTCCAATGAATGTGTTAATAAGGGAAATATAGGAGCTATAAAATGATTGATTATAGTAGTTGGATTGGTAAGCAAGTGAGAAAAAAAAAGAAGCCCTTTAAAAGTGGTAAATTGATCAACACAGTTATTGGGATTGTTGATCATCCTTATGTAGTAGGTAAGAAAGCTTTTATTTTTGTTGAAGATGGTAGTGCTGTTTCGTGTGAAAAATGTTTCCTTGTCACCTAAAAAAACATTTATTATAATAATAAAAATTAAATGATTTTAATGTGAACAAAAAACCTGATAAGTTGTATATTCTGAAATGTGGCAACAGATATAAAATTGGCATAACAAGTGATATAACACAGCGTGTATTATCTTTGCAAGTAGGCAATGCTGATGTTATCACTGTTGAATATATTGAAGAGAGATATAATCCAATAAAGGCTGAGAAATGGTTACATAAGCAGTTTGCAAGTAAGAAAGTTAAGGGTGAGTGGTTTGAAAATATCACACTTAATGAAATACGTAGTAGATTGCTTATGTTTCATGATCAAGAACCCAATCCTAATGAAGAGTAGAATATTATGATATGGCTTATTGTTTATCTTGTTTGTTTTTCAATGTCATATTTTTTCTTTTGTATGATCATGAAGCAACCCGTGTCTGTAGCTTTTTGGGTAGCTTTTGTTGTTTATATGTTGATTTGGGGAAGTTATACGACTGGGTATAAACTAACCAAGTGGTTTTTAGATTAATTGGGGTATGTTAAATGGGATGGTTTATTTATTTTTTAATTTGTGAAATTGTGTGTTACTTTATCCCATCTTTGAATTTGAAAACCCTGTTCTTTAGGACAGGGATGAAAAATTCATTTACCTAAGTAAAGATTGAATGTAAATAATTACATAATCGAAAACCAAGATTATATAATGAATTTAGAATTCAAACCGCTGGAATGGCGGGGATTGCTCAACACCAAAAATTGGTTGCGGCTTAAGCTGCAACCATCGTTGAGAAGCCCACTCCTTTAGGTGTGGGTAAGTTCACAGCTGTTACCGTTCCTTTTTCTATTACACAGGGTCTGATTGTTGGTGTGATTGTATTTGTTATAACATGGCTGCTTGTTAAAGCTAATGCACATGAAGCAATTGGTGAATTGATTGAAGCACTTTTTAAAGGACTTGATTGATGATTACGTTATATGCTGATGGTAGCTGTGCTCCAAATCCGGGTATTGGTGGCTGGGGTTGTGTATTAATGATGGGTGAGCATTATAAAGAAATTTGTGGATGTGGTACTGGTACGGATACGAACAATCAAATGGAGTTAATGGCTGTAATTAAAGGTTTGGAAGAAATAAAAACCAAACAAATTCCCATTCATGTGTATACAGACAGTGGTTATGTGGTTAATATATTCACGCAATGGATCAAAGGATGGAGAAAGAAAAAGTTTAAGGATGTTAAAAATGCTGAACTGATTCAATATTTGGATGGATTGGTACAATCCTTTGTTGAGGTTAAGTTTTTTTGGGTAAAGGGTCACTCTACTAATCAATATAACATTCGTGCTGATGAATTAGCTAATTTAGGACGAGAACAATATGTTGAATAGTTTAAGTTTGTTTATTAATCAATATAATGCATCTATTGACAAACAAAAAGGAATTCGAATGGGACAGTACTTTTGCAATAAATTTGTAAAAGAAAGTTGGCCACAATTGTTTTATAGTACTGATGATAATAAATCTAAGCAAATGATTGAAGAATGGTTAATACGTTATTGTTATGAAACAGATTTGCCTCAATTAAAAAACAAAGATTTGTAACTTATGTGGGAGAAGAACAATGAGTCTAAAATGTTATACTAAAATGAACCAATCATATTTTTATATTGGTAATTGTGTTAATTGTTTTGATGATGATGGGGATGGGTTATCTCATATACCATACAACGATGTTTCAGAATTTGCTTGTGCTGAAGAAGAGTATATTGAAATATCTAAAGATTTATTTCTATCTAAATGTGTATTGAATATTGATGTTGGTGATTTAAATGATTGTCAATATTTTTATGATAACGATCGAGATTTATGTGTGCTATACAATAAAGAAAGAGACATTCATTATTTTTTTGAGGATTGATTTTTAAAAACTCCACATTATTAAATAACAGTTAACTGTTATTGCTATGAAACAGAATTACCTTTGGAGAAACGATAATGTCAGTTATGGCAGATATAAAATTTAATTGTACAAATAAAGCGATTAATGATTTGTTACAAACAATTAATCTATATGACTGTGAATTTGGTGTAGTTGAACAAAAATTTGAAAAGACATCCTGGTTTGGATTATCAAAGACATTTGAGTATAGATATGAATTTTATGCTCGAAATATTAATCGCTTTTATGGCGGTGAAAGTCATGACTTTCAAGATTTAGGATATTATACTGAAAAAGAGTTATTACAAATTCTTGAATTTGTGAGTATTTTTAAATCTTACGCTTTGGTGTTTGATTTTCATAAAATTCAAGATTATTCAATAAAGGAAAGTAATTCTTTATTACGTCGATTGGGTAAAACCACAGAAGAAGTTGGGGAAATGGCTGAAGCTATTTTATGTGTTGATGATCCTAATAATACATCATATAAATTATTAACAATTAAAGATGTTAAAGAAGAATGTGTTGATGTATTGTTAATGGTATTAAGCATTTTCTTTGATAAGAAGATAAATGGCACTTTATTTGAACTTACTAATCTATTGCACAAAAAATGTGATAAGTGGTATGAAACGAGTATTATGAAAACCTTGGGGAAAAAATAATGCTAAATTATATTTTGAGGATTATCGGTTTACAAAATGCTATTAATGTTGAAAGATCATTAATTCAAGCTGGAGCTATGTGGATTAATAATTCTCGAACACCTTTTTTTGAGACTTTCAATCCTACAGATGAAATGAAACAATGTAATATTTTATTTGTTCTTTGGGATGAACAAAAAGATAGGTATGAGTTATCCTATCTACCTGGTTCAAAACATTTTACTAATGAAATTCTAGAAGAGTTATGTCCAACACATAGTGATTTAATTTTAACGATTCGCAATACAAAAGCAAAGCAAGTATGTGTTTGGCGAAACGATTTAAAAGTTCGCACTGGTAAAAAGATGGCTCAAAGTGGACATGCATTTGAAGCATATACCAAAGAAGCTGATGAATGTGATATGTTTAGTCCAAGATGGTTTTACGAATATGGTGGTAAGCGTAAAATCGTAGTTAGTGTAATCAATGAAGAAGAATTGGATAATTTAGCACAAACATTAGACCAATTATCTATTAGTCATACAGTAATTGTTGATTCAGGTTTTACAGAATTTAATGGGGTTCCAACTAAAACTTGTTTGGGTATTCATCCTGTGTTTGATGAAGATATTGATGGTGTTACAGGTAATCTAAGTTTATATTAGAGGTGTATATGTTTTTTAAAGCAAAGAACGAAGCTATTATTAAATGTTCTTGTGGTTTATTAGAGCATCAAATTCATTTAAATGATATTGAGCATATGGTTGAAATTGCTATTATACCAGCACCAAGAACCCTTAAAGAAAAAATGAATTTGGTTTGGAAAATTTTGCGTGGTAAAGAAGCTGTATTATATGATATAGTTATCAATAATGATGATTGTAAACAATTAGGTGATTGGTTAACACAACGAGTAAAATAACAGGAGTGACTTAAATGGACTTTCTTCAACGGATTGAGCGAAAAATGCAAGGAATGCGTTTATCGTGTACCCAGATTAATGGTAACACGACGGCAAAAATCAAGGTACTGCATTTAACAACAATATTAAAACTAATTAGTGAGTGTAAAAAAGAGCTGTCTGATAGTGAGGAAAAGTTTACTAAGTTGCTTAATCAATATAGATTAGTTGTGGAAAAAGAAGCAAAAGGACGTAATAAATGAATACATTTCCATTAGTTATGACCATGGTCACAAATAAATCAATGTCTAAAAGTATTGAGATACTTGAAAGCTATGAGGAAGAATTTAATGTTGCATTACAAGAGCAAGTAGAGCTGATGACTGAAATGATTATGTATTCAATCGAATCTCTACGAAATCCAAAGAAACGATTGAAAAAGGCTGAACAGCAAGCGGCAAATATTGGGATTGATATTTTAAATAGTATTACAATTGATTATAGTTTTAGTATGGTTGATGAGGAGTATTTTTTTCCTGCCACATTTCAAGTTTCTTTTGACATAATGAATGATGATACAGATATAAATGTTGATGATGAAGAATTTGCAAGAATTTTTACTACTATTTTTACTAAAATAATGGATTATGTTGAGGAATATGTGCTAGTTGCGTTGTATCCCTTTTCTGAAAGAGTGTTGCATTAATTGGATATTGATTTTGATTTGCCATCATCTTTTGATGCTCAAAAACACTTTACTTGTGTTAGGGCATCTATGGTAAACAATGGAGATTTGGAGCGTCATCCATGTGGATATTATTTTGAAAATATTCCCACATGTGATGGGGTATCTGTAATACCCTATGATAAGGCAGAAGAGTTAGATTTCCAAAAGATAGACTTTTTAACTTTGCATCTTTTGGATAATTTATCTTTTGATGAATTACAAGAGTTTAGAAAACAAAATCCAAGATGGGAGTTATTACAGCAAGAAGAGTATGTAAGGCAACTCATACATTTTGGAACGAAAGACGCTAATGGTCAGTTGAAGCATTTACACGTGTTACAATATATTAAGCCTTCATGTTTAGAAGAAGTGGCTGATGTGTTGGCGCTAATTCGTCCAAAAAATGTGGCATATATTGAGCAGTATCCAATTAATAAAAATTATGTGAGAACTCAAATATATGTAAGTAAAAATGATGAATATTTGTTCAAACGGAGCCATGCTTTTTCATATGCGCAGATGATTGGAGTGCAATTAAATGTCCTTGTCTCCAAAAATACATTTTTAGATAATAAATTTTTATTATTTTGAGAAAAAATATTATGAGACCAAATGTACATGTATCTGCATCTTTAATTGAGACTTTAGACTTTCAAGTTGTTTGTGGTATAAAACAAGCATGTGAAAGATTATTTACTTATCCTTTATCATTGTTGCGTGGAATTATACCGTTGCCTTGGTTTATCAAACATAAATGGTTTATTCAACTAACAACAAATGTTTTGGGTTTGTTTTTCCATAAATTATTAATTATAATTAATTATCCTATTGTTGTAATTTGTATTTTATTAAATTTATTCATCATGCGATGTGAGACACATGAGTATATTGTTCAAGAACATTTTGGTGAAGAATATAAATTGTACAACTTTAATTACTTTTTTATTATTGATATGTACTTTGCTGTATCAGATAATGCAGATGACGAAGTATTATGTTTTTCAAATTTAAACGCTTTGATGTCTCTCTAAAAAGTTGGGGGTTGTTATGTCTAAGACTGAAATGTCTAATCAAATTGTATCAGATATTATGATGTTATATAAGCATTTGTCTTATGACGAAATGCGCAAAGTGATCCGTGAAGAATGTATTTCACGAATTAAACGCGAATGTAATATGACAGATGCGGGTGCGACAACATACTTTAGCAATTCTTTTAAGTTTTTGACAACAGGTGAGAAGGTTAGTTATTATGTAAACAATAACAAACCTGCATCCAATTCTGTGTATGTTCCAACAGGTGTTGATCCTAGTACTCGTGGAATGTATAGTGTTGTTACCTGTAATGCAAATAAAGTAGCTTTGTATGTATCAGCTCATCACGGTAAGGAAGACGCCTTATTAGAAGGTAAACGCAATAACAAACCTGTAATTAATGGATTACAGATAGTTGGACGCCCTTTGGGCACTATTGAAAAAGGAACTAGTTGTGGAGTGTGAGAACATGGAAGATATGCAACCAATAGAAATGTTTTTTGAGTTAGGAGGTATCAGTACGAAATTAGTTATTAAACAACTGAATTGCACTGATACTCCAAATGAAGATGGAACATATAATATTGATGTTGAATATGAGCTATATCAAAATGATCAACCTGTTATGATTACAGAGCCAATTAATGAAGAAGTGCATCAATATCTGAACGATGTTTTTGAGCATGTTTTTGATTATTTTCTTGGAGTAGCTAACAAAAATGAGTAAACTTTGGATTAAACAGTCGAGAAAGAAACGTAAGTTGGATATCATACGATTGCTAAACAACACACGTAGTGGAAAACTTTATTGGCAAGAATTTTTGTCATCTCCGTATCTTGAACAACATTCTATCAAGGTAATAAATGATACAATGGCAGATGAGCCTCATGGATTCACAGATGGTTTCATTATTTTGAACAGTCATCTAATGTTCAATTATGAAGTGATATCTTCTGAGTGTCGTTTTCTGGATCAATATCAAATAATTGATTATCGGAATGTTTTTGCTTCTGATGTGATGCCACAAATGATTATTGGTGCTGAGTTTTTATATGGCTTTCAATATGGCATTGGATTACGATTAATTGTGCCAGAAGCTTATATCACAAAAGAAGGTATTATTAACGTTATTGAAGAATTTGTTAAAAACGACTTCAAACCTTTTGAGCGTATTATTCGTTCCTTCACAATAGAGGAGAGACAGCAGTTAAAATCATGTGTAGTTGCGTTTTAAACGGGAGTTGTGGGATTTAACATATTTTTGTCTATCGTACCTTAAATCACGGTTATTTACTTGTTAAACATGATTTAATTAAGTATAATTAAATCACAAAGGAAAAAATTTATTACAAGGATGTAAAAATGGCTAAATTAGCTACTATTCGAACTGTCACTGGTATTGATCCAATTAAAGATGCTGATAAAATAGAGCAAGTATGGATTGATGGATGGAGTCTTGTTAGTAAGAAGGGTGAATTCAAAGTTGGTGATGTTGGCTTATATATGGAAGTTGATACTGTATTACCTTTAAGTAACCCTTTATTTGAATTTTTAAAGGAACGTGGTACTCGAACAATTAATAATCAATTATGTCATAGATTAAAGTCTATTAAGTTACGTGGGACATTGAGTCAAGGTTTATTGCTACCATTATCCCATTTCCCTGATATTGATTTCGAAGTGGAAGATAAATTTGAAAAAGATTTTGGTGAGGAATTGGGGTTGTTTCGTTATGATCCTGAAATTCATGGTCCTGGTATTCGGGTATTACCAGCACAAGCTGCGGGAAGTTTTCCTAGTTACATTCCTAAGACTGATCAAGAACGTTGCCTTGATGGAGATACTATCATACTAACACCAACAGGAGAATTTAAACTTGTTGATCTTGTTCACCAACAATATAGAGGACAAGTATATTGTATAGATGATACAAACAATGTATGTTTAGATGATGTTATTAATACCATTGAAAAACATGACGATGAATGGATTGAAATTGAAATGGAAAATGGAACTGTTATTGTGGTTACAAAAGACCATCCTATATATCTTCCAAATTTGGGTGTATATAGAGAAGCACAGTATTTAGTTGAGGGTGATGAATTATTAGCGATTTTGTCTCCAAAAGACTGATCTAAATACTATCAGTCTTTTGGAGAAAAACATGGAATGTCCAATATGTAATCAAAGTTGTGTTAATAGGCGCATATTATCTTTGCATATGGCAAAGCACCACAAAAACCTCCCTCTGATAGAGAGGGAATATATTATTTGTAATTTATTATTTGGTGTAGAAGTAGTACAAGAATTAATTACACAGTATAAAGATGAGGTTATTTGTTGTGATGATTTAGTACGCAATAAAACAGATATTGTTAAGTTATTAAAATTGTTGGGTTTGAAACGAACGAATCAACAAGAAAAATTAACAAAGCGCTATAGAGAAAAGTATAGTTCAACTATTATTGAAAGATATGGTGTTGATAATGTATCTAAATCTGAAGATATAAAAAAGAAAAAACTTAATACAATGGTGGAAACAACAGGTCATAATGATTATAGTAGTTTCTTTAAAAGTGTAAAAGAACAGAGAGAAAGCGCATTAAGAACACATCTCGCTGATGTGGAACAATTGCGTCAACGATATGAAACAATGAAGGTAACACTCAAAGAGCGATATGGTGTGTCAAATGCAGGACAGATTGGTTTTGTACGTAAGCTGAATTCCGAAAAGCAGAAATTATTTTTCCAATTCATGTCTGACGATGATAAAAGATTATTTACATTGCCTGCTAGAAGCACTTTTATACGAGGTCATAATTGGTGTTCTCAAATAGAGCAGCGTATTCATTTAGCCTTAGAAAAGGCTGAAATACCGTTCAAAAAGCATGTTTTTATAAATGGTTACAATTTTGATATATTAATAGGTAAAAACTTATTAATTGAAATTAATGGAGATTTTTGGCACGCTAATCCAAGAATTTATATTGATTCAGATATAGTTATTGGTGATAAGCGGGCAAGAGATATATGGGATAAAGATCTCAGAAAGCGTATGTCCATAAGTTCCGAATATAATCTTCTAGTATATTGGGAAATGGATATAAACAGCATGTCTGATGAAGATGTGTATAATATGTTAATAGAGGATATTTATGATGTTGAATTTGGAAACAACCAAGATACAACGGATTGTACCAGTGACGAAGAAAACAAATAGTTACTGTTTAACAACTGCGAAAAACCACAACTTTTTTGCTAATAGAATTCTAGTGCATAATTGCCAAAATATATTGCATGTACTCAATAGCACTGAATCATTTGAAGTTACTATTAAGTTGGAAGGAAGTAGTCTAACGGTTTATCGTAATATTAATGATGAGAAGTTCCCCACAGGTATTTGTTCGCGAAATTTGAAATTGAAATATCCTGAATGGGAAGAGAATAATGCGTTGTTATTGGAGCAAAATCCAGATATCAATGTGGCAGGAATTGCTTTACAACAAGGACTGCACATGTTCCTAATGCTAAAAGAAGGTAAGCTACAAAGTCACTTCTTACAGGTGGGGGCCAAGTATTTGAGTACTATTGTTGCATATTGTGATAAATATAATCGTAATCTTGCATTTCAATTTGAATGTATGGGCCCAAATATTCAGGGGAATATTGAAGGTTTTGTTGATTACCAAGGATTTTTATTTGATATTTATGATATCGATAATCAAAAATATTTATTACCAGAAGAGCGTAGACGAATTGCAAAGGAGTTAAATATTCAGCATGCTCCTGTTCTTGAAACAGAAATGGTAATTACAGGTAAAAAATTAGCAGAGATGTTAAGTTTGGCAGATGGGCCAAGCATTAATGCGAAATTAAGGGAAGGAATTGTTTTCAAGGCCAACTCTTACTATCGTGGTCATAGTGTGACGTCTTTCAAAGTGATTTCAAATAAGTATTTGCTCTCACAAAAAGATTGATCGTTCTTGAAAAAATTAACCTACCAAGTTAATTTTTAGAAAGGGTGACAAAAATCACCCTTTCTTTTTGTCTTTATGGTGAATGTCATTTCACTGTTGGACCCGCGAATAACCAAAACGCAGCTAACACAGGAGAAAGTTATGAAAAAGCTTGCATTTTTAATTGGTATTTTTTTGAGTATGTCTTCCTATGGGAATGATAATGTTGTCGCTACAATTGTTAACAAAAGTAAGTTATCAGTTGAAGAGGCAAATCAAATTTACGCTTTCGAACAAAAATATGCCAAAATGTATGACATTCCACTTAATGTTGGATTGGCTATTACGTATAAAGAAAGTACATTTAACGTTAAGGCCAAAAATGGTGTTAGTTATGGATTAAAACAAATTAATTATCCGGTTTGGTATAAGCAATTAAAATTACAAAAAAATTGCTTATTTGATAAAGAATGTAATATAAAAAATGGCTATATTATTTTAAATTATTATGTGAAAACTAATAGTGGTAATTTAAATGAAGCAATTATGGATTACAGAGGTAGCACAAACAAAAGTATTAATCATAGATATATGAAAGATGTTATACATAAAAGTATGATGTTTGGTTAACAACTTTTTTTCCAAAAACACCTCATATATAATTGATTTTTAAAGAAAAAATTATTTTATAAAATGAGGTGAAACATGACAATTATTACAACATTGCAGCATTTAGTGCAACCAACAAGTACAGTTGAATTTCCACTCACATTAGCGACGGAACAAATTATACACAATATTTTTCATACACTTGCGAATAGACCAGAAGCAATTGGTGTTGCAGCTAATCAAATTGGTTACGATTGTCGTATTTTTGGTATGTATGTTAGTGGTGAGATTGCTATATTTATTAATCCCGCATATGAATGTGTTAATGGCGGACGTGTTATTGTTTATACGGAAGGGTGTTTAAGTTTTCCTGGTGAAAAGATTAAAACAAAACGTTTTGAAAAAATTGTGGCAACAGCCTTTAATATTGAAGGTAATCAGATAGAATTGAATTTATCAGGGATTGAGAGTATTTGCTTTCAGCATGAAACGGATCATTGCAATGGTATTGTTATGCACGAGCGTCAAGCTGGTTCCAATGGAATTCAATCTCGTAAACGTTGTAAAGTGTTGCGAAATATGAAATAGGAAGACAATCATGCCATTTAACAAAGAATTACTTCCACATGAACTGCTATATTGCAGATGAATTATGAAATAAAACCAACTTTTCACCAAAAAAAATTTATTATATAATAAATAATAAATTGATAAAGGAGTGAAATGATTCACTCCTATTTTTATGTTAGGAGAAAAACAAAAATGTCAAATGATATGGATGATGAAAAAATTGTTGAATTTGTTGTACTGGATAATGAAGCGAAAGCGGATATTTATGTTGAACAGATGACAACAGAAGGTATTAATAATGTGCTCAATCGATTGCCGAAAGGAGAGTCATTGGAGTTTTGTGATGATTGTGGAGAAGAAATACCGTTAGCAAGAAGAAATGCGTATCGTGGTGTAGCGCGTTGTATAACATGCCAAACAGATCATGAAATGAGAACAAGAAAATGATGCCTAAAATTTCAACAAGTTCGTTTGGAGCTTTCGTAGACCATTGTTTAGCTATAACTGAAAAAATGAGTATCGAACGTGAAAAATATCTATTTGATTGTTTAAGACAAGGTGATAAGACGGTTATTAAGGAACTGATTGTATATAACATGAGATACGTTGCTTGTGTTGTATATAATATGACAAAACGTTCTATTAATCATTATCCTGATGCTTTGAGTCATGGTGTCATTGGAATGATGAAAGCAATTAAAATGTATGACCATAACTTTGGTGACGGTATGAGATTTTCGGGATTTTGTTATCCACATATTAAAAATGAGGTGTGTGAATATTTCATACGAATGAAAAACATATATAATTGTTCGGGTTCGAAAGATCAACGCAAGTTGTATTTTCAAATTCCCAAACTAACCAAAGATATTAAAAATCTTACCCTTGCAGAAGCAGAATTTATTGCCGAACAAACCAACACATCCGTTAAGGACGTGATGTTGACATATCAAAAAATACAACCAGCTGTCAGTATTTATAATACTGAAGATGACGATGATGAAACCTCTGGTGATATTTGGGAGTTTGCTGATGAGCGATATTCTCCTGATGTGGTAACACAAAACGAAGAACATGAGAGTATTATTAATGAATCTTTATCAAAGGGGTTGTCATTATTGGATGAGCGATCCCGAGATATAATTGTTAGTCGGTGGTTATCAGAAAGGAAAGCCCCGTTACATGAATTGGGGAGCAAATATAATGTTTCCCAAGAACGCATTAGACAACTTGAAGCTAATGCTTTTTCTAAGATTCGCAGTAGTAATGCTGTGAAAAATTTGTTTTGTTTATCATAAGGTACAAATATGAAACGTATTGGTGTATATTCAATCATTGCTTTGGTTGGTGTTGCGTTAATTGGTTGCAGTGAACCAAAAACTGTTGAACAGAAAATTACTGAGTCTCAGGAAAAGGTATATAACCTAACTCCTGAAGAACGTAATTTAGCAAAAACAAACGCAAAGGCTTATTATGAGCAGCCACGTGTGGAAGCGGGTGGACGAGTTGGTTCTTTAGTTGAATGCAAGCCTTCTGATAGTAATGCTAATGGTATTGTAAGTTGTTATGGTATGGTACCAAAACCTGATAAAATTAATAATGATGGTACCACAACGCCTCAAGGTTTTGTGGAAGAAAAACGTTATTGTGGTTACCGTCCTGAAAAGGTTGGTTGTCAACGTAGCGAAGATTGATAGTTTAAAACAGTAGTAAATACACCCACAATTGTGGGTGTATTTGTTTATGTATACTAAAGATTTTAATGAAGCGATGCGTGTATGTATGTTAAGTGAGATTGGTCCCTGGTTTAGAGAGGATCATCCAGCGTGTATTAGTGGTGTTATTAAATCAAAAGCAGATAGGGTTGCCACAGGATATGTAAATGATCCTGATGACAAGGGTGGTGAGACAAAATTTGGTATTGCCAGAAACAGTAATCCAAATTTAAATATTACAGCATTGACATACGAACAAGCAAAAAGTGTGTATTTTAGAAAGTATTGGGATTTATCGGAGTGTGATTTATTGCCATCGTTATTAAACATTATTAATTTTGATGCAGTTGTTAATCATGGATCAACGAACGCAAATAAATTTTTACAAAGAAGTTTGGGATTTTTAGGAACGAGTGTTGATGGTAATCTAGGTCCTAAATCAATTACAAAATGTTATGAACGGTGTAAAACGACTATTGATATTAAAAATTTGTGTTTGATGGTTTTGGATGAAAGAGAAAGATTTTTTAGGGTTATTGTTGCACGTAATCCTTCTCAACAGAAGTTTTTACAAGGGTGGTTAAATAGGGTTTCTCGTTTGCGAGAATATGTTAAAATGGTTTAGTCCTTGAAAAACCAAAAAAAATATATTAAAATCTCTTAATAAGAGATTTTTCTTTTTAGGATATAATAATGTCAAATAAAGGTTTGCTTGATATGATCATGGAAAAAAGAAATTATAGCTCAGTATGATTCAGAAGGAAATTTTGTAGAAGATGTGAGATGTTGGGCACTAATGTTCAACAAACAAATTTTAAAAGTTTCTCTTAAACAACCTAGTTGTTTAGTTGAAAAAGTGGGACACATCAGAAAGGTGTGTCGTAATGATAGTAAGCAGATACAAAAGGTATTATCTGTAATTGATAAGGATGTTTATATGAATATTTCACAAATTATTTCCACAATTAAAAGTTTAGCTGGTAATGTTAAGCATGAAATTTTTATTGATCCTGTGCCTGATAAACCAAACACGCGTAAGGTTAATATTGTATTTCGTGATTTACAAACAGATGATGATTGGTTGTTGGGATTTAAGGCTGAATTACGTAAACGTTGTGAGAAGGAGAAATTTCCGTATATTATTTTAAAGAATAGTAAATCCAATTATTCGGATAAAGTGTATCCACGAATTGTAATGACAATGAATATGAATCAAGGAGAATAGAAATGGTATAAGTGTGTATTATGATTTATATTGAGGTTTTTAGCTTTTTATAAAAAAGGCATTTATAATAAACGTGTTGATTTTATAATATCAAAAGGGTTGTTAAAATGAGTAAGCATAATACTCAAAAGTATGATATTGTTCGTAAGGTGTTGAAAGAGACTCCTGTTGAATCGTCTTCAGGTGGTACTTTTCGTCAGCGTTGTATTGATACTTTAGTGAATGTGTATAAGTTTCCAAAAAACGGTGCTAGTACATATTTCTCAACAATAGCTGCTGAAATGGGTTTGACATCTTCAAGAGGGAATCGTAGTAGTTCAACAGATCGGCCTTTTACGGCAAAAGAATGTGCTAGTGAAATTGATTTGTCAGGTCTTGTACGTGTACCTATGAATTTAGAAATTTATTCTATGGTTACTTGTGATGCTCGACGTGTGGCAATTGATGTTCGTTGTTTTAATGACAAACAGCAATGTTTAGATATGTGTAACAAGTTAAACAAGCATTTTGTACGTGGCTTACAACGTGTAGGTGCCTTTTTAAATGTTATAGATGAGCCTGGTAAAACAAGACGAATGTTAGCACAAGCACAAGCCGCAGAGATGGCCAATGAAGATGATGACGACGTTGACCTTGATGTAGAATTTTCAAATAGTGTGTTTTGTAATTAAGTAGAGGGTGGGAGGAGATAATCCTCCCATTTTTAAAAGGAGAATGTACAATGGAATGGGTATATATAGAATACAACTTATATAAGATAGAAGTTGAAAAAAAGTCACAATGTTTTTGTCTCACATTGTTTTATAATGAAAAAGAAAAAATTAAACAATTCATGTTTAAGAAAACTGAAATACAAAATATGGCACAAATATTAGGTCATCAAAAATTTGTGTTGCCCAAATCTGTAATATGTGACATATTAGATAAGTTGCAAGAAATAGCTGATGATAAAACTTATTGGTGTTAACAGGAAACGTCCTTTTATTCCAAATTTAATCAATATATAATTAAATTATCAAAAATGAATTTTGATAAATAAATGTTTACTTTGAAGTAAACATTTATTATAATTACGTTAAACGTAAAAAATTAATTACTGATGAGGTTTGATATGAAACAGGTAATTTCTGATATTGATGATGTTATTAAAATGTTAATGGAACATAAAGTAGAAGTTCCAGCTATTGTTTGGACTTCAGTTGTTCCCACCATGAGAAAGAAGGATGTTGCTACACGTAGTGTAGAGAATCCTTTTTCTGTTGTTCGTAAAATTTGTAAGCGTGCAGTGACGCTAAATCCTGTATATGTGAAGGCTGTAAATGAACAGCGTAAGCAAGAAGGTAACACAGAAGAATTTGTTGGAAGCAAACATCGTTGGGCCACGACTGTTTGCAACACGTTTAAGGTTAAGGGTGATCAACTCTATTTGAGTATGATTATCAATAAAGAATTGTTGGGACCATTTTATTTTGGTATCTCGGCTCCCAATAATAATGCATTTATGCTCGATAATGCATTAGTTGAGCAGTTTATTCCCAAGAATGACACTGCTCATTATCAAGGATTGGAAACTGCTGTTAAGTATACATCAATGATACTTGACAATGTGGTGTTTATTGAAACTGATTTTTTCATTTATGAAAAAGACGGTTTTGACAAATCCTTGTTTCCAATTTAATTTTTTAATATAATTGATTTGTAAATTAAATGATTTAAACTTTTTCACAAACATTTAATTTTACAAACAATTTCCTCAAACACACAATATAGGTAGGTGTAAAATGACTACAACTTTAACAATCATGAAAACTATTATGGTTGCTTTATTAGCTGCTGAAGGTAATACTTTAACAGTTGACATCTTGGGTGAGAAAGTTACAGGCACTCCTCAAGATATTATGTTGGCTGTTAAGGATATGAAAGGGCAAAAGTATGCCACTTTCAATCGCAGCACCAAGTCTGTTACGTTAACAGAGGCAGGTGTAGGTTATGCCCAATTAATTAGTGCCGAAGAAGTTCAACAGCCAGTTGAAGAAACTATTTCTGAAGTTGTTGAAGAAACTATTTCTGAAGTTGTTGAAGAAACTATTTCTGAAGTTGTTGAAGATGCACAAGTGATTGGTGTTAGTCCTGAAGTTGCTCCAAATATTCCTTCAGCCCCTGTTGTTGGAGGTGCCGAACAAGATGAACGTTCTATTGGTTTAGCCAAATATCATGCTTGGGCACTGGCTGATGGTCAAAATGCAACTAATCAAGAACGTATTCGTTACTTGATTGATACTTGTGGTATTATGCCAATTGAAGCTGTTAAGATTATTAACGGTAAGGCTGCAACTCAAAAGACATCTAATGGTGGCGGTCGTGCACAAGATCCAAACAGCAAAACAGCTCAATTTGAGAAATGGATGTATCAAAACAAACATTTACCACGTAGTGAAATGATTGAGTATGCTGTTTCGGTATTGGGTATCGCACAAGCTGCTGCAGGTACTTTTGTGTATAATTACAACAAGAAGTGTAAAGAAGCTGGCGTGTATGGTGTTAGTGGTGATATTAAACCAACTAAAGAACAATGGATGGCACATTTAGCTGTTGAACGTGCACAACAACCTGCACATGCTTAACTGTTTACAATAACAAAAACACCCTCATAAGAGGGTGTTTTTTTTTTGCTATCTAAAGTCCTACCATCTAAAAGTCCTACCATCTAAAAGTCCTACCGTCCAAAGTCCTACCGTCCAAAGTCCTACCGTCCTGAGGACGGTAGGACTTTTCCCCATTTTTTTGGTTAAATGTATATTTCCTTTTAATAACAAAAAAAATATATTAAAATTTAATTTCTCAAAAAATAACTTTTTATATAATGAGGTTTATATGACTCGTACGATTATGTGTGTTTTATTTAATGGTGTTATTGTATATTCTGCTATTGGGAATAACACCAACGAACTGAATATTCAAATGTGTGAATATATTGAGTCTATTGTTGAAGACAACTCTGAAGTAACATATGAATACACGGATGGTGAAGAAGCTGATTGTTTTGCAAAAAAATGTCTGATTCATGCCAACGATAAAACATTTGTTGGTTATATTAGTAGCATGATTGAAAATGCTGGAAAATATACCATTATTTGTGTTGGGAATGATGGCTGGGGATTGTATGATAATATTAACAAGAAATTATCAGGATATACAACGAATGTGAATATTCGTAATAGTTGGCAACGTACTTGCTAATAAAAACAAATTAACAACCAAATCGAAATATAGTATAATATATTTCGATTTATATAGAAATGTTTAGGAAAACACCCATAATTTATTATCTCACTAAGAGGTGTATATGAGTCAGTTATCTTTGATTGTAATTACAAATGAAAACGGAGAGTATGTCTTATCTATTGAGAGGACATGTCACAAATATGGTACCTATTATATTGCGGATCAGGAGTGTATGTTGGTAATGATATTACCTTTTTATACACCAATGAAGGCTGTTCAAAAACGGCTAGAATTTTTAGGCATTGCTAATCATAAAAAGATAGATAAGGAGGATAGTTTGTCTAACTATCCAATGTATGTATCTGATGAAACGATATTATTTGAAATTGATGATAAGCCAGCTTGTATTAGAATTGGTATAAGTGGTATTTTAACAAATGCTGAGGAGGTGTTTAACACAACTACAGAAAAATTTACTTTATCTTGTCATCCAAAGCGGCTATATCAAGCAGCAAAAATACTATTAAAAGCAAAACAACACTTAATGTTGTATTTGTGTATTGATGCGTTTGGTATTCATGAAAATAATGTTTGTTATGTGGATATTGTGATTTAGGAAAAATCCTTTGCATTCCAAAAAAATTCAATTAAAATTTAAAAATCATAAAAATGAGTTTTATGATTTTTTATTTGAGGTTTAAAATGAAAAAGATAGTGTGTCAATTAGTTGTTAAAGATGTTGTTACTCCTTATGTTATTGACGTAGAGGGTCGTTTATACTCCACGAATGGTGTTCGTGATGGATTTGATTTTCGTCCCGTGAATGGACAGGTTCAGCGTTCTGGTGGAATTACATATCCTGTTAAGCGTATGAAACTAGAATGTGTTTTGGATGCTGGTTTAAGTAAGACAGCTAATGTGCATCAAACTGTTTTTTCAAAATTGTTTAATAAGAATATTGCAATAGAAGCAGAAGTAGATGATTTTATTTATGCTCCTTGTCGTTCAACTGTTCGTGTGTTAATTGTCAATGACATGCAGACAACAGTTTGGATTGATAAAAATGGTATTTTATACGAAACGTATAGAAATAAACACGAACCAATTAAACCAGCTTTTCGTGATGGAAAAGCATATTATCCGTTAAATGTTTTCAAGGATCCAAATGTTGGATCCTTGAATTTCGTAAAACAATGTTGTCAAGGGAGTGGTTTATATGTGGAAGATTTAATTGAATATTACAAGACAGTTCAATCTCATGGTTTACCAGATGTTACCAAAAAAGAATTGCCTACTCAACAAACCGCAAATGTTAATGTTGATGTTGTTAAAACTTTTGCTCCAAGTTTATATGCACCTGAAAAGCAGACCTGGTTTGATAAAATTCCCAACAATGTTGAAGTTTGTGCAGTTGTTAATGATACAATAGAGTTGTTTATTAATAAGCAAGAATTACAATATTGGTTGGCAAATAAATTTTCAACAGATGATACAGTGGATGTTAAGGTATTTGTGATGAGTGGTAGTGTGCTTGTTTCTCCGCCTGAGAAGATCAATAATCTTACATTTTAGGTTGTAACAATAAAATATGTCTCATGGAAGAGACAACGGAGATAATAAGTGAATACGTTAGAATCTTTTTGGCAATGGTATTTGACCAATCAGCAAAGAAAGATTAATAAAATCGATATTATGTTTGTCAGTAAACGTAAATGTCATCAATTGGTTATCGATTATATTGATATTAAATGGTATCTTATTATTCCATATAATATTGATTTTATTGATATTTTACAATATCAGAATGATATTGATAAATTTATAAAAAAGTTTATTGATATTATTAAAGGTTTGATGGAGGACAAAACAGATGAGACTATTTAATATTATTGTGTGGTTGGAAGTGCAACCTGAAGATAATATGTTGGTTAATGTATTGAGCTATGATGTGGCTCCAAACGTTAAACGTGTTAAGATTTTTGTGGTAAAGGAAGAATTGGAAACTTTGTTGAGTAACAAAGATGAATGTGATAGTATTGAGCGTATTTTACAAGGTGTTACTACAATTAAACCTGAGATTATGTTTAATGATGATCATTTGTCAGTGTGGGGGACAAATAAAGAGCTAATGATTGACACATTGTTGGATTGGTTTGACGAACATCAACAATTTTTGCGTGTAGTTGATAGCAAAATGATTAACAATGAATTGTTGAAGTTAAAAGGCTAACCAGGTAAGTCAAGGAAGACTCCTTTTTTTCCAATTTAATTTATATTATAATAATAAAACAAATTAATTTTTATTTGTTAAACAGAGGTATGTGGTATGATGACTCCAGTAATTATGAATCATGTATTGCAGATGACCCCTGACCAGATTGCTGAACAATATGTTCAGACAGGTAATATCGAACTGTGGGAAGGGAATAACTCACCAATTCTTGATAAAACAACTCCTGATATTGGAGAACATTTCAATCTGAAATGGGTAGAATTTGTACGTGATGGGATTGATAAAGCTAAACTTGTAATTGTGCCTACAACAAGTGATGGCAAAAAGATGTATTTTAATGGGCAGATTTGTTATGCGGAGAATCATGGCTTATCTAAAGGTATGGCATTTAAATGGGTATTATGTCGTAACAAATACAAATATCGTTTGTTGCCTTTAATTGCTGAAATCATGAATGATACTGATTTATTGGTAGCATATTCAAACTATGATGCTGATGATCGGGAGCATTGGAAGTATAAGTGGCGTGTTGTTCCTTTAGAATGTTCATATCGTGAAGAACATGAGTTGGTAAGCATTATTCGTTGGATTCTCGATCCGAGTACGACTTAATGTTTTTAACATTAACACAATTATGCATTAATGATATGAGAACATACTCAATTGAGTATGTTCTCTCTTTATATCCACCTGAAGTTACTAAATTTGTAATTTCTATTTATTATAGTGAGGTTTGATGTGGCACAGCAAGTACAGGTTGTACAACGTATTAGCAGTAGCATGGAATCGCTTAACAAGGAAGACGTTATCGTTAGAAGCAAGACAGTGTTTTGTGAGAAGTTTAAGTATCGCCTTATAACGGGTGTTTAAGGCTGTTTTTGTGTGTTGAGGGTATTTTAACGTTCTACCATTTTAATGCATGTTAGAACGTAATTTTAAGAGGTTTACGTGAACAATTATATCAATATTTTTTGTTTCAAACAAAAAGAATTAAAACGTGTTGTGACAGTTCCTATATTTTTAGCCAATATGAGTTATATTCCAAAAGGTGAGATTTGGGTGGCTAATAATATTGTTACACGATTTGATATATGGTTGTTGCATAGATGGATTAATAATGGTTGTACACATTTAAGTTACAATGATATGGTGTATGTATTTGTACAGGGTGATACTTGCACATATGAAGGGATTCATGAAGCTCCTCCTGTCACACACATACCTTACGTTCCATGGGAACAGTTAACTGAACAAGAACGTACAAAATTACAACCTTGGATTGTTTCATCTGTTGATCAAAAGTATATTAGAATTGTTGAAGAAACATTTGATTTGCCTTTTGGTAAAGTAACAACAGATAGTGCTGTTTTTGTGTGTGATGGTTTTTATATTAGCATATATGAAGCTAGATGTAATGGTTTATTTGTGGAGTAAACAAAATGGTAGAATTAGTTGTTGGTCAACATTATCGTTTTAAATGTAGTCATGAGCAGTTGGTCTATTTGGGTTATAATTGGAGTGGTAATGGTCATTGGCATCAATTTGCGTTAGTTGAAGAACCAGATGTTGTTTGGGCAGAAATACCAAAAGGTGATGTGTTTTTGATCACAAACTATGAATAGAAGTTACTCTCCTTTTTATTTCTTTTTCTCCACATTATAATAATATTTCACAAACAAAATTTTATGAGGTTTATAATGAAGCAAGTATTATCTGTTTTTTGTACAAAAGTTGATGGTGTGTTAGTTACTTCTGAATTTAGCATAACTAATATTTTCGTACCTGATCATGACAATAAAGACTTTCAGTTACAGTGCTTTGTGTCTAAAAGCCTATCAATGTTTGGTGTTAGTAATGCACTTTTGATATCGAATTTGTTTATGGGTGTACCTAAAGATTTTGTGTGTTTTGTATCTGTAAAGCATGACGATGGTGAAAATTTTCACGCGTTTGTTAATAACAGTGAAGATGTGATGTTGGCAGAAGATTTGTATGCACAATTATTGAAGCATTTCAATGTTGAAATTAAATCAAAAGATATAGTTGATTGGACGAAGATTAATTATCGTCACAAATATGATACAGCTGAAAATACTGAACATCCTATGGAACATATGTGTTTTAAGTTGTATGGTGATTTGTTTCCAACATCTTGGCGATGTATTGATATTAACACAGTTTATGAACCCGTCTTTGTTATTAATAATACTTGGCATATACCTTTGCGTGTTGCTATGAGACACGGGTTGTTAAGATGATAAAAAGGGAGCGATGCTCCCTTTTTAATTAGTTTTGTTAAGGACTTCCAGAAGTCCAAAAAATGGGTAATTTTTCCAAATTACCTTTTTTAAAAATTTCCAATTGGTAGCCATGGAAATAACCTTTTATCACCAAATTTTTTACAATATAATAAAAATATAAATTTTATAAATTTTGTATATAAAAGGGTGAGGTTGTTATGACAAGTTTAGCTATTCGTTTAGATTCTAATGATAACATTGTGTTTGTTGATGGAAAAACAAACAAAAGCTATTTTAAATATTTTAGTGTACGTTTTACTGGTTCACAAGTAGTAAATTTATTTAGTAAACATTATTACGAAGATACTATTAATTCTGTTTCAGAAGAATTTGGTATTAGTAAACCTCTTGCTATGATTTGGCTTCTTAATTATACAAATACGTTGGAAGAGATTCAAGAATTGAAATTAACAGATGGCGAATTACATTTTTGCTACATGTTAAGGACAAAAATTTCGAATTTGAATTGGTTAACACATTTAGTTTTTAAAATTAAAGAGCGTCCAAACATTCCTTGGTATAAATGGTCAATATTACCACATGTTAAATCACCATTGCTTTTAGAAGCCCAAACAGTACAAGATATCGAATTATTCCAAGAATATAATAAACATCTATTAATGAAACACATCAAACCAGGATGGTCTAAAGTTTCTATAATAGATTATATTTATAATCAAACAGGTCTTTCTAAAGATGTTGTTGAATATTGGACAAAAGCAGGATTTGTATATAGAGATTTAATGTTGAATGTTGGTTTATTTAAAGAAATGGATATTCGTTATGTCGAAAACACTCGTTATGGTATGACTTTAATTGATGTTTTTAAGGCGGGTATGACACATCGGAAGTTATATAATTTGATTATGAAAACAGCAGATGTTAAGATACCTTATGATGTGTTTTTAAAATCATTGGATTTAACCTTTACAGTATATTTTAGAAACGCTCAGGCGTTATCAGGTTGTTATAATTGGAAACAATATTTAAGAGACAAATATAATATTAATACGGAAACGGGGTATCTGTATTACGCCAACACATATATGGTGGCAGAATGGGCCATCAAGCATCATAAATGGAGTAGTAAAGTTAATACATATACGATGGATGATGGTTCAGAAGTTAATATTTATAATCATCATTATGTAGAATATATTACAGATGAAATGTTAAAGTCAGGATTGAAGACTTCTCCTTCTGTGATTGAAGAAGCATTACGTGAACGGATTAATACAGATGTTTTGTTGCAGTTGAAAAAATATACTGATTTGCCAGTATTTGAACGAACTATTAAAAATGATTGTATCAAACAGATTGTTACAGTTGAACAGTTGGTTCAAGAAGGTACAAATATGAATCATTGTGTGACAGGTTACATTAAGAAGATTGCACACAAACAATGTTACATCTTTCATGTTGATGATGGTACAGAGCATGGTGCAACAGTTGAAGTTGTAAACAAAGGTTCAAACTTTAAAGTAGTGCAGTGTCGTACGTATGCAAATGGTAGTGCTCCGAAGGCATATGAAATTGCTTGTAAAGAATTTAATTAACGAGGTGTGTGATGGAAATCAAAGTTTGTTTATTAGTTAAATCTGAAAAACATAATTTATCTTATTATGTTGATGCTGATGGGGTGATTTACAAGGAGAAGAACAAAGGAGGATTGGTTCCTTGTACCCTATATAAGAATCAATCTGGTATGTATACTATTTCTCAGTTTGGTATTACGTTTAAAGAGATGTTAGCTGCTAATAAAATTTCTGGTAGTATTTTAACATCATCAGTAGCGAAATACTGGTTTGTTGAACAGAATGCTGTGAAAAAAGAATGTAGTGGTGTGGCTAATGGTTACAAGATTTTTGTACCTGAATTGGATCTATATTTTGATGATATTGATCAATTAAATCAACATATAATTGATAATGGTATTAATTATATGTTGTCGATATATGAATTGAAAAAGACGGTAACTCCAAAAATTACTGTGGTTCTTTAAACTTGGGTGAGGTGTGATATGAAAATTGCTGTTTCAACGATTTATCCTTTTTGGACATCAGTTCAAAGTGTTGTGGTGTTCATAACAGATGAGACGGAGTTGACTTCAGAAGTTGTTGATCAATGTTTGGAGCATTATGTGAGAGAAACAAACAAGGAAGAAGATGTTTCCGAAGCATTGATTTATCTTCAGAATCATCAGAAGGATATTAATCATAATGGTTTTTGTATTAATCTCGATGAGTCTTATGTGGTTGGATTAAAAATTCCTGAATGAAAGGAAATCCAAATCATCTTTAGTCCAAATTTTTGGGATTTTGTCCAAGATAACAAATTAACTTTTTAAACAGGAGGACCGTTATCCTCCTGTTTATGTCCTTTTTTTTCCAAAAATTCCTCTTTATAATATATTTTAATAAATTTATATTTTTAATATAGATTTATGACTAGTTTGTTTTATGATTAAAATAGACTAGTGTTTTATAATGTTCGAAATAGCTCGAATATTTGATCTTTAATATTTTATAGTGAGATAAGACTATGAGTCATTTTACAGGCTTAATGTTTACGTTGGACGAACAAGTTGGTGTTACAGCTATTGACAGTCAAGTTAATATGTTGGAAGTCATGAAATTAGGACAACGTGTCTTGACTGCTGAAGAACTTCGCGCATTATTATCAGAAGAAATGGCTGATAACATCACTTTGATTAGTGATAACGAAGAAATTGTACAGTACTGTGAACTGTTTAATATCAACTTTGATAATTTTATCAAAGATTATGATATGAACAAACACACGTTGTGGTTTTGTCGTTTTGATAATGTTACGTATGCTGTTCGTTTTGATGAACAGTATTTTCCTGTTATCACTACTGAATCGTTTGAACAACTGGTTACTCAGTATGGATGGACATATTCTGTTTCAGACGATATGTTTGAATGTACAAAACAAGACAGTGATGTTAAAATTACTGGTGTGATTACTGCTAATATTGTTGACAGTGCTTATACTACTACAGGTTTGAAAATTGAGCGTGATGGCTTTAAAATTAAAGAACTTGTTAATGCTGTTAGTTTAGTTTAATTTGGTTATAATGAGTGAGAGGAATGTCTCTCACTCATCTTTTAAGTGAGGTTTGATATGTTATTATGTAAATTAGTTGAGCATAGTCGTGGTACATGGTATGTTGATAAAGATGGTAATATTTATACTCTTTTACGTTTTAAAAATTTATTAAAACGTCGTAGTCGAGAGTATGGTTCTCAGGCTGTTGATCTCGAATCTATGGCTGAATATCAACGTGAGTTTTTTAGTAAGTTGTTTCCTGGTAAACGTTATTTACACCCAACAGATTTAAGAGATTTGTTTAACGAGAATAAGGCACAAGACTTCTCTCAAACTCCAATTGACGTTAAACCACCAACTAAAGACAAAGTTATACTACGTCGTTTAGCATTACGTTCTGGTATTCTTAAACAACCACAACAGATTGACAAACATTATTTTGTTCCATCAACCAATACAGACTTTGATTCTATTGACGAACTGAAGGAGTGGTTTAAAGGACAACCAGGTAAATCTGTTGTTGTTTATGAACGTACAATGATTTTAACCAAGTAATATATAAAGACAAGGACGTCTTTATATTAGGACACTTGGAAAAATTACCCATTTTTTGGTCTTTTTTTAATTTGGATTAAAACTTTTATTCCTTTTATCAATTTTTTATAATTATATACTAATTTTTATATGTGAGGTTTTAATGGACATTCGTACTATACTTGACGGTTTAGCTCAAGAAATTTATGAAAAGAAATTTAAGAACATTAATGAGGGAGGGTGTGGGTTTTTTGCGAGTGTTGTAGCAAGAGAGATGCAACAATATAATATACCTTATGAAATTAAGATAGTGTGTGGATTTCATAATGAATATGCATTTGAGGAAAATATGGACATACATGATATATTTCATTCGGATATTTGGCACGTATTGTTATCGTTTCATGATGGTACAAATCAGTTTTGTTTTGATTCTGATGGTATTAAAGAATACGCTAAATGTAGAACAAAGACAAAAGGTTGGGATTATTTGGATGCATATATAAGCAAAGATTATGTTAGTTTGAAGCTTTTGTGTAAAATTAATAAATGGTATAATTGGAACACTGTATATGACACCAACCAAAACGAACGATTACGTCTAACAGTTAAAAGATATCTTAGAAAAGCCATTTCCAACACATCGTTACAGATAAATGATTATTGATGGTGTGTCTTATCCTTTTGTTTCCAAAAATTCCAATGTATAATAAAAATATATAAAAATTATATAATTTTTATATAAATTGGACTGATTTAAATGGATGTAATTTTTAATTTATTAGTTGAGGTTTATTATGAGTTATTTTACAGGTTCTTATATTTGTTTAGATTGTCAGGATAATAATATTGTTTTTAATGAGGATATAAAGAAAGAGGATAGGTTTCTAGAGTATTTTAATTTCGGTAAGAAATTAATTACAAAAGAAGATGTGCGTAAAGTTTGGAACAAATATGTTCAAGTGTTTAAGATTTTTACAACTAATGAAAATTTTGAACAATATAGTGAAGACATATTAAATAAGTTTTTGGAAGATATTGATTTCGATAAGCAAACCTGTATTGCTTATGTTGATGATTATGTTATTGTTGCTAAAATTGATTGTGTAATTAATCCAACACCTACTTTTACGTTTTGTAGAGATGTGGCTACGGAATTGGAATATTCTGAGGAACAAATTTCCGAACATGTATCTTGGTTTAAATGTAACGGATATATGATTACTGTTACACATGATGAAAATGTAATCACCTCCATTATGGATGCTAATGATAAAAATATGTTTGTATCATTGCCATCTAGTTTTCAGATAGCTGAATTGTTTTGGACTTATTCGAAACATAATTTATATTGGTAATTTCAAAAAAGATATACTAAAAGGTATATCTTTTTTATTTTGTAAGAAGAGGTTTATTATGAAGAATTTTATGCATTTTTTATGTTTGTGTGTTGGTGGCAAACCAAATGGTGTTGTTGGTAAAAGCGTCATAAAAATTGATGAGGATATCTTGCGGTGGAAGGAATTTAATCAAACAGAAATGGACTTTCTTGTTGAACAACAAGGTCATTATCAGGTTACAGAGAAACAATGGGTGGCTTTAAGGCTGTTATATAATAATCCAAGTATGAATATTGTTCACGTTTATGATCAAAATTGTAACATTGTGTATGGTTATAACGTGCCTGAATTTCAACGTAATATGTATGATCGTTTATATAGTTTGTTGGATGGCAAAACGCTACCAATGGTAAAAGCATTTATTGAAAAGTTGAATTGGTTTTATGAAAGTAATCCGATGAGAGATTTAATGGCTCGTGATATTATTAACTTTCATATTCCTGTTCCACATAAAATCATTGATGACCCATATCAGATGAATAGTGAAGAAGATGAACTATGGAAAGTAATGAAAACAAATGAAGATATTTGTTTCATGTTAAACTGGTTAGATTGGAGTGCTGTATCAGAATGTGTTATGTTACAAAGTGATGGTTATCGTGGGGTTCTTTTATATAACGGAGCATTAAAAATTGGGGATGCATGGTTTTGGTTAGATCTAATGGATGACAGATTAACATATATTGAAAATTGGGAATCCAAAGACGTTCAGACCATTATTAGTCCAAATAAGTTGAAGATTATGTGTGGGTTGTTGGGTAGCGGGTCCCATCTAGGCAGTACGTTGTTGGTAAATGTTGATGATGATACAAAGATTACCAACAAGGTTGTTGAACTATGCATTGAGAAGTATTGTAATGAATTTGTTCAACAAGAAGATATTCATGATACTATAAAGTTTTTTAAAGAAGGTTCTATTGTTATTAGTGAGACTGGTTTCACCGTCAATTTTGATGAAATGATTTTTGTTGGTTTGGTTGTTAAGGACTAATATGTTATGTCACAAGGATGTGACATATTATTGTTTTAAAATATATTAAGAATTATATATTAGATTTTATATACAAAATAGTAAGATGAGGTTTATTATGAAAGTTACGGTTATTTTCGCTTCTAAGCATGGTCAAAAGAAATATGCTGTAAATTGCAATGGAGAGTTGTATCGCACTATTAACAAAGGAATTAAGTTTGTTAAATGCGGTTTTTATAGTCAAGGTCGATATGACTTGGCACGCTTGCCTATTGATCTACAGGAAAAATTAGAAAATAAAAATGATAGAAAAACTTACGTCTCGTGTGAATATTTGATTAATTTATTTGATGCAACAAATACTGTTGATATTGATTGTTCTAAAGATATGTTTGTACCAGAAGTGGGTAAATATTTTGACTCTCGTGAGGCAGTTATTCAATACATGGCTGATATTAATTGGAGTGGATTGTATAATGTTTATGAACATGTTGTTGCTGTTAAGGTTTAATCCTTTTATTTCCAAAAATTCCTCTATATAATATTTTTATATAAAAATTTTATAATTTTTATATATTTTGGACTAATTTAAATGGATGTAATTTAATTTTTGTTGATAGAGGTTTATTATGAAAGGTTTTATTGCAATTTTAGTTAATGAGGATGCAATTGTGGATCAGGTTGATATTGTTACAACTTGTAGTTGGGTACAGGAAAAGTTGAATGAGAAAGTTGTTGTAAATAAAGATAATTTGGAAGAATGTATCTTGGAATTGGTTAAGGATTTTGAGGCTGAAGTGGTTAGAGATTATGTGGGTGAAGAATTTATGGAAGATGTGAATAATGTATATGGAAATATATATGAAAAGGTAAGTCGTAGTTATAAGAAAAGTGATGAAGAAATTGGAAAGGAATATTGTGGGTTGGAAGAAGAAGTAAATGACATTTTAGGTGAACATTGGATAGAAGATTGTGAAGTGGTTAAATATAGTATTAGTTTTGAGTATGATACTTTATTTATTTGGTTGTTTAAGTAAGTGAAAAAAGGAGGACTTAGGTCCTCCTTTTTTTATATTATTTCAAGGACGTCCAGACGTCCAAAAAATGGGTAATTTTTCCATTTGTCCTACCATCAACTTGGATGGTAGGACTTTTCCCCATTTTTTGGACACATGGAAATGTCCTTTTATTTCCAAAAATTCCACTATATAATAATTTTATATAAAAATTTTATAATTTTTATATATTTTGGACTAATTTAAATGGATGTAATTTTTAATTTGTTTGTTGATTGAGGTGTATTATGAAAGTTGCTATGTTAAGTGTTGTTAGCGGTCGTGCTGTAATGGTTGGTAAGGGTTATATGGAAGTTTCTGATGATTTGCTACAACAGGATGTTTTCACGGATGAAATGGAAGAAGACATTGGTGAGAAAATGTGGAATTCTTTAAAGGAATTTCTTGAGAGTGGTAATGAAGTACAAGTGTGTGTCCATGATGAGGTTGATTTGGTGCTTGGACGTTCTGAAGAAAACTATATTGAAATGAAAGAAGCTTTAGGAAAAGTTTTTTGTGAGGAATATGATAGTGAGAATTTATGGAAAAAGATCAGCAACCTATTAGATGAAATGAATTGGGAACAAGAACCACAGGTTATTTTGTAAGGTTAAAGGAGGACATGGGTCCTCCTTTTTAAATATGTGTTTAAGGACGTCAGGACGTCCAAAAAATGGGTAATTTTTCCATTTATCCTACCATCCATTTAGATGGTAGGACTTTTCTTCATAGTTTTGGACAAATGGATTAGTCCTTTTATTTCCAAAAATTCCACTATATAATAATTTTATATAAAAATTTTATAATTTTTATATATTTTGGACTAATTTAAATGGATGTAATTTTTAATTTGTTTGAGGTTTATTATGAAAGTTGCTATTATTTGTATAACTGGTGGTCGTTGTACTGAAATCAGTAAGAAATGTTTTGAATTACCTGAATCTGGATATGATGAAAATGAGATTAACGATATTTTGGTCAAACAAAAATATTTTGGGTTTGATGAGGATATTTATGATGATCTGCTTAATAATTTGTTTAATCCTGAATGGATAGGTTTGTTTCAATATGAAGAAATGGATATCGTAGTAAGTGGGAATGTTCAGTTAGAACAAAAAATGATTGAACAAATGGGTAATGTTTTTATCAATGAATATAAGATTCCTGATGAATGGAATCAAATAAAAGATTTAGTATGTAATATGGAATGGAATGATGATAGTAAACGTATATAAAAAATGAGGACATACAGGTCCTCATTTTTGTTGACCTGTATGTCCAAAAATAGGTATGTTTTCCACTTATCCTACCTTCTAAATGGAAGGTAGGACTTTTCTCAATTATTTTGGTCACTTGGAAGTGTCCTTTTATTTCCAAAAATTCCACATTATAATTAAAAATATATTAAATGGACATTAATATATTAAATTTGATGGACATTATTAGTTGTTATTAGTTGTTGAGGTTTATTATGGCTGTTGCTAGTGTTTTATGTGTTATGGTTACTGAGTATGGTAAATTTGGTTCAGTTGCTAATACTGAACGGAACTTAAAGTTTTTGAGTGCTCGTTTTGGTCTACCAATTACTAAGGATAATTTGTATGATGTATTGGACGAACAAGCTCGGAATTTTAATTGTTCAATTGTTGATTTTGAAATTGGTGATCCTGTTGAGTACATCAAAACAACCAATACACCTGACCAATATGGACAGGACATTTATGATAAATTTGTTGCTCAGGCAGAACAGTTTTGGTTAGAACAGTATGAAGGTCACGCTTACAGTATGTATGAAGTGACGTATGAATATGACCAGATTATTATGATTATTTTGGATGATGATAATATGTCTGAATTGGATATGTATGATGATCCTGCCCCTTGTTCTGTTATGTGTTAATGTTGATACAGTAAGGAGGACTTAGGTCCTCCTTTTTTTATATTTTTATATGGACGTCCAGACGTCCAAAAAATGGGTAATTTTTCCATTTGTCCTACCATCCCAAAGGATGGTAGGACTTTTCCCCATTTTTTGGTCACATAGAAATGTCCTTTTATTTCCAAAAATTCCAATGTATAATAAAAATATATAAAAATTATATAATTTTTATATATTTTGGACTGATTTAAATGGATGTAATTTATTTTTTGTTAATAGAGGTTTATTATGAAAACTATTTTATGTTTGTGTGTAATTGATAATGGTTTTATTGGTTTGTCTGGTAAGAGTGCTATGGCATTGTTATCTGATCGTTTGGGTGTTAATGTAACGGAAGATACTTTGTTTGAAAATATTAAAAATAGTGGATATGAAGATGTCGAATTGACAATTAGTACACCTTTTGAATATTTTGAGAATATGTTGGGTCGTTTGGGTAAGGATGAGATGGTCGTGGAAGCGAAGGAGTTTTATGATTGTAATAATGGTGAGGATTTTGATGATTGGCCTTATATGGCTGAAATGAATGCTACTAATGAATATATTTTTGTAGTAGTGTTTGATAATGACATGATGTAAATTATTTATTGACAAGGATGTCGTTTTGGTTGTTTTTTGTTTTATTGGTTAGTAGAGGCTATTATGAAAGGTGTTATGTTATCTGTGGTTGCAGGTCGTGCAATATTTGTGGGAAAAGGTACCTTTGATTTCGATAACGTAGTTATTGATTCTACAGAGTTTCAGGAAGAATTTGAGGATCTGTTAGATGAAGAATTATGGTGCTCTTTAAAAGAGTATAAAAGTAAAGGAAATAAAGTACAGGTGTTTTGTTGCGATGAAGTTGATTTGGTAATAGGTTCATCCAAAGAAGATTATGTGGAAATGAAAGAAGCTTTAGGAAAGTTGTTTTGTGATGAATATAACAGTGAGAACTTATGGAAAAAGATTAATGAACAATTAGATGAAATGGATTGGAATGACGAGTCTCAAAATATTTGTTAGTAGATGTTTTGAAGGACATGGATTAGTCCTTTTATTTCCAAAAATTCCACATTATAATTAAAAATATATTAAATGGACATTAATATATTAAATTTGATGGACTTTTTTATTGTTTTATTTAGTTGTCGAGGTTTATTATGGCTATTGTTAATGTTTTGTGTGTTATGGTTACTGAGGACAGCGAGTTCGGATGTGTTGTTAGTACAGAAGATAATTTAAAGTTCTTGAGTGCTCGTTTTGATCAACCAGTAACTAAGGACAATTTATATGAAGTGTTGGATGCACAGGCACGAAATTTTAATTGTTCAATTGTTGATGGTGATTTTAGTGAAACGGGTTGGATTGGTGATCCAGTTGAGTACATCAAATCAACCAATACTCCTGAACAGCATGGACAGGATGTATATGACAAAATTGTCAATCAGGCAGAACAATTTTGGTTTGAAAATTATGAAGGACATGCATATTGTATGTATGATGTGACGTATGAGTACGATCAGATTATTATGATTATACTGGATGATGATAACATGTCTGAAATGGATATGTATGATGATCCTGCCCCTTGTTCTGTTATGTGTTAATGTTGGTACTGTAAGGAGGACTTAGGTCCTCCTTTTTTTATATTTTTATATGGACGTCTGGACGTCCAAAAAATGGGTAATTTTTCCATTTGTCCTACCATCCTAAAGGATGGTAGGACTTTTACCCATTTTTTGGTTATATGGAATTGTCCTTTTATTTCCAAAAATTCCACTGTATAATAAAAATATATAAAAATTATATAATTTTTATATATTTTGGACTGGTTTAAATGGATGTAATTAATTCTTTTTGTTAGTTGAGGTCTATTATGTTAAGTTTGCAAGTGTGTACTAAAACAACAGATGTTGTAATTGGTATGTTCAGAAATGAAGTTAATCTTGCTGGAGCCAATTTGGAATTTACTGAAATTCCTTGTGCTCAAAACGAAATTGATGCTATGATTAATTATGCAATTGGTCGAAATATTGATTATGCCGCAAAGATGTTTGCTTGGAAATATACCCACCATATTGCCACATCAATGTATTCCTTGTTTTATAGTGGATATAATGATCCAAGTTATTACAATAATAACTTGATTTATGTACAATTAAGTGAAGAAGGTAATAATGAGGTGTACGAAGAAAATTTTTTGTTAGAAAGGTTGAAATACAGTGGTGTAAAACTTTGTCTACAAAGTTTATCTGTACCAGAAATTCAATATGGGTTGGTTATGGTAAGTCGGAATTATCATTGTATGCTAATTAAGATGAATGATGTTTGGGGTTGGGTGGATGATTCGTTCTTTAATGTTATTAGTAATGATAATGAAGAAATGGAACAAATGTGTAATGACTTTTTAGCTTTGGTTAAACAGTAATTATGGTTGACAAGGATGTCTTTGTTGGTTTAATATTATTGATTGAGGTTTATTATGATTGCTGCAACTATGTTGTCTTTTGCTGGTACAAATGTTTTTTATCGTACGACAGATTTGAAGGAAATTGTTTGTATGATTCCTAGTTTACGTTATTGTATTACTAAGGAGGAAGTGAATGAACACGTCAAGCGTGACGGTTTTACTGTGGAGGAGCGTGAAGTATTATTAAAAGAAGTTGATGATTTTTCTATTGTCTTTCATGGTGTATATAATGGAATGATGCGTTATGTGTTTGTTCAGAATGTGGAATTTAACCATCCATATGGAATGGTCAATCGTTCTCATTTGGATGAATTGTTAGTTAAGTATGATAAGGTCAATGATGTTCATATTAAAAGTGACAATGTTGGAATGTTATACATGCATAAAATGTTTAATGTGTTCTATATGTTGGGGTTAAATTGTTCGTATGGTATTACGTTGGATAAAGAAACTTTTACAGTAGAAACGATGGTTCGTTCATTTGAACAAGTTGTAGTTGAAATGATTTTAGCTACTAGCTAGTATGTAATTGACACAAGGATGTGTCAAATCTTTGTTTTGGAAAATAATAAGAATAATATATTGGAATGTATATTATATAAAAAGTTTTTTTGTTTGGACGAGTCCTTTTATTTCCACTTTTTCCAATATATAATATAAAAATATATAAATTATATAATTTATATATAAAATGGACTTATATGACTGAACGGATGCTAAATTTTGTTATTAGAGGTTTATTATGAAAGGTTTAATTTGTATTTTAGTTAATGAAGATTGTGAGGTTTGTCAGGTTGAAAGTGAAGTTGCTGTAAAGTGGATACAGGAAGTATTTGATGGACAATCTGATAATAATGTTGTGGTTGATTTGGAGAACTTTGAAGAAAGTTTGAAAAATATGGTTCAAATTAATGAGGCTGAGGTTATTGAAGATGGTAGTGAGTATGAAATAGAAAAGTTTATTAAGGAAAAGTTGGAACTAGTGGATTGTGTAGATGAGTATGATGGTTTAGAAGAAGATGTTAATGAAATTTTAGGAGTGTCATGGATTGAAGGTTGTGATGTTGTGAAATATATGGTCCCGTTTGAATATGACGGTTTGTTCATATGGTTGTTTAAATAAGTTAAAAGGGACCGAAAGGTCCCTTTTTTATTGTTTTGATTGTTGGACGTCAGGGCGTCCAAAAAATGGGTAATTTTTCCATTTTTCCTACCGTCCAAATGTACGGTAGGACTTTTCCCCATATTTTTGGACAAATGGACGAGTCCTTTTATTTCCACTTTTTCCAATATATAATATAAAAA
>Ga0208695_1000537_pt1 | contig 40137 bp, 37 predicted proteins | sample AD_UKC111_MetaG_FD_184449 | JGI IMG/M metagenome (GOLD analysis project Ga0208695, IMG submission 184449) | Active sludge microbial communities of municipal wastewater-treating anaerobic digesters from Hong Kong - AD_UKC111_MetaG (SPAdes)... | ecosystem: Engineered > Bioreactor > Anaerobic >... | reverse complement strand
TCTGAGATGGCTTTGGTAAAAAGTTCGTGAAGCCGGCAGGAGGCCGGCTTAGGTGTCTCAGGCCATGGAGGGCCTTTTGGCACCGTCAGAACTTTTCCAAAGGCATTGCAGTAGGCCTGTCAAAATCATAATCCGTGTGCGTCGATATACTATACTGCCTCTTGCTGAGGGTTATGCAAACTTCAAATATGTCGCATTGTTCATAATTTGTGAAATAATTTTAAAAAAAAATTCACTTTTAGTTGATTGAATTGTCAGAATATATTAAATAGAATATAATTGTAGGCATCTCAATGTATCATGACAGTTTCAGGGATTTTTCTGCGTCAATTTTATCGTAGGTCAGTGAGGAATGTATTATGATAGACAAGGACTTGTTTGTAAAAAAGATTGAGGAAAGTGTATCAAAGGTTATCGTCGGCAAGAAGGATATCCTGGAAAAACTATTGGTAGTTTTGTTTGCGGGAGGCCATGTGCTTATTGAAGATGCTCCCGGAGTAGGCAAGACTACTATGGTTCATGCGCTTGCAAGATCAACCGGCTGCAGCTTTAAGAGGATACAGTTCACTCCCGACCTGCTGCCGTCAGATATAACAGGTGTTACGGTCTACAACATAAAGCAAGGCGAATTTGAGTTCAAGCATGGGCCGATAACATCAAATATTATTTTGGCGGATGAAATAAACAGAGGCTCTCCAAAAACACAGTCAAGTCTCCTTGAGGCTATGCAGGAGCGGCAGATAACAGTTGACGGAAATACATGGAAGCTGCCGGAGCCCTTCATGGTGCTCGCAACTCAGAATCCCATAGAATACGAAGGCACATTTCCGCTGCCTGAAGCACAGATAGACAGGTTTTCAATCAGGATATCCATGGGGTATCCCACTTATAACGAAGAAAAAAGCATTCTGAACAAAGACAGGTCGGATAAAGCGCTGGAGAACATACAACCTGTTATCAGCGTGGAGGAAGTACTGGAAATGAGAAGGCAGGTTGAAAAAGTGCATGTGGATGATTCCGTACAGGATTATATTGTAAAGCTGGTTAGGGGTACAAGGGAACACAAGGATGTGTACCTTGGCTGCAGCCCAAGGGGAACACTGGCACTTTTTTGCAACTGCCGCGCACTTGCCTTTATCCGGGGAAGAGAATACGTACTGCCTGATGATGTAAAGGAGCTTGCATTCTGCACTCTTGCCCATAGGATCATTTTGAAATCCGAAGCTGCAATACAGGGTAAGGATCAATGCTCAGTACTTGCAGAAATCTTAAGAAATATTAAAGTACCGGTGGCGAACATTAATGGCTGAGATGAATAAAAAAGCCCTTGCATTGATTCTGCTCATTTTTGCTGCAGCACTTTTTGCAGGAGGCGTATTCATGTATGGAATCTTCCTGACAGCTTTATTTCTTACAATAATATCCTATGCATCCGGCAGGTACGTATATAATAACCTTGTAAATCTCACCTGGGAAATAAGCAGTAATGCGGTAAGGGGGGACAGGGTAAGCCTTAAGACCGATTGGTATAATGCAGGCATTATACCAATTCCTTATTTGAAGGTCATAGCCAGCCTTCCCAAAAGGCTAGCCGGTGAAGAGCAAAAACAGAGGGTTTATTCCATAATGCCCGAAATGATAACCACCATGTCCAGAGATTTTGAATGCAGGCATAAGGGAGTATATAAAATAGGGGTAATTGAAACTATATTTGAAGATACTCTGGGCATTTTCAAGTGGAAAAAGGTTTTTTATGACGACAGATATCTTGTTGTATATCCCAGGGTGCATTTATTGAAGCATCTTGACATCCCAATGAGACAGCAATATGGTACTTCAGCTGTCAAGCATGCCGCTTACGAGGACTGCACCGGCACTAAGGATATAAGGAAATACATAATCGGAGACAGCTTCAAAAAAATACACTGGAAGGTAACCGCACACAGAGGAGATTTTTATGTAAGAAATGTTGAACTCAATGCTTCTGCGGACTTAATCGTATTTCTTGATTTGTACGATTATGGATTTGATGAGGAGATAGCTTATGATATTGAAGAAAAAGGAGCGGAATGTGCTGTATCAATTATCAGATATGCTTTAGCAAATTCAATGTCCGTGAATTTCACGGCAAAGGGAGAAGAATTGGTGAGCCTTTCGGCGAAAAGGGCCGACAGGTTTAATTTATTCCTTGATGCCGTAAGCAAGCTTTCATCAAAAGGGGATATACCCATTGGGGATCTGGTCAGAAAAGAAGCAAGAAAGCTGGACTGGGAAGCTACTGCAGTAGTGATAACCCCTTGCATCGAAAAGAACGCTTCCGCATTTCTTTCATTAAAAGCTTCAGGGGTAGAGCTTGTTATAGTATATCTGTGCAGAGACGGCGCTGATGACGGAAAGAACGCTGAAATACTTAAGAACAGCGGCCTGAATGTGTTTGTGGTCGGTTTGGAGGATGATATAAATCAGGTACTGGGAGGGCATTATGGATAACAGGAATATAAAAGAAACATTGTTCTATTACAGCCTGATATTTATGATGGTTTTCAGCTTCAACATGGTGCTTAAGGACTATGTCGGGATAGATATGCCTTTGATTGAAGTGTTCCTGATTTCTCTGTCTGCATCAGCTTCAGCATCGATGCTGGTTTTGTTTCCGGCAGCTGTTTCGGCAGCTTTGATTCCCGCAGCAGGATTTCTGCTTTTTTACTACTATAAGGAGCCTGCATCAGTGAAGCTTTATATAAAAGAGGCACTGGAGTTTAAAACATGGCTCCTGGGGTATCTGGCGGGTTACAATTACTTTGAAAGGGCATATTCCTTGCTGTTTATCATAGTCATTACCCTTCTGGCCGCATTGATTATTTCAGCTGCTGTATATAGGGGAAGAGGAGCTCTTCCGCTTATTCTTACGGGTACTGCGGCAATGGCCTATTTTTGGTTTGTCTATGTCGAATCCGCGAGGTTTTATCTTGCATTTTTTCTGTTTGCATCCATAATGCTTTATTCATATCGGACATTTAAGAAGAGGCTCCGGGAATGGATAGAGGCAGACTGTATTATCGAGTACAAGGCAGGGCGTAACTGGATGATTTGTTCCGGAGTTGTAGTTGCGGCGGCTTTATTGCTTTCTGCAGCTCTGCCCTTGAAAGCAGGCCCTGTAAGGTGGACGTGGCTTAATGATAAAGCTGTGAGCCTGTTCCCGGTTATTACGGAATGGAGGAATGATGCGCCGGAATCATACAGCTTCAGCTCCGCAGGATATTCAGGCATAAAACTGGGCGGGGAAATACTCAGGGATGATTCAGTGGTTATGCTTGTAAGGACACGGGGGGAAGAAACGTTTTATCTCAGGGGAACCGTTATGGACAGATATTATGAGAACAGCTGGAATAAGTCGGGAAAAAGGTATAAAGAGTACAAACCGGGCCATTTAATGCCTCTTCCTTACGGAGAAGCTATAAAGGTTTATACAAGGGATCTGGAGATATCACACAGGAAGCTTCTGACTTCTACCATATTTGCCCCTTATTCATTATACCGGATACAGCACGGCGGAAAGAGGATATATATGGATGAAGATTCGGAGGTTTATGCTTCCGGAATTGCTGCAGCAGATACGGCATACAAAGTGACAAGCATAATCCCTTACATTGATGTAGCGGAGCTAAGAAAGTTCGGGGCAGAGACTCTGGAAGAAGATGACTTGAGGCGCTATACTGCCTTGCCGGGAAATATTTCCGAAAGGGTAAAGACATTATCCCAAAGAATCACAAATGCTGATATCAGCAATTACGACAAGGCAAAAGCCATAGAAAAATATCTGCGCCAAAATTATGTGTATTCTCTCAAACCTCCGCAGCTGCCTTCAGACAGAGAATTCACTGACTATTTTCTTTTTGAAGGAAAAGAAGGCTACTGCACATACTTTGCAACCTCTATGGCGGTACTGCTGAGGACATTAAAAATACCCTGCAGGTATGTGGAAGGATTTATTGCAAGCTATGAGGGAACTGAAGAAAGAGAGGTAAGGGGTACCGATGCCCACGCCTGGGTGGAGGTGTTTTTTGACGGATATGGCTGGGTAACCTTTGAGCCTACCCCGCAGTATCCGGTGGTTGAAATACTTAAGCCCGGGAGTGTAAAGAATGAGTCAGCCGAGGGTGTTGCCAATGACACAGCTACAGCGGAAAGTGAAAGAGTCGGTACGCCAAGATACTTTGGGCAGCCTGAGGATGGGGAAAGAGTCGGAAACGGTACAATCAGCGGGGATGTAAAAAAATCACATAATTATGCAAAAATAATATTATTGATCGCTTTGTCAGCTCTGACCGCAAGAGTTATATTTTTGTATGTGAAGCAGATAACAGCAGAAATTGGCCTTGGACACAGCAGCGGGAGAAAGTTCGCGGCAGATTATATAAAAGATGTTAATGGATATTTGAGACATGCGGGACTTGAGATGAAGACAGAAGAGACACTCAGGGAATTTATGAACAGAGTCGGATTAAGCTTCAGTGAAAACCTTGACCATATTTCAAAGGTTATAACAATATTGGAAAAAACCAGATATGGCGGTTATGAGCCTTGTACGAATGAGAGAAGCATTCTCAAGGCTTTCAGGAAAGAAGTAAAGTGCTTTGCAATAAAAAAAGCAGGCATTTTTCGCTATTTTATAAGCATGTATGTTCTCGGAGACAGAAAAACCGAAGTACAAAAATTTCATGTTGAATTCAAAAAAGTTACGTGATATAATAATTCCATTAGCGTGAGTGGCGGAACTGGCAGACGCACTAGATTCAGGTTCTAGCGGTCGCAAGGCTGTGCGGGTTCAAATCCCGCCTCGCGCACCATAATATGATTATCAGGAACTGTAGCAGAAGCTATGGTTCTTTTTATTTGTACATTTTGAAGTTTTAGGATTATAGATGTATAATAAAAATGTATACAATTATTTTTCAGGAGGTTGTTAACAAAATGGGGTCCGTGAGGGTAATGTCAGATAGCACATGCGATCTGTCTCCAGAGCTTACTGAAAAGCATGGCATTTCGATTGTGCCGCTTTATGTTATTTTCAACGGGGATTCATACAGGGATGGAATAGATATAAAAACAGATGAGCTGTATAAAATAGTAGAAAGGCTGAATATACTTCCCAGAACATCTGCTCCTTCCCCTTCGGATTTTTGTAAGGCATTTAGTAATTATATCGAAAAGGGAGAGGACATTATATACATAGGACTTTCCTCAGAGCTTTCGGCGACTGTCCAGAATGCTCGAATTGCAGCACAGGAATTTCCTGAGGGAAGAATAGAAGTCATAGATTCAAGGAACCTTTCCACCGGGATAGGGTTATTGGTTATGAAAGCAGTTGATTTTGCTGAAAAAGGCCTTGGGGTATCTGAAATTGCAGAGAATATAAGGGGTTTGGTTCCGCAGGTCAGGACAAGGTTTGTCATAAATACCCTTGATTACCTTTACAAGGGCGGAAGATGTACTGCGCTGGAAAGCTTTATCGGAGGGCTTTTAAACATCAGGCCCATTATAGCGGTTGAAGAGGGCAGGATGATTCTCGAAGAAAAAATAAGAGGCAAAAAAGAAAAGGCCTTAAAAAGCATGCTGGAGAATACCTTGGCAGATAGGGATATTATAGATACCCGGAGGGTTTTTGTCACCCATTCATTGGCGGAAGAAGAGGCTGTGTATCTTAAAAGCGTACTTGAACAAAGGCTGGAAGGTACCGAAATAATAACTGCCAGCGCGGGATGTGTGATTTCGAGCCACTGTGGCCGGGGAACCACTGGCATACTCTATATGAGGAGCAGAGAAGTATAAATACTTAAGAGTAAACATGGAGGAGAATAATGAATAGGGACAGTTTGAAATACAAAATGCTTGTAACAGATATGGATTATACGCTTCTCAACAAGGAAAAGAAAGTATCCGACAGAAACAGGGAAGCGTTGAGAAGGGCAAGGGAGAAGGGTGTGCATGCGGTAGTTGCAACAGGAAGGATCTATACTTCCGCCAGAATATATGCAAAATTATTGGGATTGAGTACACCGATTATCGCCAGTAACGGTGCGATAATAAAAGATGCCTCAAAGACTGTTTTCAGGGATATTTTGAGTCAGGATACCGTAAGAGAGATGCTGAGATTATGTCACAAGTACGGAGCCTATTGCCACTTTTTTACAGAAAATACGATATACTCAGAAAAGCTGATAAATGTATCATTACGTTATACAGAGTGGAATAAGTACGTCGGAGAAGAAGACCAGGTAAAAATAAGAATTGTTGATGACGGAGAGGAAATTGTTGAGGCGGCTAAAACCGAAGTGTTAAAAGCTGTTGTATTCGATGAAGATGATGAGAAGATACAAAAGCTGAGGGATGGCATTATGGAAACCGGAATAGTATCTGTAAGCCAATCAATGAAACACAATCTGGAAGTGATGAATAAAGGAGTTAACAAAGGCAATGCCGTCAGGATACTCGCACAGATGTACGGAATAAACCGGGAAGAGATTATTGCGATCGGAGATAATGAAAATGATATCAGCATGATTGAATATGCCGGTCTCGGAATAGCAATGGGGAATGCGGAAGAACTCCTGAAGAGGGCTGCTGATCATGTTACAGGGGATTATCAGGAGGATGGAGTGGCGGAGGCCATAGAAAAGTTCATATTGTGATTCAAATTTTCAAAATATTTGTTTTACTATAGCCCAACATTATGTTAACATAATGTTGGGAGTAAGCAAATATTTTGAAAGGGAAGAAACAGCATGAAAAAGCTTTTTTTCTTTATCGCTGCAATATTGGCGGCGGGATATATGAATTTCATCAGTATGAGCATTCCTGCTGTTTTGGAGAAAAAGAGCATTGAGTATCGGAATGACGGCAGTGCTGCTAATGTTATGCCGGAAATAAGAGTGATGACGTATAATATTCACAGAGGGATTAATAAAGATAATAAGCTGGACTTGAACGGAATATCAGAGGCAATAAGGGGTTCGGGAGCAGAGATAATTGCTCTTCAGGAGGTGGAAAGGTTCTCAGTGAGAACCGGATTCCGGGACCAGATCAAATATATTGCAGACAAGCTTTCAATGAAATATGCTTATGGGAAAAGCATTAATATACTGAACGGCCAATACGGAAATGCGATACTGAGTAAATTTCCCATAGAAGAGTATGAAGTAAGCAAATTGCCGTCCAACGGGGAGAGAAGGACAATTCTAAGGGCGGTGATCAATGTATACGGAAACAGGATACACTTTTACAGCACTCATCTTGGGCTTGATCAGGAAGAAAGAGATATTCAGCTTGAAGAGATTGTAGGGTTGATTAAAGACGGCAGGAACTCCATAGTTTCAGGGGATTTTAATTCAAAAGCGGACAAGCTTGGGATGCTTACCGAAAGATACACGGACTGTGCAGGCTGTGGAAATAACGACAATAGGTCGACCTTTGAAGGGGAAGGGCTGAATGAGCGTATAGACTACATATTTGTTTCAAGGGATTTCAGGGTAAAGTCATATGAGGTGCTTAAATCGGATGCATCGGACCACTATCCTGTAATCAGCACATTAGAGCTGATAGATTGACGCAAGTCAATTTTTTTTTTGCAGATAATAAGTATGCGGCAAAGGCTGTGTATATTTCAAGGAAAGGATTTGATATTATGCCATTTAATCCGAAACGGGTTTTATTTGAACAGGATGCTTTGAAATACCCTTTAGGGCGGAAACTATTCGATGATTTTAAAGGCAAGGATGTTCAGACAGGTATGTTGAAGTCCCATAACAGAGTAACAGATATTCCGGGCAAGACACCGGTACAGGCATATTCGGAAGGCAAGAACACACTTGTAGTCGGTGTCAGAAGGACCTTGAATTTTGAAAGCTGTAAGCCTTCTGCCCATTACCAGCTTCCTCTTGCAACAGGTTGTATGGGTATGTGCATGTATTGCTATCTGAACACACAGTTGGGTAAGAAGCCTTATATGCGGGTATATGTGAACGTGGAGGAAATACTCGCAAAAGCTTCGGAGTATATTAAACAAAGGGAGCCGGAGGTTACGTATTTTGAGGGGGCGGCCACCTCTGACCCCGTACCCGTTGAGCCATATACGGGCATATTGAGGCAGACCATAGATTTTTTCGGAAGTCAGGAGCTGGGAAGGTTCAGGTTTGTAACTAAATTCACAGATGTGGAAGGAATACTTGAGGCTGTGCATAACGGGCATACCACTGTAAGGTTCAGTCTTAACGCTGAAAATGTGATTAAGAAATACGAGCATAGAACGCCGGGAGCGGAGGAAAGGGTGTCAGCGGCGAAAAAAATTGCCGAGCATGACTATCCTTTAGGGTTTATAATAGCTCCCGTCTTGCTTTATGAGGGATGGAAGAAGGATTACGGAGAGCTGCTCCAAATGCTGAAATACAAGTTTAGTACGTACATAAACAGGAGCATATGCTTCGAAGTAATTTCACACAGGTTTACTTCCAGAGCAAAGAAAAACATAAGCGAAATATTTCCCGGTAATGACCTGCCGATGAATGAGGAAGAAAGACGCTTCAAATATGGCCAATTCGGCTATGGAAAATATGTATATGATAAAGAGCCGCTTTCGGATATGGAGAGCTTTTTCAGGGAAAGAATCGCAGAGATTTTTCCAAACGGCAGGATTGATTATATCATATGATTGTATTAAAATTACAAATTTATGATATAATTGAAATGTATACATGTATGTACAAATTATGGTACATGCAAATAATTATTGTGGGGGTATGATTATGAACAGGTCTTTCAAAAGAATAAGCTGGCTGCTTACTATTGTGATGATTCTTGCTATGCTTCTTCCTATGGGCGGCGTATGGGCGGATGAGAGTGTAAACATAACAATAATACATACCAACGACACACACTCCAGGTTGCTTTCCAGCAGCAGTGAAATCGGTTTTGCAAAGATTGCATCCAAGGTTAAGGAGATAAGAGGCTCTAATGAGAATGTCCTGGTACTTGATGCAGGAGATACATTCCATGGGCAGACTATTTCCACAATTGTCAAGGGTGAAAGTGTTGCCGAAGTCATGAATATAATGAAGTACGATGCCATGGTCCCGGGAAACCATGACTTCAATTACGGGCAGGAAAGGCTTCTTGAACTTAGCAAAATAACAAACTTCCCTATAATTGCTGCTAATATTATCAAGGCGGACGGCAGCGCTTTTCTGTCCCCTTATATTATTAAGGAGCTTAAGGGGGTTAAGGTAGGCATATTCGGCCTGGCCACTCCGGAAACTACATACAAGACAAACCCGAATAATGTAAAAGGCTTGACTTTTGAAGACCCGACAGCCGCGGCAGGAAGAATGGTTAAGGAACTGGAAGGAAAAGCTGATATTATTATCGCTCTTGCACATCTTGGATTGGATGAGTCCTCTGAATATACAAGCAAGCTTGTAGCTGAAAAGGTTGCCGGTATTGACCTTATTATTGACGGGCACAGCCATACGGTTCTGCCGGAAGGCCTGAAGGTCGGCGATACGCTCATAGTACAGACCGGTGAATATGACAAAAATTTCGGTATTGTTGAATTGGTCTGTGAGAACGGCAAGGTAACAGCTGCGAAGTCTTCACTTATTGCAATAGAGGAAACGGAGCAATTGACTGAAGATGCTGAAGTACTTCAGGCTATCGAAGGGATTAAGGCAGAGCAGAGCGTGATAACATCAGAGGTAATAGGCAGGACAGAAATCGAACTTGATGGCGTAAGGGATAATGTCAGGACGAGAGAAACAAACCTTGGCAATCTCATAACTGAAGCAATACTGAAAGCAACAGGCGCGGATGCGGTAATCACAAATGGCGGCGGGATCAGAGCCTCAATAGATGTGGGAGACATAACCAAGGGGGAAGTAATCACTGTGCTGCCCTTCGGAAACTATGTAGTAGTAAAGAAAATTAAGGGATCTGATATCGTTGCAGCCCTTGAGCATGGCGTATCGCAGTATCCTGCTCCTAACGGAGGATTCCCTCATGTTGCAGGGATAAGATTTGCATTTGATCCGGCGGCTGCTGCAGGAAGCAGGATAACAAAAGCGGAAATAGGAGGTAAGGCTCTGGATCCCAATGCGGAATACCTGCTTGCAACCAATGACTTTATGGCAGTCGGAGGAGATAATTATACAATGTTTGCACCGGGCCCTGTTATAACAGAACTGCCCGGTTTGGATGAGATTGTAATGGAATACATAGCCAATTACGGTACAGCCAATATCAAGGTTGACGGAAGGGTGCTGGCGGAGGAAAAGAAAGCCCAGGCGGCTGTTGAGTACGAGGTGAAGCTTGGAGATGTTCTTTGGAAAATAGCTGAGAAATTCGGATTGACATATGAAAAACTGGCTGAGTACAACAAGTTGAAAGATGCGAACAGGATTTATCCCGGTCAGAGGCTGTTGATTCCTGAGTTCTAAGCATAATATGAAACTGCCGGTTTGATTTCCGGCAGTTTCTTTCCTTTTTTGACCTTTAATTATTGGCAATGAAGAAATAATAAGGTATTATATATTATATAGCCAAGTAGCCAAGTTGAACATATTTGGAGGACGCAGATTTGAACGTAGAATATATTAATCCTTTTATCAGTGTATCAGTCAATCTAATGAAAATGGTATGCAATGAAACAGCTTCACGGGGGAAGGTATTTATAAAAAACTCGACCTTTGCTTCTGATAATGTTGTAATAATCATAGGTGTAGCAGGAGAAATAAAGGGGCAGGTTTTTTTCAGCATGAATAATATTACGGCATGCAACATTGCTTCAACCATGATGTTCGGAACCGAAGTCAAGGAATTGGATGATATGGCTAAGAGTGCAATTGCCGAACTTGGAAATATGATTATGGGTAATGTATCAACAGAGTTTTTTAACAATGGAATAAAGATTGACATTACGCCTCCGACGGTATTGGTGGGAAAGGATATGGCCCTTTCAACAAGGGGATTGAAGACCATATGCATACCCCTGCTGTTGGAGAAACTGGGGAAAATCGAAATAGATGTTGCATTAACGGAGTATTAATTACTTACGGGAGTTGTTAGCTTGAGTTTGAATATTGTATTGGTAGAGCCTGAGATTCCTCAGAATACTGGGAATATTGCAAGGACCTGTGCAGCCACGGGAAGTCGGCTTCATCTTGTCAGGCCACTGGGATTTTCGGTGGACGATAAGCATCTGAAAAGAGCAGGGTTGGACTATTGGAGCATGGTGGATATTTATTATTATGATTCATTCGCAGAGCTTAAGAGCCTATATCCTGATGGATCGTTCTTTTATTCAACAACAAAAGCAAAGAAAACGTATACAGAAGCAGTATATAAGGAAAACTGTTTTTTAGTCTTCGGCAAAGAAACTGCAGGCTTGCCGAAGCTTCTTCTTGAAGAGAATAAGGAATTCTGCATAAGAGTACCTATGATAAATGATGCCCGCTCACTGAATCTTGCAAACTCGGTAGCAATTGTTGCTTATGAGGCATTAAGGCAGATAGGGTTTCCGGGTATGCATTAATTTTTCTGCATGGAGGAATATTTATGGGTATAAAGATTATAACAGATTCAATATGTGATGTTCCAAAGGATTATGCTGACAGATACGGTATAAGGGTGATGCCCTTGAAGGTGAATTTTGGCAATACCTCATATATCGATGGTATAGATTTGACACTGGAAGAGTTTTTGAAAAAGCTGGAAGAGGCAGAGGTTCTGCCTACAACATCGCAAGTAACACCGGGAGATTTTCTCAAGGCCTACAGGGAGGAAACAGCCCTGGGAAATAAGGTAATTTCCATTCACGCCTCTTCACAACTCAGCGGTACACATAATTCGGCGGTAATAGCAAAGGAACAGATGGACGGGTCAGATATACATGTCATAGATACAATGGGTGTCAGCCTTGGTGCCGGATTGCTGGCGATCAAAGCTGCCAGGCTGGCTGAGGAAGGCATGGAAGCGGAAGAGATAGTGAAGCAAATTGAAGAAAGCAAACAAAGGATGAAGTACATATTCATACTGGATACCTTAAAGTATCTCCAAAAGGGCGGAAGGCTTTCGGTTCCTGCTTCGGTGATAGGCTCGATATTGAGCATAAAACCGATTCTTACAGTAGTAAACGGGAAACTGGAGCTGTTAGAAAAGTCAAGGGGAATGAAAAAGGCAATATTAACCGTGATGAATAAGATAAAAGACAATGGCTGGTCCTTAGACGGCAGGACAGTGGGAATAAATCATATCACGAACCTTGAAAGCAGGGATTTTCTGGAGGAACAGCTTAAAAAGGAGTTTAATATCAAAGAGTTTATAAAAGGAGAGGCCGGATCAGTGATAGCCACACACGGAGGCCCCGGTGCCATAGCAGTACAATTTGAAGTATAGGAGCGGGTATGATGAAATCTAAAGTATATTTTGCAGGAGTATATTCCAAGACAGGGCAGGAGAGCTTGCTTGTCAAGCTGCAAAAGCTCTTTGACAGAGCCGGATTCGGAGATATGATTTCACAGAATGATATCGTAGCGGTAAAGATTCATTTTGGAGAAAAAGGAAATACAGCATATATCAGGCCTACTTATGCGAGGCAAATAGTTGATAAGATCAAAGAAAAAGGGGGAAAACCCTTCCTGACTGATTCCAATACATTGTATAACGGTTCAAGGGCAAACGGAGTGGATCACTATGAGACAGCAATATACAACGGCTTTGCTTATGCAGTTGTCAATGCCCCAATTATAATTGCAGACGGAATATTAAGCAAAAATTCCGTTGATGTTGAGATAAATAAAAAGCATTTTGACAGGGTAAAGGTTTCCAAGGAAATTGAAAGCGCATCCAAGATGATAGTGATGTCACATTTTAAAGGACATGAGAATGCAGGATTCGGCGGGGCAATCAAGAACCTGGCAATGGGTTGCGCCCCTGCAGCCGGGAAACAGCAGCAGCACTCAGTGGTCAGGCCGAAAGTATCACGGAAATGCGTTGGATGCGAAAACTGTCTGAAGTATTGTCCGGTAGCTGCAATTACAAAAGAAGGAGAGCATGCATTGATCGGGGAAACATGTATCGGCTGCGGCGAATGCATTTCCATATGTCCGATAAGGGCGATATATCCCCAATGGGATACGGAAATACCCGTATTCATTGAGAGGATGACAGAATATGCCTATGGGGCAGTAAAAAATAAAAACGGAAATGTAGGATATATTAATGTACTGATGGATATTACTCCGCTGTGTGATTGCTACGGCTTCAGCGGGGCACACATAGTACCTGATATAGGGATACTTGCCTCCAAGGACCCTGTCGCAATTGATGCCGCATCTTATGACCTTGTGAACGAACAGACAGGAAACGTCAACAGCAGCTTGAAATGCAATCATGGAAAAGGAGAAGACAAGTTCAGGGGGTTATATGGAAATATTGACGGAACAAGACAGTTATCTTACGGGGAGGAAATCGGGTTAGGCAGCAGGGAATATGAACTGATAAAAATTTGACAAGAGAGTAAAATTCTTATATACTATGAATATAATAAAAACAAATATAAGCCATATAGATTATTTCTATATTTTATAAAGAATAGAGGAAAAATGAATACTGCGAGTGATGGTTTTCGGGAGAGACCAGTTTTGGCGCCGAAGGGGCAAATCATAAAAAGATGCTTTACGATGAAGCTCTCAGGCAAAAGGACCGATTACCGGACGCAACTCTGGGAAGCGTAAGCACCGAAGGGTCAACTTGATAAGTGAGATCTTTGCTCATCTATCAAAGAATATCTCAGGTATTGTACAGAGGTAGAGGCATAATCTCTACTTCTTTTTGTTTTTTATAGAATGGATATCCGTAGTTTTAGTATTTGCTTGGAGGGATGGGACTGGATAGAAATATTATCGTTCTGACAAACAACAGCCTGGTAAGGGATGGGTATGGTAAGGACCTGGATATAATATTTATTGATGGGGAATATATTGATGTATTGAAGTCGGCCAGGGATATGGTGCACAAAGGAGCAAAGCTTATTACCCATCCGTTGATGGGGAGCGTCAAGCCGAATGAAACTCCGTTCAGAAGCATTATTGTTGCACAAGGGGATTCTCTGGACATCGAGTCTCTTACAGTCATGGAGAGCAGTATAGCTTCAGCGGAGAAATTTCAGAGGGATGTCAAAGCACCGTTATGGAATGACAGCATACTTAATGATTTTAGATTTGTGGACTTGAAGCTGTTTGAAAGCGCATTCGACAGTATTACAAAGTAAAGGGAGGAGTATAAATGAGCAAGGTATATGATGTTGTTATAATAGGCGGAGGACCTGCAGGTCTTGCTGCGGGTTTGTACGCATCAAGAGCCAGGATGAGTGCAATGATAATTGAAAAGGCTAAATGGGGCGGACAGGCAGGTACCACGGAAGAACTTGAGAATTATCCGGGTTCAATTGAAATGCCGACAGGGCCCAAGCTTATGGAAAGAATGAAAAACCAGGCGGAAGCCTTCGGAACCGAGCTTGTGAAGGACGAAGTATTAAGTATTGATGCATCAGAAAAGATAAAGAAAATAAAACTGGGAAGCGGCAAAGAAATAAGCACAAAAACAATTATAATTGCAACAGGCGCTCAGCCGATGATGCTGGGGATTCCCGGAGAGGCAGAGCTTAGGGGAAAAGGTGTATCCTACTGTGCAACATGTGATGCCGATTTCTTCGCCGAATTGGAAGTTGTGGTTGTCGGAGGCGGAGATGCGGCGGTTGAGGAAGCCATATACCTTACTAAGTTTGCGGAAAAGGTCACAATAGTACATAGAAGAGATCAGTTCAGGGCTGCAAAGTCCATAGCAGAGAAGGCAATGAAAAACGAAAAGATTGATATAATGTGGGATACGGTACCTGAGGAGATTTATGGCGACGGGATAGTAGAGGGTATCAAGCTCAGGAATGTGAAAACTAACGAAGTTACGGATTTCAGGACTGACGGTGTATTTATGTTCGTAGGCACCAAACCGATATCTGATTTTGCCAAGGGCGTTGTAGAAATGGATGCAAAGGGATATATAAAGGCAGATGAAGAAATGAGAACATCAGTTGAGGGAATATACGCAGCAGGAGACGTAAGGATAAAATCACTGAGACAGGTTATTACAGCAGCTGCAGATGGCGCAATAGCCGCGGTCAACGCAGAAAAATACATTGAAAAGAATTTTGAAAATTAAAGGAGGTGAAAATATGATTGAGCTAGACAAGGATAATTTTGATTCAGAAGTACTTCAAGCAACAGGTCCTGTGCTGGTTGATTTTTGGGGTGAAAAATGTGAACCCTGCAAGGCATTAATGCCGGAGGTGCACGCTCTGGCTGAAAAATACGGAGATAAAATGAAAATGTGCAAGCTGAATACTACTCAGAACAGAAGACTGGCAATCGGGCAGAAGGTACTTGGACTTCCAACTTTTATCGTATACAAAAACGGGGAAAAGGTTAAAGAAATCAGCGGAGCAGAAAACTGCACCCCGGAAGCCGTCGAAAACCTTATAAAAGAAAATCTTTAAGAAAAAATATAATTAACTGTGTTTTTACACTATCTAAATTATTAGGGAGGTGAACGTTTTGCGTTTAGAGTTGGGTAATATATTCATTAAGGATGTACAATTCGGTGATGCTACCAAGGTTGAAAAGGGAACTCTATATGTCAACAAGGCAGAACTTTTGGAGGCGGTCAGCGGTGACCCCAGACTGACAAAGATTGAAATCGATATCGCAAAACCAGGTGAAGAAACAAGAATAATGCCTGTAAAAGACGTAATTGAGCCCAGAGTAAAGGTAGAAGGCCCCGGCGGAATATTCCCCGGCATGATCAGCAAGGTAGATGTTGTCGGCTCTGGCAAAACAAACGTATTAAAGGGTGCTGCAGTTGTTACTGCAGGCAAGATTGTGGGATTCCAGGAAGGCATCATAGATATGAGCGGTCCCGGAGCAGAGTATACACCATTCTCAAAGACTCAGAACATTGTTATTGTCTGCACACCGGTGGATAAACTCCAGCAGCATGAGCATGAGCAGGCAGTAAGAATGGTAGGCTACAAGGCAGCGGCTTATCTCGGAGAAGCAGGCAGGAATGTAACCCCTGATGAAGTAAAGGTATATGAAACTCCGACTTTAATGGAAGGAATGAAACAATATCCGAATCTTCCAAGAGTGGCATATGTATATATGCTTCAGACACAGGGCCTGCTCCATGACACCTATGTATACGGAGTGGATGCAAAGAAGATTGTTCCTACATTCATATATCCTACAGAAGCTATGGATGGGGCAATAGTCAGCGGAAACTGCGTATCGGCATGCGACAAGAATCCGACATACAATCATTTGAACAACCCGATTATTGAGGATCTTTATGAAAGGCATGGCAAGGATTTCAATTTTGTAGGAGTAATAATTACAAATGAAAATGTTACTCTTGCCGATAAGGAAAGGTCCTCCAACTGGACTGCAAAGCTTGCAGAATACTTGAATCTTGATGCAGTCATAATATCAGAAGAAGGTTTCGGAAATCCTGATACCGACCTAATGATGAACTGCAAGAAGATAACTGCAAAGGGAATCAAGACTGTTCTTGTTACAGACGAATATGCAGGCAGGGACGGCGCTTCACAATCCCTTGCAGATGCAGACAAAGCAGCAGATGCAGTGGTTACAGCAGGTAATGCAAATGAAATAATTTCACTGCCGCCAATGAAGAAGGTTATCGGTTACCTTGCGCCGGCAGATACAATTGCAGGCGGATTCGCAGGAAGCCTTAAGGAAGACGGAAGCATTACAGCTGAGCTTCAGGTAATAACCGGATCTACAAGTGAAATAGGCTTTGGCAATTTAAGTGCGGTAGAATATTAATTTTGAAAGGATGAATTAGATGTTACAGGATAAGAAGGTTATCATCATCGGCGACAGAGATGGTATTCCTGCTCCTGCAATAGAAGAGTGCGTTAAGACAGCAGGCGCTGAAATAGTATTTGCAGCTACAGAATGCTTTGTCTGAACGGCTGCAGGAGCAATGGACCTGGAGAATCAGAAGAGAGTTTTGGATTTATCGGAAAAATACGGCAAGGAGAATGTTGTCGTAATACTTGGTACTTCCGAAGCTGAATCTGCAGGGCTTACTGCTGAAACAGTTACAGCAGGAGATCCTACTTTCGCAGGTCCTTTGGCAGGAGTCTCGTTGGGGCTCGCAGTATACCACATGTTTGAACTGAAGGATCAGGTTGATGCAAGCGTATATGACGAACAGTGCGGTATGATGGAAATGGTTCTTGATGTTGACGCAATCAACAAAGAAGTAAGCTCAATAAGAGAACAGTACAGTCAGTATTAAGGCTATTTAAAGGTATTGGGATTTATCTCTAATAGCAAATCTAGAGAGGAGGGAAACTTCTAAATGATTAGAGTTGTACATTATATAAATCAATTCTACGGTGGCATTGGCGGTGAAGAAAAGGCTGATGTCAAACCGGAAATAAGAGAAGGCGTAGTTGGTCCCGGAATGGCTCTAAAGGCAGCGTTGGGAAATGAAGCCGACATAGTAGCAACGGTAATATGCGGGGATTCATATTTTAATGAGAATATGGAGGAAGCTTCCGCAGCAATTCTGGAAATGGTTAAGAAGTATAATCCGGATTTATTCATTGCCGGCCCTGCTTTTAATGCAGGAAGATACGGAGTAGCTTGCGGATCAATCTGTAAAGCAGTCAAGGAAAAACTGAATATTCCCGTGATTACCGGTATGTATGTTGAGAATCCGGGTGTTGATATGTTCAAGAAGGACCTCTATATAGTTGAGACAGCAAATGCTGCAACAGGAATGAGACAGGCAATTCCCGCAATTGCTAAGCTTGCACTGAAGCTTGCCAAGAATGAGAGTATCGGTGCGCCTCAAGAAGAAGGCTATATCCCAAGGGGTGTCAGGAAAAACGTATTCAAATCGGAAAGAGGATCCAAGAGGGCTGTAGACATGCTGGTTGCAAAGCTCAAAGGAGAGAAGTTCGAGACAGAGTATCCAATGCCTGATTTTGATAGAGTTGCTCCAAATCCACCGGTGCTTGACATGAAAAAAGCCAAAATAGCTTTGGTAACTTCAGGCGGTATTGTACCCAAGGGCAATCCGGACAGGATAGAATCTTCAAGTGCTTCAAAATATGGGAAGTATGATTTGACAGGCGTAAGTGACCTGACTGCAGAAACCTATGAAACAGCTCATGGCGGCTACGATCCGACATACGCCAATATAGATGCCGACAGGGTGCTCCCTGTGGATGTACTTAGGGATCTGGAAAAGGAAGGCGTTATAGGAGAGCTTCATAAATACTACTATGCAACTGTAGGCAACGGGACATCAGTTGCCAATGCAAAGAAATTTGCTGCAACCTTTGCACAGGAGCTTGTTAAGGATGGAGTACAGGCCGTTATACTTACATCTACCTGAGGTACCTGTACGCGTTGCGGTGCAACGATGGTAAAAGAAATTGAAAGGGTTGGAATACCGGTAGTGCATATATGTACCGTTGTTCCGATTTCATTAACCGTAGGGGCTAACAGAATAGTTTCTGCAATCGCAATACCACATCCTCTGGGGAATCCGGCCCTGAGCAAGGAAGATGAGAAAGCATTAAGAAGGTCAATTGTGCTGAGAGCTCTTAAAGCACTTGAGACAGAAATACACGGACAGACGGTATTTGAAAAGTAGTAATAAGGGTGGTGCATACCACCCTTATTTTAACTTAATAATTATGGAGGTGTAAAAGAATGGCTGCACCAGTAGTCAAAGGAGCGGCTTATGTTCTTGTCCATACGCCGGATATGATAATGCATTACGGCACCACATGCGCACTTGAACATGAAGCCAATCCGGAATCGGAATTCTTAAAGAAATTTCCTGAGTATGTGAGAAGTTATGAGGAAGCGGTGAAATATGCTCCCAATCAGGTATATATAGGGAATATGCTTCCCGATGACCTTAATTCAATAGCAAAACCTTGGTATAAGAATCTTATCCAGGATGCCGATGCAGAGGGCAAGATGGGTGAGATTGTTGATCAGGGCGAATTATATGCAGCAATAAAGATCAGCGATGCTTTTGATCTTGTTGCATTGGAAAAGGATTTCCTTGAAGACATAAAGGCGAAGCTGGCAAAGAAGCCTATGTATACTGAAGCTGAGCTGGCAAAGCTTAAAGAAGGCTTTGAGCAATCTGAGATTGAAAGCAGAGTCAAAGAAGGAGCCGAACCCCTTTATATGGGCAAGAAGCTGGTCGGCTGCGTAAAGGCTGCTCATGATAAGGATAAGAACCTGACAGCACATATAATGACAGAAAACCTTGTAGTTAAAGCTTCGGGTGTAATAGCACTGAAAAACCTTATTTACAGGAACAATATTCCTGCCGATTCCATCGAATATGTCATAGAATGCTCGGAGGAAGCTTGCGGAGATATGAACCAGAGAGGCGGCGGCAATTTTGCCAAAGCGATATGTGAAATAGCTGGTGCTACCGGTGCCACCGGTTCAGATACAAGGGGCTTCTGTGCGGCACCAACCCACGCACTTATTAATGCAGCCGCAATGGTGAAATCAGGAGTATACAAGAGCGTTGCAATAGTTGCAGGGGGTGCAACCGCAAAGCTGGGCATGAATTCCAGAGACCATGTGAATAAAGGTGTCCCGGTGCTTGAGGATTGTCTGGGAGGCTTTGCAATACTAATTACGGAAAATGATGGAGTCAGCCCTGTACTTAGGACTGACATAGTCGGCAGACATACAGTAGGTACCGGCTCGTCGCCTCAGGCCGTAATGGAATCCTTGATAACAAAGCCTTTGGATAAAGTCGGAATGAAGATAACTGATGTAGACAAGTACTCCGTAGAAATGCAGAACCCGGAAATAACAGAAGCAGCAGGAGCGGGTGACGTTCCTCTGGCAAACTATAAAATGATAGCAGCTTTAGGTGCAAAGAGGGGAGACATTGATAAGACGGCAATGCCATCATTCATCAAAGAACATGGGATGCCGGGATTTGCACCTACACAGGGTCATATTCCTTCGGGAGTGCCGTTTGTCGGAGCTGCAAGGGAAATGATCATGTCAGGCGCCATTGAGAGGGCAATGATAGTAGGAAAAGGAAGCCTTTTCCTTGGCAGAATGACTAACCAATTTGACGGCGTATCCATCATAATGGAGAAAAATACAGGCAGGGAAGAATCAGCAGGTGCTGTTTCCAAAGAAGAAGTGAAGGAAATGGTGGCAGAAGCAATGAAAGATTTCGCATCCTTCTTACTGAATGGAAAGCAGGGGTGATTTTAATGTCTGAAAATCAAGTCAAGTCAATGATTGGAGAAGTATTTAACGAGATTGCCGACGCCATTATGACCGGGGAATTCGGGAAAAAGGTAAAAGTAGGCCTCACTACTCTCGGCAGTGAGCATGGTACTCAGGAGCTTGTAAAGGGAGCAGAGGCTGCCGCAAAGAAGTACAGCGACTTTGAAGTTGTGCTGATTGGACCTAAGGTTGATACAGAGCTTAGGATAGTTGAAACAGACAATGAAGAAGAGATGCATAAGAAGATGGATGAGCTTTTGGACAATGGAGAGCTGGATGCTGCCCTTACTATGCATTACAGCTTTCCGATAGGCGTTTCCACAGTGGGCAGGGTTATTACCCCGGGTCTTGGCAGGGAGCTTATACTTGCCACTACTACAGGCACTTCATCAACTCACAGGGTTGAGGGGATGGTCAAAAATGCCCTTCATGGAATAATTGCTGCAAAAGCTTTGGGCATTAAGAATCCAACAGTAGGAATACTTAACGTGGATGGTGCCAGACAGGTTGAAAGAGCCCTAAAGGAACTCAGAAGTAACGGATATGACATTAATTTTTCAGAATCCGTAAGAGCTGACGGGGGTGTGGTCATGAGAGGCAATGACCTGCTGTCGGCCGCAGCAGATGTCATGGTAATGGATACACTGACCGGCAACCTTATGATGAAGATATTTTCTGCATTCACAACCGGCGGCAGCTATGAGTCATTGGGATACGGTTATGGGCCCGGTGTAGGAGATAATTACGGCAGGATAATAGGCATATTATCCAGAGCTTCAGGAGCACCGGTAGTATGCGAAGCGCTGAGATATATGGCAAGCTGCGCTAAGGGCGGGCTTACCAGGATAGCCAGGGAAGAATATGAGAAAGCCAGAAAGGCCGGACTTGACAGCATATTAAAGGGACTGACAGCTGATAGTGCTAAAGCCGCACCGAAGCCGGAAGTAAAAGAGCTTGAGAAGAAACCGGTGACAAAATCAGTAGCTGGAATAGATATTCTTGAGCTTGAAAATGCTGTGGCCTCTCTTGCCGAAGAGGGAATATACTCAGAAAGCGGAATGGGCTGCACAGGGCCGATAGTACTTGTAGCTGAGGAAGATTACAGCAAAGCCATTGATGTGCTTTTGAAAAACAGGCATATTACTGAAAGGCCTTTAGACTGCAATTGTTAATTGAGGACAAGGAAAAGACGCGGGGATGTGAGACACGGGGACGTTTCTCCTGTCTCACCCCATGTCTTTACGTGTCCTTTTGTATTTGTCATATAAAAAATTAGGGTGGAAATTTTTGTTGTAAAATACTATAATATACTTGTAATGCAATTGTAATACGATTGTAATACAATAAATATCTAAATATTTTAAGGGGGAAGATTGATGTTTAAAAAAGGTTTAGTACTGGTATTGGCGCTTGTGATGGTTATGACAATGTTTACAGGCTGCGCACAGCCTGCACAAGCACCGGCTGAACCGGCTCCAGAAGCTGAAAAGGCACCGGCAGAAGAGTCGAAACCGGAGTTATCCTTTGGTATGATAACGGACGTTGGCGGCCTTGGAGACAAGTCCTTCAATGATTCAGCCTGGGAAGGCATTCAGAAGGCCGGAAAAGAATTTGGGGTTGAACCGGTTATACTTCAGTCAACAAAGCAGGAAGATTATGAAGCTAACATCGGGAACATGGCTCAATCAGTTGACCTTACCATAGCTGTCGGTTACTTGATGGAGCAGGCTATGATATCAGGATCCGAACAGTATCCTGACAGGAAGTTCGGAATAATAGACATGGTAGTTGACAAACCAAATGTTATGTCAGTCACATTCAAGGAGCATGACGGCTCATTCCTGGTCGGTGTCATTGCCGGTCTTACTACAAAATCCAATGTTGTTGGCTTTGTAGGAGGTATGGATAGCCCATTGATTGAAAAATTTGAAGTTGGTTTCAGAGCAGGCGTTGCTTCCGTAAATCCGAATGCGAAGGTACTTGTAAACTATACCGGGGCTTTCGACAATCTTGATAAGGGAAAGGAAATAGCGATTTCACTGTTCAAGCAGAAGGCTGATGTCATATATCACGCTTCCGGCGGCTGCGGTATAGGTGTAATACAGGCAGCTGACGAAAATAATTTCTGGGCGATCGGTGTTGACCAGGATCAGTCAGCGGTATCAAAGAACAATAGGGTTCTCTGCAGCATGATCAAGAGAGTTGATGTGGGTACATATACTATAGTTAAATCATATGCTGACAATAATTTCGCCGGAGGAAAGGCTATCGAACTGGGACTTAAAGAAGACGGCGTAGGCTTCAGTGACGGCGGAAACAATGTACCGGCTGAGGTTAAGGCTGTCGCAGACAAAGCTAAAGAGTTAGTTATTAACGGCACAATAGTTGTTCCTTCATCAAGAAAAGAATTAGAATCATTCAAACCTGTAGAAATAAAGTAATCAACATCGTGTAGCTACATGATGAATCAAAGCTAGATGCGGTTCTGCATCTAGCTTTTACTTCACAAGCTCTAATTAAAAATGATATAATTAAAACATGTGAAATATTGCAATTTTTGAGAAAGCTTTCTTATTTGATTTGAGAGGTGGGATGAAAGTTGCCTGCAGTAATTGAGATGAAAGGTATTAGCAAATCCTTTCCCGGTATACGGGCGAATGACAATATCAATCTGAAAATTGAGCAGGGGGAGATACATGTACTGCTGGGTGAGAACGGAGCCGGCAAGTCTACTCTTATGAATATACTTTACGGGCTTTATCAGCCGGATGAAGGACAGATATTCATAAAGGGAAAGCCTGTCGCGATCATTAATCCGAATGTAGCGATTTCTCACGGTATCGGGATGGTTCACCAGCACTTCATGCTGGTTCAGCCCTTTACCGTTACGGAAAATATCATACTTGGAAAGGAGCCAAGGAAGGGAACTACCTTGGATCTTGACAAAGCAATAAAGGATGTAGAGGAAATTTCCAGGAAATATGAATTGAAGGTGGATCCACGGGCTGTTGTCCAGGACATTTCCGTAGGAATGCAGCAGAGGGTTGAAATATTGAAGACTCTTTACAGAGGGGCTGAAATTCTTATTCTTGATGAACCGACGGCGGTGCTGACACCGCAAGAGATTGAGGAATTATGCGTTATTTTAAGGAGTCTGGTGGATCAGGGCAAGTCAATAATACTTATTACTCACAAGCTTAAGGAAGTTATGTCTATGAGTGACAAGGTGACAATTATCAGGAGGGGTAAGGTTATTGACACATTGAATACAAAGGATACAAACATAGATGAACTTGCAGAAAAGATGGTGGGCCGAAAAGTTAGCCTCACAGTGGAGAAGAAGGAAGCTGAAGTTTCTGCTCCGATTCTGGAGATTAAAGACTTAAGGGTATTGGACAAAAGGAAGCTTGAGGCAGTCAAAGGTATAGACCTTCAGGTTAATGGCGGTGAAATACTAGGAATCGCAGGAGTGGACGGCAACGGTCAGAGTGAACTTGTACAAGCCATAACCGGGCTTTCAAAAGCAGAAGCGGGAGAAATCCTTTTAAACGGCAAGGAGATTACGAACCTTACTCCAAAGGAGGTAATTGCCAGCGGAGTAGGACATATACCGGAGGACAGGCATAAGAGAGGCTTGGTACTGGGTTACAGCCTGTCAGAGAATTCCATATTGGGCAGTCACTACTTGAAGCAGTTCAGACAAGGTTTGGGTCTGAATTACCATAAAATAAGGGAGTATTGCAGAAGGCTTATTAAGGAATACGACATCAGGACTCCCAATGAGAGGGTACTGGCAAAATCACTTTCAGGAGGGAATCAGCAAAAACTGATAGTTGCAAGGGAAATTGACAGAGATCCCAGCCTTTGCATAGCTTCACAGCCTACAAGGGGATTGGATGTGGGGGCAATAGAGTTTGTGCACAAGAAGCTTATTGAGCTGCGGGATGAAGGCAAGGCGGTGCTGCTGGTTTCACTTGAATTGGATGAGATAATGGATCTGTCAGACAGGATTGCAGTAATGTATGACGGAAGAATAGTAGGAATCCTTGATGCAAAGGATGCGAACGAGAAGAAGCTTGGCATTATGATGGCGGGCGGAAGTGCTCAGGATGCTGTATAAGGAGGATGTGAAATGGAATCTGGAATGAATGAGTTTAAAGAAGGACTGCTGAATACATTAAAAGAAATTGCATATCCCCTTGTTGCAATATTTATTTCGGTCATCGCAGGAGGAATCCTGGTATATTCCTTCGGAAATGATCCAATAGTAGCTTATACTGCCATGATAAAGGGAAGCCTTGGAGATTGGAATAAATTCGGAGAAACCCTGGTTACCGTTACCCCGCTTATCTTGACAGGCTTGTCCATTGCCTTCGCATTCAAATGCAATCTTTTCAATATCGGAGTAGAAGGACAGTTCATTATTGGTGCAATTACGGCAGTTTGGGCAGGATGGGCTTTAGCTGGCTTGCCGGCAATACTTCATCTTACCCTGACACTGCTTGCAGGTGCTGCTGCAGGCGGGCTCTGGGCTTCGGTTATCGGCTGGCTTAAGGCAAAGGTGGGCTCCCATGAAGTAATAAATGGAATAATGATGAATTACATTGCAATGTATACCAGTAATTTTCTGGTAAGGACAGCATTGAATATACCCGGCAAGGCCTATTCCGTTGAAATTGCCGATACTGCTAAGCTTTGGAGATTTTCTCAGGCTTTTGAACAGTTCAAGCATTCAAGACTGCACATAGGAATAATATTTGCCTTGATAGCTGCTTTGGCTGCGTATTATATTCTTAATAAGACTGTAAGAGGATATGAAATCAGGGCTGTCGGACTCAATCCGCATGCAGCCGAATACGGCGGGATAAGCGTCAGGAAAAATATAATCCTTTCAATGATTGTTTCAGGTTTGTTTGCAGGGCTGGCAGGAGCCATAATGACTACAGGGGTCCAATACAGGGTAAATAACCTGTTCGGTTTTACAGGCTATGGATTGGATGGAATTGCCGTTGCTTTGGTAGGAAATAACCACCCTATCGGAGTCATACTATCGGCATTTCTTTTCGGAGTGATGCAAAAAGGCGGCCCCCTGATGCAGATACAAGGGATTCCCAAAGAGGTTGTCGGAATCATTCAGGGAATAATCATACTTTTTGTAGCTGCAAACTTTGTTAAGGTAGTAATGGAGAACATTAAACTGAACAGGGACTTGAAGAGAGCTGCAGTGCAAGAGGAGGTGGAATAGAATGGAGGGCATAGGCATTTTGACCATACTGGGCATCATTTTTACAGCCAGCATAAGATCGGCCACTCCGCTGATATTCGCCGCCCTGGGAGGCAACTTCTCCGAAAGATCCGGTGTTTTCAACATAGGGCTTGAAGGAATTATGACAGTCGGCGCTTTCAGTGCGGTATTCTTCTCATATAAGACAGGTTCCCCCTGGGCGGGACTCTTGGGTGCCATGGTTGTTGGAGGCCTGTTCGGTCTGCTTTTGGCGTTCATGAGTATATATTTCAAAGCAAATCAGGTTATAGTGGGTACTGCGATAAATATACTGGCAGCCAGCCTAACTACCTTCCTGTTGGTTGAAATCTGGGGAAGGCCGGGGCAGACGGACAATGTTGAATACTTTAAAGCTGTGGGCCCCTTTAATCTGTTTACTTACTTGGCATTTGCCCTGGTAATCGTATCATATTATGTAATGTACAAGACTCCCTTCGGATTAAGAGTCCGTGCTGTGGGTGAACACCCCAGAGCTGCAGATACATTGGGGGTTAATGTTTATGTAATAAGGTACATATGCGTAATAATAAGCGGTGTACTTGCCGGTATAGGCGGAGCATCACTTTCCATAGGCTCAATGAGTCTTTTCAAGGAGGGAATGATAGCAGGAAAGGGCTTCATTGCATTGGCTGCATTGATATTCGGAAAATGGAATCCGATAGGGGCGGCATTGGCATGCCTATTCTTCGGCTTTGCTGTTGCACTGGAGACAGTTGCTACAAATTTACCGGTCCCCAGAGAATTCCTGTATGCGCTTCCATATATCATGACGATGTTTGCGGTATCAGGCTTTGTAGGCAGATCGGTGGGGCCGGCTGCAGGCGGGATTCCCTATGAAAAAGGTGAAAAATAATAATCTGAGAATTCTAATAATGCGCTTCGGCGCATTATTCCTTTTATTTACAGTTGCAAATAATTATGACTTGTCCTGCGTATATGCTATAATATAAGTGGATTTATGCTATATAATATTAATAGATAACTTTTTGCATAGGATTGTATTATTTCATCGATGGGGGGTGATGAAATGAGAATGGGATATGATTTATTAATAGAACAACAGCAGAAGCTAATTATGACGCCTGAACTGAAGCTGGCATTGAAGATACTTCAATTGCCTGCAGTAGAGCTTGAGGAGCTGTTACAGCAGGAATTGGAAAATAATCCCGTTCTTGAACTGGTGGACGATAGCAGGGATGAAAAATCCGAAGCACAGCAAAAACTAGATAAAAAGGAAAAGGAAAAAGAAAAAGAAATCGATTGGAAGGAATACTTCCAGTTTCAAGGTAAGAGTTATTCCGAGGAGGGCTTTGACAATGATGAGGCTTCTGAACTCTCCTATGAGAATTTCATAACCTACTCATATACATTGAAAGACCACCTTATTTCACAGCTGCGGGTATCCCAGATAAGCAAAAAGCTCAGAGATATCGGAGAGTATATTATTGAGAGCCTTGATGAAAACGGCTATCTTACCATTACTAAGGAAGATCTGGCAGCCATTCTTGACGCGGAGCCGGAGGCGGTAGAAGAAGCGCTGAGTGTGATTCAGACCTTCGAGCCTTTTGGAGTCGGCGCGTCAAATCTGAAGGAATGCCTTTTAATACAGCTTAGGAATAAAGATATTAAAGATAAGAAAATCGAAGCGATTATTATGAACCATTTGGATGATATTGCATCTAACAGGATCAGCAATATATCGAAAAAGCTTTCCATAAGCATTGAAGAGGCTCAGAAATACAGCGATATTATTAAGAGCCTTGAACCAAAACCCGGACGGGCTTTTGAGGAGGGTACATCAACAAAATATGTGACCCCTGACGTATATATTGAAAAGGTAGGAAAAGAGTATATAGTAATTGTCAACGACTATTATGGTTCCAAACTTACTATAAATCAATTTTATAAAAAGATGCTGATTTCCGAGGATAAGTCATCTCAGGCCTCCGCCTTCATAAGCAACAAGCTGTCCTCTGCAATGTGGCTGATCAAGAGCCTTGAACACAGGAAAAACACTTTATATAATGTGGTAAAGGCTATATTGGATTACCAGATGGACTTTTTCGAAAAAGGGCCTATGTTTCTGAAAACAATGACACTGAAGAAGATTGCAGAAATGGTAAATGTACATGAGTCAACAGTAAGCAGGGCAATAAACGGCAAATATGTGCAAACACCACGCGGGATATTTGAAATAAAGTACTTTTTCAAAAGCGGTGTTGATAATCAGGATGGAGAAGCGATTTCTTCAGAAAGCATCAAGAAAAAGATTAAGGGTTACGTATGCGGTGAGGATGCAAGCAAGCCTCTAAGCGATCAGCAAATAGCAGATTTGCTTGTGAAGGAAGGATATATGATTTCCAGAAGAACAGTGGCGAAGTACAGGGATGAACTGGGCATCTTGTCTTCTTCAAAAAGAAAAAGGTATTAAAGGCGGCATATCAATAGGCCGTCTTTTTGTTTCTGTGTTTTTTTCGCTGATAAATTATGAATTCTAGCAAATAATACAATAATATATTGAAATTGGAACATGTATATAATATAATTTAATTAATCGGGACGTTATCATATAATACGGGACAAAATATGACCATGGGAGTAATGGTGATGAACGAATTTTTGAATTTGCAGAAAAGGCTGGTTCCGGAAGTAATAGAGATTACGGAAAAAAGATATAGTATCCTGAGGGCAATCGAGTTCAATCAGCCCGTAGGAAGACGCGCTCTTGCGGGGATACTCGGGCAGAGCGAACGTTGGGTAAGGAGTGAGCTTGATATTTTGAAGAGCCAGAATCTGATTTATGTACAGGCTTTGGGCATGATGGTAACAGATGAGGGAAATGAAGTGATAAACAAGCTCAGGGATTACATATCAGAACTAAAAGGGCTCAAGGACCTTGAAAAAGCAGTCAGGGAGATGCTCGGCATAAAAGAATTCATTGCAGTGCCGGGGGATACTGAGAATGAGCTTCAGGTAGTTGTTGAAATGGCCAAAGCGGCTTTTGAATATATCAAAGGAATAATAGAAGATAATGATATAATTGCGGTGAGCGGGGGCTATTCCGCATTATCAGTCGCCGAGAATGCGCGCAGGATTGATGCACAAAACATTACCATAGTTCCTGCCAGAGGCGGAATAAAAGCGGATATGGAGCGCCAGGCAAATATTGTTGCAGAGAAGTTAGCCAAGAATATCGGAGGCAATTATTATCTTCTGCATCTTCCGGACAATATAAATGAGGATATGCTGAAAAGGATGGCTGATGATCCGGATATAGCCAAGGTACTCAATTACATCGCTGAAACTGATATTTTGATATATGGTTTAAGCTCCTTTGAATCTATATCCAGGAAAAGAAATTTTACCGAAGAACAGGTTGAAAGGCTTAAGGCTTTGAATGTCAGGGCAGAGGCAGTAGGCTGCTATTTTGATTCTAACGGAAATATTGTATATAAATCCGGCAGCATAGGTATAAAACCGGAGCATTTAGATAGTATAAAAACTGTAATGTCGGTTGGCGGAGGAGCCCGGAAAGCCGAGGCTATAATATTGACAAGCAAGGGCAGAAAAAACAGAGTGGTTGTGACAGACGAAGCTGCTGCCCGTGAAATATATAAGATTTTAAAAGGAGGAAATTAAAATGGCATTAAGAGTAGGAATCAACGGTTTTGGAAGAATAGGGAGACCGGTTTTTAAAATCGCCTTGGAGAAGTTTGGAGACGATGCGGAAATAGTTTTGATAAATGATTTAACTGATCCGAAAACACTGGCACACTTATTGAAATATGACAGCACATACGGCAGGTATGGCAGAGACGTACAGGCTAAGGAGCATTCAATAGTTGTAGATGGGAAAGAAGTTGAGATATGTGCTGAGACGAAGCCGGAAAACATCAAGTGGGGAGACTACGGAGTTGACGTGGTTATCGAATCCACAGGCAGATTCACAAGCAAGGAAGCAGCAATGGCTCACGTGGCTGGGGGAGCAAAGAAAGTAATAATATCTGCTCCTGCAAAGAATGAAGACATTACAATAGTAATGGGTGTAAATGAAGACAAGTATGATCCTGAAAAACATATTGTAATATCAAATGCCTCCTGTACAACAAACTGTTTGGCACCTGTAGCCAAGGTGCTTCACGAGAACTTTGGAATCGTAAAGGGTCTGATGAATACAATACATTCATATACAAATGATCAGAGAATACTTGATCAGCCGCACTCAGACCTTAGAAGATCCCGAGCTGCCGCATTGTCAATAATTCCGACAACTACAGGAGCTGCAAAAGCAGTTGCATTAGTGCTTCCGGAGCTTAAAGGCAAGCTTACGGGACTTTCCATGAGGGTTCCCACTCCTACAGTGTCGGTGGTAGATTTGGTTGTTGACCTGGAAAGGAATGTTACTGTTGAGGAAGTGAATGCTGCTCTCAAGAGAGCGGCAGAAAATGAGCTGAAGGGGATACTTGAATATTGCGACGAGCCTCTTGTATCAATAGATTTCAAGCAGGATCCGCATTCCTCAATAGTTGATGCGCTATCTACAATGGTTATTCAGGATAACATGGTCAAAGTCATTTCATGGTATGACAATGAGTGGGGCTACTCCAACAGAGTGGTTGACCTGGTAAAATACATTTCTAATAAATAAGGAATCATCATTGATTAGGAGGATTCTTGTGATGAATAAAAAGTCCATACAGGAAATCGATGTTGACAGTAAAAAGGTGCTGGTAAGAGTAGACTTTAATGTACCCTTAGATGAAAACGGCACTATCACGGATGACAGAAGAATAAGGGAAGCGCTTCCGACAATCAGGTATCTGAGGGAGCATAACGCAAAGGTCATTTTAATGTCGCACCTTGGAAGGCCCAAGGGAAAGTTTAATATGAAATATTCTCTGAAGCCGGTGGCTGAGAGGTTGTCCGAGAAACTTGGAGCCGAAGTAAGACTCGCCGGTGATGTGATCGGGGATGCGGTACAGGCAATGACAGAAAGCCTCAAGGAAGGGGATGTGATGCTGCTTGAAAACGTCAGATTCTATGAGGAGGAAGAAAAGAACGACAAAGGGTTTTCAAAAAAGCTTGCATCTCTGGGAGATATATATGTAAACGATGCTTTCGGCACCGCACACAGAGCTCATGCCACAACAGCAGGCATTGCAGAATACCTGCCGTCTGCCGTTGGATTCCTGATAAAGAAAGAGCTGGATATAATGGGCAAGGCTCTGACTGCTCCGGAAAGGCCTTTTGTTGCAATATTAGGCGGAGCAAAGGTCTCAGACAAGATCGGCGTAATAGAGAACCTGATGGATAAGGTTGATACTCTTCTGATTGGCGGGGGTATGGCCTATACCTTCTTCGGGGCAATGGGTTATGAGATAGGAAAGTCCATATTTGAAGCCGATAAAGCAGAGCTGGCGGGTGAACTGCTGAAAAAAGCGGAAACAAAAGGCGTGAAATTGCTGCTCCCCGTTGATACGGTCGTTGCTTCTGAATTCAGCAATGATGCACCGAAAAAAACTGTGCCGGTTGCTATGATTCCAAAAGATATGATGGGTATGGATATTGGAGAGGATACAAGAAAAATCTTCTCTGAAATTGTCAAGAACGCAAGGACAGTTATATGGAATGGCCCAATGGGTGTATTTGAAATGCCGAATTTTGCAAAGGGCACCTTTGAATTGGCAAAAGCTATGGCTGAATGTACAGGGACAACAATCATCGGCGGCGGTGACTCGGCTGCAGCTGTTGAACAGCTTGGCTTTGCAGATAAGATGACGCACATATCTACAGGAGGAGGGGCTTCTCTTGAATTTATCGAGGGCAAGGTGCTTCCCGGGATAGAGGCAATAGAGAATAAGTAATTAGGAGGATGAGATTATGCGCAGACCGGTTATAGCTGGCAACTGGAAAATGAACAAGACAGTAAACGAAGCAATAAAGCTTGTAGAGGAGCTCAAGCCTCTTGTTAAGGGAGCTGCCGCTGAAGTTGTAGTGTGTCCTGTTTTTGTTTGCCTGAATGATTTGGTAAAGGTTTTAAAGGGAAGCAATATAGGAGTTGGCGCACAAAATATGTACTATAAGGAAAGCGGAGCATATACCGGGGAGATATCTCCTGTGTTTTTAAAGGATATAGAGGTTGAATATGTAATATTAGGCCATTCAGAGCGCAGACAGTATTTCAAGGAAGAAGATCCGGAAATAAACAAGAAGGTAATTGCTGCACTGGACCATGGATTAAAGCCGATTCTCTGCGTAGGAGAAACCCTTGAGCAGAGAGAAGCGGGGGTGACCTTCAATGTCATAGCAGCTCAGGTGAAAGGATGTCTTGAAGGCATTGAGGACAGGAAAACGGATGATTTGATAATAGCCTATGAGCCTGTATGGGCTATAGGAACCGGCAAAACTGCAACCAGTCAGGACGCAAATGAAGTCATTGGATTCATCAGGAAGCAGCTGGCCCTATTGCTTGGGAATGATGCGGCTGACAAGACAAGGATACTATATGGAGGCAGTGTTAAGTCCTCAAACATAAAGGAACTTATGGATATGCCCGAAATAGATGGGGCTCTTGTAGGCGGAGCAAGCTTGGACGCTCAGGAGTTTTCACGGATCGTGAATTTCAATCAAGAATAAATATATAGATTTAAGGAGGGTACTGACTATGACAGTAATTACTGACATATTTGCAAGGGAAATAATAGACTCCAGGGGAAATCCAACCGTAGAGGTTGAAGTTGAGTTGGAAGGAGGAGCTTTAGGCAGAGCTGCAGTACCTTCAGGAGCATCCACCGGGGCTTTTGAAGCTGTAGAGCTTAGAGACGGCGACAAATCAAGATACCTGGGGAAGGGTGTGTTGACTGCAGTAAATAACGTAAATGAGATAATTGCACCGGAAATAATAGGCATGAATGCATTGGACCAGGTCGCAATAGACCAGGCTCTTATTGAGCTGGATGATACTCCCAATAAGGGGAAGCTGGGTGCCAACGCCATATTAGGAGTGTCACTGGCTGTGGCTCATGCAGCTGCAGAGGCGCTGGGACTTCCGCTTTATCAGTATGTCGGCGGAGTAAATGCCAAGACTCTTCCGGTTCCAATGATGAATATACTGAACGGCGGAAAACATGCAGACAATAATGTGGATATTCAGGAATTCATGATTATGCCTGTTGGTGCGGAAAGCTTCAAGGAAGCATTGAGAATGTGTGCTGAGGTCTTTCATAATTTAAAATCCGTGCTTAAAGCCAAGGGCTATAACACGGCTGTAGGGGACGAAGGAGGATTTGCACCTAACCTTACCTCTAATGAAGAAGCGCTTCAGGTTATTATTGAGGCTGTAAAAAAAGCAGGCTATGAGCCGGGCAGGGATATATACATAGCAATGGATGCTGCTGCAACCGAACTTTATAAGGAGGACGGCAAGTATCATCTTGATGGTGAAGGAGTAGTAAAGACTTCTGAAGAAATGGTCGAGTACTATGAGAATCTTGTCAGCAAGTATCCGATAATCTCACTGGAAGATGGGCTTTCCGAAGAAGACTGGGACGGCTGGAAGCTTCTTACCGAAAGGTTGGGCAAAAAAATACAGCTGGTCGGCGATGACCTTTTTGTAACAAACACAGAGAGACTGAAAAAGGGCATAGAAATGGGAGTAGCAAACTCCATTCTTATAAAGGTAAACCAAATCGGTACACTGACAGAGACCCTTGATGCAATCCAAATGGCAAACAGGGCAGGGTATACTGCGGTTGTATCCCATAGATCAGGTGAAACGGAAGACGTAACAATTGCTGACCTTGTTGTGGCTGTCAATGCAGGGCAAATAAAAACCGGTGCCCCATCCAGGACGGACAGGGTTGCAAAATATAATCAGCTTTTGAGGATTGAAGAAGGATTGGATACAATGTCTAAGTATTTAGGCATAAACGCATTTTTTAATCTGTAGGCCTTGGCGTAAAAGGCCTGATAAAAAGATGCCGCGGAGCTGAATTTTTAATCTTAAAGTGCTATACAATTAAAAAATATGTGTTATAATAATGGGTGAGATTATTTCATCCCATTATTGTATTTTATCAGCCTTTGTGTTAAAATGGTGTCTGTAGAATTTTTCCTGATAATTATACGAATAATAGCGGAAAGAGCGAATGGATAGCAATAAATGCACGTTCTTTTGGCACAAACGGATGATCTGGATGAAGATGGGAGGTGCAGGGAGTGAGAGTACCCTTAGTGATTTTACAGTACGTTGTTTGTTTGGTATTGATTGTAAGTGTGCTTCTGCAGCCGGGAAGGAGCGCCGGACTGTCCGGTTCAATAGCGGGAGGTGCGGAACAGCTTTTCGGAAAGAAAGCAAGCAAAGGCTACGAAGCATTGTTTTCTAAACTGACAACAGCAAGTGCAATTCTGTTCATGGTTTTATCGATTGTACTGGTACTTGTAAAATAATATTTCAATAATGATAGCCTGACTTTGTGTTGGGCTATATTATCAATATTTCGTGTATACAGTATTACAGTATATCACATTTATGTATTAGGAGGGTTATTCGGATGGATTTATTGATTCTGGCTCCGCTGTCAGGAGTACTTGCTCTGGTTTTTGCAGGGTTCTTAGCAAACAGTATTACAAAGAAAGACCCCGGAAACAATAGGATGAGAGAAATAATGGGCTTTATCCATGAAGGGGCAATGGCATTTCTATTCAGGGAATATAAGGTACTTGTAGTATTTATTATTGCATTGGCAATAATAATCGGAATATTCCTCAAAAGCTGGCTGACGGCATTATGCTTTGTCGCCGGGGCATGCTGCTCCATACTTGCAGGTTATTTTGGAATGCAGGTGGCAACAAAGGCAAATGCCAGAACGGCAAACGCCGCACAGAAAGGCCAGAATGAAGCTCTCGGGATCGCATTCAGGGGCGGAGCTGTAATGGGCATGTGTGTTGTAGGCTTAGGCCTTCTGGGTTTAGGAATTTTATATGTATTTATTAGAGATGCAAATATTGTGACAGGTTTTGGCTTGGGTGCAAGTTCAATTGCTTTGTTTGCACGTGTAGGCGGCGGAATATATACAAAAGCTGCTGACGTTGGTGCCGACCTTGTAGGAAAGGTGGAAGCCGGCATACCTGAGGACGACCCGAGAAATCCGGCAGTTATAGCCGATAATGTAGGCGACAACGTAGGTGACGTAGCCGGTATGGGAGCTGACTTGTTTGAATCATATGTAGGCTCGATTATTTCTGCAATAACTCTTGGTGCGATAGTATATGCCGGAAAGATTGAAGGAGTCTTATTCCCTATGCTTTTGTCCGCTATAGGTATAGTAGCTTCGATTATAGGAACTTCTTTTGTAAAGACCGATGAAAAGAGCAACCCGCAGAGCGCTCTCAGCAGAGGAACCTATGGGAGCTCGATAATCGTAGTTCTGGCATCTTTTATACTAAGCCGTTATATGTTCGGCAATCTGGATGCCTTCTGGGCAGTTGCTGCAGGGCTTGCTGCAGGATCGATAATCGGATTTATATCGGAAGTATATACTTCTTCCGACTATAAGTATGTAAAGAAAATTGCCCAACAGTCAGGAACAGGGCCCGCTACTGCAATAATAAGCGGCCTTGGAGTAGGAATGCTCTCTACAGTGGCACCGATAATCTTCATTTGCGCTGCAGTGCTTGTGGCATATGATTCTGCAGGCATTTACGGTATTGCTCTTGCGGCAGTAGGAATGCTTTCAACAACAGGCATGACAGTTGCGGTAGACGCATACGGGCCTATAGCTGATAATGCCGGAGGCATAGCAGAGATGTCAGGCCTGCCTGAGTCTGTCAGAGAAGTCACAGATAAGCTTGATTCAGTTGGAAACACAACAGCTGCAATAGGAAAAGGCTTTGCAATAGGCTCAGCGGCATTGACTGCCCTGGCGTTGTTCGTATCCTATTCGGAAGCTGCCGGCCTTAAGACAATAGATATTCTTGACCCTAAAGTAATGATTGGAATGTTTATCGGAGGTGTGCTGCCTTTCCTTTTTGCCGCTCTTACTATGGAAGCAGTCGGCAAGGCCGCTAATCAGATGATAGAAGAAGTCAGAAGACAGTTTAGGGAAACCGCAGGTATAATGGAAGGCACAACCAAGCCTGATTATGCAAAGTGTGTTGATATTTCAACTGCTGCGGCATTAAAAGAAATGATTGTACCAGGGCTTCTTGCTGTAATAGTTCCTATAGCTACCGGCTTTGTTCTGGGTAAAGGCGCTTTGGGAGGACTTATTGCAGGTGCGGTTATTACGGGAGTACTCCTGGCAATCATGATGGCAAATGCAGGTGGAGCATGGGATAATGCCAAGAAGTATATAGAATCCGGAGAGATGGGCGGAAAAGGCAGCGATGCGCACAAAGCTGCAGTTGTCGGCGATACTGTCGGAGACCCATTCAAGGATACGGCAGGGCCTTCCATGAATATACTTATTAAGCTTATGACTATAGTTGCATTGGTGTTTGCACCATTGTTCATATAATCCTGATATATATTCATCGTATTTGATAATATAAATAGAATACTGTAATATTAAAGAGATGATAGAAACTATCATCTCTGATTTTTTGCTGTAAAGAATATACTTTCACTGTGGAATATACTTTTACCGGAGGTTATTATGAAAACATTGCTGATCTATCTCATAACCGTCAATATTGCCGCTTTTGCTGTTATGGGAGCTGATAAATACAGAGCACAGAGGAATAGATGGAGGATAAGCGAGTCAAGCATTTTCGCATTAGGACTTATTGGAGGGGGAGCAGGAATATATCTTGGGATGAAATTGTTCCGCCACAAGACTAAGCATCTTGAGTTTACACTGGGGATACCTATAATAATAATTCTGAATGCAATTGCGTTATGGTATATTTTGCAAAGGCTTGAGTAAGTGAGACACGGGGACGTTTCTCCTGTCCCACTTCCAGTGAGACACGCGAAACGTCCCCATGTCTCGTTGAATGTTAAAAGCGAAATATGTTCATAATAATTACATATTGAATATAACGATAAATAATCATTGTCTTTCATAGATCTTGGGAGATGTTTTTCTTGAACGATATAAACAGCAAATATGCAAAAGAATTCTATTTTAAAGGCAATAACACAGGGGTGCTGCTTATACATGGATTTACGGGAACACCATATGAAATGCGATTCTTAGGGGAATTCCTGAGAGATAAAGGCTGCACAGTGAGAGGAATCCTGCTGAAGGGGCATGGTACAAAACCGGAAGATATGAAAAGGTGTAGCTTCAGGGATTGGATCCATGGAGCCGTAGAAGGATACAGGTCATTGAAGCAGGAATGTGATGAGGTTTTTGCGGTCGGATTTTCAATGGGAGGATTGCTATCCTTATACTTGGCAAGGAACTATGATATAAAAGGTGTTGTAACCCTTTCGGCGCCTATCAGGGTATACAGCAGGGCAGCTGCTTTGGCTTTCATAGAAAGAAACCTAAAGAATCATATGACAGGAAAGACTGAGAACAGGGAAATTAATGTAATCGGATATGAGAGAGCACCATTAATAAGCGTACATCATTTGTTCAAGCTGATAAGATATGTGAAAGCGAACCTGAAGTATATAAAAAAGCCGGTGCTTGTCATGCAGTCATACGGTGACAGGGCGGTAAGCCCGAAAAGTGCAAATATGATATACAGCAACATAGGCTCAAAGGATAAGAGCATAATATATTTACACAAAAGCGGTCATGTAATAACATGCGACAAGGAAAAAGAACAGGTTTTCAAGGAAGTATATGACTTTATAAAGAACAAATCCGCTTTTATCATAGAAGCGGATAGAAAAGAAGAGAGGTGCAGCAGCATTGTTTAATGATGAAAAAGAAATTAACCTGGAGTTGAAGAATAGATTGTTGGATTTCATGAGAGAGGATGCATACAAACCCTTGTCTCATGATGAGCTTGTTCAGGCATTTCAGGACGATTCATTTCAAGTGCCGGAATTGGATGAAGTGCTGAATTCTCTGCTTGAAGAAGGAAGCATAATTATAACAAGGAAAAATAAATATGGCCTGACAGAAAAGATGAATATGGTTGCAGGGCGCATACAAGGAAATAAAAAGGGTTTCGGGTTCCTTATACCGGATAATAAAGACCTTCGTGATTTATTCATACCTGCAGAAAATCTCAATGGCGCAATGAATGATGACAGGGTAATCGTAAGGCTTACTGCAGGCGAGTCGGAGACCAGGAAGAGCGAGGGTGAGGTAATAAGGATACTGAAAAGGGCAAACACCAGAATCGTAGGAACCTTCGAAAATGGCAATGGCTATGGATTTGTGGTGCCTGATGATCCAAGAATATATCAGGATATCTTTGTATCCAAATCTGACTTCAATGGTGCGAAAGACGGATATAAGGTAGTCGTTGAGATAACCAGGTGGCCTGAGGCAAGAAGAAATCCGGAGGGAATTGTCGTTGAAGTATTAGGGCATAAGGATGATGTCGGTACCGATATTTTATCAATAATCAGAGGGCACAATCTTCCGGAGGAGTTTCCAATCGAGGTGGAGAACCAGGCCGCAAAAATACCTGAGCTGGTTAGTGATGCGGATATAGCAAAACGAAGAGACCTGAGAGAAAAGACAATTGTTACAATTGACGGAGAAGACGCAAAGGACCTGGATGATGCCGTATCACTGGAGATATTGCCTGACGGAAATTATCTGCTGGGAGTACATATAGCGGATGTAAGCCAGTACGTATTTGAGAATTCGCATTTGGACAAGGAAGCACTGAAAAGGGGCACAAGCGTGTATTTGATTGACAGGGTGGTGCCGATGCTTCCCAAAAGGCTTTCAAATGGCATCTGCAGTTTGAATCCTCAGATAGAAAGGCTCACTTTGAGCTGCGATATGGTCATAGACAAGAAGGGCAAGGTAAAAGAATACGAGATTTATGAAAGTGTCATAAAGACAAGCGAAAGAATGACCTATGAAAACGTAAATAAGATCCTTGCCGGCAGTGATCCCATACTCATGGAAAGGTATGGTTACCTTATAGACACTTTCAGGCAGATGGAAGAGCTTATGCTGATACTGAATAAAAAAAGGCGTATAAGAGGAAGCATAGATTTTGAATTTGAAGAAACCAAAATCATATTGGATGAAAAGGGAAGGCCTATTGAGATAAAGCCCTACGAAAGAGGAATATCAGAAAGGATAATTGAGGAATTCATGCTGGTATGCAATGAGACAGTTGCAGAGCATATGTATTGGAAAGAGATACCCTTTATTTACAGAGTCCACGAGGATCCGGATGCAGAAAAGCTTCAAGCCTTTAATGAATTTATATTTAACTTCGGTTATCATCTGAAAGGAATAGCGGAAATACATCCAAAAGCGCTGCAGCAGCTTACCGATCAGATAAAGGGAACCAAAGAGGAGAGGATAATAAACACACTGATGCTGCGTTCGCTGAAAAAGGCAAGATACACTTCGGAAAGCATGGGACATTTCGGCCTCGCTGCGAAGTATTACTGCCACTTCACTTCTCCGATAAGAAGATATCCCGACCTGATGATCCACAGGATTATTAAAGAGGATATTCATGGGAAACTCACTGAAAAAAGGCTGAAGCATCTTCATTCAATAATCGAGAGTATCGCAGAGCAATCCTCCATCAGGGAGCGGGCGGCAGATGAAGCTGAAAGAGAAGTAGACGACCTCAAGAAGGCAGAATATATGAAAGACAGGATCGGAGAGGAATATGACGGAATAATTTCCGGAGTCACTTCCTTTGGAATGTTTGTTGAACTGGAGAACACTATAGAAGGCTTGGTGCATATGAGCAACATGGAGGATGATTACTACCAGTTTGATGAGATGCATCACATGCTTATCGGTGAAAGGCGGAGAAGGACCTTCAGAATTGGCGATAGTGTAAGGATAAAAGTCCTGAATGTTGATATTGCTAATAGAACAATTGATTTTTCATTGGTTTAACCTGATTTAGCATTTTTTTTCATTGATATTACAGTTGTATTTCATTATAATGAGGCGAGAAGATGTGCAATTGGCTATGGGCATATATTCCTCGCCTCATTGAAACGCTCGGGTAGTTTTTTTGCATAAATGCAAAAAACCCTTATTTGAAATCTTGTTATAATATATAAGTTGACTCCGGTACTGATGATGTTATAATATTAGTGCATGCTCATATTTAAAATGAAAGCATATAACATTTTGAAAAATGCGCAATATATTGTAAAGTTGGGGTAACATGGCACAAGTCAATATTAAGACAATCGCACAAAATAAAAAGGCCAGGCATGAGTACTTCATTGAGGATACCTATGAAGCCGGTATTGAGCTTTCAGGCACTGAAGTGAAGTCCATAAGGAAAGGCAGCGTCAACCTGAAGGACAGCTATGCCGCAATA
>Ga0208695_1000531_pt1 | contig 40296 bp, 46 predicted proteins | sample AD_UKC111_MetaG_FD_184449 | JGI IMG/M metagenome (GOLD analysis project Ga0208695, IMG submission 184449) | Active sludge microbial communities of municipal wastewater-treating anaerobic digesters from Hong Kong - AD_UKC111_MetaG (SPAdes)... | ecosystem: Engineered > Bioreactor > Anaerobic >... | reverse complement strand
GAAAAATTATCTCAAAAAAATCGGCTCGAACCGCCGCCTTGCGGCGGGACGGCTGGAAATTGATTTCAAAAAGCCCTTTAATTTGCTCGCAAAACTGCCCGCCGAAGCGAGAGGCGAAGCCCCGAGCGAGGCGGCTAATTCAATTTGGTGGACCCGGGGAGAATTGAACTCCCATCTCCGCAATGCGAATGCGATGTATTGCCGTTATACTACGGGCCCATTTTTTTTCGGGGCGCCGGGAATTGAACCCGGTCTACGCCCTCCCGAAGGGCGCGTACTACCGTCATACTCCGCCCCGCTTTTTAAACTACCCAATATTTTTGTTTTGTCATTTGGTCTCTTTTCATTTCCACGTCTTCTATTTCTTTTTGCGCCTTCTCGTATAATTCTTTAAATTCTTTCTCAGATAAAGTTTTTAATTTTTCAACTTCCTTTTTTAAAATCTCTTTTTTATTTTTTTTAGGATCCAAAAGCACATAACTTAACAATATAGTTAAAACCTCGCCGACTTTAGGCCCAGGCTTTATTTTTAAAATTTCTATTACATCATTTCCGTTAATTTTTAACATTTTTACAGAAATCGGATCCTGGCTTACTTTTTCAATTATATATTTTAAATGGCGAAGCTTATAAGGCTCTGCTTTTGGGACACCAGAACCAATCCTGTCAGCCATTCTTAACTGTAATAATTCTTCCATATTTTCTAATCCAACATTTTTAACTAACCTTCTAACAGATGATTCTGAAACCTCTCCAACGTTATAATAAAAAAGATGATATCGGACAAGTTTTGTTATCTTTTCAATATCTTTTTGAGGGAACTTTAATCTTTTAAGCACTTGATAAGTCATTTTTGCTCCCACAATTTCATGATTATAAAAAGTAGCATCTGGCCCCTCTCCCTTTTTAACTCGTGGTTTAGCAATATCATGAAACAAAGCCGCAAGCCGAACATTTTGATTAAATTTTTTTTCAGCAGCATATTTTAAAGACAATAGAGAATGAGTATAGCAATCATAAATATGATGTTTATTTTGGCTTACTCCATAGCCCTCTTCTATCTCTGGAATAATGAATTTTAAAAGACCTAATCTTCTTAACATTTCTATTCCTTTATCTGGAAAATCAGAGTTAATAATTTTTAAAAACTCATCTCTTATCCTTTCTTTTGAGATCTCTTGAATTAAAAAAGCGTTCTTAATTATTGCCTCTTCTGTCTCTTTTTCAATTTTAAAATTAAAAATCGTAGCAAATCTTACTGCCCTCATCATTCTCAAAGCATCCTCATTAAATCTTTCATAAGGATTTCCAACTGCTCTAATAGTTTTATCCTTTAAATCTTTTCTTCCGTTGAATAAATCAATAACTCTTGTCTTTTTGTTTAAAACCTCTAATGCCATTGCATTAATAGTAAAATCTCTCCGAGATAAATCTTCTTCTAAAGTTTTAGCAAATTTTATTTCATCTGGGTGTCTTTTGTCAGTATATTTTGATTCTTTTCTAAAGGTGGTAATTTCTATTTCTTTTAATTTCGGATTTTTACTTTTTGTTAAAACAGTAACAGTAAAAAATTTGTTTTCATAAAAACTATCAGGAAAAATTTTTTTAATTTCCAATGGTTTAGCATCTGTTGTAATATCCCAATCTTCAGGATCTTCTCCTCTTAATAAATCCCTCACACACCCGCCAACAATATAAGCCTTAAAACCTTCTTTATTTAAAGTTTTAATAATATCTTTAATTTCTTTTGGAATTTTCATTTAAAAAAATTTAATAATAAAAATAATTTTAAATTATTTCATCTGGCTTATTTTATCTTTTTTTCTTGTTTTTTTCAATTTATCTGATAAAATTTAATTAGCATTTAAAAAATAAAGCCCCCGTAGCTCAATGGAAAGAGTGCCGGACTTCGGATCCGGCGATGAGGGTTCAAGTCCTTCCGGGGGCATTTAAAAACAAAATGGAAAAAATAAAAATTGCTTTTTTTGAAACAGAAGATTGGGAAAAAGAATATTTAGAAAACCATCTTAAAAATTTTGATACAATATTTTTTAAAGATAAAATAAATTCTTTAAATTTAAAAAAAATTAAAGATGTAAATATTTTATCTACTTTTATTTATTCAAAAATCGATAAAAAAGTTTTAAATTCTTTAAAAAATTTAAAATACATTACTACTCGTTCAACTGGATTTGATCATATTGATTTAAAATCTTGTAAAAGAAAAAATATTTTAGTTTCAAATGTTCCAACCTATGGAGAAAATACAGTTGCTGAACATACCTTTGCTTTAATTTTAACTTTATCAAGAAAAATTTATCCTGCTGTTGAAAGAGTAAAAAGAGGGGATTTTTCTTTAGATAATTTAACTGGTTTTGACTTAAAAAACAAAACATTGGGAGTAATTGGAGTTGGGCATATTGGGAAAAATGTTATTAAAATCGCAAAAGGATTTCAAATGAAAATTTTAGCTTACGATGTTGTGGAAAATAAAAAACTGGCTAAAAAAATGGGATTTAGATTTGTTTCTTTTGAGGATCTCTTAAAAAATTCTGATATTGTTACCCTACATGTTCCTTATAATAAAAAAACTCATCATTTAATAAATATTAAAAATTTAAAATTATTCAAAAAAGGAGCAATTTTAATAAATACATCAAGGGGAGGAATTTGCGACGCAACAACTTTAGTAAAAGGGATAAAAGAAAATATTTTTTCGGGATTAGGGCTTGATGTTTTAGAAGAAGAGTCTTTTATTAAAGAAGAAAGAGAACTTTTATCTTCTATTTTTAGAAAAAAAACTAATTTAAAATCTTCTTATGAAAGTTTAAAAACAGCTCTTGAAAATCATATGCTAATTAACCAGGAAAATGTAATTATTACTCCTCATAATGCTTTTAATAGCCAGGAATCATTAACAAAAATATCAGAAACTACTATCAAAAATATTAAATCTTTTATAAAAGGAAAACCAATTAATTTAGTGATAAAAAAATGAAAAATATAATAAAAATATCTTTTTTTTGTTTTCTTTTTTTGTTATTTTTTGCAAATCAATCTTTTGCCCAAACCTCAGGGTGCCCAACAGGATTAGTTCCATGCGGAGGACAAGATTGTCCTTGCCAATTTTGTCATTTTTTTATAATGTTTGACAATATCTTTAATTTTGTTTTATTTAGAATTGTCCCTATTGTTGCTGCTTTACTTATTGCAATCGCTGGATTTATGTTTATTTTTGGATATGCAGATCAACAAGGAGCAACAATAAATAAAGCAAAAGAATTATTTAAAGCAATAATTATAGGAATGGTAATAATTTATTGCGCTTGGCTTATAGTTAATTTATTTTTTACTGCTATGGGGGTTAAAATTTTTAACCCAAGTACTGGACAAAAATGGTTTGAAATTGATTGTCCTATTTCTAATACTCCTCCTCCTGCTAATCAAGGAACTGTTCCAACTCCAGGACAACAAAACCAATCAAATCAACAGGGACAACAAAACCAATCAAATCAATCTAATATTTCAATTCCTATACAAAAGAAATGCGAAGATTGCGGAGAAGGTTTTTTTAATCCCTGCGATTGGGATGAATGCGAAAAATTAGGAAATTGCATATTTGAACCCTATTTATTATGGGGAGGAAAATGTAGAGCTGTTGAGCCCCGCTAATTCAATTGGCAGAATAGCTCCCTCTTAAGGAGAAAGTTGCAGGTTCGAGTCCTGCGCGGGGCATCAGTAAGAATTTTCAAGCATTTAAGAAAAATTTTTATGATTACAAAATCGACAAAATTTCATAATAAAATCGCTCAAAAGTATGAGAAAGAATATCAAACACCTTATTGGAATTTGTATAATGAAATAACTTGGGAACATATTAAAAAATATTTACCTGATAATAAAAAATATCCAATAATTGATGCTGGTGGAGGAACTGGATATTGGTCACGAAAACTAGCTGAACTCGGTTTTAATGTCGTTTGCTCTGATGTGGCAGAAAAAATGCTTGAGGTAGGTAAAAAAATCGTTGAAAAAACACCCTTAGATAAAAGAATAAATTTTGTCATTTCTGATATTACGGATATGAAAGAATTTGAAAATAATTCTTTTTCGTTAGTTTTATCAGAATTTGATCCGGTCGGATATTGCGGAAACCCACAAAAAGCAATTAAAGAATTAGCAAGAGTAGCACGAAAAGGCAGTGCAATAATTATTTCAGTTGATAGTTTGTTTTCGGTTATTGGCCGCATGATTAGTAATAAGAAATTTAAACTAATACCCAAATTATTAGAAACACATATCTCTGATTTTTCCGGACAATATCCGCAATATAATTTTTCAATCGAAGAATTACGAGATTTATATTCTCGCAATAATATTTCTGTTGATAGCATTATTGGCAAAACTGTTTTTACTCGTTTCATACCTAAAGATAAAATTGATGAATTGCTTGCCAATAAATTATTTTATAAACAAATTTTGAAACTTGAACTGGATTTTAATAGCGAGCCTTCTATAATTGGTTTTGCCGACCATATTGAAATTGCCGGAATTAAGAAATAAAAAATTTACCGTCAAAATTAAAATTATAATTAATTTCAGCAGTTTGCCTTGCAAACTAAAAAATCTGAAATTGTTAATAATAAAATGCTGTATTTTAAAATTTTGTAGAGATTCCCTTGTTGTCGTAAACGGTGAGATGCACTCAAACTATTTTTAAAATACAGTACTTCTGTTCATTTTTTACTTTATTTATTTTTTAAAAATATTATAATTAATATTAATAATTTAAATATTTAAAAAATGAATATAACTAATAATTTTAAAAAGGGGGTAATTAAAGAAACTCTTTCTTTGTTGCTAAAAATTTCTGATAAAATTTGGGAAGAGCAACAAAAATAAACAAAGGTCGAATATAAAAATTAAAATAAAAATAATATGTTTATAAGCTATGCTTTAATAATATTAGGAGTTGTCTTTTTATTAAAAAATTTAGGAATTATTAGCAGCAGTGTTTGGGGAATTATTTGGCCATTGATTTTAATTTTAATAGGACTATATCCATTAATAAAAGCTCGAAGATATAGATTATTCTGGGAAAAAATTTGGAAAAAACTTGATTAATCAAAACACTCCATTTTAAAGAGAACTTTATAAATAGAAAAACGACTAACCTCGTTTTTCTATTATTTTAAAATAACTCTCTTTTCTTTTTTTAAAATTTAGGTATAATTTAAAAATAAAATAAAAATTAATGGTTGATAAATTTTTATTTTATTTATTATTAAAAAAATAGTATAATTTAAATAATATTTAATCTTATGCTTACATCAGAAGAAAAAGAAAAAATTATAGAAAAAAATAAAACCCACGAAGATGACACTGGTTCACCAGAAGTTCAAATTGCTCTACTTTCAGAAGAAATTGATAAACTTCTTTCTCATTTAAAAAAACACCCAAAAGATCTTCACTCTAAAAAAGGTTTATTAAAAATGGTTTCCAAAAGAAGACGACTTTTAAATTATTTAAAAAAAGAAGACGAAAAAAGATATAAAAAAGCCTTGAAGAGTATAAAAGAAGAAAAATAAAAACAGATGATAATAAAAAACAAAGCTCAAAGAGTAGGAGTTTTAATAGATGTGCAAAATCTTTATTATTCTGCTAAAAACCTTTATCAGTCACATGTAAATTTTCAAGAAATTTTAAAGCAGGCAATAGATGGAAGAAGTTTAATCAGAGCTTTTGCTTATGTTGTAAAAACAAAAACTCAAGAAGAAAAAACTTTTTTTGAAGCACTTATAAAGCTTGGAATAGAAACAAAAATAAAAGAGCTTCAAGAATATTATGGAGGAGCAAAAAAAGCAGACTGGGATGTAGGAATAACAGTAGATGCGATAAAAATGATCTCTAATACTGATGTAATTGTAATCGCTTCAGGAGACGGAGATTTTACTCCGCTAGTAGAATATTTAAAAAATCAAGGAAGGAGAGTAGAAATAATTGCTTTTGGACGATCAACTTCTTCTCTTTTAAAGCAAGAGGCAGATGAATTTATCGATATAGATAAAGCGCCAAAGAAATATTTACTCAAAAAATAAACAAAATGGAAAATAAAATATATAAAAAAAAGATTGGAAATAAGGAATTAATTATTGAATTTAAAAATTTAGCAGAACAAACGAATGGTAATATTTTTGTTCGACTTGGAGATACTTTAGTTTTAACAACAGCAGTAATGAGTAAAGAGGAAAAATTAAATTATGATTTTTTTCCTTTGACAGTTGAGTATGAAGAAAAATACTATGCTGCTGGAAAAATAAAAGGTTCAAGATACATAAAAAGAGAAAGCAGACCATCTGACGAAGCAATTTGTAATGCCAGGTTGATTGATAGGGCGATACGGCCGAGGTTTCCTGAAAATTTGTTTAGAGAGGTACAGGTAATTACTGCTGTTTTGTCTTGGGATGCAGAAAATGATCCTGATGTTTTAGGATTAATTGCTGCCTCTCTCTCTTTATCAATATCAGATATTCCTTTTAACGGGCCTGTTTCAGCAGTAAGGGTTTGTTATAAAAATGATAAGTTTATTTTAAATCCAACTTATCAAGAAAGAGAGGATAGCGTTTTAGATGTTGTTTTTGCTGCTATTTTAAAAAATGATGAGTTATTAATTAATATGATTGAGGGAGGATTTGAAGAGGCTGAAGAAGATTTGGTTTTCAAAGCGTTTGAATTTGCTGAAGAGTCATTAAAAGAATTAATTTCTTTCCAAAATGAAATTATTAAAGATATAGGAAAGGAAAAAATTATACTCCCAAAAATTGAAATTGATTTTCAATTTGAAAGTCAAGTTAAAAATTTTTTAAATCAAAAATTAGAGGAAGCGATTTATAAAAAGGATAAAAAGGAAAGAGATGAAAGTTTAAATTTATTAAAGAAAGATTTATTTTCTTTTATTGAGGAAAATTTTAAAGAAGACGAAAATGCTCATAAAAACGCTCAAATTATTTTAGAAAAAGAAATCAATAGAATAATTCACGAAAATATTATAAAATATGAAAAAAGACCTGATGGAAGAAGAATAAATGAATTAAGAGAAATTTATTGTGAAGCTAATATTTTACCGCGAACTCATGGATCAGGGCTCTTTTGTCGAGAAATGACAAAATCTCTTTCAATTTTGACATTAGGATCTCCGAATGATCAGCAGTTATTAGAGGGAATGGAAATTGTAGGTAAAAAAAGATTTATGCATCATTATAATTTTCCGCCTTATTGTTCTGGAGAGATAAAACCATTAAGAGGGCCAGGAAGAAGAGAAATAGGACACGGCGCTTTGGCGGAAAAAGCTCTTTTGCCTTTAATTCCAAGTTACGAAGAATTTCCATATACAATAAGAATTGTTTCTGAAATTCTTTCTTCAAATGGGTCAACATCTATGGCTTCTGTTTGCTCTTCTTCTTTGTCTTTAATGGATGCAGGTGTACCAATTAAAAGACCTGTTGCTGGAATTTCTTCCGGGTTAATACAAGATGAGAATGGAAATTATAAAATTTTAACTGATATTCAGGGACCAGAAGACCATTATGGAGATATGGATTTTAAAGTGGCAAGGACAGAAAAAGGAATTACAGCAATCCAGTTAGATGTAAAAATTGACGGAATAAATAAAAAAATTTTTAAAGAAACATTAGATCGAGCAAAAATTGCAATTCTTGAAATTTTAGAAAAAATAAAGAAAGTTTTAGATAAACCGCGAGAAAATCTTTCTCCTTATGCTCCTCGAATTTTAAAAATTCAAATTGATCCAAATAAAATTAAAGACGTAATTGGTCCAGGAGGAAAAATAATTAATGAAATCATTGAAAAAACAAGCACAACTATAGATATTGAAGATTCTGGTCTTATTTTTGTAACTTCAGAAAAAGAAGAATCTGCTCAAAAAGCAATCGAATGGATTAAAAATATTACAAGAGAGGTGGTAGTGGGAGAAATTTTTAAAGGAAAAGTAAAAAGAATTTTAGATTTTGGAGCATTTGTTGAAATTTTACCTGGACAGGAAGGATTAATCCATATTTCTAAAATGGCTCCGTATAGAATTAAAAAAGTTGAAGATGTTTTAAATGTTGGAGATATAGTTGAAGTAAAAGTAATTTCAATCGATGAACAAGGAAGGATAAATTTATCTTTAATTAAAAATGATAATAAATAAACTAAAAACATGGCAGAATTTCAATCTTCTGTAATAAAATATGGGAAGATAAGAACAATGAAAGATGATATTGAAAATATTAAAAATGGAACATTAAAAATTAATGAAATTGATTTTCAAAAAATCAGAAAACTTCAAGAGATATTAAAAAATGCAAATGAGGAGAATTTAAAAAGAATTCAAAAAGAAAAAGAAGAGGAGGCAAAAAAGAAAGAAGAAGAAATGAAAAAGCAAAAAGAAGAGGAGGCAAAAAAGAAAGAAGAAGAAATGAAAAGAATTGAAGAGGAAAAAAAGAGAAAGCAAGAAGAAGAGGAAAAAGAAGAAAAGCCAAAAGAAGAGCAAGAAGAAGAAAGATTAAAAAAAGAAATAGAAGAATTAAAAAAGCAAAAAGAAGAGGAGGCAAAAAAGAAAGAAGAAGAAATGAAAAGAATTGAAGAGGAAAAAAAGAGAAAGCAAGAAGAAGAGGAAAAAGAAGAAAAGCCAAAAAGAGAATTAGAAAAATTAAATTACGAAAAACAAAAATTAAAAGATGAAAGATTAAGCCTTGAGAAGGAATTAAATAATTTAAAAAACCAAGAAAAACCATTAGAAGAAAACAAAAATCAATTACTTAAAGAAATTGAAGAAATAAATAAAAATTTTGAGATATTATCAGAAAAAGAAAAAACACTGGAAGAAAAAGAATCTTTAATAGAGGAAAAAGAGAAAAAGGCAACGTCTTCCAAAGAAAAAAGAGAAATAGAACAAGAAAGATGGCGAATAGAAAAAGAAAGAGAAGAAATAGAAGAAAAAAGATGGCCATGGGATGAAAAAATTATTGAAATTAATAAAAAAATAAAAGAGATTGATATAAGTCTCGCCAATATAAAAGATAAAAAAGGTTCTATTACAGAAAGAATAAATCAACTTTTAAAAAAGGAAGATGAAATAAATTTACAAATAGAAAAAATAAATCTTACTTTAGAATTTCAAAATATTGTAAAAGAAAGAAAGAAAAAAGAAGATGAAAAAATATTTTTTATAAAGAGAACAAATGAATTATCTCAAAAATTAAATGAGATTGTTGAAGAAGAAAATATAATTGAAAAAGAATATGAATTAATCGAAGAAGAAAAAAAAATTATAAAAGATATTTCTGAAAGAAGAAAAATTGAAGAAGAAAGAAGAAAAATATCTCAAAAAAGAAGAGAAATAGAACAGGAGAGATGGCCCATAGAAGAATCTTTAGAAAAAAATGAAATAGAAATAAAGAAAAATGAAATAGAGGTGCAAAAATTGTTGGAAAGAGCTTCTATTATTCTTGATAAAATAAAAGAGATTGATAAAAAATTAGGAATAGAAACAGAGGAAACTAATGAGTCTCAAGAAATAAAAAAAGAGCAAGATAAAATAAAACAAAAATTAGAAGAAAAAAAGAACGAAAATGAGCCTAATATTTCAGATATTAGTTTTAAATTTTAAATAATATGTCAATAATTGAATCTATTCAAAAAGCGCGGGAGAAAGGAGCAAGTGATGAATTAATTTTAAGAGAAATTATAAAACAAAATCCTAATAAGGGAATAATTTTTGAAGAAAAATTAAAAAAAGGAGAAAAAGCAACTAATATTTTAAATGAAATAATAAAAGAAGAAGAAAAAAAAGCCGAAGAGGAAAGAATAAAAAAAGCAAAGCAAAGAATCGAAGAATTAAAAAAAACATCAATTAAAAAAGAGAAAATTAAAACTTCTCCAATTGAAAAACAATTTGAACTAAAAGAAGAAAATATACCGCAAGAAAAAATTGAACCATTAAAAAATCAGGAAGGTATTAAAGTTATTACTCCAAGATATCAACAAAAAATTTTTTCTCAACCTTCAACTCCCCCTTATATGACACCCCCTTATGATATTCCCGAAAAAGACCAAGAAAAAAAAGAATATATTGAAATAAAAAATATTTCTCCAGAGATAATAAGGCCAGTTCCTCAAAAAACTAGTTCTAGGAAAAAAATATTAATTAGGTTTTCTTTTTTTGCTGTTTTTTTAATTATTTTAGTAAGTGTTGGCACTTTTTGGTATTGGTATTTTACAATAAGAAATCAAAAAAGATCTCAATCTGGAGGATGTGAAACTAATAAAGATTGTCCAATAGGATATTATTGTAATACAGAAAAAATATGTGTTCAATCTGTTTTAGTAGAATGTGAAAAAAATGAGGATTGTCCTCAAAATAAAATTTGCAGTTCGGAAAAAAAATGTATAGAAATGACTTCAATAGTCGAAGTATTTGAACCTCTTTTTGAAGTTGATAGCACAAGAGAAGTCTCTATTTCTTCTCTAGAAGAGATAAAATCTATTTTGCCGGAAATTCTTAAAGAATCTATTAATTTAAATGAATTTAAAAGAATCATTATTAAAAATATTACTAAAAATGAAATTGTAGGGATAAAAGATTTTTTTGACACTCTTCAAATTAGAACACCCCAAGGATTTTTTAACACAATAAAAGATGATTTTACTTTATTTATCTATTCACAAATAGAAGGACCACGGATTGGTTTTGCGGTTGAAGTTTTAGATAAAGAAACATTAGAAAATCTAATAAGAAATCAAGAAAGCACTGTGAAAAGCGATTATAAGTCTTTTCTTTCTTTTATAGTTGAAGATAAAATTCCTCTTGTTCCTTATTTTAGAAACTCTAAGGATGTTATAGGATATGTTGGTCCAAATTTCAGATATCAAACAATTTCTAAAAATGATATAGGAATTTCTTATTTAATATCTGATAAATATTTTATTTTTACAACTTCTTGGAAAAGCATGCAAGATGTAATAAAAAGATTAGAATTAGAAGTAGAAACAATAGAAATAACATCGGAGTTAAAGATTAACGATAAAGGAGAAGAAGTAAAGTTATTGCAAACTTGGCTTGCCCAAGACCCAACAGTTTATCCAGAAAGATTAGTTACTGGATTTTTTGGATCTTTAACACAAAAAGCAGTTATTAGATTCCAAGAAAAATATGCATCAGAAATTTTAGCTCCACAAGGATTAGTTAAGGGAACAGGAGTTGTTGACTTTTATACAAGAATGAAATTAAATGAATTATATGGAAAATCTGGAGTTATTCCAGCGGTGCCAGAAATTACAAAAGATTTAAGATACGGCGACAAAGGGGATGAAGTAAAAGTTTTACAAACCTGGCTTGCAAAAAATAAAGAAATATATCCTCAAGGATTAGTTACTGGATTTTTTGGACCTTTAACGCAAAAAGCAGTTATTAGATTCCAAGAAAAATATGCAACTGAGATATTAGAACCACAGGGATTAACAAGGGGCACTGGTATAGTTGATGCTTTAACAAGAAAAAAGCTAAATGAATTATATAAATAGTAAATAAAAATATTATGGATAAAAAAAATATTGAAAATTTAAGAAAAAAATTAGAAAAAGAAAAAATTCTAATAGAAGAGCAATTAAAAAACTTTGCCCAAAAAGATAAAAAAAATAAAGATGACTGGGATACCAAATATCCTGAATTTAACAAAGGAGGATTTAGTAGTCAACAGTTAGAAGAAGAAGCAGATGAAGTAGAAGAATATTTAAATTTATTACCAATAGAACATAATTTAGAATTAAAATTAAAAAAAATTAATTCTGCAATAGAACGAATTAAAAATAATACTTTTGGGAAATGTTTAAAGTGCGGCGGAAAAATTAATGAAAAAAAATTAAAACTATATCCTGAAACAGAATATTGCAATAAATGTCAAAATAAAATTTAATTTAAATAATGTCTACAAAAATTTTTTCAGCTGCTATTTCTGGCCTTGAAGCTGAAATTATTGAAGTAGAAACTGATGTTTCTTATGGGTTAAGATCTTTTAATATTGTTGGATTACCTGATAAAAGCATTGAAGAATCAAAAGAAAGAGTTGGCGCTGCAATTAAAAATAGCGGATTAAAGTCTCCTTTTTCTCAACCTCAAAAAGTTTTAGTAAATTTAGCTCCTGCTGATTTAAAAAAAGAAGGTTCTTTATATGATCTTCCTATTGCTTTAGGTTATTTAACCGCCTCAGGACAAGTTAATTTTAACTCTCAAAAAAGAATTTTTATCGGAGAATTATCTTTAAATGGAAAATTAAAACCTATAAAAGGAACTCTTTCTATTGCTTTAACTGTTAGAGATAAAGGATTTAATGAATTAATTTTACCTAAAATAAATGCCTATGAAGCAGCTGCAGTTTTATTTGAAAATAATAATAAAGATTTTAAAATTATTGGAGTAGAATCTTTAAAAGAAACAATTAATTATTTAGAAAATAAAATAAAAATTGAACCTTTTAAAATAGATATTCAAAATTTACCATTAGAAGAAAATTATTCCTTTGACTTTTCTTGGATAAAAGGGCAAGAAAGTGCTAAAAGAGCATTAGAGATTGCTGCTGCCGGCGGACATAATATCCTTTTAGAAGGACCCCCTGGAACAGGAAAAAGCTTATTAGCACGTTCTCTTCCTTCTATTTTACCTTTATTAAATTTTGAAGAATCTTTAGAGGTAACAAAAATTTATAGTATTACAGGGCTTTTACCTCAAAATATTTCGTTAATTAAAACAAGACCATTTCGCTCTCCCCATCATACTACTTCTGAAGCAGCAATAATTGGCGGAGGAAATCCAATAAAACCAGGTGAAATAACTTTATCTCATAGAGGTGTTTTATTTTTAGATGAATTTCCTGAGTTTCATAGAGATATTTTAGAAAGCTTACGGCAACCGATTGAAGAGGGAAAAATTACTATTTTACGAGCAAAAGAAAAATTTACTTTCCCGGCGCGTTTTTTATTAGTTGCAGCGGCAAATCCTTGTCCATGCGGGTACTATAAAGATCCTAATAAACAATGCACTTGTCAACCTTCCCAAATTGCTAAATATAGAAGAAAATTATCAGGGCCATTAATGGATAGAATTGATATAGTTGTAAACGTTCCACCTGTAAAATTTGAAAAACTAATTACTCCTGATAATGAAAATATTACTTTAAAAATTAGAGAAAAAATTCAAAAAGCGCGGGAAATACAAAATGAAAGGTTTTCTAAAATTAAAAATAAAATTTTTTTAAATTCAGAAATGGAAGCAGTAGAAATTAAAAAATATTGTCAAATTGATTTTAAATCTCAAAACATTTTGCGAAAATTTATTGATTCAGGAAAAATTTCAACTCGCGGTTATTATAGAATTTTAAAAACCGCAAGGACTATTGCTGATCTAGAAGAATCTGAAAATATTAAATATGACCATTTATTAGAAGCCTTAAATTATAGAATAAGAGAAAATTAATTTATTTATTAAAAGGATTGTCTGCTCCTCTTACCTCAAAGTGAACATGACAACCAGTAGCAACCCCTGTTCTTCCAATTGATCCTATAGGAGTTCCTTGGGAAACAGAATCTCCTGGTTTTACTAAAAAAGAAGATAAATGTCCATAATAAGTAACAACATCATTAGGGTGTAAAATAGTAATATAATTTCCTCCAGTATTATCCCATCCTCGCCTTAAAACTGTTCCTCCTGAAGAAGCTAGAACATAATTTCCACATTTTTCAGAAAAATCAATAGCATTATGCCAATGAAGATATTGAGAGATTTTACAAGAAGAAGTAGGACAAATAAAATAACTCGAACCAACAGGTATTTTATTATACATTACTGTTGATGATTGGACATATTGTTTATTAATTTTTACAGGAGTTGGTATTTTCCCATTAGGAATAATTAAAATATCTCCGATATAAATATCTTCGCTCTCTAAATTATTAAAAGAAATAATTTCCTGTATATCTCCGCTATATTTTTTAGCAATTTCATTTAAAGTATCTCCTTTTTTAACATAATATAATACTCCAGAAACCGGCAAAATAATTAAAGTTTGCCCTTCTTTTAATTTTGAATTTTTATTTAAATTATTAGCCCACAAAATTGTATCTATTGAAATATTAAATTTTTGAGATATTGAAGTAAAAGTATCTCCTTCTTTAACGCTATATTCTATAACAGATCTTCCTTCTTCTAAATTTTCTTCACTATCTTCTTCTATAGTAGCTAGTGTTTGAGAGATTATTATTGATGGAGGAATAACGCCTTTAATACTATTATCTTGAATAAAAGAAATTTCTGATATTTTTTTTAAATTATTTTTTAAAGGGTTAATAAATAAATCATCTTGTAAATAATTTCCTTTACTATTTAAATTTAAATTATTAAAATCTAAAAAAGAAGATCCAAAAGCGTAATAATTTTGAAAATTTAATTTAGGATAAAAAATAATCCCTAATATTATAAAAACAAAACAAGAGAAAAAAGAGATAAGAATGGGGTCTTTTAAAACTCTTTTAATTTTTCTTGTATTAATTTTAAAATCCCTTATTTGTTTTATAATAAAATAAGGAATTAATGCTATTTTATTAAAATTATTTGAAATAAATGGTAAAATCGCTAAAAGCGGTTTTAAAATTTTTAAGAAAATAAAATTATTAATAATTCGGCGAAAAATTGATTTATTTCCGACCGTTTTATTGATTAATTTATATATATTAATTTTATAAATTTAAAAGAAATAAGTCAAGAGAAAATGAATTTATATTCTAAAAAAAATATAATTAATTTATTTAAAAAATATAATATTAAACCCCAAAAAAAATTAGGGCAAAATTTTTTAATCGACAAAAATATTATTAAAAAAATTATTAGAAGCTCAAATATTTCAAAAAATGATATTGTTTTAGAAATTGGTCCCGGGATAGGAACTTTAACTATAGAATTATTAAAAAAAGCAAAAAAAGTAACTGCTATAGAAAAGGACAAAACAATAATAAAAATTTTAAAAGAAACAACAAAGAGCTTTAAAAATATTAAAATTATTAATCAAGATATTTTAAAAATTAAAAAAATAAAAATAAATAAAAAATACAAAATTATTGCTAATTTACCTTATTATATTGTTTTTCCTTTTTTTAAAAAAATTTTAGAAGAAGAAAATCAACCACATGAAATGATTTTAACTATTCAAAAAGAAGTAGCTCAAAAAATAGTTAAAAAACCACCTAAGGCAAATTTTTTATCAATTTTTATTAATTTCTATTGCGATTCTAAAATTCTTTTTTTTATTCCAAAAGAATCTTTCTGGCCTAAACCAAAAGTTGATGGCGCAGTAATAAAATTATCAAATATTAAAAATAAAAATTTAGAAGTTGATAAATTTTTATTTTATAAAGTTATAAAAATAGGTTTTTCTTCTCCTCGTAAAAAAATAATTAATAATTATTTTAATAATATAAAATTAAATAAAAAAGAAGTATATAATTTATTTAATAAAATTAATATTAACCCTAATTTAAGGCCTGAAAATTTAAGTTTAAAAGATTGGATCAAATTAACTGAAGAAATTTCTAATCTGATTTTATAGGCATAACTACATAGATATAAGTATCATCGCCAACAGGTTTTAAAATAGCAGGGCCATCATCCCCATTTAATTCTAAAATTATTTCTGAGCTTTTTATATTTGAAATTCCATCTATTAAAAACTTATAATTAAAACAAACTTCAATATTTTCTCCCATTATTTTTACTGGTAGTTTTGAATTATATTCTCCTATATCTTTATTTTGATTAAAAATTTCTAATTCATTTTTATTTAAATTTGTTTTTATTTTTACCTCATTTGTTTTTCCAGTAAATAATCCGGAAATCCTTAATCTATTTAAAAATTCATCTTTATTTAATATTATTTGAGTATTATATTTTAAAGGAATTATTTCTTTATAATCTGGATACTCTCCTTCTATTAATTTTGAAACAACTTGAATTTCTGGGTAATTTGTTTCTGTCATTAAGGTTTCAAACATTATTTGATTACCAGAAAGATAAATATTTAAATCCCTATCTTTAGTGTTAAAAATATTTATAATTTCTTTAGCAGTTTTTTGAGGTAAAATTAAAGAATAATTATTAGTTAGCTTTTGTTCATTTTTAAAAATAATTTTTTTCTCTCCTAAACGAAAACTATCTGTTGATACCATAGTAATTGCATTTTTTTGAAATAAAAAATAAATACCAGAAATTTCTGGTCTTGAATTTGAAAGTAAAGGAATATCTACAATTTGATTTAAACTTTGACAAAAAATTGAACTTTTCAAAGAAATAAATTCATTTTTTTTAATATTAGGAATGATTGGAAACTCATCAGATGATAACCCTTTTATTTGAGTAAAATAATTTTCACATTCTATTAAAATATCATTATTTTTTGTTTTAATATTTATTTTTTTATTAGGAAGTAAATTTATAAAATTAGAAAATAATTTTGAAGGAATAGTAATTTTTCCCTCTTCTTCAATTTTAGATAATGACCACCAATTTATCCCAATTTCTAAATCAGTTGATGATAAATTTAAAAAATTTTTTTCAGCTGATATTAAAATATTATTTAAAATAGGCAAGGTTAAAGATTTTAAAGAAATTTTTTCCACAATACTTAAACCTTCTTTTAATTTTTCTTGTAAAATTGTTAATTTCATAATTTATATTAATTTAATTTATTATTATAATTAAATATATCTTTTTATTTATTTTTTAAATTTAATTTATTTGGTAAAAAATAGTGATTAAGTTTATATATTTAATATAGTATTAAAAATTGGAAAAATAGTGAATAATTTTTAATGTATTTTTATTAATAATTTGTTAACAGATTATTAACTATTTAATAACTTTTCTCTTATTAAATTTATTTCTTCTTCTAAATTTTTATTTTCTTTAATTTCTTCTGAAATTTTTTTATAAGAATGAATAGCGGTTGTATGGTCTTTTCCATTAAATTTTCTTCCAATAAAAGGAAAAGAGCTTTTTAAATCTTCTCTTAATAAATACATAGCAATTTGACGAGGTTTTACAATTTCTTTTTTTCTAGAATTATTTAAAATATCTTTTTCTTTTAAATCATAAAAATCAGCAACAGTTTCAATTATTTTTTTTGGCGTTATAATTTTATTAGGAGAAGATGTAATATTTTTTAAAATATTTTTTACCATCTCTAAATTTATAAGTTGATTATTTATTTTTTGATACATTATTATTCTATTTAAAGCTCCTTCTAATTCTCTAATATTTTTTTGGATAATAGAAGCGATATATTGGTATATTTCTTCAGAAAACAATACTCCTTTTAATTGGCTTTTTAATTTCAAAATAGCAACCCTTGTTTCAAAATCAGGAATACTTATATCTGCAATCATTCCCCCTTCAAATCTAGATCTTAATCGTTCTGTTAGTGCTTGAATAGTTTTTGGCGGTCTATCTGATGATAAAATAATTTGTTTATTATTTTCATATAAAACATTAAAAATATGAAAAAATTCTTCTTGGGTTTTTTCTTTTCCGGATAAAAATTGAATATCGTCAATTATTAAAACATCAATGTTTTTATATTTAGACTTAAATTGATTCATTTCGTGATTTTTAATACTATTTACCACTTCGGAGGTAAATTTTTCAGAAGAGATATATTTTATTTTTTTATCAGGAAAATTTTTAATAACCTCATTCCCAATTGCTTGTAATAGATGAGTTTTTCCTAATCCAACTCCTCCATAAATAAATAAAGGATTATAAATTAATCCCGGGTCATTTGAAACAGCAACAGCAGCTGCATGAGGTAGTTCGTTAAATGGGCCGACAACAAATGATTCAAAAGTATATCTTGGGTTTAAGTTTGTTTCTTTGTTTATTTTAAATTCTTGGAAATCAAGTTGGTTTTCCTCGCTTAAATCTAAAATAAGTTTTTTATTATTAATTGTTTTTAAATTTTCTTTTCCTACACAAAATTCAATATCTTTTATCTCGCTATCTAAATTATGTAAAATTTTTAAAATTTCTTTATTATATTTTTTTTCTAGCCATTCTTTTACAAAAGAATTTGGAACTGATACGGTAACTTTATTATCTCTTTGGGAAATAATATAAGTGTTTTTAAACCAAGTTGAAAAACTCGCTTTTGATATATTTAATTGGATTTGGGCTAAAACTGATTGCCAAAGTTCTTCATTGGTAAACATATTTTTTATGTTTTTATTTAATATTTAAATATATTATTATAAAAAAATAAGTCAAATTAAAAAAAATAAAACAAAATTTCAAAATTTGTTAATAAATTGTGAAAAAGATGTTAATTTAAAGTGTTTTATTTGATTATTTTAATAAATATTAAAATTTAAAATTGACCAAGTTTAAATTTTATCTTATAATCAAATTATTATAATTTAATTATGATAATATGTCTTTAACATACAATCCTAAAAAAAGAAAAAGAAGTAAAACTCATGGATATAAAGTAAGAAAAAAAACAAAAGGAGGACAAAAGGTATTAAAAAGAAGAATTAAAAAAGGAAGATATAAAATTTCAGTTTAATAATTTAAAATTTTTAAATGCTTCCTTTAAATAACAGATTAAAAAAGAAAAAAGATTTTGAAGAGGTTTTTAAAAATGGGAAAAGTTATAAAGAAAATTCTTTACAATTAAAATTTTTAGAGAATAATTTAAAAACAAGCAGATTTGGTTTTGTTGTTAGTAAAAAATTTTCCAAAAAGGCGGTTGTCCGCAATAAAACTAAAAGGAGATTAAGAGAAATAATTAGAAAGAATTTACCTTATATTGAAAAAGGGTTTGATTGCGTAATTATTGTTTTGCCGGATTTAAAAATCAAAAAATTTAAAGAATTAGAAGAAATTTTAATAAAATTATTTAAAAAAGCAGATTTATTAGAATAAAAAATAAAAATTAATGAGTATTGTTTCCAATTTTTTTAATTATTGTTTTTATCAGCCGTTATTTAATTTTTTAATTTTAATTTATAAATTAATACCAGGAGGCGATTTTGGAATTAGTATAATTATTTTAACTATTTTAATTAAATTATTATTGCTTCCTTTTAATAATAAAGCAATAAAATCTCAAAAAATTATTACTGATCTTCAGCCAAAAATAAAAGAAATTCAAGAAAAATATAAAAATGATAAAGAAAAACAAGCAAAAGAAATGATGGAAATTTATAAAAAAGAGAAAATAAGCCCTTTTGCTGGAATTATTCCCGCCCTTATTCAATTGCCAATTCTTATTGCCCTATATCAGCTTTTTTTACGCGGATTTAATACAGAACAAATGTCTTTACTTTATAATTTTAATCATTTTTCAGGAGAAATTAATCCCTATTTTTTAGAAATTATAAATTTAAAAAAACCAAATTATATATTAGCTATTATTGTTGGAGTATTGCAGTTTTTTCAAATAAAAACATCAACACCGAAAAAATCTAAAAATAAAAACCCCCAAAAAAAATTCGATAAACCCGACATCTCTTATATTATGCAAAAAGAAACACTTTTTATTGTCCCCTTATTTACTGTTTTTATTCTTTTAACAATTCCTTCTGCTGTCGGGATTTACCTTTTAACTACAATATTATTTACAATAATTCAGCAATATTCTATTTTAAAAAATAGAAAAAATATTAATTAATAATATGATTGAAGAAATTAACAAAGATAAAATTAAAAAAACCACAAAAAGCTTTTTTGAAAAAATGGGTTTTGATGTTGATATTTCTATCACAGAAAAAGAAGATAATATGGTTTTTATAGATATAAAAACAGATGAACCCAAAATTTTAATAGGGCAAAAAGGCCAAGTACTATTTGATATCCAACATGTTTTAAAACTGATTATAAAAAGAAATATTTTAAATTCTCCTTTAAGATTTAAAGAAACAGAAAAAGAATTTTTTATTGATATTGATATTAATAATTATAAAAAGAAAAAAATAGAATATTTAAAAGAAACAGCAAATTATATTGCTGATGAAGTTGCTTTACATAAAAAAGAAAAAGAAATGGAACCAATGTCTTCTTACGAAAGAATGATTGTTCATACAGAGATTTCTAAAAGAGGAGATGTAATAACAGAAAGCATTGGTGAAGGAGAAAACAGAAGGGTAGTAATAAAACCTAAAAATTAAATTATAAAAAATACTAAAATTATATCTTTATGCCCTCGAGAGGAGTTGAACCTCTATTTTAAGATCCGCAATCTTATGTCCTATCCATTGAACGACGAGGGCTTTTAAAATAGATTTATTTAAATTTATCAAAAAAATAAATTAAAATCAATTGACCGAATTATTTCTTTTATGTAAAATAAAAAATCTTTGGAGGAGTGCGGCGAATGGCAAGCCAACAGTTTGCTAAACTGTACTCGTCTAAAAAACGAGTTGTGGGTTCGAGTCCCACCTCCTCCGCACAGAAAGATTAGGTTAAAAATTAGATTGCTTTGTCATCTTTTATTTTAAAAATAACTTAAATTAATATTTAATAAATTTATGGCATTATCAATTGGAATTGTTGGCTTGCCGAATGTAGGCAAATCAACACTATTTGAGACACTAACAAAAAAACAAGTAGATAAAGCAAACTATCCATTTTGCACAATAGATCCAAATATTGGAGTTGTCGCTGTTCCTGATGAAAGAGTGGACAAACTTGCTGAATTAACAAAATCACAAAAAAAGATATACACAACAATTGATTTTATTGATATTGCTGGGTTAGTAAAGGGAGCAAGTAAAGGCGAGGGTTTGGGTAATAAATTTTTAGCAAATATTAGAGAAGTAGACGCTATTGTCTATGTCTTGAGGGCATTTTTAAATAATAAAATTATAAATACTCAAAATAGCATCAACCCTTTTAAAGATAAAGAAATTTTAGACACAGAATTAATTTTAAAAGATTTAGAAACAATTGAAAAAAGATTAAAAAGTTTAGAAAAAGAACTTAAAAATAAAAATAAAGAAATGATAAAAGAATATGAATCTTTGTTAAAAGCAAAAAATTTATTAGAACAAGGGAAAATTTTAATAGAAGAATTCTTTACAGAAGATGAAATAAAACAGTTAAAACAATATCAGTTTTTAACATTAAAGCCGAGAATTTATCTTTTAAATGGAAAAGATGAGGAGGTTCCTCAAGATATTATTAACGAATTTAAAAAAAATAACTGGCCTTATTTAATAATAGATTTACTAACCGAATTTGAAGCGGTAGACTTATCAAAAAAAGAAAGAAGAGAGCTTGGGTTGCCTGAAGAAACAGAACTTGATATTTTAATAAAAAAATCTTATCAGATTTTAGGATTAATAACATTTTTTACAACAGGGCCTGATGAAACAAGGGCATGGACAATAAAAAAGGGAACAGCAGTGCCTCAAGCCGGAGGAATAATTCATTCAGATTTTGAAAAACATTTTATAAAAGCAGAAGTTATAAATTGGAAAGACTTAATTAGTGTAGGCGGATTTACTCAAGCGCGAGAAAAAGGATTAATCCGCACTGAGGGAAAAGAGTATATAGTTCAAGACGGAGATGTTATAGAAATAAAACACAATGCCTAAAACAAAAATAAAATTAGAAATTAATCTTTCTTTATTAAGAAGAGATTAAAGATTTTAATCTCTTCTTTTTACTTTTAATTTATAAATTATTGCCTTAAATTGTTTTAAATGTAATAATTAAAATATTAAAAATTATTTAATTCGGTGGGTTGCGCCGAATGGCAAGGCACCGGTCTTGAAAACCGGAACCCTGAAAAGGGTTTGCAGGTTCGAGTCCTGCACCCACCGCCAATTTTTCACTTTTTGGGTTTTGACAGGAATTTTGGGCAAAGTTCTAACTTTGCCCAAAAGACACCGCAATTTTGGTTTCGATCATCCCTCAAGACACCAGTAATTTTGTTTTCGCAAAATCTTGGTTTCTTGAGTCAGTCACTTCGTTTCTTCCTATCTTCCCGAAACCGAAACATTCGGCATAAATGCCTCATACAGTTCTGGTTTCAAACTCGAATTTACTTTAAAAAGTAAATTCGGCGAAAAGAAAATGAAATTTTCTTTGAGCTCGCTTTTAGATCTTAAAATCACGGAAAATTACATAAGATTGATAGAATAAAGAATTTATTCTATGATAAAATATCAATCCAAAAATTGTAAGTGGGGTTGAAAACGAACCTTAACAACTCAAAAAGGAGGTAAGAAAAATGGATGTGATATGGAATTTAACGAGAGCATGTCCTTGGGACTGTGCGATTTGTTGCGTTTCTGGTTTTCACGTTTGCAATACAACCGAACAATTGGTTTACTCAGAAGCAAAAGAGAAAGGAGAAGAACTTACTCTGGCCGAAAAATTGACAGTACTAAAAACTTTGACTGACAGAAACTTCGAGATTGATTTTTCCGGTGGCGACCCTTTGTATTATGATGAGGATTTCCGAGTGGTGGAACAAGCTACTCGTTGGTTGCCGTCTATAAAAATTAGTGTTAGTATAACAGGTAGTAAAATCACCGAGGCAAAGCTTGATCTTCTAAAGAAAGTCGGAGTAGTAGAGTTTACGTTGGATAACCTGCCCGAGACAGAAAATCCTTGGCGTCCTCGCGGCTACAGCCGCGCATCAATGGTAGCAATGAAGAAGTGTGTCGCCGCGGGAATAAAAGTGAGAGCAATTACCGTTATCTATCCCGCTACAATGACTGAGAAAAACCTCGAAAGTGTATACCGTTGGTTGTGCGAAAACGGTATCCCAGAATGGGAATTGCTGAGATTTTACCCTGTGGGGAGGGGTACTAAACTCGCAGAATTTAGTCCTTCTAATTTAGAATACCTGAAGGTAATGAAGTTTTTGAGAGGATTACATGGTTTTACAAAGATTTTCTTTCAGCACTCGCTTAAAATACTAGAAGGAACTATAAAGTGTCCTGCTGTCGTAGAATCAATTGGCATTCTTCCTGATGGCACAGTAATAGCTTGCGCTTGGGCTATTGATGACAATGCCGTTCTTATCCGGGTTTTCGTCTTGGCAAACTGCCGGAAGATGATTTAGATGAAGTTTTGGAGAAAGCAATAAAAATTCCAGAATTTTACACAAAGACAAATTTCTGTCGAACTATTGCTTATATCCAGAAAAGCAACAAAAAGGAGATAAGGTGATATGAAAATTAACATTATACAATGCAAAACTCTTCTGACTAAAAGTAGACTGCCGGAAGCAGATTACTGCATCAATCCTTATGTAGGTTGTCTGCACGGTTGCGTCTATTGTTACGCCCGTTTTATGAAAAGATTTACTGGCCATGATGAACCATGGGGACATTTTCTTGATGTTAAAATAAATGCCTCCGAAGTTTTAGCAAAAGAGTTAGCCAGAAAACCCAAAAGAGGCGTAGTACTTTTAGGAAGTGTTACTGACGCTTACCAACCGGTTGAACAGAAGTATCGTATTACCAGAACAATTCTGAAAATTCTACTTCAACACGACTTTCCCGTTTCTGTCTTAACTAAGTCTAATCTTGTGGTACGGGATTTGGACCTGTTCAAACAGTTTAGTCAGTGTGAGGTGGGCTTAACGGTCACAACAACAGAGCAAGGAATCGCTCGGAACTTCGAGCCTCATTCCTCTACGCCTAAACAAAGAATAGAGGCGCTTGATACTCTTCACCGAAGCGGCATTACTACCTATGCCTTTATTGGACCAATTCTGCCTGAATTGACTGACCTCGAAGCCATTTTTGCCGCTATTAGCGGTAAAGTTGATTTCGTAATGGCAGAAAGTTTAAATCTCAGATGCGGAAATTGGGAGAATATCCAAGATCTTCTGAAAAACAAATATCCTCATTTGTTGTCTCTTTATCAATCTAGATTTCCCCGAACATATTGGACGCAGGTTGAAAAAGAACTGAGAATATTGAGCGAAAAATTCAAAATACCGTTAAAGGGATTCTACCGGCATTGAGACGAAGGAAGGTAAAAAATCTTTATGCCGCTGACTTTTCAAAAGTTGGCGGCTTTTTCTTTACAGCGTTGATAATATTTGATTTTCTATAAATAGAAAAAGTACGATTATTATGAATATAAGTCAATTAAACAAATTTTTAGTAAAAGCAAAAATTAATACTTATACCTCAAGTGGAGAGGGAGGAGAAAAAGTTCTTCCCGATGGAAGTAAAGAATTTAAATTTATAGAAAAAGAACTTAAATACAGGGATAGATATTTTGGTTTTAATCCATTTGTGGGTCAAGAAATTGTTTTTCAAAACAGAAAAATTATTTAGGGAATGAATTATTATGGTAGGGTAATTTCTAAAAATATTCCTCCAAAACAGATTTATCAATTTCTTTAAGAGGCTTTTAAAAAAGTTCCTGAAGATAAACCACTTAGAGGACCCGAGAGATTTAAAAAAGAAAATTTTCAATATTCAAAGAAAGTGAAAGGAACAATAGAGAATTTTGAAGGAGAAGAAAAGATTTTTTACAAAGGGAAACTATTATATAAATTGATTTATCACGGCGGGGTTGTGATGGAAAAATAATTTTCAGTGATTTTAAACTCTAAAAGTGAGCATCGGGTTTTTCTGAAAATAAGTTCGGATTTTAACCAAAACATGGGAGGAACCCATATTCCACTGTTGAAACAGTAAAAAAATCGCCAAAGTGCTTGGTGTTTAAATAGAGATTTATCAAATAAATTTATGTCGCTATTCAAGAAACAATTAACCGAACAGGAAGCCGCTGGTCATTTCATCCTCTACATAATCAGAGAGACGCAAGATGCATGGCCGACCATTCAGAAAAACTTAAAAGATTTTTTTAAGGAAAAATTTGTTATAGAGGACGAGAAAATGGCCGCTTTTGATTTGGCGCTTGCGGCTATTGCTCAAGATTTGCAAGCGTTAAAAAATCTTTTTCAAAAAGATCAAGCAGAACGGATTGAAAAATTGGTTTTGAAATGTATTGATACCGAAGATTGGGGAGAATATGCCGTAAATGAAGTTAGAAAATATAGCGAGACGTTTCAAAAAGAAATCCAAAATATTTCTATGGGTGGTGATCTATTACACGCAATTCCCGCAAGATTGCTTCAACGCTGGCTCGGTAAAAATATTCAAAATTTTGATGTGGAAATAAATGAAAAAAAACAAGAATTATTAACCCTTTACTTATTATGATGATTTCCAGTATACTCGCCGCTTTTCTTGGGACATGGAAAAAATTAAAAGACAATTTCAACATTGTTGAGGACGATATACCTTTTGATGAAAATCCAAGTGACTTGAAAGATTATCAGCTTGAACCTGACGAAAAAAAGCCCGATGGAACTATTCAATATTACGATGAGCATGAAAACCTAAAAGAAAAATGGCTGCCGCCAGAACAAATAAACGAATTATTGAAAAAGGGCGGTGCGAAACGACTTTACAAGGTTTTTATCAAAGGCCCGTGGGACGGAATAAAGGAGATGCTTTGGGAATTGCCTGATGAAACAGTAGAGAAATTTGTTGACGATAAAGGTTATGTCTATGCAACTTGTGCATATGAAAAAGGAGAGCCGAAATACATTCTAACGAAAAAAAGAATATGGGAAAAGACGGACGAAGTGGAATCAATAATGATGGCCTCGAACTTATCAGAATAACAGTGAATAGAAGAAATCAAGAAATTAATGAAGGATTAAGAATTTGCCGCCAAACCGAGCGAAATTCGGAGTTCCGCTATAAGCGGAACGAAAAACTTAAAATCGTCCTTTCTGCTTCCGCTTCAAGGCGAGGCGGGCGGAAAGGGGGTTCGGGGGGAATTCCGCCCGTCTCGCCCGTTAGTGAAATCGGTTCGGATTTTTTCAAATACACTCCGCTAATTTACCGCTTTTAAAAATCGCTTTATCCGCGGGCGATTACTACGCCCCAAACTTCTTTTGCCCCTGATTTTTTTAAAACTTTAGCGCATTCTTCAATTGTTGATCCAGTGGTAAAGACATCGTCAATTAAAAGAATTTTTCTGTTTTTTATTTTTTCCGGCGTATTACAAATAAAAACATTTTTAATATTTTCTTCTCTTTCTTTTTCTTTAAGCTGGGCTTGGGGAAAGGTTTCTTTTATTTTTAAAAGACAATTATTTATTAAAGGAATTTGCAAAAAAGTAGATAATTCTTTGGCGATTTCTTCTGACTGGTTAAACCCTCTTCTTTTAATTTTCTTTTTTGAAAGAGGCACAGGAATAATTAAAAAATCCTTGAAAACTTCTTTTATATTTGTATTTTCTGAAATAGAATTGTTTATAATTAAGAGATGGTATATAATCAATAAAGATAAAGAGGTTTTAAGTTCTTTAATAAATGGTTCATATTTATATTTATTTATTAAGTTTTTAACTATAAAATTATTATAAGAAGTAGCACAATATAAACCATCTAATTTTTTTGTTTTTCTGCAAGATTTGCAAGTTCTTTTGTCTAAAACTATTTTTGGATATTTACAAAACGGGCAATAAATTCTATCTGAAATATCAATCAAAGAGAAACAATTAGAACATAAATAAGAACCTTCTTTTTTACAATTTAAACAAAATTTTGGAAAAAGAATATCTAAAATAAATTCTTTACTGTAAAACAAAAAATTTTTTAAATCCATATAAAGTTTTTAAATATTTTATCAAATTTTATAATTTATGCTATAATTTGAAAATATAATTTAAATATTAAACATAAATGTTTAAAAATATTTTTAATATAAAATTAAAAAAACAGCCAAATAAATTTTTAGGCATAGATATAGGATCTTCTGCTATAAAAATTATTGAAATTGGCAAAAAAAACAATGATTTTAATTTAGAAAATTATGGAGAATTACAGATATCAGTCTCAGAGGAAAATTCTTTTAGAGGATTTAAAGAAGATGTTTTGTCTTTATCTAATAATGAAATCGCAGAAGCAATTTTAGCAATTTTAAAAGAAGCAAAAATTAACACAAGAGATGTTAATTTTTCTATTCCCGACTTTTCTAGTTTTTTTACAGTTTTTAATCTTCCATTAATGAATAAAAATGAAATCCAGGAAGCAATAAAATATGAAATTAGGCCATATGTGCCTTTACCGTTATCAGAAATTACAGTTGATTGGAATATTATCGAAGGAAAAGTTGGAAAAACTCCATTAAAAATTTTAGGGGTTGCTATTCCTAATAATATAATTACTCAATACCAAGAAATTGCTAATCTTTGTAATTTAACTCTTCATTCATTAGAGCCAGAAGTTTTTTCTTTAGGTAGATCTTTAAATCCATTACTTATTAATAGTAAACAGACTATTGCTTTATTAGATATTGGCGCAAGAAGCACCACTTTCAATATTTTTGAAAAAGGAATTTTAACAATAAGTCATAGTTTTAATATAGGGTCAAATGATTTAACAGAAAGATTAGTAAAATCATTAAATATTAGTTATAATGAAGCTGAGGAAATAAAAAAATTTTATGGGTTGCTTCCAGATAAAGAATTAAATATTAGCATTAAAGATATATTGCTTCCTTTAATTGATGTGATAATAAATGAGGCGAAAAAAGTTTTTAGAGAATATTTTAAAGAAGAAGGAAAAGAAGTAGAAAAAATTATTTTAGGAGGAGGCTCTGCTTTGCTTCCGGGATTAAAAGAATATTTTTTAAATGAGACAAAAAAAGAAACAGAAATTGCAAACCCTTTTTTATCTGTAGCGTATAATCCCATTTTGGGAGATATTCTTAAAAAAAACGGTCCTTCTTATGCAGTAGCAGTTGGATTATCTTTAAAAGGACTTGAATAATTTGATTTTCAGTTTAAAATTAATTAAAATAAATTAAAGTAATTAAAAAATAATTTTAAATATATGGCAATAGAAATTACACCCAAAAAGGAAGTTGAAGTGCCAACTTGGGCAACACTTTTTTTAGTTATTTGCTTAATAGGTGTTTTGGTTTTTTTAGGATCTTATTTTTATTTTTCTTTTTCTATTAAAAATATAAACCAAGAAATTGCCCAAAAAGATAAACTTTTAAAAGAAACAGCTCAAGAAATTGAATTAAAAAAAGAAGTTTTTAAAAAAGAAGAAAAAATTAATAACTTTAATGATTTAATTTTAAATCATAAAAATATTTCAAACATTTTTACTTTTTTGGAAAAAACAACTCATCCTAAAATTGTTTTTAATAATTTTTCTTTTAATTCTTCTAATAACGAAATAATTTTACAAGCAAAAGCAGAAAACTTTATTATTTTAGGTCAGGAAATTTTAAATCTTAAAAAAGAAAATTTATTAACAAAAATAACTTTATCTGGGGTATCATTAAATCCTGAAGGAAAAGTTGACTTTTCTCTTCATCTTTTTTTGAATCCTCAGGTTTATAAATAAAATGAGCCGTTACACTCCAATTATTACTTTTATTTTATTTATTGCTTTAATTTTTGGTGGAATTTTTATTTTAAAGCCAAAATATTTAGAGTTTAAAGACCTGAAAAATCAATTAGAGATAAAAGAAAAAGCTTTAAACGAAAAAGAAAATTATTTTTCAAATTTAAAAAATATTTTGTCAAAAATTGAAGTTTATGAAAACTCAATAAATAAAATTGAAGATGCTATTCCAGATACCCCTTCTGAACCGGATGTATTAAATTATATTCAAGAGGTTAGTTTTAAAAACGATTTATCTTTAAAAAATTTAAATGTTTCAGGTAGTAGTGTTATAAAAGATAAAAAAAAGAATTTAGAAAAGACATCTTATAATGCTTCCATTTCTGGTTCGTATCCAAATTTTAAAAATTTTTTGCAAGAAATCTATAAAAATGCTCGTTTAATTGAAATAAATTCTGTTAATTTTTCATCAGCAGAAAAATCAAACGTATTTAATATTAATTTAGTTTTTTCAACATATAGCTTAGGTCAGATGTCGGATAGATTAGATGAATCTTCTAACGAAACGTCTAATGAAAGCTTCTAATGAAATATTAGAATAAATTATTAATTTAATAAATTTAATAAATAAATTTATTATTATGAAAAATAAAAAATATTTAATTTTATTTTTTTTATGTATAACCGTGGCGATTATATTATGGGTTTTTCAATTTTCCCCTAAAAAAACAGAAGAAAATAAAGAAGTTGCATCAACTACTATTTGGAAGGAGGTAAATATTAATTTTGATGTTTTAAATTCACCTTTATTAGAGCAGCTTACTCCATTTACAAAAATTTCTCCTTTCGATGGTCAAATAGGAAAAGAAAACCCATTTTTGCCTTAATTTTTAAAATTTATGTTTCTTATTGAAGAATTAGTAAGAGGAGGAATTATAGATAAGAAAAAGGCTGAAAGTTTGGAAAATAAAATAAAAAATGAAAATTTAAAAGAAGAAGAAGTAATTTTGGATGAAAAAATAACGACAGAGGATTTTTTATTTAATTTAAAAAGTAAAATTTTAAAAATCCCCTTAAAAAATGTTTCTCCTAATGAAGTATCGTTAAAAAGTTTAGAGATAATTCCTCAAGAATCAGCAAAATATTATAAAATGATTCCTTTAAAACAAGATGGGAATCATTTTGATATAGGAATGGTTTATCCTGATGACTTAAAGGCAAGAGAGGCATTAGATTTTTTATCACGGCAAAATAAATTTAGTTATGACATTTTTTTAATTACCCCTTCAAACTTTGAAGAAATATTTAAAAAATACTCTGCGCCAAAGAAAGAAGTGAGTGAGGCATTAGAGGAATTAGAAGGCGAATTAGAAGAAAAGAAAATTGAATCACTTTCAATTAAAACCCCAAAAACAATAGAAAGAGTAATAGAAGAGGCTCCAATAGCAAAAATAGTAGCGGTTATTTTAAGGCATGGTGTTGAGGGAAATGCTTCGGATATTCATATAGAGCCGTCTTTTGATAAAGTAAGAGTAAGATTTAGATTGGATGGTGTTTTACATGCAAGTCTTTTTCCCCCGTTGAACATTTTACCAGCATTAGTAGCAAGAATAAAAATTTTATCAAACTTAAAAATAGATGAAACAAGGGCGCCTCAAGATGGAAGATTTTCTGCTAAATTTGACGATAAAATTATAGATTTTAGGGTCTCAACTTTTCCTACAGTTTTGGGAGAAAAAGTAGCAATAAGAATTCTTGATCCATCAAAAAGAAAAATTAATTTTGAATCTTTAGGAATTTCTGGTCCAAATTTAGAAATTATAAAAAGAGCAATAGAAAAACCATACGGGATGATTTTATCTACTGGACCTACTGGATCAGGAAAAACAACAACTTTATATGCAATACTTAATCTTTTGAATAAAGAAGGAATTAATGTAATGACATTAGAGGATCCTGTAGAATATTTTATAGACGGTGTAAATCAATCGCAAATTAATCCTGACATAGGTTATACTTTTGCAACAGGTTTGCGTCATATGTTAAGACAAGATCCTGATGTTTTGATGGTTGGAGAAATAAGAGATGAAGAAACCGCTTCTTTAGCTGTCCATTCTGCTTTAACAGGGCATATTGTTTTATCAACCTTGCATACATCAAATGCAGTTGGTGCAATTCCTAGATTAATTGATATGGGTATTAAGCCATTTTTAATTTCTCCAACCTTAAGTATTGTTATTGCCCAAAGATTAGTTAGAACATTTTGTCCTTATTGTAGGGAAAAAGAAAAGCCTAATTCTATGATAAAGGAAATTATTGAAAATGAAATAAATAATTTACCTTTATCAGTTAAGAAAAACATTAAATTATCTGAACCTTTTTATATCTATAAAGCAAAAGGGTGCGAAAAATGCCATAATAGCGGATACAGTGGAAGAATAGGAGTTTTTGAAATTTTAGAAATAAATGATAGAGTATCAGAGATAGTTTTAAAACAACCTAGTGAAAATGTTTTATTAGAAGAAGCAAAAAGGCAGGGAATGATAACAATGAAGCAAGATGGAATATTAAAAGTATTAGAAGGAGTTACTTCGGTTGAGGAAGTATTAAGAGTTGCTGAAGAAAAATAATTAATTTATAATATAGGTAATTATGAAAAAAATTTTACTCGTTGAGGATGATCCATTTTTAATAGATATTTATACTTCTAAACTAGAGAAAGAATGTTTTTCTGTTAAAATTAGTGAAAGTGGTGAAGATTGTTTAAAAAAAATAAATCAAGAAAAGCCTGATCTTATTTTATTAGATATTCTTTTACCAAAAATTGATGGTTGGGAAATTTTAAAAAAAATAAAAAGCGATAAGAAATTAAAAAATATAAAAATTATTATCTTATCAAATCTTTATCAAAAAGAAGATATAGAAAAAGGATTAAGTTTAGGCGCTGATAAATATTTAATAAAAGCAAATTATGATCCAAAAGAAGTTATTGAAGAAATAAAAAAAATTTTAAACAAAAAATAAATTATGGATGAAATAATTTTAAAAGATATATTAGAAACTGCTATTTTACAAAAAGCCTCTGATTTGCACTTTTCGGTTGATCATCCGCCAGTATTAAGGATATCAGGCAAGTTGATTCCTTTAATAAGAATGAAAATTTTAGAACCTCAAGATACTCAGAATCTTGCTTTTGAGTTAATGGCAGAAGAGCATAAATTCAGATTTTTAAGGGAAAAAGAAATTGATTTTTCGTATAGTTATAAGGGATCAAGGTTTAGGGTAAATATTTTTTATCAAAGAAATTCTATTGCCTGCGCTCTTCGTTTGATTCCAGAGAAAATCAGAACAATTGAGGAATTAAATCTTCCGCCTATCCTTCATGAATTTATAAGAAAACCTCAAGGATTTATTTTAGTAACAGGACCTTCGGGACAAGGAAAATCAACAACTTTAGCTGCAATGATAGATGAAATTAATCATATTAGAGCTGAACATATCGTAACAATTGAAGATCCTATTGAATACGTTTTTTTAGATGATAGATGTATAATAAATCAAAGAGAAATAGGACAAGATAGTTTAAGTTTTGGAAGAGCTTTGAAATCTGTTTTTAGAGAAGATCCTAATGTTATAATGATAGGAGAAATGAGAGATTCAGAAACTATAGCGACAGCAATTACCGCGGCAGAAACTGGGCATTTAGTTTTAGCAACTTTACATACAAATTCAGCAGGACAAACAATTCACAGAATTGTTGATTCTTTTACTGCTGAACAACAAAATCAAATTAGAGCTCAATTATCTGGTTCTTTAATTGGTATTATTTCTCAAAGATTAGTTCCTAAAATTAAAGGAGGATTAATTCCTGCTTGCGAAATATTAATTAACACGCCGGCAGTAGCAAATTTAATAAGAGAAAATAAAATTCATGAAGTTCCTTTAGTTATCGAAACATCCGCAGAAATAGGAATGATTTCCTTAAATAGATATTTAGCTAATTTAGTAAGAGCAAAGGAAATTGATTTAGAAACTGCTCAAAGTTTTTCACTAGACCCTTACGAAGTTAAGGCTTTAGTTAAAAGATAAATTTATTTTTATTGTATTTTATTAAAAAAATAGTAAAATAAATTAATATGAAATTTAATTATAAAGCACGAACAAGTACAGGAGAAATTCAGTCTGGAACTATTGAGGCTTCAAGTAAAGAGGCGGCTTTCGATATTTTAAAAAATTATGGATTATATGTAAATTATTTAGAAGAAGCAAAATCTTCCATAAAAAATAGAAAATTTAAATTATTTGGAAGGATTACTAATAAAGATATTGTTATGTTTTCTAAACAATTATCTGTTATGTTGCAATCAAAAGTTCCTCTAATTGAATCTTTTCGGGTATTATCTCAACAGACAACAAATGAAAAATTTAAAAATATAATCGAAAGAATTGGGAAGGAAATTGAGGGAGGAATGTCTTTATCTGTTGCTTTTAGTCTTTTCCCAGATATTTTTTCTTCTTATTATGTAAGCGTAGTAAAATCAGGAGAGATTTCTGGAAAACTAACTGAGGTTTTTGCTTATTTAGCTGATTATTTAGAAAAAGAATATAACTTTCGTTCTCAAACTAAAAATGCTTTAGCTTATCCGATTTTTGTTGTTATTGTTTTTTTTGCGGTTTTAATTTTAATAACCGTTTTTATTGTTCCTCAAATAACATCGATTTTACAAGAAACAGGCTCTTCTTTGCCTTCAATTACAAAAGTAGTTATAGGAGTAGGAAATTTCTTCAAAAACTGGGGTGTTGTTGTTTTACTTTTTATTCTTGCTATTTTTTTTCTTATTCTTTCTTATTTAAAAACAGAAGAAGGAAAAAATATTTTTGATCAATATATATTAGATATTCCTCTTTTAGGTGATTTTTTAAAAAGATTTTATCAAGTGCGTTTTGCTTTAAATTTATCAACAATGATATCAGGCGGACTTCCTATTGCTCAGGCATTAGATATGACTGCTCAAACGGTGAATAGCAGTGTTTATAAAAATATTGTTTTAGAAATAAAAGATGGGGTACAAAAAGGAGAAACTATTAGTTCTATTTTAAAAAAATATCCTAATTATATTTCACCGTTTTTTTACCAAATGGTTGTTGTTGGAGAAAGAACAGGAACTCTTGATACTTCTTTAAACAGTTACGTTCAGTTTGACCAAGCAGAAATTTATAGATTAACAGACACTTTTGTTAAATTTTTAGAACCAGTAATTATTATATTTTTAGGAATTTTTGTTGCTATTCTTATTGCTTCTGTTTTGCTTCCTTTGTATTCTATTGGAATATAAATAATAAAGGTCGTATAAATTTTTTAAAAAAATATTAAAATTTAAAAATTATGTTAACAAATAAAAAAGGATTTACTTTAATAGAGTTATTAGTTGTAATTGCTATTATTGGAATATTAGCAGGTATTGTTTTAGTTTCTTTGTCTGGGGCAAGAAATAGTGCTAAAGACGCAAGGATAATATCTGATATGGATCAGTTAAGAACTGCAGCAGAATTGTATTATGCTAAAAATAATGAATATGAAGGATTTTGTAATGATAGCGATTATGAGATGATTAAAGAAGATATCAAAAGTCAAGTTTCTGGTGGAGGTGAAATTATTTGTGTTGATGAAGATAATGAATATTGTGTAAAAGCTAAATTAAATAGCGAAAAATGGAGATGTATTGATAGTAAAATTACGTCAAAAGAGTATTCAAATGAACCTTCTTGTAGTCCTAGCCCTGTTTGCGAATAAAAATGAATTTATTATTTTAATTTAAAAGCCGAAAGAGATTGTCTTCGGCTTTTTTTTATATTATAATAAAATAAAATTAGATTATTTATTAATTAAAATTTAAAAATTATGTTAACAAATAAAAAAGGATTTACTTTAATAGAGTTATTAGTTGTAATTGCTATTATTGGAATACTCTCTGGAATGGTGTTAGTTTCTTTACAAGACGCAAGAAATCAGGCAAAAGATGCAAGGATTATAGTGGAAATGAGTCAAATAAGAGCGCAAGCAGAGCTTGATTATAATAGAGATTATAGTTATTCCAATTTAGATTGTGATAATAGTTCATATAAAAATCTTTGCGATGATATAAGTTTACAAGGCGGTGGGGTGGAAATATTCCGTTCTGATGATAATTTAAAATATTGCGCTTATACTCCATTAAATATTTATAATCAATTTTTTTGTATAGATAGTTCTTCAACAGGAAAAATTTATTCTAAGAACTGGAATGATTTTTCTTGTAAAAACGACCATATTTGTCCTCAGTAATAGAATTTAAATAATGAGTATTCTTTTTTTAAATCCTTTTTTAATTTTTATTTTAGGGCTTTTTATAGGTTCTTTTTTAAATTCTATAATATATCGGTTAGAAAATAATTTGCCATTTCCATTAACTTATTCTTTTTGTCCTCATTGTCATCATAGATTACATTCTTTAGATTTAATTCCTGTTTTAAGTTTTTTAATGCTTAAAGGAAAATGTCGCTATTGTGGCAAAAAGATTTCTTTTCAGTATCCGATCGTTGAAATACTTACTGGTTTTATTTTCTTTTTTATTTTCAAATTTGTTTCTATAAATCAATTATCAGTCTTTGATTTAATTTATTATTTAATTGTTTCTTCTTTTTTAATAATTATTTTTGTTTATGATTTTAAAAATTTTATCATTCCTGACAAAGTTCTTTTTCCTTTAATAGTAATAGTTTTTGCTTATCTTTTATTTCAATATTTTAAATTTAATAATTTAAACATTCTTTTAAATTCTCTTATAGGGGTTTTAATTCCGCTTATTTTTTTTCTTATTATTTATTTAATTTCATCTGGTAAATATTTAGGATTTGGAGATGTTAAGTTTTCTTTTTTTATGGGGCTTTTTTTAGGGTATCCTAAAATTTTAGTCGCCTTGTTTTTTTCTTTTTTTATTGGTGCTATAATAGGAGTAATACTGATTATTTTGAAAGAAAAAACATTTAAAAGCGAGATACCATTTAGTCCTTTTTTAATCATTGGAGTTTTTATTGCTTTACTTTATGGAGAAGAAATAATTAATTGGTATTTATCTTTACTTATTTAATTTATGAGGCATAAAAAAAAGAAAATTAAAAAAGAAAACGGAGTTACTTTAATTGAGCTTTTAACTTCTATTGCTATTATAATAATTTTATCTTCAATAACTTTTATTGACTATAGAGGAGAGGAAAAAAAATTAAATTTAGAAAAGTCTGCTTTTAAATTAGTTCAAGATTTAAGGGGAATTGAAGCAAAAACAGGGATAGAGTTTGAAGAATGTAAAGAAGAGAATGGAAATTATAATGAATATTATAAATATCAATACGGAGCATATTTTAATATAAATAATAAAAATAAATATATTTTATTTGCTGATTGTAACGGAAATTATCAATATAATGAAAATACTGATAAAATAATAGATGGTGGTGAAATAGAATTAGAGAGAGGTATTGAAATGAAAAGTATTTCTTCCATAATTGAAAATACTTCTTCTATAACTGATGAATCTCTTTATATTATTTTTACCTTACCTGACCCTGTGGTAACTATAAATAGCAACGAAAGCGTTAATTCAAAAGAAATAATATTAGCAGGAGAAATAGAATTAAAAATTAAAGACAGTAATGAAATAAAAACAATTACAATTTATAAAACAGGTTTAATTGAAATTGATTAAAATGATAAATTTTAAAAAAAATAAAAATAAAGGTTTTACTTTTATTGAGCTAATGATTGTTATTTTTATTATGACTGTGGGAATAACATCGATTTATACTTCTATTACCAGAATAATTTCATCTACTACTTATTCTACTCTTAATCTTACTGCTAATTATCTTGCTCAGGAAGGAATTGAAATTGTAAAAAGTATAAGAGATTCTAATTTTTTAGATTATAATTATATAATTACTGGAACTTCAACTTCTTGGAAAGAAGGTTTATCACCAGGAGATTATGAAGCAGATTATAATGATTATTTTCTTTATTCTCTTCAAGATAATGAAAGTAGGTTCTTAAAAGTGGATGAAGGAGATTTTTTTTCTTATGCAGATAATGCTTTTTCCGTTTCTCCGTTTAAAAGGAAAATTACTATAACCGAAAACCCAAATAATGAAAATGTTTTAAATGTTTCTGTTACAGTTTATTGGACAGAAAAAGGAAAGACAAACGAGACAACAGTCTCAGAAAATCTTTATAATTTATACCCCCTATCATCAATTTAATCTTTTAAAATGAATCAAAAAGGTTTTACTTTAATTGAATTAATAATTTCTACTTTTATTTTCTCTTTAATTATGGTTGCTATTTTAAATTTTTTTATTTTTGGAGTAAAAACCCAAATGTATAGTTTTTCATCAAATGACATTTTAAATCAAGTAAATTATACAGTAGAATATATGAGTAGATTTATAAGGATGGCAAAAAATACCGATCCTTTAAATTCCTTTTGCGTTAAAAATGGAGAAAATTTTTTAGTAGAAAATAATAATTCTTTATCTTTTATAGATTACAAAAATGATTGTCATAAATTTTATTTAGAAAATGGGCAAATTAGAGAAAATCGTGTAGGTGAAGATGGGAATGAGGAAGATTTACCATTGACTTCTTTAAATTTTAATGTAAAAAATTTAAAATTTATTGTTGAGGGTAATGGGAAAGACGATAAAAAACAGCCAAGAGTAACAATTTTATTAGAAATCGAAGAAAAAGAAAAAAAAGCAAATGCTCCGCCAGTTAAAATTCAAACAACAATTACTCAGAGAACTATTGACCTTTAATAGTTTTTAAAATAAAAATTAAAAAATAAAAACATGATGTGGTTAATTTTAATTATTTTAATTTTAGTTTTATGGATTATTTTTTCTTATAATTCTTTTGTATCTTTATATAATCAGGTTAAAGAAGCATGGGCAGATATTGAAGTGCAATTGAAAAGAAGATATGATCTTATTCCAAATTTAATAGAAACCGTAAAAGGATATGCTGCTCATGAAAAAGATCTTTTTGAAAAGGTAACTGAGGCAAGAACAAAAGCAATAAGCGCTCAAACAATGAAAGATCATGTTGAGGCAGAAAATTTTCTTTCAGAAACATTAAAATCTCTTTTTGCTGTATCTGAAAATTATCCCCAGTTAAAAGCAAGCGAAAATTTTTTAGAACTTCAAAGAGAACTTCGAGACACAGAGGACAAAATTCAAGCAGCAAGAAGATTTTATAATTCAAACGTAAGAGATTTAAATATTAAAATTGAAAAATTTCCAACAAATATTATTGCTAAAATTTTTAAATTTAAGAAAATGGAATTTTTTGAAACAAAAGAAGACAAAGAAAACGAACCAGTAAAAGTAAGTTTTTAATAAATTATTATGGCAACTTTATATACTTATGCTAAATCTAATATTCATAAAACTTGGTTATTATTAACTATTTTTTTTGTTTTTATTGTTTTTTTAGGATGGATTTTTAGTTATCTATTTAATAATCAATTTTTTTTGATTATTGCTGTTTTTTTATCTGTTTTTCAAAGTTTTTTTAGTTATTGGTATTCTGACAAAGTTATTTTAAGAATGACAAAGGCAAAAGAAATTAAAAAAGAAGATAATCCAGAAATATACAGATTAGTTGAAAATCTTTGCATTACTGCTGGTCTTCCTCTGCCTAGAATTTATATTTTAAATGAGGTTCAGCTAAATGCGTTCACCACAGGAAGAAACGAAAAAAATGCGATATTAGTTTTAACTTTAGGGTTATTAGAAAAATTAAACAGAGTAGAGTTAGAAGGAGTTATTTCTCATGAATTATCTCACATTGGAAATAAAGATATGCTGTTACAAACAATTATTGTTACTTTAACTGGAATTATCTCTATTTTGTCTGATTTTTTATTAAGAATTAGTTTTTGGGGAGGTATGGATAGAGATTCAGACAATTCAAGTTCAATAATTTTATTTTTATTAGGTATAATAGCAGCAATTTTAGCTCCACTTGCTGCAACTTTAATTCAGTTAACAATTTCAAGAAAAAGAGAATTTTTAGCTGATGCTTCAGGTGCTTTGCTTACTCGTTATCCCGAGGGTTTAGCTAGAGCATTAGAAAAAATTTCTAAAGACGAAACACCTTTGAATGTTTCAAATAATACTACAGCTCATTTATACATTGTAAATCCCTTAAGAGGAAAAGAAAAAAAACTATGGATTAATCGTCTTTTTATGACTCATCCGTCAGTTGAAGAAAGAATAAAAGCTTTAAGACAAATGGAAATTTAAAAGAAAATATAATATCAAATATATGAAATAAATATGAAAAAAGAAAATAAAGAAAAAAAATCTCCTAAAACTTTATCATCAAACATTTTAGTTAATAAAAAATGCCCAATATGCAAAATTTCATTAGAAAGCGCTATTTTATGTAATACTGAAATTGATTATTGCCCTAGATGTTTTGGTTTATGGTTTGAAGAAGATGAATTGAGGTGGGCGAAGGATGAGAAAGATAAAGATTTAAATTGGCTTGATATTGATTTGTGGAAAGATCCCAAAAAATTTAAAGTATCTTATGGGATTAGATTATGTCCTTCTTGCAGATTGCCTTTGTATGAGGTATACTATGGAGATTCAAAAATTATAGTTGATGTTTGTAATGTATGCAAAGGAGTTTGGTTAGATAGAGGAGAATTTAAAAAAATAATAGATTATTTAAAAGAAAAACAAAAGTATGAAATTTTAAATAATTATTCTGAAAACCTATTAAAGCAAGGTATTGAAATTTTTTTAGGCCCAGATTCGTTAAAAGAAGAAATTTACGATTTTTTAACAGTGCTTAAATTTTTGAAATATAATTTAATAATAAAACATCCAACGATTTCAAAAATTATTTCTGAATTATTTAGATAGGGAGGGGTGCGCCGAATGGCAAGGCACCGGTTTGGAGAACCGGCGGGTGCATAGCCCTTGCAGGTTCGAATCCTGTCCCCTCCGCCAATTATCACTTTTTGGATTTTGGCTGGAATTTTGGACAAGGTATGCCTCGCCCATGCGGGGCTCGGCATTATATTTTAAGAGGATTTTCCAAGGATTTTTGAAATCAAGAATTAGTTTTTGCTCCCGAATTTGGAAGTTCGAACCAATCTTTTTTAGAAAATCCCGGCTTCGCTCGGGATTTTCTTGCAAAGCGATAATTTTGGCTTGGTTGACTTGTTTTATGAAGTTTATCATGAGTTCGAACCGATTATTGCTTTTTCGCTCAAAAGCGGATAATTTTTCCGAAATGTCCATTTTTTGATTGATGAGTTTTTGCTTCTTGGCAAGGTATTCCTCTTGAGAAATTGCCTTATCCAACATCATATCTAAAAGCGTTTCAAGTTTTTCCTCGCACTCTGCTAATTGGTCTTTTAATTTTTGAGCGAAAAAGCTTTCGGCTTGGGCTTTTTGCTCTTTTTCTTTCTCAATTTTTCTTATCATCTTATTAGCCCAAGCCGAACACAAAGAAACTTTTTGAATTGCCTCTTTAACCTGTTCAAATATTTTCTCTTCTCTTGTAAAGGTATTTTGCGAACATTTATGTTTTGGGTTTTTCTTGGTGCAGTAGTAATAAACATATTCCTTGCCGCTCTTTTTAATTTTTCTGTCAGCCGTAATGGTAAATCCGCACTCGCCACACTTGAAAAATCCGCGATAGATAAAATATTTTAATTTTCTGGTTTTCGGTCTGCTTTTCTGCTTCATT
>Ga0208695_1000524_pt1 | contig 40549 bp, 37 predicted proteins | sample AD_UKC111_MetaG_FD_184449 | JGI IMG/M metagenome (GOLD analysis project Ga0208695, IMG submission 184449) | Active sludge microbial communities of municipal wastewater-treating anaerobic digesters from Hong Kong - AD_UKC111_MetaG (SPAdes)... | ecosystem: Engineered > Bioreactor > Anaerobic >... | reverse complement strand
ATATGTAGTATTTTTCTACATACAGTATATCGCAAAAACGCCTTGAAGTCCAGTAGTTTCAATAGTTTTGCGAAGTTTTCAAAGATCGATATTACCTGTTTTTAACAGGAGTTATTGCAGTGGAATCTATTTTGAAATAAGGAAATTTGGAAAGAAGAAAATATACCTTATACAGTTCAGAAAAATTGTTATTGAAGCCTCGATTTAATATAACATTTGTATAGCAAATAACTTTTCCACTATGATGCAGCCATTTTAGATAAATTTGTTTTAATTCATCACTTATTCCTGCTTGCATGTTGCTGAATAACTCAATGACATATATTGAATTGAGTCCAATATAACTTCCATCAATATCACAACCCAATAATTCTTGTGATATCTTGTTTGTCCTGTCCTTGTTATATTCACCATCTGCAAATGCTTCTTTTAAAATAGCATGCCAGCAATTGAATATTTCTATATACTTTTCACAATTTGAGCCAAATATTGAGAGTTTGGATGCAACAAACAAAGGTTGAGCAGATCTGTACCATTTATTTTTTTCAAAACCATCCGGCCACTCAATTTCATTCTTTAATATTTTATCCATATAGTCACATAATTTATCTACTAAAAAATTCCCTCGTTGGATATCTAACATTTTCATTGAATCAATAGCTAATTCTGTAGTAGGAAATTTCTGTTTTATTTTTGAGTTTCGGGAATGAAACCTACCATACCCGCCGTCATCAAGCTGGTTTGCTTTTAACAATTCAACCCATTTGCTGTTATAGAACTCGTCAAACAGTTCCAAATCAATCTCTTGCTTAAGTATTCTTTTTATTCTGTATCTAACGGCAGCACAAGGGGATAGCTCTTGTATTCGATCGATTACATTAAATACGCTCATATCGAATTTCCTTTCACGGGTTTTATTATTAACTTATCTTTCAGCATAGCTTAAAGTTAATAACACTCTAAAAGTAATATGGCACCTTTTTTACTTCTGTAGACCAACTTTCTTCTGATTTTGATTATATCAGAGAAAAATTATTTCTTGGATATTATAAAAAAGAAATATAGAGTAAAAATATGTTATGATCCGGAGTCGATAAAGAATTGTAAATTATAATTCACCCATATAAATGTGTTGAAAAAATTCAAAAATACCGATAATAAAATGAGATAACTTGTTAACTCAACATTCCAGCTTATATGATTTTTAGGCTCAAGCAAAACACAATGAGGTGTCACAATAATGATCCACTTAAAGGGTTATACAATTAAAGAAGAGATTTACAGAGGGAGAAGTTCAGTAATTTTAAAGGGCATCCGGGTTTTGGATAATTGTCCCGTCATTATCAAGTTGTTAAATAGAGAATACCCCTCCATCCAAGAGAAATCTGCTTTTATGCGGGAATATGATATTGTGAGCAGAATAACCGGTGATGGAGTAATAAAAGCATACGCAATGAAAAAATACGGAAACAGCTTTGCAATTATCATGGAGGATATCGGAGGAGAATCGGTCAATAAGGTACTGCAATCAATTAATATAGGTATTGCTGAAAAATTGTCGCTGGCTGTTTAAATGACAGATTCATTAATTCAAATACATAAGCAAAACATTATTCATAAGGATGTAAATCCAACCAACTTTATATGGAATTATAAAACCAACCAGGTGAAAATTACCGATTTTGGTATTTCTGCCGAATTAACTCGAGAGGCGTCTCAATCCATCAACTTAAATTTTTTAGAAGGAACCCTGAATTATCTATCTCCTGAACAAACAGGAAGAGTGAACAGACCGATGGATTACAGAGCCGATTTATATTCTCTCGGTATCACATTTTATGAATTATTCACAGGTCAATTGCCTTTTAAGGGCGAGGATGAATTGGACTTATTATACTCCCACATCGCTAAAATCCCTATTCCTCCAAGAGATATAAATTCCGAAATTCCGGCCATACTTTCAGACATAATTATGAAGCTTATTTCCAAAACACCTGAAGAAAGGTACCAATCTGCATTGGGATTAAAAAAAGATTTGGAACGCTGTCAAAGATTGCTTGAGGAAAAAAATGCACTAAGCAAGTTTACACTTGGGGAAGGAGATTTTGTAGATAGGTTTGAGATTCCCCATAAACTGTATGGGCGTGAAGCAGAAATTGAAGTTATGCTTGATAGCTTTGAGAAAGCAGCAAAGGGACATTGTGAATTTCTGCTGGTAAGTGGTTACTCAGGAATTGGAAAATCTTCTTTGATTCATGAGATTCTTAAACCTATAGCCGGGAAAAAGGGACACTTTATATATGGAAAGTATGACCAATATGAACGAGATGTACCATATTACGGGATTACACAAGCTTTTCAAGAATTAATAAGACAGTTATTAGCCAAGCCCCAGGCCAGTTTGGATAATTGGAAAAGGAATATTACTGAGGCCCTGAAAAGTAACGCACAAGTCATCATAGATATTATTCCTGAATTGGAACAGATTATAGGAACTCAATCTCAAGTTGCCGCACTCAATCCTTTGGAAGCAAAAAATCGTTTTCAGATGACTTTCCTGGAATTTATAAGAGTTTTTGCCAAAAAGGAACATCCGCTGGTAATTTTTCTTGATGACCTTCAATGGAGCGATACTTCAACACTTGATTTAATCAAATACATTTTGACATCGGGCAATATACATTATGTTCTTTTTATAGGTGCATACAGAGATAATGAAGTGAAAGCCGGCCACCCGCTATTAGCAACACTGGAGGAATTGAAGAACGCTCAGCAATCTTCAATTCCTCCATTTCACCAAATATTCTTGAAACCATTAGGGTTTTCTGCAATAAATCAATTGATAGCTGATACCTTCCATAGTCAACCCAATGTAACCGAGCCTTTAGCAAATATTATTTTTCAAAAGACAAAGGGAAATCCATTTTTCGTAAGCCGCTTGTTAAGTTCTTTGTATCTCCAGGGAACGTTCACATTTATGGCAGATAAGGGACAGTGGACATATGACCTGGAAAAAGTAAAAGCTGTTGAAATAAGCGACAATGTGATAGATTTGCTGGTGAAAGAGCTGGAATCTTTGCCGTCAGAAACCATGGATATATTGAAGCTGGCAGCTTGCATTGGAACACAATTTGATTTGACGGCAGTTTCATTAATAAGTAACAAACCTGTTGCAGCTATCGGTAAGAATTTATGGATAGCCATAGAGAAAGAAATTATTATTCCATTAAACAATAACTACCGTTTTATCAATACACTAGAAAACGAAATGAGTGTCATAGATCTTGAAATACGTTTTAGTTTTGTACATGATCGAATCCGGCAAGCACTATATTCTTTAATTCCATCTAGAGAGAAGTGTGAAATTCATCTAAAAATAGGAAGAGAGCAATTAAAAGGGTTTAATGAAACAAAACGGACAGATGTAATTTTTGATCTGGTTAATCATTTGAACATTGGCAGGGTTTTCATCGAAGATAAAAATGATCGTATTGAGCTTATGGAATTAAATATAATGGCTGGAAATAAAGCAAAAAAATCAATTGCATTTGCAGCAGCCTTAAACTATTTTGAAACGGCTAAATCTTTGTTGTCTGAGGAAGAATGGGCAGATATGCCGGACAAGTTCTTTGACTTATCGTTGGAAGAGGCAAATGCTGCTTTGCTGTCCGGTAACTTGATAAAAGCGGAGGCTATTTGTGAGTATTTATCAAAAATAGCAAACAGCAACATTGAAAAAGGCTCTGTTTCAAACATTAAAATACTAATACTTATTTATCAGGGCAAACTATTGGAAACAATTGATGAAATGAGAAAAACTCTCGCATTATTCAATATTTTTGTACCGGAAAGCACTGAAGAAATTAAACAGAAGATACAGGAAGGCGTCATGAAGATGCAACAATCTTTAGTAAACATGACGGTAGATGATCTTGTCAATCTGCCTGTAATGAGTGATCCTGAAAAGCTTATGGTAGTTAAGCTGCTCCAGGTAGCACCTCTTGCACTTCAAGCCAATCCACTACTCTTTACCCTGTCAACTCTTATAATGTTTGAATTGACATTGACATATGGGACATCACCAGCAACGTGCAGATGTTTTAGTGATTTCGGTCATACAATAGGTAAAGTTCTTAATGATTATAAAACCGGTTATACGCTGGGTGAAGCTGCTTTGGGGCTAATCAGCAAATTTAAAGCTGAATCTCAAAAACCGCAAGTTTATTATTTCTTACCATATATCTCCTACTGGAGGACACATTACAATGAAAGCTTGAATTATTATGACCTCTCCTACAGGACAGGTCTGGAAGTTGGCGATCTTGTGCATGCTAACTATGCTATTGCTCATAAAATTCACTTATTAATGTGGGTCGGAAAGAACCTGACTGAGTGCAAGGCAGAAGCAGAGAATACCATTGCTTTTCTTAAGCAGGCTAAAAGTCCAGCTCCTTTAGTTTTAACCGAGATTGTTTACTATGCAATTCAGGAATTACAGACAATCCCTGAGAATGTCCCTGAACAGGAAATTAAACTTGATTTCGAAAAAAAGAATGATGAAATGATCACAAGAATCGGTAAAATTCATAATATGTCTTATCTGGCAAGGTTTTATCTGTACAATATATATATTAATGTTATTTTGGGTGATATGGAAACAGCCGAAAAATGGAACATTTTATTGGATAAGATTGGCTCTGCAGAGATATATGATTTTGCCATGCCCGATTATTATCTGTTTAAAGCTATGATCCTTATTCATAAATGGAAAAATACCCCTTCTGAGGAACAACCAAAAATAAATGAGACTCTCTTAAATATACAGCAGAGAATGAAAAACTGGATGGAAAATTGTCCTGATAATATTGCTCATAAATATTATTTGCTGTCCGCTCAAATGGCAATAATTAAAAACGAATCCCTTGATAATATCGTGGACCTATTCAGTAAGGCTATGGAATCAATCGATAATAATGATTTCATTCAATATAAGGCACTCTGTAATGAAATGTATGGGGAGTTTTGGCAGGATAAAGGTGATGAGAAGATCGCAAAAACGTATATTCATGAGGCTCACTACTTATATGAGCAATGGGGGGCTTATCGAAAAGTTATGCTTTTGGAGCAGCAATACTCCCATTATTTTGTTGCTGGTGAATCTTCTCGGCAATTATCCAAAACTGTGAAAGGAACAATTTCAAAAATAACTAACAATTCTATCGATATGACGTCAATTTTGAAATCTACTCAGGCCATATCAAGTGAAATCAAGATTGATAAGCTATTAACCATATTGATCTCGACAATGATTGAAAATGCCGGTGCCCAAAGGGGTTACATGTTACCCCAAAATGAAGTTGACGGTGAATTCTATATAGAGGCAATGCAGGACGTAAATTCCTATAAAATTCAGGTAATGCAATCGCTTCCGTTAACGGAAAGTGAAGAACTGTGTCTTGAAATTGTACAATACGTAACACGAACAAAAGAAACACTTGTAATTCATAATGCTTTTTCAGATGCCAATTGGCAAAACAATTCCTATGTCATAAAAAATAGGATCAAGTCTGTACTGTGCATGCCGGTTTTATATCAAAACCGTCTTAAAGGTGTTGTCTACCTGGAGAATAATCTTTCTGACAATGTGTTTACTTCCGAGAGATTGGAGGCATTAAAAATATTGTCTTCCCAAGCGTCCATATCAATTGAAAATGCCAAACTTTATGAAAATATGGAGGAAAAGGTCAGGGAGAGAACAATTCAATTGAATGAAGCAAACGAAATGCTAAAAGAGTTATCCTTGCATGACCCGTTGACTAACTTGCATAATAGAAGGTATACTTTTGAATTTATATACGACCAAATAACTCAATTTATTCGTAATAAGACAGCAGCTCTCAATAATAATGAGAAAAGACAAACATCATTACGAGAAAATGTTATTGGAGTTTTTCTAATTGATATTGATTATTTTAAACAGGTAAACGATACTTATGGACATTCAGCCGGAGATGGTGTGTTGATTTCCATATCCAAAGTTCTGAAAAAGATGGTCAGAGCCGATGATATATTAGTTCGTTGGGGAGGTGAAGAATTCTTAATCATACTGTATAATACAAAAATAGATTATTTAGGCGAATTTGCCAAAAAGGTTCTTGAAGAGATAGAAAATACACCAATTAAGGTGTCTGAAAACGTGACGATAAAAAAGACTTGTTCCATTGGATATGTAGAGATGCCTATTGATATAACCAATCCGGAACTTTTAAACTTAGAGCAGACTATAAACTTGAGTGACTATGCATTATATTGTGCCAAAGAGAACGGGAGAAACTGTGCAGCCCATTTCAAACTCATTAAGGAGATTGGAAAGAACAATGAACTGAAAAAATATTTGACAAATTTATCAAAAGCTACTAAGTTAAATGAAGAGTACTTTAAAATAGAATTTCTTTAGAACATTATCACGAGAACATTATCACGAAAATTGATTTTTCAATATAAATCATTTCCGTGATTTATATACGTGATTTATATAATCAATTACAACAAAAATATCTTAAAAACTAAGGAGGATTTAATATGAAATTATGCTGGCTTGGACATTCTGGATTTTTGTTGAAATGTGGTGAAAAAAAAGTATTAATTGATCCGCTTATTAGTGGAAATAGTAGATTTCCCGGTAATTTATTAAATGAAATTAAGGATCCTGACTACATATTAATAACTCATGGACATGATGACCATTTAGGAGATTCAATGAAATTATATAATTCAGCAGTTACAAAAATAATTGCCAATGCTGAATTATGTAGTTGGCTTATGAGTCAATCCATCACAAATTGTGAATTTATGAATATCGGAGGAAGTATTATTGATAATGATATACAGTTTACAATGGTTGAAGCAATACACAGCAGCAGTATAACTTCAGGGAATCAAATAATTTATGGAGGGTTAGCTGCCGGTTTTATTGTAAAGTATAAGGGCATTACTGTTTATCATTTCGGAGATACGGATATATTTGAAAACATGAAATTAATCGCAAAAAATTATAAACCGGATGTAGGACTGATTCCGATAGGAGATAGATTTACAATGTCGCCTCAAATTGCGGCATCAGCATGCAATGAATATTTCAATTTTAAAGTTGTTGTACCGATGCACTTCGGAACTTTTCCTTTATTGACCGGGACACCTGAAAGCTTTATTGAAAGTATAAATAAAAAAGAAACGGTTAAAGTGCTGCAGCTTGGAGAGTTTTTGGATTTGGATGCACTTGTTAAATAGCAATTTTGAAGCAAACGACCGGTATCGGATTTTAATTATACAGAGGTAATTTGAGAATACTGTTACTCAACTTACCTCTGTCCCCTATTCTATTATACCTTTTACTTTGAACTTTCCAAAAACTAATGTAAAATTTGATCCTGATTTTATTTTATTCTCAATGTTTCGGAATAGTAATATCCCTGTATGTTGAAACTTATTATGTTTTGTTTTAATTGGTCCATATCTGGGAAGTCTCATTAGATAAAATTTCTTTCCACTTTTTTCCTCAATTAAATATATATGCTCCTTACTTTTAATTCGATCAGGTCTGGTGAGACTATACCTAATATCGATAAAACTTCCATCTCCACTTAATTGAGCCTTTATAATATATAACTTTTCTCTTTTAAATCTATATGTTATTAAATACCATACCTTTATTAACCATTTTATTAACTTCACGATAATTACCTTCCTAATTAAGGGTACCTATTAAAAAGGTACCCTTTACTATAACATTGATGTTTACATTCTACAATCTCTTGCTCAATATTTATATTAACATTATTTTCGACATTTTTTTGGTGCATCAGTTTGAATGTAAATCAACTGGCCACCTGGATACACTCCATTATTTGTAACTTTGTAGTCATCATGATTGTGAGCTGGATAAAATTGTGGAAAGAACCTATCAACACCTTTTATACCTTGACATATCTCTACATAATTTACTGTATCAGTGTTTGAGCAATTAACTGGCTCAGTAGGAATATCAGCAATATCAGCAGGATCCAGCTTAGCTAATTGTGAGCAAAATGATGGAAAACCATCTTGTCCATTAACAATATAATTTCTATATATAGGTCTCTTATCATCAGCTTTTATCAGTAAGTCATACGTCTCTCCTGATCCGATTGTTACTGTAAACCCCATATTCTGTGTTTCGTGTTCTATATGCTCAATATGGTCACCATCTTCCAGATAATTTAACTTAGCTGCAATTCTTAGGAATGGACTTATGTGAGCATCTTTACCGACAACTGTAAAATGCCATCCATGAATATGCCATGGTACAACCTGATAGCCTATGTTAATCATTCTTAATAAGAATTTTTCATCTGTCGCTACATGAACATATGATTCATAATTTATTTGTGTCAAATTAAGATTACTTCCTTGTGGTGGAGTTTGTGGATGCGGAAGTAATGTATCAGGGAATGCACGACCATTTACAAGCCAATAATCAGGTTTAAAATTCACCGCGTTAAAATTCGGATTTTCTTCTGGTTTTAATACTGCATTATGCCATGTAGAATCAACGTCAGAAAGTAGCATTACATATTCTTTATCAAAATAGGTGTTTATATCGTTATAAGCAAAACTTCTGTTAGTTGCAGTCTTTGGAATATGGGATTGGTATTTACCATCTAAATACCATCTTCCCTTTTTATCTTGTATAATGCCCGCACTTGCCAAGCTCTTCTTGGAAGGATAGATAATTAATGCTCCATACATCCCCATCTGAACATGTTCAGATGCCTCTACATGACAATGATATATATAGGTTCCAGGATTTTCAGGCTGGAAGAAATAGGTCGCATTTGGCGGTTCCATTGTCGAGTCCGTCCACATTGGTACTCCAAATGATGTCTCTGGGAAACCATCCAGTTGTGTTGCTACATGAGCCCCATGAAGATGTACAGTATGTGGATCCGTGAGGTCTGGTCTTTCCTTCATACCCAAGTTAATTAGTGTAACATATATTTTGTCTCCTACCTCTCCCCAAATAATAGGAGAAGGAACTGTTCCTTGACCTCTTAAAGCAAACAAATTGCTCCAGTTGTTCGGATTCTCCCAGTTAAGATCAGGATTTTCGTAATCTATTTTACCTCTATTGATGACCTTATAAAGACCACCGATAAAGCTAAAAACATAAATAGATTCTCTATCTGTTGTACATAAATCAGGTGCATTCGGTAAATCTATAAAACCGTCAGTTGCTAGCAGTACATAGTGCCTTATTGCCACTTATCACCATCTCCCAAATGTTTTAAGTTAATATATTAACATAATATGGTTGCTGTGTAATTTATGTTACATGTTACATAGAAGATGTACTTACATTAGGCGATGTATGCTTTTAGACATAGGGACGACTTTTTACTTGGCGGGCAATATTTCTTGTCTTATTTAGTAGCAGTTACGCATTGCCAGATAACCTTTTCGTGGGCACTACCACTATGCCAGTTTCGACGCATTTTTAGTTTTATAACCAAGGGTGGTCAACTCTTTGTTGTTATCAGTGTTCGGTTTTTGTAATTACTTGTTATTGCTGCCGCTTGTAGCCTTTATGCTAATGAAATTACATTTTTTTGAATTGTTATTTGAGGGAATAGCGTCATGCAAGAAAAACCGGTAGCAATATTTCATCAACTAACAACTCTATCCGTTTTGCGTCAATAGCATCTTTACGCAGGAGATTTTCCACACGGATCAAGTCAAAAGGCAGAGTCAGTGTCGCATTGCTGACACCTTTTAATTTTTCACCTCTGTTTTTTGCAAACCCGAGCAATTTTCGCATGACTAGGATATTTTTATTTGTTGCGTTAACTTCAATTTCAGACATTTTCTTGTTGTCTTGCCCCATCTCAAATAAAATCGCATTCATTATCTCATTACCAACTTCTGCATAGACGCTTTGATAGAGTGTAAGCAAATGTAATAAATCCCCACGCAGGCTTCCCGTATCCTCAACCCTATCAATCAATTCACCGCCCAATGCATTCGTCGTTTTATATACCATAATTTCCTTAATTAAATCAAATGTAGACTTCCAACGGCGGTATATTACGGTACGGCTTGTTTTAGCAGCGTGGGCGATTTGCTGAAAAGTGAGATTGGTATAGCCGACTTTTTTGATTAACGCTATAGTAACATTATAAATGCTTTCATTCAATGCGTCTCCGCGTCTGCGCATATTCCTGCCTGTACTTTTCATTCTTTGTCCATCCTCTTTCTTGCAATAGTTTAGTATATAATTTTTACAAACTTGTTCTAAAACATTATAACATTTTTTTAAGAAGAAATAAGGTACATCTTGAACTTTATTTTAAAAACGGGTATACTAATAAGGTACAGAGTGTATCTTAAGGAGATGAAAACATGGAAAAAGAAAAATTACCTAAAGGAATTATCAGCATCGCGTGGATTTTAGTACTTGGTGCACTCCCGCCAATGCTGGACACAACCATCGTCAATATTGCGGTGAACAATTTAGCAAAAGTGTTCTCGGTTACTTTTGCCGTTACGCAATGGGTTGTGACTGGATATGTCTTGGCTTTGGGAATAGCCGTCCCATTTTCCGGTTGGCTGATGCGAAGATTTGATGGAAAGAAAGTATACATGAGTGCAATGGGGCTGTTTTTGATAGGCTCCCTGCTATGCGGCCTTGCATGGGATGTGCATAGCTTAATCGCATTTCGGGTGCTGCAGGGCTTTGCTTCAGGCATCATTATCCCAACGCTTACCGCCTTGATTGCCCAAGTTGCAGGCAATAAAAACATAGGGCGTATCATGTCAATAGTCGGGATTCCGATTGTTTTTGGCCCAATTGTCGGCCCGATTATAGGAGGATTGATTTTACAGCACTTACAGTGGCAGTGGTTATTTTTTGTCAATCTTCCTATTGGAGTTATTGCAATATTCATTATGCACTGGAAACTGCCGAAGTTCGATGCAATGGATAAATCCGCAAAACTGGACTGGTTCGGTATTCTGTCGCTGGCACTGTTATCGGGAATGTTTATCCTTGGTGTGACGGAGATTAGAGCACAGAGCACGCAAGCAACGGGCATATTGCCATTCGTAATCGGTACCATTTCACTGGTTGGGTACTTGCTTTATGCGTTGAAGAGAAAAGATCAGGTATTTGATACCGTTGAATCTGTTTAAATCAAAAAATTTCAGTGCGGCATTTCTCTCGCTGTTTTTAGCTGGATTTGCCACTAATGGGCCTATGCTTCTCTTCCCTATGTTTTTTCAAAATGTACGTGGCCTGAGCGTCATTACATCGGCACTTTGGCTGATTCCACAAGGTGTGGGGATGCTGGTAACACGGCCTTTGGTCGGCAAAATGACAGATAAGCTCGGAGCTCGGCTTGTAGTATTGCCTTCAATTGTTATAACCATCATTGGAACGCTTCCATTTGTATTCTTTGACGTTGGTACGGTGCAGTGGTTCATATGGATCGTTCTCTTCGTTCGTGGAATAGGCGTTGGAGGGATCACAATTCCTGTCATGAGTGATTCTTATGTAGGACTTCAAAAGTCTCTAGTACCTGCAGCCAGTGTTGCTACTCGTACTATCCAAAACATTGGTGCTGCCTTTGGTTCTGCAATTTTGGCAACTGTTGTCAGCAACGCTATAAATGTCAAGGAAGTCACAGTAGCCAACATTGTTGGTGCTTATCACTCAGGCTTTATTACCAGCCTAATCTTCATGGTGATTAGTATTCTGCCTGCACTTTTTTTGACAAATAAACTAGGAGACAAAGCTATAGGGTCTAATGTCTAAAGCTATAGTATGACACAATATCCCCTATCCTGAAGGCACATCACATCTCTGGCCATAGTTGAAGGGTTGCATGACACATATACAATCCTTGAAGGGTTAATCCTCAAAATTGCATCCAGCACTTCCTTCTTGCATCCCTTCAATTTGGATTGTGTTACAAAGTAAATGAATATTTTATATAAATATGCTAAAGCTAATAAAAATACAGAACTCACTAAGGAGATGTAAATATGTTTAAACATGATAAAAATCTTCTACATGAAGTTAGAGTAGATGCACCAAACGCAAATTATGCAAATATGCTGCAAGAACAACTTGGTGGGCCTCAGGGCGAATTGAAAGCAGCACTACAGTATCTTTCTCAGAGTTTTCGTATAAAAGACCCCGAAATTAGGGATTTATTCCTTGACATTGCTTCTGAGGAATTGAGCCATATGGAAATGATTGCTACTACCATAAATATGCTTAACGGTCATGTACCTGATGCAAAGAATGCAACAATTGGTAATATAGAAGCACACGTACTAACAGGACTTACCCCCATGTTAAGCAATGCATCAGGTTATTTATGGACTGCTGCCTATGTAAATGAGACCGGTGACCTTGCAGCCGATATATTGTCCAATATCGCAGCAGAGCAGAGAGCAAAAGTTGTTTATCAATATCTATATAGGCAAATCAACGATAAAGGTGTAAGGGATACAATCGACTTTTTATTAAACCGCGAAGAAGCCCATAATACTATGTTTAGAGAAGCGTTTAATAAAATTCAGGATACCGGTTCGTTAAAAGATTGGGGAATTACAAAAGACTCCAAGCTGTATTTCAATCTTTCTACACCGGGTGACCAGTTCTTTAATGCTGATAATCCTCAACCACCAAGCTTTAATAATCCAAATTAAAGTAATCACTAAATGTAAGACTTTAGAGTTAAATGTGTAAGGCTCGTGACACAAACGAGTCTTTTTCTACATTTTTTGTTCTCTTCACTGCATTAGAATATCCAGTCTTATATACAAATGTCAGCTTGTACGGATTAGCATTTCCATTCTCGTCGATTTCTCCGATAATAACCTTTTCTACAATACTTTCAACCTTCCACTTACTATATCATCCTTCTTCAAGCCCGAAATTCCTTCATGAACTTTTTTATTCTTTCTATAACATCTTCGCCACCAATAACAAAAATGACATCTCCTTTTTCAAACCCGCCGTATGGGCCGGGGGAAAGGACAAAGGAATCATTTCTTCTTATTGCAATAATGGTTGCACCAGTATTTTGCCAGAACTTGGTCTCAGATATAGTCCGGCCTATAAGCTGAGAATTGTCGTCTATTTCGATTTCAAGGGGGGTAAGGATATTCAGATTTTTCAGGCGGTCAGAGTAATCCACAATCAAGTCTATTTTCTCCATAATAGAGTCTTCAATATTATTCTTTTGAGAAAACAGTGCTTTTATTTCGTTCTTAAGAGATCGAATAGTATCTTTGTTCAGAAATTTCTTTACAAAAGAGTATGCATTGCTCCGTGAAGATACATGGATACCGCTTCCCTTACTGGGTATTACAACTTGCATATCCTCCAGTAGATTTATTGCTCGCCTGATAGTTTCCGGCGAAACATTATATTCGCTGGCTAATGTCGACCGGCCGAAAATCCTGTCACCTTCCTTGAATTCACCTTTACATATTCTGCCTGCTATATCCAAAGCAATGTTCATATATCTTGGGTTATCAATTCTGCGATTCATATAAAATCTCCTTGAAGTAATTCAAATATCTGTTTTTATAGCTATTATAACATTTTTTAAAACGAATTAGCAGTGAATTCAGCAAAAATACAGGCACCCAATATTTTTAAGATGCCTGCGTTGATTTTAAGAACTTTTTGTTACATAACTAGCTATTTTTCTATTAAGCCGACAGAAATAAGGAAATCACGAGCAACAGTTTCTGCTTTCATTCCGTCGTCATCGACTTTAGCATTCAACTCCTGCATGACTTGTTCATTAATTTTTCCTGCAAGTTTATTTAGTGCTGTTTCAATTTCTGGGTATTTATCTAGTGTGTCTTGACGGACAATAGGCAGACAATCATATGGCGGGAAAAATTCCAAGTCGTCTTTAAGTATCTTCAGATTGAACACTTTAATCTGACCGTCTGTAGAAAAAGCATCAACTACATCAACCTCTTCGTCAGATAGAGATCGATACATAATACCGTGATCCATGCCCTTGACATCCTTGAAGTTCATCTTATAGGTTGATTGAAGTCCGGGATATCCGTCCGGTCTATCCTTAAATTCAAACTCGCATCCTAATGTCAGATCACCGGCTACTTTAGCCAGATCACTAAAAGTGCTCAGATTGTATTTCTGTGCTGTTTCCTGAGTCACAGCAAGAGTATAAGTATTGTTAAAACCTAATGGTTCCAGTGCTTTTAGCTTATCTTCTTTCACGAGCTCCTTAGCTCTATCCAAGGTTTCCTGAGAAGTCCCCGTTTTTTCCTGATAGTAATTAGCGACTATTGTTCCAGTATAATCAGGATACATTTGAATATCACCGTTCATCAACGCTGTCCACGCAACATTCGATCCACCGAGGTTAACTTTCCGGACAACTGTCAGATCCGTATTAGCCTCTACCAAGTCAGCCATCATGTGAGCAATTATAATATTCTCAGTAAAATTCTTCGAACCAACAGTGATCGTACCTCCGCTTTTATTTCCACTCGTACCGCACCCATAGAAGGCGAACATTAACACGGCAACCAGACTTGCTAGTAAAACTTTCCTTTTCATGATAGATCTCCCTTCTTATATAATTTATTATTTTATTAAACCCTCAATCCTCTTGGAGTGGTGATTTTTTCAAGAAGACTAAGCAGCCAATCAAAGAGTAGTGCCAACACTGCAGCAGGAAAAGCTCCGATTAGCACTAAGGCATCAATATTTCTAGAAATGCCGAGGAAAATAAAATCTCCAAGCCCGCCACCTCCTATAAAAGCTGCTAGCGTAGCTGTACCGACATTTATTACAGTAGCTGTCCGGATTCCTGCCATTATTACACTAAGTGCCAGTGGTAACTGAACCTTAAAAAGAATCTGAAAATCCGTCATTCCCATTCCTCGTGCTGCCTCTAATGTCGATTTATCCACATCTTTTATTCCGGTAAAGGTATTTCGAATTATCGGCAGAAGTGAATAAAGGAACAATGCTGCAACAGCGGTTTTAATTCCTATGCCGAACAAAGGTATCATAAAGCCCAGAAGAGCGAGGCTCGGAATCGTTTGTAATATGCCCGCCAATCCCAAGATAGGGGCTTCGAGCTGTTTTACGCGTGTAATAATAATACCAAGTGATACACCAATTATAATAGCTATCAGCATGGAAACAAATACCAATTGTATATGCTGCAGCAGTGCTTGAATCAAATCAGTCCAACGCATATTCAATTGATATAAAATTTGTTCCCATATGGATTTATTTCTCAATTTTAATTCCCCCTTTCTTCAGACCATTGATTAGCAAAAAAGCTTAATAACGATCCTCGGGTAACAACCCCAATAACCTTTTGTGTATCATCAACAACAGGAATAATTCCATAAGAAGCTTTCATTATCATTTTCAAGGCATCCTTGGCTGTATCCGTTTTCCTAAGCACTATTTTCACTGGCTGCATAATTTCCTCAATACTATGGGTACGTTCTTTGTTGGATTGAAGATCATGGCCAGATACAACACCCAGCAATTTCCCGCTTTTGTCAGTGACAATCAATGTGTCGGTCTTACGTTGCCTCATAAAGTTTATTGCTACAGTCGGAGTCTTGGATGATAAGGTTAGAGCAGGATTATCCCGCATGATATCAGTTACGGGAATGTAGTCTGGATTTTGATAAATCCGATTCTTTCCTATAAACTCCTCTACAAATCCGTGGGAAGGATTACTGAGCAATTGATCAGGCGTATCCAATTGCAAAAGCTCACCTTCCTTCATTATAGCGATTCTATCTCCCAATTTGAGAGCTTCATCCATATCATGCGTTACAAAAACTATAGTTTTGTGCATTTCAGCCTGAATGCGGAGAAGTTCGTCCTGAAGCTGTTCACGGGTAATAGGATCCAAAGCACCAAACGGTTCATCCATTAATATGATATCCGGGTTTGCTGCAAGTGCCCTAGCCACACCAACACGTTGTTGTTGGCCACCTGAAAGCTCTCTTGGGTAACGTTTGGCAAACATGTCCGGTTCCAATCCTACCATTTTCATCAGTTGATTTACACGTTCCTTTATTTCCGGCTCTTTCCATTTTTTCAGTTTTGGAATCAATGCAATATTTTCCTCTATTGTATAATGAGGAAATAAACCAATCTGCTGAATTACATAGCCTATGTCACGGCGTAAGGTAACAGGATCGAGCATGTTTATATCCTTGCCGTCAATCGTAATCCTCCCTTTCGAGTGGGGAACAAGACGATTTATCATTTTCATTGTAGTGGTTTTGCCACAGCCGCTAGGTCCGATAAGTACCAGCAATTCTCCCTTGTTTATTTCTAAATTAAGAGACTTGACTACTTCCATATCATCGCCAAACTTTTTGCTGACATTTTCAAATTTAATCATATGAGACCTCACTTCCCTTTATAATTTGTTAGTATAACATGAGTTAGGAAAAATAACAACCTTTAAAATTAAACAAGTTGTTACTTGGATTAATTTTACTTTTATATTGCTGACATTAAAAACCACAACCCTTATAAAATCAAAAATCCACGGATATAAGTCATTATGCCAATAAAAAATCGCCACCATACAACTTTTCCAGTTGTACAGCAGCAATTCATCGTAAATATTGCTCTCATCCAGAACGATTCCCATAATCGACTGCACCCTTTTTACACATTTTACTGCATTAATCCCATCAATAATAATGGAAGCGTTGGAGGCCCATGGAAACCAAATATTTCTCCGCAATGAATGGAAAAAGAGACTCTGTTTACCGCCGTAAGTCTCCATAGTGTTTACTGAGGTTTGCTCGTTAGCTATAGCAAATCCACCCTATTTCTCAAATTATTGGTTTTTACTACCAATAGCCTACTCTCCACATTCATCATGATGCTGATGTTCATGACAAACGGAGCCTGTAGATTTAAGGGAGCCCTGCAAGTACGCTTCTACTGCTGCTTTAGCATCACCTTTTGCTCCTACAATAACTTCAACGTTCCTTTCATTAAAAATCTTAACCGCACCTCCTCCCATACCACCGCTGATGATGACATTTACACCACGATCAGCGAGAAACTTAGGCAAGAATCCAGGTTTATGCCCGGGGCTAGGAATGGTTTCACTTTTGACAATTTTATTGTTTTCGGTTTCAAAAATCATAAACCCTTCACAATGTCCAAAGTGCTCGGTCACAATTTCGTTTTCACTTGCTACAGCAATTTTTATCATTTTAATTCTCCTCCATTTCTTCTAATATTTTTGCAACATGCTCAAACCAATTGCCATCGAAAAGTTCTATCATACCCTTGTCACATGCAGCTGAAATTTTCGAGTCAATGGGTAGCTTTGCAAGAACCTTAAGATTATGTTTTTCAGCTATTTCATCAATATGGCTGTCACCGAAAATATTGTGTTCCTTGCCGCAATCCGAGCATTTAAAATAAGACAAATTTTCTACTAGGCCAACGATAGGAATATTCATCATTTCAGCCATCTTAACAGCTTTTGATACAATCATGGATACAAGCTCCTGAGGTGAGGTTACAACAATTATCCCATCTACAGCAATGGATTGAAATACGGTAAGAGGAACATCACCTGTGCCCGGTGGCATATCGATGAACATAAAATCTACATCGCTCCAGATAACATCTGTCCAGAACTGCTTAACCGTATTACCGATTATAGGTCCTCTCCACACGACAGGATCTGTATCATTCTCTAAAAGCAAATTAACAGACATGATATCAATACCTGTCTTACTCTTAACCGGGAATATGCCAAATTCACTTCCTGTAGCTTTTTCTCTGATACCAAATGCCTTAGGAATAGAAGGACCAGTAACGTCTGCGTCCAGAATAGCGGTATGATAACCCATTCTATTCATGGTAACTGCCAACATGGAGGTCACCAACGACTTACCAACCCCTCCTTTTCCGCTGACAACGCCAATAACCTTTTTAATACTGCTCATTTCATGTGGTTTCTCGGAGAAATCATTTTTCTTTTCCTTTCTTTCTGCACAGTCCTCCGAGCAACTGCTACAGCTTTGATTGCAATTTTCGCTCATAATCTTAACTCCTTTATTTTAGATTGCTATTTCACTACCTGCTGAGAGATAATCAATATTATCGCCCATGACAGCTTTAAGTCTGTTATATGGTTCTATACCTGTGCAATGACAGATATAAAATTTTGCATTTGTATCCATCGATAATCATGACCTCAGCCCACCACCTTCTTCAAACAGCAGTTCCATAGTCTTGCTATAAACTGCTTTCACTGCTGCACCTGAGGTACAGTCTATATCAACAATTGTCTGTCCGTTATTAATCACTTTTACGGCGTTCGAATCAAAGGGTATTCTGCCCATAAGGCTAATTCCCTGCTCTGTACAAAAGTTTTCTATCTTTTCTGTGTTTTGCATATTTGTGTCAAACTTATTGATACATACCGCCGTCTTTACGCCAAATTTCGCAGCTGTATTTATAATCCGCTCCATGTCACTAATTCCGGATATGGAGGGTTCGGCCACAATTAACACCATATCAACACCGCTCAAGGACGCTATAACCGGGCAGCCTATACCGGGAGAACCGTCAATAATGGCAAATTCCACATCAGCGGTTGCTGACTTCATTTGCTTCTTTACCTCGGTAACCAACATTCCGGAGGTTCCGCTGCCCATTTTTAGCTGCGCTGTAGAAAATACTTTTTCTCCATCTGTATATAACAGCAGTTCACCAGCTACAGCAGGTTTTAAAGTTACAGCTCCAACAGGGCAAACAAGCTCGCAAACCCCGCAGCCTTCACAGGCAAAAGGATCTACCTTATATTTCCCATCTGCTGATATAGCTTCAAATCGACAGTTTTGCACGCATTGTTCGCACTCTATGCACAGCTCTGTATCTATCTCGGCTTTCGGCAAACCATAATAGTCTTTTTTCTTCGGCAGGGAGTTTTGCTTTGTTATAAGATGCAGGTTAGGTGCATCAACATCACAATCCGCATAAGCACGAGCCCTAGATAGCTTGATAAACGCACTTGCTATGGTTGTCTTTCCGGTACCACCTTTACCACTAAGAATCAGAAGTTGTTTCATGATGCACCTCCTTTTTAACATCCTCCATCAAAGAAGAAAAGATTGTACGATATTTCTCACTTTTCCTTACAGCAATTTCTGCATTTGAATTCAATGATCCAAGCTCATTATCAAATGGGATTCGTCCTAAAATCTGAATATTTTTTTCTAAGCAGAATTTCTCCGACGGATTTTCACCGTCAAGACACTTGTTAAGAACCACGCCGAATGGCTTATTAAATAGCTTGACTAGTTCATACACCATGTTCAGGTTGTGAACCCCGAACAACGTAGGTTCAGCGACCAATATACAGTAGTCTGCATCCTTGATGCTCTCCATGACGATACAGGCACTTCCGGGAGGGCAGTCAATAAATACCGTTTTGTCTCTTTCATGCTCATTCTCATCAAGTAGCTTTTTTATTATGGGTATCCCTGAAGGTTCACCAGGATTCAATATCCCGGTATATACTGTCACCTGCTCTGAAGTACCTTTTTGCACCCTGCCGATAACCTTTTCTTTCTTTGTCAATGCCTTCTCAGGGCAAAGCAAGATACAACCTCCACAAGAGTGACATATATCTTCAAATATAATCAGTTTATCTTTTATATAGGCAAGGGCATTAAACTTGCAAAAGTCAACACACCTTCGGCATCCGCTGCACAGATTTCCATCCACCTTTGGAATTTTGACTGAAATTTCTTCTTCGACGATATCCTTTGGCTTAAAGAATAGATGTCCATTTGGTTCCTCAACATCACAGTCTATATAGGTTGATGTTTTGGCTACCGCAGCCAAATTTACTGATACCAACGTTTTTCCTGTGCCGCCCTTGCCGCTTAGCACAGCAATTTTCATATTATTTGCCTCCGTGTCCATGAAATCCGGAATGTATTTCATTCAGCAAAGGAAGCTTTCCAGCAATGAAGGCATCAATATTATCCTTAGCTGAAGCAGTTGTCGTTTTATATATTTCGATTTCCGCAGATTTAAGCACGTCAGCAGCATTTTCTCCTAAGCGAGGAGTAAGCAAAATATTTACTTTATTATCTGCTATCATTTGTGCAACTTTAATACCTGCTCCGCCTGTACTTGCTGCGGCACTATTGTCAAGGAACACACTTTTCTGGGTATCGGTATCATAAATCAGAAAGTAGGGAGTGCGTCCAAAGGATACACACACATTTGAGTTCAAACTTTTCTCATCTACCGGAATTGTTATCTTCATAAAATCCTCCGTTCTATTTGTTTAAATTTTACAGGTGCATAATAATATCTGTGGCCTTTTCAGAATATATAATCAGTCACCTTGGTCCTCACCATCTGTAAAGCATCTGCCGTGCCTATGTATACGGCAGCCGCGACCGCAGCCGTTCCCAAAGCCGTCGCAAAGCCTGTATTCACCTCCCTCTATCAACAGGACCTTTCCATTAACTAATGACTCAGCTATTTTTTTTCTAGCCTCATTATAAATTCCTTGAACGGTACTGCGGGCCACATTCATCTTCGTAGCACATTCTTCTTGTGTAAACCCCTCCAAATCGATAAGTCTTATTGTTTCATACTCATCAACGGTCATGATCACATAGTCTTCTGCATTCGCAGATGTATCAAGAGGGCCAAATTTATTAATCTCGGGCAAACAGCAAACTTTTCTCCATTTCATCGGTCTAGGCATAATCTTTCACCCCCATTCAAATCAGAAATAACCAGAGCGTCCTCCGGTTATCTCTGATACCCGTTATAGGTTCTCTAATTGCTCTTGGCATGTTATTAGTCTTCTTGCGGTTTATGGCATATGTCATTTACCTTTATTATACACCGTTTATGGCATATGTCAATAACTATTGCAACTTTTTCAAAATATAAAGGCCTCCGACTAAGAAAAATTTCTACTCATCCAATAGCCGTTATGGAAATTCGGATAGGAAGAGGCATCAGCTTTTTTCGCCGCGAGCCGTTAGTAGTTGGCAAAAAGGAATCTGCGAATGATAAATTTCCATATATCCCCTGTAAGCGTACAGTTTATCGTATAATGGAACGATTGGGAATTGTGCACACTCCTAAACACAAGCTTAATGGAATAATAAAGGCAGACAGGGAACCTCAGGTTAAGGTGTCGTAAAATGAGGCAGTTTAGATATTTCATCAAATATTGAATAATCTATAAGCAAATTGTAGATGAAAAATATAATTGAAGAGAAAAAAATACTTAAAACCGATACTTGATAAAATAGAAAATGAAAATTTTAAAAAGAGAACCTTTCCCCATAGAATCAAGAGGACTGCCTTGTCATCAACACCACGCACTCCACATGCCTTGTTGCTGCAATTCTGATGACCATCGAGCCTGGTACCCCCTTGGCGTCAGGGTATATTTTAGATAACTTCGACACTCAGCACTTGCTTTTTATGGAATAACTGTGCTAATTATAACATGGCAACTCTCATTTTTAGATGTCTGATTTAGCAAAAATAAAAGCTGCTAACAATAAAACCCTCAGCGTACTGAAGGTTTTAGTCTTAGCAGTTTTTAAACAGAAATCAAATTCTCCATTTCTGCTACAATCCTCCCTGCATATTCTACCTATTTGGTTATTAATAATTATGAGAATAAAAATCTAATATAAGAACTCCCTTAGCTATAAGGTAATTACCAATTCCTCTTTCTTTTGGACTCAGCTTGCAAAGTTTGCCCAACTGTCTTTTTTCACAAGCTATTTGTATCTTTCGTTATAATTAAGGGTACCGTCTGGCCAAAATTGTCTTTCTGTATCTTGCATATGTGTCTATATAATAACCTTATGCGTTGCCCGGCTCAGTCGAGATGTTCGTAGGCTTGCTTGTATTTGGAAAAGTGGCCGCCGTCTGCTTAGCCGATAAGTATAATTAGCAGGATTAGGATAACGGAGCCTGCGATTTAAGCTTAATCCTCTTGTGTAAAAACACTCATCGGATCAATGTACTCACTGTCAATAGTCAGGCTAAAGTGTAGATGATTGCCTGTTGCTTTGCCGGTCGAGCCAACATAGCCGATAACGTCGCCTTGCTGCACGGTATCGCCCGCTGCAAGTCCTTCTGCAAATCCAAACAATTTCGAGTAAATAGTCTGAATACTGCCGCCGTGGCTCAAAATGACATAATTACCATCCGTTTCATTATTTCCTATCTCGGCGACTGTTCCCGTATTGGCGGCAAGTACAGGTGTGCTTTCAGGTGCCGGGATGTCAATCCCATCATTGAATACCATCGTCTTTTCAACTGGGTGCATACGAGTACCATATGCAGAGGAAATGCGATCATACCCCGTTACAGGCCACAGATATTTCCCATCGTTATTGCTATCGTTTTGCGTATTTGATTCCGAAACAGTTGATTTTTCGTCCTGTGGGTTGGAGGTTGATTCCTGCATGACATCCGAATCCCCGATCGTATCATCCGGCCTGGGTTCATCAACGCCGTTTATAGAATATTCGCCGGGGTTATCATTCAAATCGGTATTCCTCCCTGTTACATTCATGGATGATGCCACCGTAAAGCCCATAATACATAATGTGGCAGCAATAACAAATGAAAAAATAGTCATTCGTTTTGAGATGTTTTTTACATTCATCATATGTGTCAATCTCCTTTCAATTCCTTTTTTTGACTCCGCAAGTGTAGTGTATATGCCCGAATGTTGATTTATAACCCTGCACAAGACATTGAGGATTGTTTCGCCATAAAATTGCCGTTCTTCCATGTTCATATCAGATACCACCTGCTCGTCACATGAAAGCTCGCAGAAAGTGTCAATGTTTTTCGTCAGCCGGTACGCGACCGGATTAAACCAATGGATTGCGTTTGCCACAAGCGTCAGAGATTTCACCCATAAATCACGCCGCTTGAAATGAGTAAGCTCATGTTCGAGAATAACTTTAAGCTCCCTTTGGCTCATTTCTACTTCGGGCAGTATTAAAAATGTTTTGAACAGGCCAGCAAGCATGGGTGTTTTAATGATATTGTTTGACAATAGCCGAAGCTTGCCCTTTATACCCATTTCAGTCATCGAGTTTTCTAGTACCAGAAGTGTTCCCGTATCATCAATTTGCAAACTTGTCCGCATGATTTTCCGCCTAAACCGGGCAAACTGAATACCATACAAAATAATGAACACGAAAATCCCAACAAGCCATATAAGCGGCAAAAATGATAAAACTGTTTTTAGTATAAAGGCAGTCGTTACAGGCACGGCGGACATTACGGCAGTAGGGTCCGTCTGCGGTAAAGCCTGGCTGGTTTGTGGTGATATATCCGTTTGTTGTACGGTTATCATATCATTAAGGATGACAGGCACATTTGGAAGCCCCTGATTCGTCGTACTTGGTATATTTGAAAAAAGATTACCGCCAACAATTCCAACAGGAACAAGCAGAAACAATACCACTAATATATACATACGATAATGCCATGTTGCGGTTAGCGTTTTTGTTGTCAAAGGACGCAAAAGCGCCAAGCACAAAACAAGCAAGATACCCGTTGCCGACATCAAAAGTACGGCGATAAACGCTGTGTTCATTCTTCCACCTCCTTTTGTGAAAACCACTGTTTTAGTTCGGATATTTCCTCAGCGGTCAAGTCGTTGCCCTCGTATAAGGCTGTGATAAAACTCTTTACAGAACCGTCGTGTACAGAGTTAAGAAAAGTTCGTGTTTCAAACTGTTTGTATTCGCTCTCGGTAATCAGTGGTATATACTCGTTTGACCGCCCATGCCGTACAGAGGTCAAAATACCTTTTTCTATCAATCGAGCGAGAAATGTTAAAACCGTGTTTGGCTTCCACTCCTTGTTAATAGCTTTTAAGTCGTTAAGTAATTTCGCAGAGGAAACCGAGCGGCCAGCTGCCCATACAAGCTGCATAACCTCTCGTTCAGCGTCCGACATCCTTTGAAGTTTGCTCATAAAATTCACCCCCATTCATTATACTACACCGTGTAGATGATAATATTCTACATGATGTAGGGATATATGTCAATAGTATTTTGAAAGTATTTTTCTACTGGATGTAGAATTATCCCATAACTGAATATTTGTTCTACGCCTCTCTTAAAATATTGCAATTCTGGGTTTTCAAAAATCTGGCCTACCATTTACCATGCCGCGGTACAATTACAAACGGGGGGACGGTTCTACGTTTGACACTGGTAGCTAAGCTGTTGGAGCAGGGCAATCACCCTTTCACCCTGCGTCTTTAGGATTTTGTAAGCAGGGTCAATACTTATTTTAAGGAATAACAGTGCTAATTATTACATGGCAACTCTCATTTTAAGATGTCTGATTTAGCAAAGATAAAAGCTGCCAACAATAAAACCCTCAGCGTACTGAAGGTTTTAGTCTTAACAGTTTTTTGGCGGGAACAAGATCTACGCTTCATCAACCGTAGTGTTATTTCACAGTCTTTACTTAGCTTCACATTTTATAGCTCCTTGCTAAATTGAAATTTATCTACTCAGACAAATCATTCATCAAACATTACATTAATCGATATCTGAGTCTATCTTTTCGTCAACAAACTGATATCCTTTTTTAACAAAAGTATCAGAATTTTTTCGCTCTTTTCCTTGGCGGTAAGGAAGAACGTGTATCACTCTACCATCTGGTAGAGTTCTATCGTGCCCACGGACTCCCCATGAAGGAATACTATACTGGCGACCAGAGCCAGTAGCACCATACTTAATTATATTTCTATCTTCATCAACAGGGACTATCCTTCTGACTAAAACAATATTGTCATCTTCTTTAAGCTCTCCACTATTACCTGACATTGATCCTCGCTGTTCTATTACTCTGATCTCTTCTGGCCGATTATTCATTTCATATTGAATTCCGACCCAAAAATTCCCCAACCAGTACGATATCTTTGCTATGTCATCATAGTTCAAATAATCTAAAGCTTCTTCACTGATGATCCTCAAAATTGCATCAAGCACTTCCTTCTTGCATCCCTTCCTGGGCGGATCAACTATTACAACATCCGCTCTTTCATTTATTTCTCCAATCACATGTTCAACTCGCCCGCAAACAAACCTTATATTTTTCACCCGGTTTATTTGCATATTATTCATTGCATCCTTTACTGCCTCCTCAACTCCCTCTACACCAATCACTCTTCCTGCTCCTTGGGACAGATAAATAGAGATGGTTCCGGTTCCGCAGTAGAGGTCGAAAACCGTTTCATTGCCTGTAGGGGCTGAAAATTCACGTATTTTTTCATACAAAACCTCTGTCTGCCTGGAATTTACCTGAAAGAACGATAATGGAGATATTTCGAAGCTATAGCATCCAATGGAATCAACAATTTTTTCTTTGCCGAATATCAAACTGTTCTTCTCCCCCATTATCTGATTTGTCTCTGTCATATTATAATTTACATATATACTTTTTACTGAAGGAACCCTCCCTACTATAGCTTCAATTAATTTTTCGATATTGGGAAGCTTCTCCAATAGCGTGTCCAACACCAATATGACCATTACCTCTCCGGTCTTACGACTTACTCTAGTTACAATATGGCGTATCTCAAAAGCCTTTTTATCATGCTCCCCGTCTCTTTGCAGCATTTGATTGAGGTAATCCTTTACAGCTTCTCGCACGTCATTGCTGTATTTGTGCTGTATTGAGCAAAATTCAATATCGGCAACCTGTCTTGTTCTCGTTTTATAAAAACCGATTTTATATTTTCCATTGGAATATTGCACAGGATACTGTGCTTTGTTCCTGTAGTTCATTATGTCCGGAGACCCTATTGTTTCTTTGACAATATCTGCGTCAATTCCTGCAACTCTTATCATAGCCTCCTTTACAATATCCCTTTTAACAATGAGCTGCTTTTCATACGGAATAAATTGAAGCGAACATCCGCCGCATTCATGGAAGTACCTGCAAAACGGTATTACTCTTTCCCCTTTTGCTTCTACAATCTCAAACAGCTTTGCTGCCGCATAATCCGCCTCGATTTTTGTTATTGTCCCCCGAACCCTTTCTCCGGGAAGCACTCCTTCTATAAATACCTTGACACCGTCTAAAACCGCGATACCGCAGCCATCCTGTGTTAGTCCGAAAATATCAAATGTATACGAATTTCCTAATACCAGCATCACGTTACCTTTCAACCTTATTAATTATTATTTGCTCATTGTAAGCAAAACCGGGCTTGTCAACAGCTCCTGCACATTCATATAATTACATCTATATAATTACATTCATCCAATTTTCAATTATATCAGATATATCAGAATATTTGACTCTATTAAATGCGATTAATCTTTTACATTTATCTCTGCTAAATGTAATATTAATAACGTATTTAATATATAAAAAGACAATCACATTTCCGGGTAAGATTAATATATTACTAATAGTAACTATGGAATGACCCTCGGGAGATTGTAGTCATGTTTATTTCCGAAGATAAACAGCACTTACTCATGCTGGCAATCACTTTTATTATATTTATATTGCTTGCTACCGGCTCTGCAGGGCCATCACAAATACCCGTTTCAGAAACTGATGTTCCCGTTGTCATATAAGAGGCATATAAAGGAGGGGGCATTCCTGTGTTTGAACAAGATAATTTAAACAAAATCTTAAGGGATGTAATGGGTTGTTTAAATAGAAATGCCTCTGGCAGCAATTCAAATAAAAACAAATCAAATAATAACTCAAATGGTAATAAATTGAGCATTACACCTGCACAAGCCCTGGTCATCGCCGGTATTGTGGGGGGTGTATTGGATGTTGACTCGATTTTGGTCGACAGAGACCAGATTGTACAAATTGTTTTGGAAGGATCCCTAAAGAAAAAGACAGAGCTGGAAAAGATGCTTGATGAAATTGGGTCGATGCCCTTTGACGAAGTGGTAAAAGCAATGTTGGAAAGGCTGCTATGATGAAAAAATTACTACTTTACTCTTAATATATAAAGCCCAATAACCGATAATTTAATATATGTAAAAGACTAAAGCATCTTAAATAATGCTATCAGAAAGGGTACCGGTAGTTCTTATAAGCTGGGACCCTCAAAAATATGAATGCAATACAATTCTGGATGACGGCGTATATGGCGGTGAAATTATTACTCAGCATCTTATTGACCACGGACATAAAAGGATTGCTTTTATAGGATGGTCAAAATTGTTTGATAGTGTGGAACGGTTTAAAGGATATAAGATAGCACTGGAGAAAAACGGCATACCCTTTGATAAAAATTTGATTTTCGACACAGAAAATGATGCATTGATAGATTCCGGAAAAGTTACTGCAACCAGATTGTTACAAAGCAATATACCATTTACGGCAGTTTTCTGTGCCAATGATTTTATTGCACTCGGAGTTATGGAAACTCTCAAAAATGCAGGTATACGTATTCCCGAAGATGTGGCTGTAATAGGATACGATGATGTATTATATGCAAAAAATTGTACCCCAACCTTATCCAGCGTTCACCAAAATATCAAAACTCTGGGTTTAACCGGTGCTGCTACTTTAATTGACATATTGAGAAACAATACTCCTGTCAACAAAACAATATATATCAAATCCGATCTTGTGATGAGAGAATCCTGCGGCTGCAACATAAAGCTTGAAGATGATTTAACTCGTGAAAACCTGAAATTGAAAGATTCTATTATCCAATGTCTTGAAGACATGCTATCTAGAAATTACAATCTGGAAAGCGAACTGTTTTCTTTAGATCTTGACGGAATAAAACAGCTTATGCCTCAGATTGTCAGCAATTATTCATGGCTATGTCTTGGTCTTTTTAACGAAGATAACCAGGACAATGGTCAACTTACAATTGAGCACATATCAAATATAGATATGAAGCCCATTCCCAGTCCGATTTCCGTATGTCCAATTGAAGAGTTTCCAAACATCGACATCATTCCTGGCCTGTACTCCCCAAAGCCTGATGATATAATATGGGTACTTCCATTATCAACTATGACTAAGAACTGGGGAGTTATCTCATATATTAGTCCTTTTAATAATGCCAGTACACTTTATGCTTATGATATTTCCAGTACAATAGTCAACCTTTTAGGCATCGCTTTAGACCGTGAAGTAGCCAGCAAAGAGTCCAGGGAAAACCTTACGGCTCTTCAGGAAACCCTCGATACTCTTCGTAAAGCACAGGAACAATTGATTCAATCAGAGAAAATGGCTTCCCTTACAGGTGTCGTATCAGGTATTGCACATGAAATAAACACGCCAATAGGAGTAAGCTTCACAGCCGCTTCTTTCCTTGAGCAAAGCTCCCAAAAGCTTTTAAAGCAGTTTCAGGAAAAAAAGCTGCACAGTAAGGACCTATTAGAATTTTTGGAATCATGTGTTGAAACAAGCCAAATTCTTTTGACAAATCTTCAAAGATCATCCGAACTCATCAATAGATTTAAAGAGGTTGCCGTAAACCGTTCAACCAAAGATAAGTCCAAAATTAATCTTAAGCACTTTTTATACGATATATGGATCCTTCTTTCTCCAATGCTAGACAAAAAAGATATAAACCTCAACATAAACTGTCATGATGATCTGGTTATTATGACATATCCCGAAGGACTTATTCAAATTATAACCAGCCTTTTTGAAAACTCAATAGTTCACGCCTTTACCGGTGAAAAAAGCAAATGCATCAATATTGATGCGACATTATCCAATGATATATTGCATATAGTTTATTCCGATAACGGAATTGGAATCGAAGAAAAAAATCTTTCGAGAATATTTGATCCTTTTTTCACTACAAAAAGAGGCCTCGGTAGCATAGGCCTCGGATTAAACATTGTTTATAATATAGTAACCCAGGAGTATGGTGGAACCATCACCTGCCAAAGTCAGTTCGGAAATGGCACGGTATTTAATATAGAAATTCCGCTTAACGATTAATTTTAATTAAATATGGCATTGTTTAGTCTGTCAAACAGCTTTCCTCCATTGCCCGAACCCGTACAATTAGTCATTATTATAGCAGCAGGATTGCCGTTGCCTGTAAATCCATGCTTGTAATTATTATTGGCAACACAATTTTTAAGAACATGGGGCACCGAAGCAGTGTCGTCGCCTAACTTATATCCGTTTCCGTCACCGCCTGTCGGAGTTCCGTTCGGATATTTACCGTTTCCAGTGGCTTCACAATTTTCAATGGTCACAACTCCGATAGCTCCCGTATCGGATTTGGTGTACAAGTCCCATCCGTCATCACAGTTATATAAAGCCTTACAGTTTCTGAATACATTACCTCTACCACTGGTAAGCTTGGCAGCAAATCCATCGGCATTTTCCAATGTAGAATCCTTGTTCTCAGTGGATATGCAGTCAATTATCAGGTTGTTGCTCGGCCATTTATCTATTGTTGTATAATTTGAATTGTATCTCGATATCTGAAGTCCGGTATCATGATTGTATCTGAACAAGCAGCCTTCAATTTTATTATTGTTTCCCGCTAAAAGCATCCCATTATCCCCTGCATTTTGAATGGTTATACCCTTAACATGCCAATAGTTCCCTGCAAGAACAATACCTCTGTTTGACGAGTTTTCACTCATTGCCGAGAAGTCCAAAACAGGTTTATCGTTTCCATATGCAAAAATGTTTTTTGTGGCAGATGCATTCCCATTATTGCCTTCCGCAATAATTATTGTTGAAGACAGATTGTATGTACCGCCTTTTAAGTAAATTGTTTTTCCCGGTTGAATATCCTTAATAGCCTGAGCTAATGTTACAGGTCCATTAGGCTCAATTATTATATCTCCGCTTGTTTGAGTGGGGGTGGGTGTGGGTGTTGCAGTTGATGTAGGCCTAGTGGGTGTAGCTGTTGGATTGGTTATGGCAACAATTGTAACGTTGTTTGGATAATCGCTTGAAGTTTTACCGAAATATCTTGCAATAATGATGATATCCGTCATATTCACAGAACCGTCCAAATTCAAATCATAAGCTTCATTATAAGCCGCTGTGCCCCTTGAAGCATTAAATGCCTTTGCAATTTGAATTACATCAGACATGTTTATGGCATTATCCCCATTTATATCCCCTGCCATCATCAATATCGGTGAGTTCTGAGGACCTATGACAATGTTGCTTTCTATATTGACCCCTCTAATCTCCCTGGCCAAATATGATGTTTTGCTGATTTTGACTGTATAATTGGAGCCCCTTGGGACATTTTGCAATTCAAAAAAACCGTTGTAATCGCTTTGGGCACTTCCTACTCCCACTATCTCTATTTTGAACCCACTTCTTAAGGAAGCAGAATTCTTGTCAAAATCTGGGTTTATATATCCTGAAACAGAATAATTATTGCTGTTTACTGAAGTAGACGATGCTTTGGCAGTAGGTGTGGAAGTTGGCTTGACTGTTGATGTTGGATTGCCAGCTGTTCCGTCAATCTTGCCTACACCTGCATACTGGGTTACTATGGCCTTGACACTGCTTGTTGGGGTCAGCACCTGAGAATATTGATATGGCGGAGTAAAACTGCATGTTGACGAAGTGGGCTGATTTCCCTTACAGTTTATATATTGATTGTCCTTTACATCCCACATGCCAATACTTTGGCTATAATATGTACCTATAGGCCCTTCAGCACATCTCGTTGTACCGTCAATAGAGCCTGAGCCCACATTTTCGAATACATTGTATTCAACACGGAGCTTGGCACCAACTCTTGAGTTAACTGCCGAGCCTTGTATATTCAGGTAGTAGTTGTTGAATATATGCCCCGTTCCTCCTCTGTAGCTGGGCAAACGGGATCTGCAGTTATAGAAAAAATTATGATGGAATGTAATTTTTCTGTCATAATCATCACTATCTGATGAACCAATAAGGCTTGTTTTAAATGAATCATGAAGATAATTCCAGGATATGGTGATATATTCACTGGTCTTCTTTACATCGATAAGTCCGTCATACCAGTCTACATCTCCACCTTCAATATCACCCGCTTCATCTATTTTACCGTCTCCGTTGCAATCACCTATCATATTGTATATTTCACAATGGTCAATCCAAATATGATTGCTGCTTTCTATACCTATTCCGTCGATTGGGGCAAGAGTATGATGAATCTTTAAATTACGAACTATAATATTACTGGATTTATATATATTTATTCCTATACCGTCCAATTCTCCTTTTGTTCCAACGCCTATAACAGATATATTTTTAACTTCCTTTATATCAATTTTCCCGGCACCGCTTATTTTTCCGTCAATTTTCAATATAAGGGGTGATGTATCATTTGCCTTCTTGCGGGAATTCAATAAATCATTGGCCTGGGTAAGACTGGTGATAGTAACTTCCCTGCCTCCGGTTCCACCGGTTGTGCCGCCTTCTAATGTTGCAAAACCGATTAAATCCAAATTTACCTGCTCATAAGCTTGTGCTGCAAAGGAAACTGCACAGTTTAAAATTACTTGTGTACAAATCAAAGACAGCATTATGAACGTTGTGAGCATTTTTCTCAAACAGTTTTTTCTCATCATTATCTTACCCCTCCTAAAAAACAATTTACCATATCATTTAAAACTCTCAAATTGAAACCTTATTCTGGCATTTTTTACTTTATTATAGTTTTTCGAAAGCTATATAATTTTTCCTGTGTCACTTTTTAAAAATAATGCTTATATATTGGGAAGGATTACATGTTTACCACCACATCTTCAAGACTCCTGCTTATAAGCTGTGCTATCATCTGATAACCGGTGGAATTGGGATGCAGATTATCCGGTGCAATATAGCGATCCATGTTTAATTTGAACATATCATAAGTCGGAACAAATACAGCTTTAATGTCATCGATAAAAATAAGGGATGTGGCATGATTCCAGTCGCTCATGAACTGGGCATAATCATTGACGCCTTGGTCATCATATGGGTTGTATAATCCTACAAACACTACAAATGCATCCTTGTTTACTTCACGTACCTTTTTTGTTATTTCTTTCAAAGCTGCAATGTATGCACTCTGCTTCTCCTTAAATGCATTTTCCAGATTGCTGCCTGTCTGCCTCCGTATCTCCAATAGGTCATTGCCCCCTATGGAAATCAGTATAATATCGGAGCTCGCTATCTCATTATTCAAGCTTCCGCTTTTAACCTGTTCAAGCAATTCTCCGCTCTTAAGCCCGTCTATACCGAGGTTGCTTACAGTAATGTCCTTTGCAGTATAGTTTTTAAGGTTGTCGGTTAAATATCCTCCGATACCCCTGAATGTTTCATCTCCTGTACCTTTAGCTATTGAATCACCTAAAATAAGAACATTAACGGTTTTAGGATCATTGAAAGAGTTCCCGCTGTTTTGCAAGTCCTGCTGTACTATGGGTTTACTGACTTCACTAACCGGTCCTGTGGAAACATTTACAGCCATAACGAAACCGGCACAAACAAAAAACAATGATATTAATACAATAAATAGAATGCTGAACCACATGATATTTTTACCCATTAAATTCCCCCCCTCTCACACTAAAATATCCCTTCTTGTAAAATAGGCAAAACTTACAAAAATAGAAATTATAATCCATACCGACAGAACCGTTAATGAAAATGTCATGTCCATGCCTTCAATGGGATTAAGTGAACCCGATATATAGTCCGTCAGCCTCAGGTTTGCAGTGAAAAAATAGCGAGGAAGCTTCCAGTCTTCAAGAAAATTAGTTAAAAGAGTTCCTCCTATAAGGGTTGAGAGTACAATTCCAATTGAAGCTGCAGTGCTTCTGACAAGTGTTGAGATCATAAATGAAACGGATCCCACAACCACTGCCACAAAATAAGCCAGACCGTATGTCATCATCAAATACTTCCACCCGGGTACATTAACGATATCGGATGTAACAAGTTTTCCTGCAACAACCTTAAACCCTGTTACTACCGGCGTGGTCCATCCTCCATATCCAAAGAATATCCCCGACACCCCAATGGAAAAAATCAATACAAAAAACATCACCAAAGCCTCTAAAAGTATAATGGTAATATACTTGCTAAGCAGTATTTTCCAGCGTGAAACACCTCTTACAAGAAGAAGTTTTATGGTCCCTCCCGAAAGCTCTCCGGATACTATATCTGCCGATAATATTATCATTAAAAGGGGCAGAAGAAACAGCAAAGACTGTTCAATGAACTTTGTACTGAATGTAACGGCAGAAACCTCCAAAGGATTTATATCTTCATCTAAATAAAATTGCATCTGCTCGGCACGGACTCTAAGATTTGCCCGTCTATCATCATCCATATACGGACTATCCATTCTTCTTTTTATGTCAATGAGCTGCTGCTGCAAAACCTGCCTCCAATCGCTTGTAGCCTCTATACCTATTCGTTTTGAAAGGTTTTCCTTTGTTCTGTCAAGAGAATGATACTGTCCATAGGCAAATGCAACAATAATAACAAATGCAATGCCCAGTGTAATATATAGCCTTTTCTTACCTATCATTTTAAAAACTTCATTTTTTACTAGATTATACAATTTCATCACCCTCAGTAAGTTTTAAAAACAATTCTTCCAATGAGTTTCCGTGAGATTCACAATAAGATATTACCAAGCCTTCATTAAAAAATGTCCGGTTAATGTCTTCCACACGTACTGTTCCAATACATGCCTTTACAGAATTCTTTCTGCTCTGTTCCCCATCAATATTCCATCGTTCCTTTAAAATCTCAATTGCTCTTTCCGGTTTATCCAAAAACCACTCCACAATCATGTCCTCAACGATTTCCTTCACTTTAACAGACTTTACAACCCTTCCTTTGCTGACAATAGCAACGGTATCGCAAATCAATTGAAGCTCCGACAGTATGTGGCTTGAAATAAAAACACCCATACCCTCTTCATATGCCAGTCTTCTTATAAGGTGCCTGAATTCGGCAATTCCCGCAGGGTCAAGGCCATTCGTAGGCTCATCCAGTATAAGAAGCTTGGGCCTTCCCATGATGGCCTGTGCAATTCCAAGTCTCTGCCTCATGCCCAATGAATAGGTTGAAACCTTGTCATTTATACGGTGACTAAGTCCAACCATTTCCACCACTTCATCAATTCTTTCTTTAGTTATACGTTTATCCATTGCTGCAAAATGTTGTAAATTTTCCATACCTGTGAAATATTTGTACATATCAGGACTTTCAATTATACACCCAACATTAGACATCGCCTTTTTAAAGTCTTTTTTTATAGAATAGCCGCATATATTTATTTGTCCGCTGGTTGGCTTGATAAGGCCCACAATCATTCTAATGGTAGTGGTTTTACCTGCACCGTTTGGACCTAAAAAACCGAATATTTCTGAAGAGGAAACCGATAGATTCACATCTCTCACAACATCTTTATTGCCAAGCCTTTTGGACACTTCTTTAAGTTCAAGTATCTGAGCCATCATAGTTCACCTGCCATAATCAAAGTCTTATTCCGTAAAATGCAAACATATTAAATATACCGACACTGAATTCAAAGCTCCCACTGATTCACAAGCAGGGCTTTCAATATTTTATTCCTCAAAAATATTAAAAATCCTTTATTCATAATATCATTCAAATAATTTTACTAAAATTACATTATTAAAAAACACCAACAGGACTTCCCATTGGTGCTTTTAATGATATTTTTATTCTCCTTCAGATCAGAAGCATAAAAAGCTTTCAATATTTCTCAGATCCACACCGAAATAAATCCATCTGAATCCTGTCCATCTCCAACCTGCTGCTGACCTGCTCCCTACAAATACAAGCCATGCCCAAAAACTCTCTCCTGTATTTAACCATATATAGACATATCTGAAAGTACAAGGTCTTATGGCTCCAGGATCAACAGCGAAAACTCCGGCCCCATGAGCTTGTGACTGCTGTGGAACAAATGAAGGTGGCGGTCCTGACGGTGGTCCTGATTGTTGCCCCGATTGCGGTCCCGATGAACCTCCCTGTACAGGCGGTCTTCCAATGGGAGGACCGAACGGCGGACCGAATGGTTGACCGAATGGCGGGCGAATTGGCTGCCTATCCAAACTGTTGTAATATTCGTACATTGATAATTCTCCTTTATTATAGGTTTCCATAATATATTTTATGCTATATAAAGGAGTTGGTTACATAGAAACAGGATTGCCTCTAATTGCAGCAACCCTGTTTCTAAATAATGTTTCATATAAATCGTCTCTAATTGCCAACTAACTCATAATTATTTGTATCCGTTTTCCCTATCAATAGCTTCTTCTCTAATCTCTCTTCTCATTCCATCTAATGCATGCCTTCTTCTCTCATTTTTTTCCATAAGCTCTTTTTTCGTTTTTTCATCATCTGTTTTGGCAATCATATCATCTGCAAGCTCCATATTGTGAATAGTCATATCTATATTTTTCTGAATTCTTTCTACATTGTCCCTTCTATCATCCGGTTTTGGCTTATTTTTCATGATTAATCACTCCCACACTGAAAGTAAAAATGCTTTCTTAATTTATTATGCCCGATAATAAATTAAAAATTTAACTGGTTAAAAATCACTATATATATCCTGGAAAGAGTTGAATTATTTCTATGATTATTGTACATATTTAATACTAAATATATTTAACATGTAATATATTATATTGAAATCGATAGGAAAGGGATATATCTATGAAAAATCACCAAAAAAGTGATAAAGTTTATGTAAATGCTATAAAACAACCTAATCACGTTGATACAACATCTGACAAACCAGCCGGAATAGCATCTGATGAACCATCATGCATTTATAACCATATGAGACATGCCGAAGGCTCAAAAATAACAAATGATGATGGTTCTGAAATGGTATGCAATAAAGAAGGTTCATGGGTGCACACAAAAAAGAAGTGATTTTTATTAATGCCAGCAAAAGCAGGTTGCCACAATTATGGTAACCTGTTTTATAATAACTTTATACATCCGTTAATTATCTTTTTTGTTTGCTCTTATCACTTCATCCGAATTCATTACATCGTCATTGGAAAACTCGTCCATCACATCAAGGCTTATAGCAGAATCATCATTTTCGACATGACTGCTGTTCAAATCAGGCGTTGGTGTCACCGTCAGTGTCGGAGTCGGTGTCAGATCCGGGGTCGGTGTTTCAACCTGAGTTGGGACAGGTGTCTGGGAAGGCAAAGGTGTATCCTTTTTGTTCGCCTCTATTACTTCATTCGAATTCATCACATCATCATTTGAAAATTCATCGTCTGATTTACCGCATGCCGTCAATACAAATACAAAAACAAAAGCAACAGCACCAACTAGAAATAAAATCTTTAATTTACCCATAACTCCACCTCCTGAAATTGGCTAAAGTACTAAATAAGGTATAACTTGCCATCAATCAATTACTGTTTATTTTTATTATATAGCTTAATATTAATATTGTAAATAATGCCATAAAATATACAAAATGTTACAAAATAATTGTATAATTCGTTATGCTGATTGACTTACAATCATTGTTTTATATTATAAATAACACCATGTGATATGTAAAATATTTATAAAATAATTGTATAATATGATATACTAATTGACATTACAATCGTTACTTTATAATATAATATATAATTTATATAAAAATGTCCAAGACAAAATTAGCTGAATATTTTATCAGCAATAATAATTTAATTTAAAGGGGGAGTAAAAATGAAATCAAAGTTTTTTAAAGCAGCTGTTTCAATCTTTTTAGCAGTGCTAATGCTGACAGCACCTTTGGGAAATTGTCTGGCAGCTAAGGGAGGCAGCATATCGGGAGGTGTTATCGATCTTAATGTCATAATAATGGATGACACCAATTCCAGCACTAAATACGGTCAGACACCACAAGACGTTGTGGATGCAGTAAAAAACAGCTTTAAGGAAGCATCGCTCTATCTTTATAATGCAACAAAACAACAAAACAGGTTTGGAAAGATCACAATATATGTTCCTGCCGCAAGACCGGGCGGATGGCCGGAAATACCAGATGCCCTTCCCATGAACAATTTCGATCCTGAAAAATCGGATGTCTACATACGACCCGGAGATGGAGCTTCAGCAAATCTTAACGGCTTTATGGGTTCTGAAGACGCACATATGTATATCGGCATAAATCAGGCTTTTACTCATGGTTTCAAAAGTATGGGAAAAACCATAGTTCATGAGTTCGGGCACTATGGTTATGGGCTTGGCGACGAATATTGCGATTATAAAAGCAACATTCTCGACAAACTGCTCGGAAGAAACTATCAGGTTTTCGGCAAAAAGGTAAACAACAACATTGTATGGAACAAATGCGAGGAAAGTGTAACTTTTGCCGTTTACGATTCAACAGGAAATACAATTCTAGAAGTGGAGAACGGTAATTCATATTCTCCTCTATACAACTCAAACGGAAGTCCTGCAAGCATCATGTGGGTACAACATGAAAACAGCATCGTTGATTTTTGTGATAGCAGCAATCACAATTCTTCAGCCCCAAATCATCAAAACAGAATACATAACAACCAATCCTGCTGGGAAGTAATGGCATCTAAAAGCCAGTTCGGTCTTACCGTGCCGGGAGGAACAATAACATCAATCGGCTATCAGGATCCGGTATTTGAAGTAAGGCAGGCCAACAGATGGAATGATATTGAGCTTGTCATTGACAGATCAGGCTCAATGTCCGGTAATAGATTGTCTTAGCCAAGGGTGCTGCAAAGATGTATATTGATTTGACGGAGCTGCCGCAATCCGGTGAAAGCGGTGACGGTATAGGTGTTGTGTCGTTTGATGACAGAATTGTAGTTGAACAATCTTTGAAAAAAATCACTTCATCTGCAGATAAAGCATCAATAAAAAGTATTATAGATAAAATCACTGATAGAGGAAGCACTAATATAGGAGGTGCTTTAAACTCATCGCTGAATGATCTGGTTTCATCGGGATATAAGCAAGGAGCAGGTGCGATAATACTTTTATCCGACGGAGAGCATAACACAGGCACTAACCCGACAAGTGTCATTCCGTCTCTTAAGGCTCAGGGAGTTCCTGTCTATACCATCGGTATAGGAAATGTTGATAAAAAACTCATGAGTCAAATAGCCGAACAAACCGGCGGTGAGTTCTATTATGCATCAAGTGTAAGTGATATTAATCTCATTTATAAAACTATTAAAAATAAGCTCAGTATTTTTGACAGACTGGCAAAGTTCTTTAAAAAGGTGTTTTACTCATTGGAAACAAGTTCACAATTTATATATGTTGATTCAACAATGGAAAAAGCAAGGTTCACAATAAGTTCATTGGCTGCTAAAAAAATCGTATTTTCATTAAAATCACCCGACGGTAAAATATACAGCCCGGATAATACAAACGGTGCCGAATACATATCGGAAGATACATACACAATGTATACAATAGATAATCCTGTTCCGGGTGCATGGGAAGTAATAATAGAAAATCAGTCCAATTCCAATGCGGAAGTAGTATTTGATTTATCAGGAAAGTCATCAATAGCTTTGCAGGGAAATACTGATTATACCTCATATACTTATCCTTCTCCTGTAAAAATAACTTCCTTGCTGCATAAAGATGGAAAACCCATATGCAATGCCAATGTATCTGCAAAAGTAACAAGGCCCGACAATTCCGAGTCAACTCTTATACTGCATGATGACGGGCTGATGGGAGACGATATGCCCGGAGACGGCGTTTATACAGGATACTTTTCGGATTTTAAAGGTGACGGACAATACCAAATTTCCATAATAGCAAATAATGAAAACAAGACAGCTGTTATAGGTGAATCTTTTATAGATATTTTACCCGACAGCACAGGCAAAATAGTTTTGCCCGAAAGAGAACCGATAAATCAGGATTTTTCAAGAACTATAATGCTTCCTTCCATAAGCGTAAGCGGATCATCAAATAATAAAGGTCTTGTACAGCTTGCATCAGACTTCTTGATTTTAGACGAAAATACTAAAACTGTAACAGCAAGCGTATATAGATTAGGCAACACTACCACAACCGTAAGCGTTGATTATTCAACATCAGACGATTCAGCTATTGCAGGGGTTGATTACGAAGCTACAAGCGGTACTCTTACATTTGCAAGCGGCGAAACTGTTAAAAATATCGAAATTAAAAGCCTTAAAGAAAAGTTTGACAGTGAGAGAATAAAAACTTTCAATCTTAATCTCAGCAATCCTGTAAACTCAATTTTAGGCGTACCTTCAAGTACTCAGATTAACATTATAAGAACGACTCTCTCAAACAATGCTGATTTGGCGGGTCTTAGCGTAAGCTGCGGTGCCTTTGACAAGAAGTTTTCAAAAGATGTTTATGAGTATAATGTGTCGGTGCCGTATAATGTGGATTCAACAACTGTAACATCATTGGCGTATAATGAATATTCCACAATAACAGTTAACGGAATGAAAGTTTTAAGCGGCGTACCGTCAACAAACATCAATCTTAATCCGGGATTAAATAAAATATATGTTGTTGTTAAAGCTGAAGATGGGGTCACAGAAAAAGTATATACAATAAATATAAATAAAGGTTCTACACCGTCGACAAACACACCATCATCTGGAACAAACTACTATTACAGTACCGGCACATCAACTCCGACTGCTGTTTCGACACCAACACCTACTTCCACAGCTACAGCTACTCCGACACCTGCAGTTACCGAGAAACCAACCATTAAAGTTCCCCTAGTTCCAATACCTGATGTAAAAGGTCACTGGGCGGAGCCATATATTTTAGATCTCCAGGAAAAGGGAATTTTGGATATGTACGAGGATGGAACTGCTAGACCCGACAATCAAATAACACGTGCAGAAGCTGTAAAAATTTTAATTAAAGCATTAAACATAAAAGCCAACAACGATGTGAATCTTAAGTTTACCGATTCTCAAAAAATACCTGACTGGGTCAAGGAATACCTTGCTGCGGCACAGGAAAACAATATAATCATAGGCTATGAGGACGGAAGCTTCAGACCTGACAACAAAATGACAAGAAGCGAAGCAACAACAATGATAATGAAGGCATTCAAACTGGGAGAATCAGCTGGCAAAACCAAATTTGCGGATGATAACATATTGCCGTCCTGGGCTAAAGGTTTTATTAAAAAAGGATCCGAAGAGGGTATCATTAACGGTTACCAAAACAACCTATTTATGCCCCACAGGTCAATAACCAGAGCAGAATTGATTAAAATTGTTTCTAAAACTTTGAATGATTTACAAGCAAATTAGTTTTTCTTTTCAAACAATTAAGGGGCTGTTGCAAAACTAAATTAGTTTTGTATCAGCCCCTTTTTTATTCATAAATAGCAAAATGCGGGTCCTCAAGGACCCGCAAATGTTGTATAATTAAATTATGACCAAAAAAATTACACAACAA
>Ga0208695_1000520_pt1 | contig 40792 bp, 24 predicted proteins | sample AD_UKC111_MetaG_FD_184449 | JGI IMG/M metagenome (GOLD analysis project Ga0208695, IMG submission 184449) | Active sludge microbial communities of municipal wastewater-treating anaerobic digesters from Hong Kong - AD_UKC111_MetaG (SPAdes)... | ecosystem: Engineered > Bioreactor > Anaerobic >... | reverse complement strand
CCCATCACCTGCTGGAACAAGGGCATCAGCGCATTGCCGCCCTGGCCTGGACAAGCGATTCGCGCGTCGGCGAGAATCGCATGGAAGGCTATTTTGCCGCCCTCCAACAGGCCGGAATCCAACCGCTGCCGGAATGGATTCAACGCGGCGAGGGCAATTTTGGCTTTGGCAAACAGGCCATGCAAACCTTGCTCGACCTGCCGGCGTCCATCCGCCCAACCGCCGCGGTGGCGCTCAACGACATGATGGCGCTCGGCGCCATGGAGACGCTGTTACAGCGTGGCCTGACCCCCGGGCCCGACTTCGGCCTGACCGGCTTTGATGATACGCCGATGGCACGCTTTGCCACCCCGGCGCTCACCTCCGTCCAACAGCCCATTTGGGAGATTGGTCAACGCCTGATGGCGTTATTGCTTGAGGTGCTCGAAAACAATTCCGCCACGTTGCCAACCGGCCAATTGCTGCCGCCGACCCTTGTCGTGCGCGCTTCCAGCCTGCGGCATGCACCCTCATAACCAACGAAAGGAGTTTTTTCATTCCAACCAATCGCTTTTTTTTTCACCTTCCCCGCAATTGTCGTAAAAAGGAGCCACCCTTCCTCCGCCAAGAGTCTCAGGTGGCCCCGTCGTCAGGGCATTGCACCCTGAGTTCTTTAAGTATAGCATAAGGTTTCGTTTTTTCCAAAAGGAGAATCTAGATGAAAGCACTTTCCAAGCTATTGGTTGCCCTGCTTGCGCTCAGCCTGCTGCTGACGGCCTGCGCCACCCCAACCGCCGAAACAGTCGTCGAAAAGGTTGTTGAAACCCAGGTCGTGGAAAAGCAAGTTGTCGTCACCCAAGAAGTGGTCAAAGAAGTTCCTGCCGAACGCGCCGTCGTGCGCCTTTCGGGTTGGGCCTCCAGCCCCGAAGAGACCGCCCTGCTGCAAGCGCTGCTGCTCGATTTCACCGTCGAGAACCCCGATATCGTCGTCAAGTATGAACCGATCACCGGCGACTATTGGGCCACGTTGCGCACCTCGATTGCCTCCGGCACCGAACCCGATATCTACTACATGGATATCTTCCAGTTCCCGGCCTTTGCCCAAGATGGCGTGCTGATGCCGCTCGATGACCTGATGGCCAAAACCGGCACCAAGCGCCAAGATTTCATCCCCTCGCTGATTGACGCCTTCTCGGTTGATGGCGCAACCTATGGCATTCCCAAGGACTTCAACACCCTGGGCCTGTTCTACAACAAAGACCTGTTCGCCAAAGCCGGCATTGCCGAGCCAACCGATGATTGGACCTGGGAAGACCTGAAAGCCGCAGCTGAAAAGACTTCGGACCCGGCCAACAACATCTACGGCTTGGGCGTCCCCGCTGACCCGGGCCGCTTCCCCATCTTCGTCTTCCAAAATGGCGGCATGATCATGACCAACGACTACAGCGACACGCTGCTCGACAGCCCCGAAGCCATTGCCGCGGCGCAATATTACACCGACTTCCGCAAGGACAAGATCGGCGCCACCCCGGCGGATGTAGGCGAAGGCTGGCAAGGCACCGTGTTTGGCAAGGGACAGTTTGCCATGGTGTTTGAAGGCGGTTGGTTGATCCCCTACCTGAACAAGCAATTCCCCGACACGAAATATGGCGTTGTGCTGCCCCCCGCCGGCCCCAAGGGCGAAGGCAACCTGATCTTCACCGTGTCTTACTCCATCTCCAACAACTGCAAGAACCCCGAAGCTGCCTGGCGCGTGATTGAATACCTGACCAGCGAAGCTGCCCAAACCAAGGTGCTGGAAAGCGGGTTCGCCCTGCCAAGCCGCATCTCCTTGCAGAACAGCGACTATCTGAAGAACAACCCGGCTTCCTCCGCCATCTTCCGCGGTGCGCTGCAAGGTGCCAAACCCTTCGTGTGGGGCATCGTTGGCTCCGATGTGAACGAACAAATGGGCAAGGCGCTCGAACGGATCTACCTGGAAAACCAGGCTGTGGATGCCTCCCTGAAGCAAGCTGCTGAGGTCATCCGCCAAAAGATTGCCGAATCCAAGTAAGGCCCATCGCTCAGCGGGGGTTGTGACCCGCTGCTTTCTCCTCATCAGGCGTGAGGGCGGCCCCCTCCGAGCCGCCCTCCGCCGCTTTTCCCCCTGGAGGTATGCTCATGTCTGCTGCAACACCCCCTGTGCTGTCACCGGGCAGTTACGCCGCGCGCAAACGCCGCGACGAAATCCTCACGGCCTACTCCTTCTTGCTGCCTTTCTTGTTCATCTTCCTCACCTTCACCCTGTTCGGCATCGGTTACGCCTTCTACCTGTCCTTCACCAAATACAATCTCTTGCGGGCGCCCGAATGGTGGGGGTTGGAAGGCTACCGCCGTGTGCTGTGCCTGGAGGCCATCTTCCCCGCCGCGGATGGCGCCGTGCCCAACTGCGACCCGATGTTCATCCGCAAGGCGCTGCCCAACACCTTCCTCTACACGTTGATCGTCGTGCCGGTGCAAACCGTCATCAGCCTCATTCTGGCCTTCGCCATGGACCAAAAACTGCGCGGGCGGCGGCTGTTCCGCACCATTTTCTACCTGCCCTCTGTCACCTCGTCTGTCGTTATTTCCATCATCTTCGTCTGGCTCTTCAGTCCACAGGGCGTCATCAACCAAATCTTCAATTCGCAAGTTAACTGGTTGAACGACGTGCATTATGCCTTCTACATCATCATGCTGCTCAACATCTTCACCACCAGCGGCACGCTGATGCTCATCTTCCTGGCCGGGCTGCAAGACATTCCAAGCGCGCTCTATGAGGCCGCCTCAATTGATGGCGCCAACAAGTTCCAAATGTTCCGCTACGTCACCGTGCCCATGCTGCGCCCGGTCGTGTTCTTCGTCGTCACCGTCGGCGTCATCGGCTGCTTCCAGGTCTTCGACCAAATCTACGTCATGACCTCGGGCGGCCCGCTCGATTCGACCACCACGGTCGCCTACCTCATTTACAAGTGGGCCTTCCGTGACACCAACATCAAAATGGGGCAGGCCGCGGCACTATCGTTCATTCTGGCCCTGATCATCCTCGTCGTGACGCTGATTCAACGCCGCGTCATCGAGGGCAGTGGCACAAGCGCCAACGCATAGGAGACCCGCCATGACCACACTTTCCCGTCCCGCCTCTACCGCTGACCGCCTGCTCGCAATTTGGGAGCGGATCAAGAACCCTCTTTTCTACGTCATTCTGGTTGCCTGGGCGCTCATCTGCCTGGCACCGCTCTACTTCACCCTGGTGTTCAGCCTCAAGCCGGTCGCAAGCGCCTACAAGCCGCCGCTCTTTTTGCCCATCCCCTTCACGCTCGAAAATTACCGCGACGTGTTGGCCGCCCTACCGCTGTTTCCACGCTGGATTTTCAACAGCGTCTTCGTCTCGCTCATCGTCACCGGTCTGCGCATTCTGTTTTGCGCCATGGGCGGCTATGCCTTTGCCCGGCTCGAATTCCCCGGCAAGAAGATTTTCTTCAACGCCATGCTGATTTCGATGATGATCCCCGGGCAGGTCACGCTCATCCCCACCTTTTTGGTCGTTGGGCCGGGCGTGATTCGCGGTGGGCTGAAGATTGGCGATCTCACCATCCCGACCGGTTTTGGCCTGACCGATAACCTGGCCGGCGTCATTTTGCCCGGCATTGTCGCTGCCTTTGGCATCTTCATGCTGACGCAATACTTCAAGAGCCTGCCCAAAGAGCTGGAAGAAGCCGCCATGATGGACGGGCTGAGCCGTTGGGGCATCTTCTTCCGCATTGTGCTGCCGCTCAGCCAAACCCAATTGCTGACGCTGGCGCTGCTCACCTTCCAGGGCGAGTGGAACGCCTTCATGTGGCCGCTGATCATCCTGCGCACCCCCGAAAACTTCACCCTGCCGCTCGGCCTGAACTGGTTCCGCGGCGAATATTACACCCTCATCTCCAAGGTGCTGGCCGGTTCGCTGTTCAACACCCTGCCAATTTTGGTGCTGTTCTTCCTCTTCCAGCGCTATTTTGTGCAAAGCATCGCCGGCACCGGCATGAAAGAAGGATAACCCCCGTATGAGCGATTCAACCTGGCAAATTGTCGAAGAACGCTTCGACCCGCAACAACAGGCCCATCACGAGACCATTTTCACCATTGGCAACGGCTACCTGGGCACACGCGGCGCCTTCGAAGAATTCACCCCCGGCGAGAAGCGCGCCACCTTCGTGCATGGCGTGTTCGATGATGCCCCAATCATCTTCACCGAGCTGGCCAACTTCCCCGACTGGCTGGAACTGGAAATTTGGGCCAACGGACAACGCTTTGACTTGAATCAGGGCGAGGTGCTCCACTATCGCCGTTGGCTCGATTTGCGCACCGGCCTGCTGACGCGGCAGGTGCGCTGGCGCACGCCGCAAGGGCTGGTACTGCAACTCTGCTTTGAGCGGTTTGCCAGCCTGGACGACCCTCACCTGGCGATTGTGCGCCTGAAGGTGACGCCGGAGAATGGCGAAGCAGAAATTGAATTGCACGCCGGGCTGAATGGCGAAGCCGATAACGAGGGCCTCAAGCACTGGCATTGGGTCACGCAGCAGCAACAGCAACAAAGCAGCGTGCTGACATTGCGCACGCGCACCAACAAGCTGGAGGTGAGCATGGGCATGCACCTGCACCTGCATTCGCCCGGCCCCTACGCCCATCAGGCCTGGGATGTGCGCAATCATCCCACGTTGGTAGGGCGCGCCGCGCTCAAGCCCGGCCAAACCCTCACCGCCGAAAAAGTTGTCGCCATTGCCACGCAACGCGAGACGCCCGACCCGCACGCCCTGGTGCTGAGCAAGCTCAACGCCCTGGCACGTCCCGCCTGGCCAATGCTGTGGCAAGCGCAGCGCACCGCCTGGGAAAAAACCTGGCAGCAATGCGATGTGCAAATCGAAGGAGACGACGAAGCCCAATTGGCCATTCGCTTCAACCTGTTTCAATTGCTCATCGCCGCTCCGGCCAACGATGAACGCGTCAGCATTGGCGCCAAAACGCTCAGCGGCTATGGCTATCGCGGCCACGTCTTTTGGGATACGGAAATCTTCATGCTGCCCTTCTTCAGCTGCACCCGCCCCGACCTGGCGCGCAACCTGCTCAGCTATCGCTATCACAGCCTGCCCGGGGCAAGGCGCAAGGCCAACGCCAACGGCTGGCGCGGCGCCCAATATCCCTGGGAAAGCGCCGCCACCGGCGACGAAGTCACCCCCACCTGGGTGCCACACTTCAATGACCCCAAACAAATGGTGCGCATCTGGACCGGCGACATTGAAATTCACATCTCTGCCGATGTGGCCTATGCCATTTGGCAATATGTGCGCATCAGCAACGATCAGCGCTTCTTGCTCGAACGCGGCGCCGAAATCATCCTCGAAACGGCGCGCTTTTGGGCCGAACGGGCCGAGTGGAACGAGACCCACCAACGCTACGAATACCGCGATGTGATTGGGCCGGACGAATATCACGATCACGTAGACAACAACGCCTACACCAATTACCTGGCCCGTTGGAACCTGAACCTGGGCCTGCAACTTGCCAACTGGCTGGAGCAGGAACACCCGCAAGAAGGGCAAGCCCTGTTGCAGCGCCTGGCGCTGACCATGGACGAACGTCAGCACTGGCAAAAAGTGGCCGAGGCGCTCTATTGCCCGCTGAACCCTGAAACCCGCCTGGTGGAGCAGTTCGCTGGCTACTTTGAACGCCGCGCGGTAGACCTGGCCGCACTGGAGCCGCGCACCCGCTCGGTGCAGGCGCTGCTCGGCATTGAGGGCGCCAACGAAACACAGGTGCTCAAGCAACCCGATGTGCTGATGCTGATGTACCTGTTGCCCGAGCTCTTTGATGAGGAAACCCGCCGCGCCAACTATGCCTACTACACCCCACGCACCGATCACACCTATGGCTCATCGCTTGGCCCCGCCATTCAGGCCATTCTGGCCTGCCGCATGGGCAGCATGGAAGAAGCCTGGGAGCACTTTCAGCGCGCCGCCCGCGCCGACCTGCACGATGTGCGCGGCAACGCCGGCGATGGCATTCACGGCGCCTCGGCAGGCGGGCTGTGGCAGGCGGTGGTGTTCGGCTTTGGCGGCCTGCACCTGACCGAAGCCGGTTGGGCGGCCACGCCGCGCCTGCCCAAACACTGGCAACGCCTGCGCTTCACCGTGCAATGGCACGGTCAGCCGCAAACCTTTGACCTGACCCCCGAGGGTGCATCATGATTCACGCCTTTTTGTTTGACCTGGATGGGGTGTTGACCGACACCTCGGAATTTCACTATCAGGCCTGGAAGCGCCTGGCCGAAGAACTGGGCCTTACCTTCACCCGCCAGGATAACGAAGCGCTGCGCGGCGTCTCACGCCGCCAATCGCTGGCGCTGCTGCTCAAAGGCCGTCCGGTGAGCGAGGTCGAGGCCGAGCAGATGATGGAGCGCAAGAACCGCTACTACCTCGAGCTGGTGCGGCAAATGCAACCCGGCGACCTGTTGCCCGGCGCGGCCGAGCTGCTTGGCGAGCTGCGCAGCGCCAACCTGCGTACGGCCATCGTCTCCTCCAGCAAGAACGCCCCGCTGGTCGTCGAACGGTTGGGCATTGCCGAGCTGGTCGATTGGATTGTGGATGGCAACGCCCCGGCGCGCAGCAAGCCCGCCCCTGACCTGTTCTTGCTGGCCGCCGAAAAGCTGCACCTGCCGCCGAACGCCTGCGTCGTCGTCGAAGATGCCGCCGCCGGGATTGAGGCGGCACACGCCGCCGGAATGCGCGCCATCGGCCTCGGCCCACACGAACGCGTTGGCGCCGCTGACCTGGTGCTGCCCAATCTGCACGGCGTGCACCTCAACACGCTGCTGCAGCAATTGGGCTAAGGTTACACACACGGGGCATGGCTGGAGCTGACGCACCCGCCATGCCCTGAATCGTTTTTTGGGGGGCAAGCGAAAAAATGGGGGAATTTTGGCTTGACGTTCCATTTGCAAAGATATATCATGTTTCTTGAGAGTGATCATTGTCCTTTCACACCCTCAGAGGTTCAAATTGCATACACAAATGGGGCGGCTTTTTTGAGAACGTGTATGTGATGAACAAAGACAGCCCTACACAACTGCTCGATGTACAATTCCATCCGATGATCGAGTATGATTGTGGCATCAGCTTTTAGGAGGATGGCTTATGTTCCCTACTACTTAAAGTAAGGTCCAAAGGCGCATCACCCCCAAATTTGAGATCTCGTCCAATTTTTTAGAAAATGAACCCAAAAGCAGTTGCTTGACTTTTGGGCAAAGAAAAGCAATAATACAACTATTGTCCTTCTATTCTCGCGTGGGATATTCGACAAGATTCACTTACAAACAAAAAAGAAATTATGGCAAAGATATACCCAGAACACTTACCCGAGAGCATAGTCAGCGATCCTGGTCGCCAGGCTGAGTGTAAAGTATACGCCCTTCTAAAAACACTGCCTGACAGATATACAGTTTTCTATAGTGTTCATTGGCAAACTGGTTCAAAAACCTGGGGCGTGAGTGAAGGAGAAGCAGATTTTATCATCGTCCATCCTGATAGGGGCATCATTGTTTTGGAAGTAAAAGGTGGCGGTATCCGGTATGATGCAGTCAATAATCAATGGTACAGTCATAGTGTAGGGGGCAATGTATATCCAATAAAAGATCCTATCGAGCAAGGTCGGCGGAATCATTACAACCTTTTAAAAAAGCTCGAGGCTTTACCTGGTTGGCATGTGGGTCCAATCAATATTTCGCATGCTGTATGCTTCCCAGATACCTATACAAGAGGTAAAAACCTAAAACCCGACCTGCCTATCGAGATGGTTATCGATCGTCAAGGTTTGGAGGATATTCAAAATTCAATCATGAGGTTATTCCAATATCTTTTTGGGAACAACCTTCTTGCCGGCGCGCCTGGTCAGGATCGTATGCGGATCATTGAGAATTATCTCACCCATTCCTTCGAGTTGCGCACACCGCTGGGAGTGGAGATCGATTACGAAGACCAGAAGTTAGTCCAATTAACGGAGCAGCAGTTCTATGCCCTGTCAATCCTTGGGGATCGGAAACGGGTGGCGATTGGCGGCTGTGCGGGTTCTGGGAAGACCATGTTGGCTTTGGAAAAAGCGCGCCAATTTTCCCAATTGGGTTTGAATGTTTTGCTGACGTGTTTCAATGCTCCACTTGCAGAACACCTTCGCAAAAGGCTACCTAACGTTGATGTTTTTCATTTTCACGATTTGTGCCGACAGGCTGCTCAAGAAACGCGAATGCAATTACAGGAAAAACCCGGTGATCCCTATTTCTATGAGATAACCCTTCCAGAAGCCTTGTTGAATGCCGCAGGTAAAATTGGCCAAGTTTATGATGCAATCATCGTTGATGAGGGACAGGATTTCAAGCTATCATATTGGATAGCCCTGGAAGCGCTTTTGAAAGAAAACGGATATTTTTACGTCTTCTTTGACAACAATCAAAACCTTTATGATGGTACGCTTGATTTCGGTGGACTAATCAGCGAACAGCCTTTCCAATTGACGCAAAATTGCCGCAACACCCAGGCGATCCACAACACCGTCATCAAATTTCACGACAACCCGTCATCGCTCCATTGCGCTGGGCCGATTGGCCGCATACCTGAAGTGCTTTTGTACAACGGCGAAGAAAATGGATTACAACAACTGCAAAAGTTACTCTATCAGTTAGTGGTTGAGGAAAATATTCACCCCACCGACATAGCCATCCTAACCCCGCGTGGGCGTGAGACTACGAAGCTCACCAGCGGTACTCGGCTGGGAAATTTCCAACTTTCACCGCACCCATCAACAGAAAGAAACGTGATTCAGGCCACCTCCGTCTATCTTTTTAAGGGCCTTGAGAAAAAAGTAATCATCCTGACCGAGATCGATTCTCGCACAAAATACAACCCTGATATGCTCATGTATGTGGGATGCTCGCGCGCCCGCACTCATTTGGTCATTCTTGTGGATGAAAACGCCCCCCCAACGGTTTTGAATCCGATCAGGCATACCTGAGAAACCAACGCAAGACGCGCTTGAAGGAGTAAATTGTGAAATATCGCGATCTCATTCAATTTGAACCGGTAACCGAAGTCATCCAACTGCACTGGGCAAACGAAAAAGACCAGGCTGCCCGTTTGGTATCCACCTATGTCATCTCAGATCGCATGGCTGATGTAATCTTGAACCGCATTCTCCCAGCACTCAGCCTCAGTGAAAAGAATTCTGGACGCGGCCTGTTCATTGTTGGGAATTATGGCACCGGCAAGTCACACTTAATGTCTGTAATTACCGCGGTTGCTGAACATGCAGACTTGTTGCAAAAGGTTTCGCACCCAGCCGTCGCCAGCGGCCTACAAAGTATCGCGGGACGGTTCAAGGTTGTGCGCCAGGAAACCGGGGCTACCCAAATGCACCTGCGCGATGTGGTGCTAAACGATCTCGAGAAACAGCTTGCGGCTCTCGGAGTTCAATATCACTTCCCGCCCATGGATCAAGCCAGTAGCAATAAACAACTGCTGGTGGAAATGATGATTGAATTTAACAGGAAGTTCCCTGGGCAAGGGCTATTGATCGCCCTGGATGAGCTGCTCGATTTCCTGCGCGCCAGAGACGACCGCCAATTGGTGATAGATTTGAATTTCTTGCGCGAAGTTGGCGAGGCATGTGAGGTCGCCCCCTTGCGCTTCATCACCGGCATCCAGGAAGCCTTGTTCGATAACCCTCGTTTCCAGTTTGCGGCCGACTCGATTCGCCGGGTGCGCGCCCGCTTTGATCAACTCAGCATCGTGCGCGAGGATCTGGCTTATGTCGTTTCACGCCGCCTTCTGGCTAAGACGGAGAAGCAACAACGTGTAATTCGCACCCACCTTGAGAAGTTCACTGCGCTTTATGCCTCAATGGCTGAACGATTAGATAACTTCGTCGAACTATTCCCCATTCACCCAGCCTACCTGGAAGTGTTTGAACAAGTAACGATTGGCGAACGGCGCGACCTGCTCAAAGCCATCAGCAGTCAAATGACCGAGATCCTGGATCAAGATGTACCTGATGACCAGCCCGGCTTAATCGCTTTTGATGCCTACTGGCGCATCCTGGCTGAAGACCCTGCCTACCGAACAGTGCCCGAGGTGCGCTCCGTTCAAGACAAAATGCGCGTGCTCACCGAGCGCATCCGGCTGTCATCCGAGATGAAAGAGTATCGCCAAGCCGCTTTGCGGATCATTGACGGTCTGGCAGTACACCGCTTAACCGTTAGCGACCTGTATGCACCGATCGGCATGACCCCCACTGAAATCCGCGACCGGTTATGTCTGCACCTGCCGCTTCCAGAGCATGACGCTGATTTTCTACTGGCGACGGTGGAAACCGTACTTCGGGAAATCGCTCGGGTAGTCAGCGGGCAATTCATCTCTCACAACCGGGAAAACGACCAATATTTCCTGGATTTAAAGAAGGATATTGATTTCGATGCCCTAATTGATCAGCGCGCCTCTGCCTTAGATGCCAATGCTATCAACCGCTATTACTACGAAATCCTGGCGCGTGCCTTGGAATTGACCGACAGCGCTTATGTGCCTGGCTTCCGCATCTGGCAGCGCGAGATTGCCTGGCCAGGCCAGGGGATAACCCGCCAGGGGTACATCTTCCTGGGCGCGCCGAATGAACGCTCTACCGCGCATCCAGAACGCGATTTCTACATCCATTTTCTTGGGTTGACGAACGGGAACCATGGCCTGAAGTATTTACCGGATGAGGTGTATTTCTCGATTTCTGCACCGCCCCAAGAGTTTCAGGATGTCTTGCGTCATTACGCCGGGGCGCGCGAGATGAGCACGATTTCCTCAGGCAGCAACAAGGATCAATACGATCGCAAGGCAGACCTGGCTTCGCGGCAGCTTGCCACCTGGCTGCGGGAGAACTTGCTGCGCTTTTATCAGGTGACCTATCAAAACGAAATGCTCACGGTAGCAGAAGCCGTCGCCAGGCATCGCTTATCTTTGCGCGAATACTCCTTCCGGGATCAGATTTTCCGGCTGAGCGGTGCCTTCCTGACAGAACATTTCGCCAGGCAATACCCCCTCTACCCACGCTTCAGCGGTATGGAATTCACACAAGAAACCGCTCGGCAAGCAGCAGAAGCAGCGCTGCGAGCGATCTCCGGCGCACCGGTTACCAAAGCTGCCCTGGCAGTCTTGGATGGATTGGGCCTGGCCCGAATGGAAAACAACACGCTGCGCTGGACCATCGAAGACAGCCCTTATGCTGAGTATTTCCTCAAACAAATCTCCGATTTACCCGAAGGCCGGGTGCTCAACCGCAGCGCGCTGATCCAGGGTGAACCAGGCGCTGAACGAGATACCCACTTTGGGCTGGAGGTCGAATGGCTGCTGGTCGTGCTGGCGTGCCTGGTGCGCCTGGGTGCCTTGCAGATCAACTTGCCCGGGCAACAGATCGCCGAAGGTGAAACGGACGACCTGGCGCGCCTGGGGCTGGATACGCTCAGCCGTTTCACCTCTCTGGGCAAGCCAAAGGCATTGCCAGAGCAGGCGCTGCGCGAACTGCTCATTGGCCTTGAGATTGATCCAGCATTGGTCTCCGACCCACACGCATTGGAAAGCATCGTGTCGCAAATCCAACAGAAAGTGATTGCCGAGCTAGACCAAACCGTGCGCTTATTGGACAGCCTGAGAATCGGACCGCGCTTTTGGCGCGAGCCCATCTATTCAGCCGCAGAGCTGCAAGCCATGCGGTCCAAGCTGGAAGGTTACCGGCAGTTCCTGGATAATTTGCAACGCCTGAACAATCCGGCGCGGCTGCGCAATCTGGCCCAGGGGGTCGGAGAAATCCGCGCCGCATTCAAGGCTCGGCAATACATCAGCGACCTCAACGAAGTGTATAATTTGCTGCGCCAGTTGCAGCCGGCGTTGGATTATCTCTACCAGGCAGAAGCGCTGCTCCCGTCTGGACACCCCTGGCTGGGTCAAGCTACCGAAGCCCATCAGGAGATATTGAAAGCGTTGAGCGACCCCGGCCAGCGCAAAGCGCCTGGTGCCATTCGCCGCTGGATCGGGCGATTGGAAAATCTGCAGAGCGCTTACGCCCAGGTGTATTTCGACCTGCACCAAAAAAATCGGCTGGATCGCTCCGCGGATGACCGCAAACGCCGCTTAACCGCCGACCCGCGCTGGGCGCGCCTGCGCGCGTTGAGCCGCCTTGAGCTGCTCTCTGAGCGCCAACTGCAGCAAGTACAAGACGCCATGGGGAACGTAAAATCCTGCCCAGCCCTGCAAATGACCGACCTGCGCACTCACGCCGCCTGTCCGCATTGCGGCTTCTCGCCGGCCTCAGAGACCAGCGACCATCCGGCGCTGCAGCGCTTGGAGGAACTGGAAAACCAGTTCGAGCAGCTTTATACCCAGTGGGTTGCCGCACTGCTTTCCAACCTGCAAACACCTGAGGCGCAAAGGAATCTCCAGATGCTCGGCGAGCGCGAAAATCAGGCAGTAACCCAATTCATCCAAACCCAAACTTTGCCAGAAAAAATCACCGATACCTTCCTGGACGGTTTGAACGACACACTGCAAGGCCTGGAAAAGGTGGTGATAGACGCCAATGAGATGCTGCTGGCGCTGACTCGCCCAGGGATGCCCTGCACGCTAGATGCCTTTGAAGCGCGCCTGCGAGACTTCATTAGCGAGCAAGTCAAGAATAAGAATCGCAGCAAAATCCGCATCCAGGTGGAATGGTAATTTAAACCAAAATGGTGGCCAAATCCTATGCCTAAGAGAACACACACACCCAACTTACAGCCCAAGCTGCTGACCGAGCCGCGAACCGAGTACCAGCCCACACCCGAAGAACTCGCAGAGAAAGAACGCTACCGCCAGCGTTTGGCGGAGTATCTCAAAGACCCTGCCTTCCGCCAAATCGAAGGCTTTCCCATCGGCGAAGATGAAGCCATCCTGGCGCTGTCCGACCCGCCCTACTACACCGCCTGCCCAAACCCGTTTCTGGGCGAAATCATCGCCCGCTGGCAGCAGGAACGCCAGGCGCTGCGCAAAGAATTGGGCTTGCCCGTTGACTCCCTTCTCCCTTCCAGGGGAGAAGGGCCGGGGATGAGGGGGGAGGGGTACCACCGCGAACCTTTTGCCGCCGATGTCTCCGAAGGCAAGAACGACCCCATCTACAACGCCCATTCCTACCATACCAAGGTGCCGCATAAGGCCATCATGCGCTACATCCTGCACTACACCGACCCCGGCGACATCGTCTTTGATGGCTTCTGCGGCACGGGCATGACCGGCGTGGCGGCGCAATTATGCGGTGACAAGAAAACCGTCGAGAGCCTGGGCTACACCGTGCAGAAGGATGGGCGGGTGCTGGATGAAAAGGGGCAGGCCATTTCCCGCTTAGGAGCTCGCAAAGCAGTGCTGGTGGATCTCTCCCCCGCCGCCACCTTCATTGCCTATAACTACAACACCCCCGTAGATGCCCGCGCCTTCGAGCGTGAAGCTCAGCGCATTCTGGCTGAGGTGGAGCAAGAGTGCGGCTGGATGTATGAAACCCGCCACACTCCCCCCTCTCCCACCAGGGGAGAGGGGGGATGGGGGGGCGAGGGGGTTAAAGGCAAAATCAATTACACCGTCTGGTCCGATGTCTTTCTCTGCCCACAATGCGGCGGCGAGATGGTGTTTTGGGATGTCGCGGTGGATCAGACAGAAGGGGCGGTGCGCGACGATTGGGACTGCCCGCATTGCAGCGCCCGCCTGAGCAAACGCCCCAGGAAGGATAGCGGCGCGGTGCGCGCCGAGCGCGCCTTTGAAACCCATTACGACCGCGCCCTGGGGCAAACCGTGCGCATGGCAAAGCAAGTGCCGGTATTGATCAACTATTCAGTGGGCAAAAAGCGCTATGAGAAGCGCCCCGACACAGACGACCTGGCATTGCTGGCAAAAATCGAGCAGGCGGAGATTCCGTACCCGTTCCCAACCGACAAAATTCCTAAAGGCGACAAAACATCAGACCCATTTAACCTGGGCATCACCCATGTGCATCACTTCTACACCCGCCGCAACCTGTGGGCGCTGGCGGCAATTATTGGCAAATTACCAATAAGCAGCCCATTACATATGACATGGTTCACATCAGCCCTTATAAGAACCTCGAAAATGTATAAGTTTACACTTGATCGAAAAATGGGAAATGTAATGGGCACTCTTTATGTACCATCAATAAATGTTGAGAACAGCCCTTCGAAATTATTGCTCTCAAAAACTCAAGATTTTTCAAAAATCCAAACAGGAAGAGGTAGGGATGCTGGAATATCTTGTCAATCATCAACATCATTATTGTTAGAGACACAGATGATTGACTACATCTTCATAGACCCACCCTTTGGTGCCAACCTGATGTACTCTGAACTCAACTTCCTGTGGGAAGCCTGGTTGGACGTTTGCACCAACAATCAGCCCGAAGCAGTGGTCAACAAAACCCAGCGCAAGGGTTTGCCCGAATACCAGGCGTTGATGGAAGCCTGCTACCGTGAGTTCTATCGCATCCTTAAGCCCGGTCGCTGGATGACGGTCGAGTTCCACAACTCGCAGAACAGCGTCTGGAATGCCATTCAGGAGGCCATCTTGCAGGTTGGGTTCATGATAGCCGATGTGCGCACGCTGGATAAACAGCAAGGATCTTTCAACCAGGCAACATCGAGCGGCGCAGTCAAACAAGACCTGATCATCTCTGCGTACAAGCCCACCACCGCCTTTGAGCAACAGTTCCAGGGCGAGGCCGGCAGCACACAGGGCGCATGGGCGTTCATCCGTCAGCACCTGGAGCAGCTGCCCTTGCCCGCTGTGGAAAACGGCGTGGTGGAAACCCTGACCGAACGACAGGCGTATTTGTTATACGACCGCATGGTGGCGTTTCACCTGGTGCGCGGCCTGAGCGTTCCGCTCTCCTCGCCGGAGTTTTATCAGGGACTGGCACAGCGCTTTTTGGAGCGCGACGGCATGTACTTCACCCCCGCTCAGACAGCAGAGTATGACAAACTGCGCCTAAAAGCAGAGCGGGTGGAGCAGCTTGCCTTATTTGTCACCGACGAAAAATCGGCGGTGCATTGGCTGCGTCAGACGTTGGACCCGTCTTTGGGTGGGCAGCCGCAAACCTACCAGGACTTGCAGCCTAAATTCATCCAAAAGCTGCACCAGGCAAGCCACGAGGCGCTGCCCGAGCTGCGTCAGATGCTGGAAGAAAACTTCCTCCAGGATGAAGCAGGGCGTTGGTATCCCCCCAACCCCGACCGCCAGGCAGACTTGGAAGCTTTGCGGCAAAGAGCGCTCCTGCGCGAATACAAGGAATATCTCAAGGGCAAGGGCCGGCTCAAGGTTTTCCGCAGCGAGGCGGTCAGGGCAGGCTTCAGCGCCGATTGGAGAGAGCGCAATTACGCCAATATTGTGCAAATTGCCGAACGGTTGCCGGAAAATGTGCTCCAGGAAGACCAGGGGCTATTGATGTACTATCACAATGCCAGCCTGCGATTGTCCGAAAAGCCCAAACAAGAAAGGCTGTTGTAATTCTGATGCCAGCACTCGACCAGTGGGAAAAACGCTTAGCACCATACTTTGGCCGCCAACTGCGCATGATTGGCGAAATCCCGATTTTGCGCCAGGAAATGGAAGATATGGCGGCTGGCGTGCGGGGCTGCATTCAGCGCCAGGGGCTGCCGCGGGCGACAGAAATCCTTGATGCGCAGTATCCTTACACCTACCTGGTATTTTTGACCGCCTTCGGCGCCTATAATACCGCCCGCGATTATTGGGGCGCGTTGGGCGAAGAAATTGGCGCCGCCCGCGAGCATTTATTCAATCACCACTGGCACCAGCGCTATCTTGAAAAAGTCAAACGGCGGGGGTTGCGCTATTTTGAAGAAACAGAATCTGCCACACGGTATGTCACCACCATCCGTTATCATGGCGGCATACCGGTCTATTCATTGGCAGATTATTTTCGCCATTTTGTGATGCCCTCGGTCGAGCGCCCCGAATTGGCTGAGGTATCTGCCCAGCAGGCGCTGACAGTATTGTTGCGCACGGCCCACAATGTTGACTCGCCGGTGATTAATTTTCTCGAAAACAGCGGCGGATTGGGAGAAGCGTTTTTTGAGGCTTGTCGCCAGTTAGCCCGTCATTATCACCAGCAGGACGAGGTTCTGCCGGCGGTCAACCTTGACCTGCCCGAAAGAGTGGTGCGCGCCTTCGAGAATTTTGTTCAGGACGAATTGCTCCCGGCTGAAGGGGAAGCGAAACTGCGCTTGCGCAAGCCGGTGCTGTTATTTACCGCAGACCCGACCGCCTCCGCCCATTTGTATGTGCGCCTGCCAGAGCAGGAGATTCCACTGCGTTTTGCCGAAGGCCGCCTGGAGTGGCGCATTGGCTGGCCAGGGTTGGCGCAAGAACTCCGGCGTCCCTGCCAAATCCGGATGCGCCGTCAGCACGTGGTGGTGGAAGAGGATTACCTGCCGGTGAACGCCGTTCCGCAGAGGGTGCAGGCGGCGCTGATGTTTATTCCAGGCGATGCCAGCGAGAAGCCATTGCGTCGTTGGCTGCTTCCCTTGATGGCCACTGCCAGCGCTGAGCAGGCGCTGGCCTTTCGGGCAGATGGCGCAGCGTTGCGCCCTGGCGAACCACTGCCGGCTGAAGAAGTGCTGTTGGTTTACCCGGCAGATATCGAGTTGAAGGTAGAAGGAGGAGCATCGGGGCCTTCTCATCATCTTGGGCATTTATATGGCGCATGGAGCGGTTGGCAAGCCAACGGTTGGGACTTAAGCCAGGCATGGTCGGTTCAAATGCTGCGCCAGGGGCATCCCGTTGGAGAACCCTTGCCGGTAGCGGGAAAGCTCCCTGTGCCAGAGCTGCTCGGAACTCCCTTGCGGTACAATGCGGATCCGGGCGGCACACAGCTCTACCTCGGCGAACCGCCCACGCTGCGCATCCCCCTCAGAGCGGATATTCCTCTAAACCGGGCGCTGGCGCGCTGGCAGCTCGATCTGCGTTCGTCATGGAGCGCTCAACCTGTTATCCAGCAAAGCTCCCCGCTCGAACAATTCCAAAATATCATCACCGTTCAAGAGGGTTGGGCGCATGTCCCCCTATCGCACTTTCTGGGTTCTGCGCCAATCGGTACATACACGCTCTGCTTGCGCCGCCCGTTTGAGGAAGAGATTGAATTTCATTTTCGGATGTGGCCAAAATTGATGGTTGTTGGGCTGAAGCAAACAATATTCCCTACAACCGAAGGCTCAGAGGCCCAAATCATCACCTTGCGCCTACCTGAGGAGGCGTCTTGCGAGGCGCAAACCGGCGCAGCAGGGTTAGAAATAGCGCATAAGGATTATGGCTGGGAAGTCACCATTCCCCCAGAAGGTATCCGTGCAGATATAGATTTGATTTGGGGGCAAACCGCCGGTGAGGCAATCCGGGTGCCGGTGTATATCCCCATTCCGCGCCTGCGCTGGGCGTTAGCGCTAGATCAAGACCAGGGCCAATTACAGTGGAGCACGCGTCTCATTCAACGGCCAATTGACCAAATCCTGCAAAGCAAAAGCGCAGCCCTACACATCTCCATGCACGGGTTAGAAACGGCTTATCGCCTGAGCCTGGAAGTAGTGGATGTCGATTCGGGGCAGGTCCGGCAAAGCGAGTCTTTTCAGAAAACGCCGTTTGCCCCTGACTGGCAGCGCCTCTCTTTGGGAAAAATGCGCGATACGCTGAGTCATGCCGGCAGCCTGGTGCGCCTCGACCTCATCTACCAGGAGAAACGAGAAAGCGAGGAAATCGGCATTCCTCTCATGCTGCTCTCGCGCCAGTTGGAAGTATCTGACGTGGAATTACAGACGATTGGGGAACTGCGCTGGCGTCTGACCTGGAAGCAGCGCTATCCGGTACGCAACCGGCGCGTGCTGATTCAGCCAGCCTGGCAACCCTGGCAAGAGGCATGGGAATTTCAGATTCCAGACGAACAGGCCGACAACCTGATTCTTGGAAATATTGGCTTAATCCCTGCCCGTTACCAGCTGCACTTTTATACAGCCCCCAAAGATGCCCCGCCGCTAAAAGCCATGCCACTCGACGCCAAAGTGGTTTGTATTGATTTATGCACACCCGAAGAACGCCTGGCTGAATTGGAAGCGCAGACGCATAACGCTGTTGCACATCAAATTGATGAGACAGTTTTTCGCTCAGCCCTTGAATCCGCCTGCATTTACGAAGACCTGGCTCAACCTCAACCGCGCGACGAAAAACTCAGCAAGCTGACAAAATCCATCATTCATATCACTAACCTGCCGTTGCTGCTGGGATTCTTCCGTTGGTTAGAGGAGCACAATGTCCAAAGCCCCTTTAATAGCATCTTGCGGCGATATATGTTTAAGCAAGAGCTGGTACAGCAAATCCTGGCGCGCTATCGCAAAGACAACCCCGATTTGCGCGCCTATCTCTCTTATGTGCCAAAAGTTCGCAATATTTATACTGAAAGCGCTTATTTGATCGCTCGCCAATGCGACCATCCAGGCATATTGATTGCGTGTCTTCAATGCTTACTTCAAAAGGAGGATCCTCGGCTCCTCCCCTTTATTGCCGAGATGATTGTAGGAGCCAGGCTGTCGAATGAGGATGCGGCTGATTTATTAGCGCAGAAACCCGGCTGGGCATTGAAATCTGCGGCAGCCTTACCGTCTTCCCCGACTGTCAACCATCTGCTGGCTGACTTGCTGAGCAGGGCAGATGGAGAACAAATCGAACTGTTGCAAGAGGATAAAGCCGGTGTCATCCTGCGCGCCTTTCCATATATCCAAGATCCTTGCCAACGGCAGGCGTGGATGCGTTATCTTCTCAAGGAAAGGGGACACGAAGCTTATCACGCTTTGATGCAAGCATACCAGGAACTGCGCCTCAACCTGGATGAACTAATAGATTTGCTAGCCATAGACCCCAAGCTCTCTATCAATACATTAAGCGCACTGCCAGAATCTGATGTTCACAAAGCCTTGCTGGCGCGGATGAGCGAACGTTTTCCAACGGCTGCCGGGAAGATCGCTCCAGGGACGTGTCTCAAAACACCTGCGGGGATAGCACAGATCACAATGCTGGAATCCCTGGATGGGCAGCGCCTCAACTCAGCCAACTTACGAGATGCCAACCTGCGCATTCATCTAACGCTTGTTAGTGACAACGCTCCAAGCGAAAAACTGATATTAGATTGCACACGTCATGTTTTGCGCTTTGTGGATGCAAAGCAGGTCATTCGATGCGGTTTTTGCGATTTTATTCACTCCAACCGTCGCATAATTGATCAACACCAAAGAGAGTGTCACCGCTACCAAAGCCCCAAAATGAGCCTTTTACCTGCGGAAGTCAAAGTTGACATAAGCGAAATAGAAATTTTGTAAAGGGAGAAAAACGCAGCATGGAAATTAACCCTCTTACCACAACAGAAGCCATCCGACGCACCTATCTTCGTTACTTAAGGACCATCAAACCTTTTCAGGATGAAGAATTGCGCCAGGAATTTAGTCGAGCAGTTGAAACCCCAAACTTGCTGATCAAGGGGCCCTTGGTTCAGATTGCCTTGCCATATCGCAAAGAGTGCTCGATCAAAGATTTGGTGGAAGAAGGGGTGCTTTCACCGCATTTTGCTCAGCTGTGTTCACCGGCTTTGCCCTACGAACGGGTGCTTTATTCGCATCAAGTCCGCGCCATTCGAAAAGCCGTTAAAGGTCGTAATCTTGTCGTCAGCACGGGTACAGGCTCTGGCAAGACCGAGGCTTTTCTGATCCCGATCTTGAACCACTTACTGAGAGAACAAGAAAACGGAACGCTTGATCAACCTGGCGTGCGTGCCATGTTGTTATATCCAATGAACGCACTTGCCAATGATCAGATGAAGCGCTTGCGCCGCATTCTTGAGAATTACCCGCAAATCACCTTTGGCCGGTATATCAATATTGAAGAGACACCTGACAAAAAGAGTGTTGCGCAGGAATATTTCAGCAAAACCTATCCTGATGAGCCGAGAATCGACAATGAACTAAAAAGCCGCGAAGAGATGCACGCAACGCCACCGCACATCTTACTCACGAACTATGCCATGCTTGAGTACCTTCTCCTGCGCCCGGCTGCATCGCCATTGTTTGATGGCGAGACCGGTAAGCATTGGCGCTTTATTGTGATTGATGAGGCGCATATTTATGACGGCGCCAACGCCACTGAAATTGCCATGCTGTTGCGCCGCCTACAGGATCGAGTTGCCGGCGAACAACACGGACGAATTCAGGCCATTGCCACCAGCGCCACGTTAGGGCGCGGCCGTCCGGATTTCGGCGCAGTGGCTGAATTTGCATCGCATTTATTTAATAAACCCTTTGTTTGGGATGAACACAACGAGGAACAACAAGATGTGATTGGGGCAGACCTGCTTCCCATCCAGGCGCTGGGGGATGTTTGGGGACGAGGTGCGCCAGAATTGTATCCTGCTTTGCATCAAGTGATTGACAACCCAAAACTTTCCGCAGAAATACGTATCCAACAACTCGAGACAGCTTCGAAAAACGCGGGCGTTCCAGATGATGTTCTTCAGCATGCGCGCCTTTTGGCACAGCAAAACCCCGATATGGCAGTTCAGTGTTGGTTATATAATGTGCTGAATGGGGATGAACGGCTGCGCAACTTGCTTGAAACACTCAAAACAACCCCCTCTTTATTAAGTCAGGTAGCAAGCATTGTTTTCCCAGATGCATCTAGCCCTGAGCAAACATTGGTGGACCTGGTGGCGTTGGCAGTAATGGCGCGCACAGGCCGCGAAGAAATGCCCCTTTTACCAGCCCGTTATCACGTTTTTGCCCGGGCTTTGGAAGGCGCATTTGTATGCTTGAATAAAGACGGCCATAGGAACGGCGAACCGCGTTTGTTCCTCAACCGCCAAAAATTCTGTCCAACCTGTCATAGCCGGATATTTGAATTAGCCAACTGCACCCGCTGCGGTGTAGCCTATTTAGTGGGCAAAGAGAAACCCGGAGGGCAATTAGATGAAAACCCGCCAAGGTTTCAACTTGACCCCAATAATATTTATCTTGTTCAAGATAGCGCCTTGTATTTGAGCGAATCGGTGCGAGGCAGTTCTTATTACGTATTTCTCGAGCAGAGCGCTGAAGAGGATGAAGATGAAACGATTATTCATGAAGCTGATCATGATCAGGATGATGAACCTGAGCATTTGAATAAACGTTGGTTGTGCCCGGAATGCGGTCAAATCCAGGAGCGTCAATCCCCACGCCAGTGCAATTGCCAGGCGGGATTGCTGGTCATTAACCAGGTGGATTTAGGAAGGAAGAAGACTCTTAAACGCTGTGTAAGTTGCTCAACTCGTTCGAGCAGCGGCGCTGTCTATCGTTTTCTCACTGGTCAAGATGCCCCAGTCAGTGTATTAGCCAGTGCATTATACGAACAAATCCCGCCAGCGAACGACGAGAAATATTCGAATATTCCCGGCGAAGGAAGAAAATTACTGAATTTTACAGATAGCCGCCAAAATGCTGCTTTCTTTGCCCCATATCTTGAACGTGCCCACATGCGTTCCCTGCGGCGGGCGTTGATTGCGAAGACTCTGCTATCTATCCGGCAAACCACTTCTGACCCCATTCGCCTTCAAGATGTCGTTCAGCCCTTGATGAACCAGGCAAAGCAGGTTGGTCTGTTCAGCCCGCAAGAATCCCCCATGGACCGACAGCAGAGAATGGCAATCTGGCTGATGCAAGATTTTACGCCCCTGGATCGCCGCATTAGTTTGGAAGGCTTGGGCTTAATCCGTTTTGAGCCGCATTTGGATCCAAACTGGAAGATTCCGGATGTGTTAACGCAGCCCCCTTGGAGCTTGGATCGCCCGGCTGCTTTTCGGTTGATTCGCAATTTATTGAACACGCTGCGAATGCAAGGCGCAGTGACTTACTTACTGCCTGATCAAAACATTTTTCGCCACGCCGATTTCAAACCGCGTAATCGGATGCTCTATGTGCGCGGACAGGGAGCCGATGCACGCAGGGGCGTTTTTTCATGGATGCCTGCCAATGGACATCGGAATGCTCGGCTGGATTATCTGGAGCGAATCTTACTCCAACGCCAAATTCCACCTGACCAGGCGAAACAAATCGCTCTAGATACCCTAAAAGCTCTATGGGATTATCTCGATTCATCATCTTGTCCCTGGAAGGAAGTTTTCCCCGGCAAAAATGTCACGCAGCCCAATTTAGGCTGGGTTCACCAGGTTGATCATGCCCTGTGGGAAGTCATTCCGACGCTAGACGAGTTCAACGGCTGGTACATTTGCAGCCGATGTAAGAATATCTACCCCCAGGGCGTAGATGATGTTTGTATGACCTATGGCTGTACAGGGCACTTGATACCTCTGGCTACTCAAGCGGAGATGATATCGGAAAATCTTTACCGTCGGTTATACCTTTCTGACCGGGTTTATCCGCTAAATGCTGAGGAGCATACCGCCCAATGGACCCCTAAGGCTGGCGCTGAAGTGCAGGATCACTTTATTAAGGGTGAAATTAATGTATTAAGTTGTTCCACCACCTTTGAATTGGGTGTAGATGTTGGGGATTTGCAGGCAGTCCTCTTGCGGAACATGCCGCCCACAACAGCAAATTATATTCAGCGTGCCGGGCGCGCCGGGCGTCGCACAGACTCTGCTGCTTATGTGTTAACTTTCGCCCAACGCCGTCCACATGATCTGACCTACTACTCGGAACCGGAGAAAATGGTTGCCGGGGAAATGAGGCCCCCATACGTGCCGTTATCGAATGTAAAAATTATCCGGCGTCATTTACACTCGGTCGCTTTTGCCAGCTTCTTCCGTTGGGCCAAACAGAACGCGGGTTCTGAATATCGATTAGTGGGAGATTTTTTCCTTTCCGATTCTGGCCCTAATGGGCGTGATCTACTCAACACCTATCTCAGTAATAAGCCAGACAACTTGCAGAATGCACTGAAAAATATCATTCCAAGTAGCTTGTGGGCTGAACTCGGCGTAAGTGATTGGTCATGGGTTACAGAGCTGACCAACGAGGCAGGCACTGGAGTCCTGGACCTCGCTTTCGATGAATTCACCCAGGACGATAAATACTTGAATGATTTAATCTTACAAATCAACCAAGAATGGTTGAAAGGCAGAGATGCAAAATTATTAGATCGGATCAAAGCCCTAGATCGTGTTTTGAATAATATTCGCGGGCGAGAACTACTTGGCTTTTTGGGAGGCCGCAATGTGTTGCCAAAGTACGGGTTCCCCACGGATGTAGTTGAATTACGAACGGCTCACTTGGCGGCCACACCTGAAGCCCAGAAAATTGACCTTTCACGAGATCTGCGAATGGCGATCTCGGAATTTGCTCCGGGCAGTGAAGTGGTTGCTGCAAAGAAGATCTGGAAAAGCGCCGGATTAGGGGTACATCCCCGGCGAAGTTGGGAAACTTATCAATATTCCATTTGCCACCAGTGTGGGAAATTCCACCATGGCTTGGATCTTCCCCCAACATGCACTGCATGTTCAGCCCCGCTCAGGCCAAAAGGCGAGTTCATCATCCCTGTATTTGGTTTTATCGCCGGGCATGATGTAGACACACCTGGCGAGGAACAGCCTCAGCGCACCTATTCCAGCCAGGTATATTTTGCTGACTACGACGAGACCCGAATTCAAAAATTTGGCGAGTCAACCGAATATGCTTTGGTTGAAAACGTGTTTTTAGAAATTCAGCAGCGCTATTCGAAATACGGCTGGATGGCTCTCGTGAATGATGGTTTTGGTCATGGGTTCAGAATCTGCCCAACATGTGGTTGGGCAGAGGTTATCAGCTTTACTCAAAATGCACCGGTTGCATTTGGCTTGGGGCAGCGGCATGGAGCAGCCCCAGGTCACAATCATCCTGTTACAGGTGAACCCTGCACCGGTGGTACGATTACACGTCATTTGGGACATCGGTATTTGACCGATGTATTAGAGCTAAAGATTTTCGGCACTTCTGCCCTGCTTTATAACCCCAACGCAATGCGCAGTATGATGTATGCGCTGCTGGATGGGGCTAGTCAAACGTTGGGGATACGTCGAGATGACATTGACGGTACGCTGTATTATCGAAACTATGGTGATCCGCCATCCTTGATCTTGTTTGACACTGTGCCGGGCGGAGCAGGACACGTCGAACATATTCGCAATTCACTTCGGCAAGCAGCGGAAGCAGGGTTAAGGAAAGTCGAGTCCTGTCAATGTGGTTTACCCAATGGCGATACAAGCTGTTACAATTGTTTGCGGAACTATCGCAATCAACGTTATCATGACGACTTGCAACGAATCTATGCCATTCAACTGCTGAGGATGATCGTCAACAGATGAAAAATCAGAAAAATAGCTTAGGTTTTGACCGTTTCATGGCACTACGATGGGTAGACATGGCACTTGAAACGCGCCTAGACTGTTACGACTTGAATATTGCTTTTGGCCAGTTGAAAGAATGGTTATCAAAAGAAATATGCGGAAAAGAAACAGCTCGCAAGACAGCAACACAAATTCATCGTTTGTGGCTTACCCAAAAAGATCAACACGACAAATTGCGTCAACAAGTCTTGAATAATAATTGGGCTGAGCAGAACACATCTTTTTGGCCAATTTTGCATTATGGATTGTCACTGAACGTTTTCCCTTTGTTTTTGGAGGTATGCAAAACAACTGGACGTTTGCTAAACCTGCAAACTAGCTGCCGTCGTGAGGATATTTACCAGCGAATTCAAGAAATATATAGCAATCCGGCATCAACAATTACCGCGACGAGACGCGTTATTCAAACGCTACTTGACTGGGGATTTCTAGTAGAGAAAAACAAAGAAATTTCAGCAAAAGAGATCTATGTTGACGATATATATCTTACACAATGGTTGGTCGAAGCATTACTTACAGCTCGGCAAGTGGAAAACTTGCCATTTGCAGATCTAGCCAAGTCATCTGAATTGTTAGGTATTCGTCTACAGCATGTGCGCTCTGCAATCCGTTCGGCAGAATATTTGCGAATTGAATATACCCCCAGCTTTGAAATGATATGTATAAACGATCAGTCTTTTAGCTTTCTCCCCCCCGCGCCGGCAAAGCAAGCTTAACTTTTTCCATCAAGTATCCTATAATTATATACACAACCGGTTTCCCGCACCCCACGCGTCGCTGACGCGGTTTGTTCCCGTCTTTCCCTGACTTGCGGAGAACAAAAAAATGAAACGGCATCTTTTGACCTGGTTCTTGCTCAGCGCGTTGCTCGGCGGCCTGCTCAGCGCTGCCGCCCCGCACCAACAACTCTTTGACCCTTCCCCGCCTGCCACAACCGTCAAGCTCATTTTCATCCATCACTCCACCGGCGAAAACTGGCTGACCGATGGCTATGGCGACCTGGGAAAAGCGCTCAACGACAACAACTACTTCGTCAGCGACACCAACTATGGCTGGGGGCCCAATTCCATCGGCGACCGCACCGACATCCCCAACTGGATCGAATGGTTCCGCAGCGACGACACCCCCACCTACATGCAAGCCCTGTTCAACGAGAGCGAGCAACACGCAAGCTACACCCGCACCCTGGCCGACCCCGGCGGCGAGAATGAGATCATCCTCTTCAAGTCGTGCTTCCCCAACTCGGCCCTCACCGGCAACCCCAACGACCCGCCCGGCAGCTATGAAGATCTTTCGGTCAGCGGCGCCAAATACGTCTACAATCAAATTTTGTCTTACTTTGCCACACGGCCGGATAAGCTCTTCGTCGTCATCACCGCCCCGCCGCTCTCCGACCCGACCTATGCCGAGAATGCCCGTGCCTTCAACCTGTGGCTGGTCAGCGATTGGCTTGACGAAAACAAGTATCCGCTGAACAATGTTGCCGTGTTCGATTTCTACAACGTCCTCACCGCACGGGATGCGCATCACCGCTTTCGGGATGGCTATATCGAACACAGTCGCAACATCAGCAACACGCTTGCTTATCCCTCCGGCGATGATCATCCTTCCCAAGCCGGCAGCCGCAAGGCGACCGAGGAATTCGTGCCGCTGCTGAACGTCTTCTATCACCGTTGGAAAGGAAGCGAGGCCTCACAACCATCGCAGCCCGCCTCGCCGACCAACACCGCTCAGCCGCCCGTCATTGCACCTGCCCCACCCAGCAGCGGCCTGTTGGATGACTTTGAGCAGATGCCGCAACCTGGCACAACCGGCTGGCAAGCCTTTTGGGATGAGTCAACCGCCACGCGGGCATCCTGTGCACGGGTCAACACACCGGTGCACACCGGCGCGCAGGCGCTGCAACTCGATTTTGACCTGGCCCCCAACGCCTGGACAACCTGCCTGACCTGGTATGACACTCCCCAAGATTGGAGCAGCTTCGATGGGCTAACATTCTTCGTCAATGCCAGTGAGCAGAACGCCTTGCTGAATCTACAGCTCTATGTTGCCCTGCCCGATACGATTGCAACCTATCAGGCCACGTTTCCCGCGACGCAGGGCTGGCAATCGGTGCGCGTGCCCTTGAAGAGCTTTGAGCGCGTGGCTTGGGAAGAGGACGGCGGAACGCCCCTGGAAAACGCCACGCAGGTGCAAGGCCTGGCCTTTGCCCTGGATAACAACAACGCCACCACCCATCGCACGGGGCAAGTCTGGATGGATGATCTGTCGCTTTTCAGCGGTGAAGCCCCGCAACTGCCTGCGCCAACGCAAGGCGGCGTGGAACAGCCCCCACAAACACCGCCGACCGAGGCCACTGAACCAGAAAGCACCGAAGCCCCCTCCACAGGCCGGTTGCCCTGCGCGGCCAGCCTGCTGCCGCTTTCGGCCCTGCTGTGGCTCAGCTTGTGGCGAGTGCGGCGGTGAGAAAGCTGCTGCCCCTGCTGCTGTTGGGGCTGCTATGCGCCTGTAGCCTGAGCACCCCCTCCGCCCCCACGGACCTGCCGCCCCCGCCTCCATCCCCACCGACCCTCACCGCCTCGCCGGCGGGCATTCCCCCGCCGGCGACATCCCTTCCCGTCAACAAACATCAACGCCTATCGCCGCAAGCGCTGCACTACCTGGGCGCCTTTCGGCTGCCCGGCGCTGAAGACCGCCCACAAACCTTTGCCTATGGCGGCAACGCTCTGACCTTCAACCCGCAGGGCGACCCCGGCGGTGTGGCGGATGGCTTTCCTGGCTCGCTGTTCATCAGCGGGCACGACCGCATGCCCTATGGCGAACTGCCGGATGGCGGTCAAATCGCCGAGGTCAGCATTCCGGCCCCCTCTCGCTCGCGCAGCCTTGCCGACCTGCCGCAGGCCAGCTTTGTGCAGGGCTTTCACGATGTGCTGAGCGGTCATTTTGTCCGCCTGGATGAGATTCCACGCCTGGGGCTGCTCTACCTGGATGTTCCACAAACCGGCCCGCAGATTCACGTTGCCTATGGTCAGCATTTCGAAACCGACCCACCCTCGGCCACACATGGCTGGTTTTCGCCCAACTTGGACGCGCCCCATGTGCAAGGTGAATGGTTCCTGGCCAACACGTCCTTTTACAACAGCAACGATTACCTGCTCGAAATCCCCGCCGATTGGGCAGCGAAGTTCACCAAAGGCAGTGTCATCGGCGCGGGGCGCTTTCGCGATGGCGGCTGGAGCGGCATGGGGCCGGCCCTCTTTGCCTACCGCCCCTGGGATGAGCGCGGTCAGCCACCGCCCAACGGGGCAACCTTGCCAGCGATGGCGCTGCTACGCTACGACAATTCGTTGGAGGGCGAAGATTTTTCCCGCGCCCTGGCTGGCTATCAGCACCCGGATGAGTGGAACGGCGGCGCCTGGGTGCAAACCGCAGCTGGGCAACAGGCGTTGCTGTTTGTCGGCAGCAAAAGCAACGGCGAAAAATACTGGTATGGCTACCTCAACCCACAGGGGGCACAGGCCGTGTGCGTGGATCGCAACATCCAAGACTTCCCCACCTGCCGCATGGCCGATGGATCACTCTGCCCGCCTGAAGATTTATCCGGCTGCTGTGATGAAGTGGCCGGCAATTGCGCCTCGCTGCGCGGCTGGTGGAGCAATCGCTTCGATGCACAAATCCTCTTCTATGATACCGATGACCTGGCACGCGTGGCAACGGGCGAATGGCAGCCCTGGCAACCACAACCCTACGCCCATTTGGATATTGATGAAACCCTGTTCCTCAACGCGCCAGAAGGAGAGCAGATTTCGGTCGGTTGGGGCGAACAGCGCCGTTACCGCATTGGCGCCGTGGCCTTCGATGCGCAACATGCGCGGCTTTACATTCTGGAATTGTTTGCCGATGGCGCCAAACCGGTTGTGCACGTCTGGCAGATCACCGAATAGGCCCGTCTACGAACGGCCTTGCTCATGCCAAATCCGCGCACAATTGCGCCCGGCCTCTTTGGCCTGATACATCGCTCGGTCGGCGCGGCTCAGCAAATCATCCAGCGAATAGCCCTCGCTTGACTGAACGCCGCCCACGCTAATGGTGACTGAAATTCGCGCCCCGTCATATTCCATGGGGCGCTCACCAATGGCTGCGACAAGCCGGGTGGCAATCTGTTGCAACAATTCTGCACTGGCACAGGGCAACAAGACAACGAATTCTTCACCGCCATAGCGCGCAAGGATATCATCCGGGTATAAGTTCGTGCGCAACCGGGTGGCAACTTCGCGCAGCACAGCATCCCCTGCCAAATGGCCATAGCGATCGTTGATCATTTTGAAATGGTCAATGTCAATCATCAACACAGAAATGCAGTCATTTTGCGTGTGGAATTTTTCGGCCTCAAGAAAAAAGCCGCGCCGGTTCAGCAAAGATGTCAACGGGTCTGTGACGGTGAGCATTTCCAGTTTGGCCTCGGCCAATTTGCGTGCGGTAATATCTTCCTTGATGGCCACATAATGGGTGATATTGCCCTGTTTGTCATGAATCGGCGCAATGACCGACAATTCCCAATACACCTCACCATTTTTGCGGCAGTTGATCAGCTCCCCGCGCCAGGCCCGGCCAGCGGTCAAAGTTGCCCACATCTCCGCAAAACGCTCAGGCGGCGTCTGACCCGATTGTAAGAACCGGGGATTTTTGCCTTTCACCTCGGCAAAAGTATAACCAGTGGCGCGAGTAAAAGATTCATTGACGTATTCGATTTCGGCTTGCGGGGAGGTGATAATAATGATGCTGGGGCTCTGTTCAACAACCACAGAAAGTTTGCGCAGCTCCTCATTGGCCATCAATAAATTGGCAGTACGATCTGCAACACGCATTTCCAGGTTGCGAAGCAAATCGTTCAAAGCAAAGCTCATCCGATTAAAGGCGTCGGTCAAATAGCCAATTTCATCCTGAAATTGGACCGGAATGGGTTGATACTGCTGCTCTCGCTCAAAACGTTGCACGCCTTCCAGCAACCCCTTCAGCGGACGAGCAACTGTGATTGACATCATCAAAGGCAGCCCAAACAGAAACAACCCATTGGCCAACAAAATTGTCACAGCCAAAGGTTCAAGGAAGGCATGAATGTATTGACGAAACGCACGATATTGATCATCCAACACGCCTTGTGGGCCACTGCGCAGAGGGAGCTTTGCCAACGAGACTGTTTCCGCAGCCCCCAAAAACGCCGGTTTGAGCCCTGTGACCCAAACAGCAGCATCAGGACGTTCATTGACCTGATAGGTCGGCACAGCCGGCAAGTCACGATACGTGAGGTCAATCTGTCCATCCGTATACAAGACAACCTGAAAAGTATATTCCCGATCGCGAGCATAATAAGCGCGAAGGCGATCATAGGTCACAATCAGTCGCTCCGCATCCCGCCGCAGGTAAATTCCACCTTGCGGATTCGGCTCCAAATCGAACTGCAAATAGAGCGCAAAGATGGCAGAGGCTTTGGAAAAACGATATTCCAGGTCTTGATAATTCAATGGGGGTTCAAACGTCAACAGGCCATTATCGGCAACAAAAACCTGCGAATAGGTCTTGCCATAAAACGGGAACGGAAATTCCACCACCTCAACCTGCGGAATAGTTACCTGATAGCGGATTGCCTCGTCCCTGACTGACAGGATGGGGCTTCCCATTTCTTCTTCAAATTGAAACGGGATTTCACTCACGTCATAGCCGCCCAAAGAATTGGGCACAAAGCGAATCGAGCGATGATCGGCAAGCGGCGCACGATATTGATCAGCGTAGGCCGGCGTCACCAGCCAGGCAACGCCCCCTAACAACGCCAACAAAACCGTCAACACCGCACCGGAAAACTTCACCATCAGCGTCGTTGTCTCGGGGCGCGAAAGCAGATAGTTGAGGGCGAACAGAAACAGAACCGCCAAAATTCCAACCGATAAACTGACATGATACACAAGCGTGGATACCAAAGCATAAGAACGCAAGATGTTAAGAGTAGCCAAAACCAACGGAATCACGAAAATCAAAGCGAAGCGACGAATGGCAGGGTTGCGCCAATTGCGCATCGTGGCACGCCCAAAGACAAACACAGCCCAAAAGAACAACACAACCGGCCCATAATCCATTTCAGGAATCCGAAAGATCACTTTTCCTTGGGAAAGCAGCCCATATCGCTGCACGGCAACGGCAAGCTCCCAACCCAAATAGCCCAAACTAACCAACAAAGCCAGCCAACGTTCGATGTTGCTCGGAGAAACAGGATGCGACAAAGAATAAGCCAACTGAATCAGAAGCACCAACAAAATTGCCAAAATGCTGTTGAGCGAATAGACAGCCAACAACCGTTCGGTCGGCAGCAAAGAAGCATCGAAAAATAAAGCCAGAGAAAAAACGGTCACAGAAACAAAAAAGCCGAACAACAAGTGGTCAGACTCGACAAGGGACTGACGTGTTTGGGCAGAAAAGAAACGAGCACCCAAATACAGGGTGATCAGCAACGCCAAAATGAACTGATTCAGGTAACTGATAGAGGCAGGGGTGAGGTAAATTTGCGACATATTTTGCCTCGTACACGCTCTTAAAAGGGAAAAACTGCCAAATCGTTGGCATTTGTCCTAAAGGATATGTCGTTTGTCATTGCGCAGCAGCGCCGCCATTGAGACCGAGAGATGACAGGTATATACAAAACAAGTCTATCACAAAAGATGAAAAAAAAAAAAAAAAAAAAAAAAAAAAAAAACATCAACCATTCCTGACAAAAACACATGCAGCCAAAGCTTGACAGGCTAATATTATTTTAGTACTATATATCTATAATGATATATAAACGAACAGGAACATAAAACACATGTCACTGGAACACGCAATTTTGGGCTTTCTGAGCTACGAACCCCTCAGCGGGTACGACCTCAAGAAACTGATAGACCGTTCGGTCGCGCATTTCTGGCCGGCGGTGCAGAGCCAAATCTACAAAACGTTGGGGCAAATGGAAGCAGCAGGTTGGCTAACCGTTGAGACGATTGCACAGGAGCCGCGCCCGCCGCGCAAGCTCTATCATCTGACCCCTGCCGGGCAGGCCGAGCTGCTACGCTGGCTGCAAGAGCCACAACCGCCGCATGAAGTGCGCCTCCCCTGGCTCGTTCAGGTGTTCTTTGCTGGGCGGCTGAACGATGATCAGGTTTTGAAGCTGTTGCGTCATCAGCTCTACTTGCAACAGCAGCGCTTACAGCGCTACACATCCATTCCACCCGAAAATCAGGCCGACATGGCCGAATCCGACCCGCGCGAGCGATTCTTTTGGCTGCTGACGGTGGATTTTGGCGTTGCGCAGGCGCTGGCACAAATCCATTGGCTGGAAGAAGTCATTCGCCGCCTGGAACAAGGCGATTACCGTTTGCCCACCCTGCAATCTTAAGGAGTTTTGCATGTCCAAATTTTCCACTCCCCTGCGAATGGTCGTTGGTGTGGCCCTTTCCATCCTGGGCGGCATCGCCTTCACGCTGGCCTTTCCGCCCTATGAGCTTTGGCCGTTGGCGCTGTTCGGCTACGTGCCGGTGCTAATTGCACAATATCGCGTCTTGCCACCGCGCTTCTCGGCACTTGGCTCGGCCATCGGCATTGCTGTCTGGCTGCAAGGGTATCTTGGGCCGGTGTTTGCGCCAATCGGCACCTTCATGGTCTGGTTGCCGTTGGCTGCTGGCCTGCTCACGCTGCTGACCGATGCCGGGCTGCGCAAGTTTCACAACCAAACCGGTTACCGTTGGTTTGTGCTCAGCGGGGTGATCAGTTGGGCCGGCAACGAAATGATCCGCCTGTTCATTCCCATTGCAGGCACGTGGGCTTTCATCGCCTATCCCTTCTATCAGCAAGTGTGGTTGATTCAACCGGTCAGCATCTTCGGCATCATCGGCATGGGGGCACTGATCCTGCTGGTCAATTATGTCTTGGCCCTGCTGCTGATGCGCTGGCTGGATGAACGTTGGCAGTTGGCCGCCGATGCGCCCAGGTTGACCGCGGCCCTGGTGCGGCGTTGGGCCTGGATCGGTGGCGCAAGCCTGACCGGCTGGGTGCTGCTCAGCTTGCTTCTGCTCAACCTGCCGTTAGACACGCCGACCGTGCGAGCGGCGGCTATTCAGCCTGAGCTCTCCCCCGTCCTCACCGCCAATGCACAAGGACAAGACGCCGCCCTTGCCAGCCTGCATGGGCGCATGATCGAACAAACTCGCCTGGCTGCTGCACAAGGCGCTCAGTTCATCGTCTGGCCGGAAGGCAGCTTTTTGTGGGATCCGCAGGTAGAAGACCGCCTGGGGCTCACCGCACTGGCAAAAGAGACCCAAGCACACCTTGCCATTGGCTACCTGGTCATTCTGGAAGGACAAGGCTTCCGCAACGAAGCCACCATCCTCAATCCAGAAGGGCAATTCCTGGGTGTGTTTGGCAAAGATCACCCGGTTGTGTTTGGCGGCGAAACAAGCCTGACGCGCGGCACCTACCCGGTCTATCACACCCCGCTTGGCACCCTGGGCACGATCATCTGCTACGACCTGGATTACACCGACACCGCCCGCAAGCTCGCCGCGCAGGGTGCGCAACTGATTGCCGTGCCCTCGAATGATTGGTATAGCATTGGCGACAAGCATTTTGCCCACGTCATCTTTCGCGCCGTTGAAAACCGCGTCGCCATGGTCAAAGCCGATGGCGGGTTCGATTCGGTCATCGTAGACCCCTACGGACGCATTCGGGCGTTAAAATCGGGCACGTACAACCGCGAAGCCACCCTGGTTGCCGATGTGCAAATTGGCAACGGACGCGGCACCCTGACAACGCGCCTGGGCGACTGGGTCGGCTGGCTGGCTTTGGCGGGGTTGTTGTTCTTCAGTTTTGGCAGTGGCTGGCTGGCGAAGCGAGGGCAAAACATCGTATAATAAACGCATGATCCCGCGCGCACATCGTCTGGCAGACTGGTGGCGCACTCGCCCTGCCACCTTGCGTTGGAGCGCGACCGTGCTGTTGTTCATCTTGCTCAGCCTGGTCGCTCTGCGCTTGCTCACGCGCTGGCAATGGCTGCCGGTTGGCGTTTGGGCCACGGCCTTGCTGCTGCTAGCCGCCATCTTCCTGGTCATCGGTCTGGGCGGGCTGTTGAGCGGGTTAAACATCCTGGCGCGGCGTCCACAATCGGCCACGCTCAGCTTGCTGATTCTCCTGGGCACAAGCTATCTTCTGCCGGTGCTGTTATTGATTGGGCTGGTGCTGCTGTTGCGTCAACCCACCGAGAATCTGTTTATGCGGCAAACCCAACAGGCACTCTTGCAAAAGATCCTGCCGGCGCCGTTGTTTTTCGGGCAACCCTGGCTGTTTTTGTGGCAAAGCTTGTTCCTGGCCGGGCTGGGGCTGGCCCTGCCGCGGCAGCAGGCACTTCCGGCAACCCTCGGCGACTGCCTGAACGGGCTGCTGCTTGGGCTTGGGGTAGGGCTAGCCGGGTTGTTCTTCTACAGCTGGCTGAGCACCTTGCCCGGTTGGGATGGCCTTTCTGGCTTATCGCTGTCCGCGCCCATTGGGCTGCTGCAGGTGCTATGTGCCGTGCTGATCTTGCCGTGGGCCAGCGAACGGATTTTCCGCGGTGTGCTATGGCAAACGCTGCGCGCGCGCATGAGTGAACGAAGCGCGTTGTGGTTGGGCGCGGCGCTCTATGCCATTGTGCAATTCCGCCCCTTGGTCTGGCTGCCCGCTTTTGCGCTTGGGCTGGCACTGACATTGCTGACTGTGCATCAGTCGGAGCCCGACAACAAGCAGCCCTCCCTGCTGCCCGCCACGTTGGCGCATGGTGTCGCCAACCTGATCTTTCTGATTGCCAGCGTCTACCTGCCCATCTAGCCGATGAACGCCAGTCACGCCTTGCCAACCCGCCCCATCTCCCAACGCCACGAGCTGCGCTGGCAATTGGCTGGTTTGGGTCTGTTCTTATTGCTCTACATCCTTTGGTTAGGACGCGGCGGCGAGGTCAGTTTGCCGCGCCCCTGGGTTGGCAGCCTTTCCACCACCTTTAGCGCCCTGCTAGCCGCCTGGTGTTGCTGGCAAGTGGGTCAGCGCACCGAAACGCTGCCGCGCTTGTGGAACGGCATGGCCTTGGGACAATTGTTTTGGGCGTTGTTCAGCTTGCTGCATCTCTTGACCCCCGCTCATTCAGCCCTCAGCGGGTTGAGTTTTGGGCTGGCTTTGGCGGGCAGCCTGGCCTGGCTAGCTGGCTTGCTGGCCGAACGCCCCTGGCAAGTGGCGCGCCCCATCCGCCTGATCAACATTCTGGATATGGCAATTGGCATGATTGCACTGACGGTCTTGCTGGGGCAAACGCTGCTGCCCAACACCCTGCCGTTGGCTCCGCTGCGATTTGCGCTGGCTGACCTGCTGCCCTGCCTGTTGTTTTTGGGCTTCTTCCTCTTGCAACGGCAACGCTCTGCCTGGCCCTTCCTGGCCGCTGGGCTCGGGTTCTTGTTGGCCTCGCTCAGCAGCAGCCGTTTGGCATTGGGCAGTTATCAGGCCGGTGGGCCAGGCGACCTGGGATGGATGCTGCGCGACCTGCTCATCAGCAGCGCCGCGCTGATTGCCCAACAACGCAGCCCCTTGCTGCGCCTGGAAATCATCCTGGCACGGCTGCAACGGCTCTTGCCGATGATTGCCACGCTGTTGCTCAGCTGGTATGCTGTGTTTTCGTGGCAAATGCACCTAGCAACAGCCTCGTTCGATTTGCTGCTCAGTTTTGGCCTGCTGCTTGTGCTCATCGCCCGGCAAGGGGTTGCCCTGGGCGAGGTGGAAATGGCCCAATATGCCGGGCTGGTCAACAGCATTGCTGACCCGATCTTCGTCTGTGATGACCGCGGGCGGATCCGACTGGCCAACCGCGCCCTGCTGCAAGTGACCGGCTGCTCGGAAACATCCATCCTTGGCCAACCGGTGCAAACGCTGTTTGCCGCCGGGCCCGGCGGGGTGTTGAACGAGACGGTATTGCGCCGCGCCCTGTATGGCAATGGCTGGGATGGCGAACTCGCCCTGCGGCATGCCAATGGCACGCTGCTGCCCGTGTGGCTATCGCTGCGCCCCATTTCCGATGCACCGCGCCCCGGCACCCTGCGCCGCGAGCGCCTGGCCCTGGCCGGTTCTGCCCACGACTTAAGCGACCCCAAGAGTCAGCAAGCCGCCCTGGAAATGGCCTACGAACAGCTTGAACAGGCTCACGCCGAGTTGGAAAGGCTCAACGCCGGCCTGGAAGAAAAAGTGAGCGAAAAGACGCTCAGCCTCAGTGCAGCCTACCAACAACTGGAAGCCCAAAACCGCACGTTGCAGCAGCTCGACGCGTTGAAAAGCGATTTCATCTCACTGGTTTCGCATGAATTGCGCGCCCCGCTCACCAACATCGCCGGCGGAATCGAGCTTGTTTTGCATCAGGCACGCCGCCTGCCACAACCAACCACGGAAACCTTGACCCTGGTACAAGCCGAAATTGAACGCCTGACCCGCTTCGTTGAAACCATCCTCGACCTTTCGGCGCTGGATGCTGGCCGAATGCCGCTCTACCCGGCCCCACTGGCACTCAGCGACCTGCTGCCACAATGGCAACGCCAAATTCGGCACCTGCCCGACCGACAACGCGTGCAGTGGCAAATCCCCACCAACCTGCCGCTCGTGCTTGCCGATGATCAGGCATTGAGCAGCATTCTCTTCCACCTGTTAGATAACGCCTTCAAATACGCCCCTGAGGGCAACATCACGGTGCGCGCTGCCGAACAAGGCGATTGGATCATCCTCGCCGTACAAGATGAGGGCGCAGGCATTGCCCCCGACAGCATGGAACTGCTTTTTCAACAATTCTATCGCCGCAATCGCGACAACCAAACTGTATATGGACATGGTCTGGGGCTCTACATCGTCCGCCGCCTGCTAGAAGCCATGAACGGGCGGATCGAAGCCGCCAACGCGCCGCAAGGTGGGGCGGTGTTCACCTGTTGGCTGCCCCGCTATGTTGAAGACTCTTCCCCGGAGGTATCCTTTGACGACCATCTTAATCATTGACGACGACGCCACCCTACGACGATTTCTGAGCGACTATTTCAAACAGGAAGGGCTAACAACCCTCAGTGCCGCCAACGGGCCGGAAGGGCTGCGCATGGCCTATCAGCAGCACCCCGACCTGGTGCTGCTCGATGTGATGATGCCCGGCATGGATGGCTGGGAAGTGTGCGCCCGCCTGCGCGAGATGTCGGATGTGCCGATCATCTTCCTGACGGCCAAGAATACCGAAGCCGACAAGCTGCGCGGTTTTCGGCTCGGCGTGGATGATTTCGTCACCAAGCCGTTTAGCTTTGCCGAGCTAGGAGCGCGCATTCAGGCAGTGCTGCACCGCGTGCAGGCGCGCGGCGCCCCGCCGGGCGTGGTCACCTGCGGCGACCTGACCATTGACCTGGCCCGTCGCGAAGTCCGCCGCGGCGAGCAACCGCTGGCGCTGACGCCGACCGAATATCGCCTGTTGGAGATGCTCGCCCGTCACATCGGCGAAGCCGTAGCCGAAACAGACCTGATCCAGGAAGTGTGGGGCAGCTACCGTCAGGAAGACACAACCGCCGTGCGTCGCTATGTGTGGCTGCTGCGCCAAAAGATCGAAGACGACCCGGCCCAACCGCGCTATTTGCACACCGTGCGCGGCTACGGCTATCGGCTGGAGAGCCTGTGAATGTGAGGAAGCCCATGATCAAACGCTTTGGTTTGCTGATCTTTTTGCTGATGGCCTTGACCCTCAACGCATGTGCTGCACCGCGCCCCCTGCGGCCTGCGCCGACCGCCACGCCCTCGGCAACCGTCACCGTGCCGCCGCCGACTGCCACCCTGCCCCCGACCCCAACCGTGCCCACGCCCACCCCCACCCCGGCAGACCCGCAACAGCTTGTGCTGGTGCGCGCCGACGAAGCCCTGCGCGCCCTGCAACAAAACGATATGATCACCCTGGCCGCGTTGGTGCATCCACAATTGGGCGTGCGATTTTCGCCCTATGCCTATTTGGGCGAAGACAACCTCATCTTCACCGCCGAGCAGGTGCGCGGCCTGATGCAAGACCCAACCATCTATCTCTGGGGCGCCTATGATGGCATTGGCTCGCCGATTGAATTGACCTATGCCGACTATGCTGCTCAATTCGTCTACAGCGCCGATTTTCTCAACGCGCCTGAACGCAGCCTGGATGAGCGCATTGGTCAGGGCAACACGATGGATAATATCGCCCAGGTCTACCCACAAGCGCACGTGGTTGAATATCATTTTCCCGGCTTTGACCCGCAGTTTGAAGGCATGGACTGGCAAAGCTTGCGGCTTGTGTTTGTCGAATGGCAAGGGCAATGGTATCTCGTTGCCATTGTCCACGACCAATGGACGATTTAGCTCAGGCCGCCGGTTGGCTCAACCCTGACAGGGATCATTCCTCAAGTCGCCGATGTGCGGCGCCAACACCTCGGCCCAGCAGGCATAGCCGGCAGCCAGGAGGTGCAAGTTGTCATTGGTAAACTCACGTCGCAGACCGCCCTTGTCGTCAACAAAATGCGGATATAAATCAATGAACGTATTGCCATACCGATCAGCCAGGTGCTGCAAAGCCTGGTTGAGGCGCTGAATGCGGCGGCTGTAGCTGCGGTGACGCGGCAGAATGGACTGCACAAACACCTGCGTTGCCGGCGATTTTTCGCGGCAGGCCGCCAAAATCTGCTCATAGGTATTGAGAATGCCCTCATCGCTGCGATAAGCAAACCAGGGCAGGTCATTGGTGCCAATCAACAAAAACAGCGCCGCCGGTTGACCCTCAATGATTTCCGGCAAACGACGCAACACCCCCTCGGTTGTATCACCATTGATGCCGCGATTTTTGAGCGGCAGGGCGGGGAAGATTTCATCCCACTGTGCGCCATCGGTGATGCTATCGCCAAGAAAAACGATATCGCCCGCCTGCACACGGTAGCGGCGGAAGAAATCGGCCTTTTGGGCATAGTGATGGCGCATAATATTTTCGGCGGCGCGGCGCGTGATCACAAACAAAATCAGCGTCGCAACCAACATCGCAAAAAAGAAAGATCCAGTCATTGCAAGCTCCTATGGGTATTATAAATCCAAAGCCCCCGCTGGGACGAGGGCTTTGGATCAAACAGAAAACAGGAGGAGGGAGAAGATTATTTCTTGACGTAGTACTTGGCAATATCGAACGCCACGGCAAAGACGATGATCAGACCTTTGACAATTTGCTGCCAGTAGGGGTTAACGCCGATGAACGTCAGGCCATAGTTGATGACGCTGAAAATGAGCACGCCCGCCACCATGCCCGGCACGGTGCCAATGCCGCCCGAAGTGGAGACACCCCCCACCACGCAGGCCGCGATTGCGTCCAACTCATACATATTGCCATAGTTGTTGGTCGCGCCACCGGTACGCGCCGCCTCCAACAGGCCCGCCAGGCCATACATCGCCCCGGCAAAGGTATAGACGAAGATCAACACGCCAACAACATTGATGCCCGAGACCTTGGCCGCCTGCGGATTGCCACCAATCGCATACAGGTACTTACCGATGGTGGTTTTGTTGAACAACACCCACACAAGCACCGTCACCGCCAGAGCAATGATGACAATATAGGGGATGGAGTACGGTCCGCTTGGGCCAATGTAGCCTGTGCCAAGGGCGGTAAAGTCTTCGCGCAGGCCACCGATTGGCTGCGAATTGTTGGGCGGCAGGGAAAAATAAATCGAGTTGATGCCATAGACGATCACCATCATGCCCAAGGTGGCAATGAAGGGCGGCACATTCAGTTTGGAAACCACGACACCATTGAAGAAGCCAATGATGGCCCCTACCAAAATGCACAAAACAATCGGCACAAAGATCGAAACCAATGGCAAATCGGGGTAAAAACGCCGGCTATATTCAAGCGTCTGCATCAAAGAAGCCGAAAGAACAGCTGCCAGGCCAACCATGCGCCCCGCCGAAAGGTCCGTGCCCTGCGTAATCAAAATGCCGCCCACCCCCAACGCAATGATAATGCGGGTGGAAGACATGATCAAAATATTGCGCAGGTTGTTGATCGAGAGAAACTCGGGGTTCTGTGCAGCGATGACGACGATCAGCAACACCAACACGATGTAAATGGCATATTGCATCACAAATTTGCGAACTTTTTTTGCATCCATGTTGTTCATCCTCTTGGGGTTTATAAGAATTGCGTGGCAAGACGCATGACTTTTTCCTGATCGGCCTCTTCGCGCGGCAGAATGCCTGTCACCCGACCGCTGCACATGACCATGATGCGGTCTGAGACGCCCAACAATTCCGGCATTTCGGAAGAGATCATCAAAACAGCTTTGCCGCGCGCGGCCAGCTCCAACATCAGTGTATAAATCTCATATTTGGCACCCACATCAATGCCGCGCGTCGGCTCATCCAGGATGAGAATATCCGGCTCCGTCAGCAGCCAACGGGCAAGCAACACCTTTTGCTGATTGCCACCGGAGAGGTTGGCAATCAGGGTGCGCATGGAAGGGGTTTTGATGCGCAATTTGTCAATGCTATCCGCCACATCCTGACGGCAACGCTGTGCGTCCACAAAGCCAAGCGAGGTGCTATAATGGCGCAAGTTGGCCACCACCGTGTTATCGAAGACGGACAGCACCGGAATGATGCCCGTCACACGGCGTTCCTCGGTCAGCAGCGCCACCTTATGCCGCTTGGCATCAATCGGCGAATGGATGGAAACCGGTTGGCCATTGATGAAAATCGTACCGCGTTCAACGGCGCGCAAGCCAAAGATTGCCTCCACCAGCTCAGTGCGCTGAGCCCCCACCAGGCCGCCAATGCCCAAAATTTCGCCCCGTCGCAGGTCAAAGCTGACATCGCGGAAAGAATTGGGCAGCGGCGAGGTCAGGCCCTCAACCCGCATCAACACCTCGCCGGGCTGATTGGTCTTTTCAGGGAAGCGGTGCGTCAGCTCACGCCCTACCATGCGGCTGATGATCAGGTCGTTGGTCAGCTCACTCGCAGGCCAACAGCCCACGTACTTACCATCGCGCATGATCGAAACTTCGTCAGCAATCTGCAAAATTTCTTCAATTTTGTGGGAGATGTAGATAATGGAAACACCGCGTTGGCGCAATTCGCGAATGATGCGGAAGAGATGTTCCACCTCGCGTTCGGTCAACGAGGAAGTCGGCTCATCCATGATGATGATCTTGGAGTTATA
>Ga0208695_1000518_pt1 | contig 40920 bp, 38 predicted proteins | sample AD_UKC111_MetaG_FD_184449 | JGI IMG/M metagenome (GOLD analysis project Ga0208695, IMG submission 184449) | Active sludge microbial communities of municipal wastewater-treating anaerobic digesters from Hong Kong - AD_UKC111_MetaG (SPAdes)... | ecosystem: Engineered > Bioreactor > Anaerobic >... | reverse complement strand
AAGCCTTGCCATGCACACTCTCTTACGTCCTCGTGCCTCTCACAGAGAACCTGTCTGTATCGATGGTTTTGTCAGTTTTGATCGCTCTCAGTACTTTCCCAATAATATTACCATATCCCTTAGTGCATATAGCCAGTATATTCTAAGTCTCACTCATGCCACATTACGCCGCTCAGGTCGCTGCACCGACAGCCAAAAGCGCAGAAAAATCATACTCTATCGATCATTAGTCTTTGAAAAGGCTGCCCTCGAACGCTCTTTCTCAGAGCTTCTAGAGCAGTTATATAGGGAACGCTGTAGTGCTTACTCTTCACCGCTAATCCTCATCACAGATGAAAAGTGTGAATATGCTAGAGCGCTCAAACTACACCCTAGTCGCTTCTCTATACATCATCTCACCGTAAATTCCAAAGTTCCACGTACCTTCCAGAATCCTCTCTTTGCCTCAAACTATCTCGACAGAGAGCTTAGAAAGGATCTTGCCGATCATCGTCGCGAAACAGTTTGTTTTCCGAGAAATGTCGCGAATATGCTGAATCGCCTTGTCGTATACTTAGGTTGGCATAATTATGAAAAGCCTTACAGGATTGGAAGGCATATCGTTCTAACGCATGCGGAAGTAGCTGGTATTGAAAGAGAAGCGATTTGTAAGGCTAGAGAGAAGCAGTTCCAAGAACGCGCTTTCCTAAGCAGAGCAGGATTGTCGCTTCTTGAAAGAAAGCTATGGCTTAGGAGTTTCCCAACTCCCCTTAAGAGAAAAGCGGAGTATGTACCTGCTTATGCTTATGCATGAGATACTCTACTACCAAATCTCTTAGAAAATACACAAGGTTCGTAACAGTATTGAACCTTCCCCATACACAAAATAAAAAAAAAGCCTATAATAACATTTATATCTTTAATCTTCGGAGTAATTTCATGAAAACGCTTAAGATGAGTCCTGCCTATGTAAAAAACGAAAAGCTTCTTTCGTGGGTTTCTTCTATGGAAGAATTGTGCAAACCCGACCTGGTGTATTGGTGCGATGGTTCTGATGAAGAATATGAGACAATTTGCCGCTCTCTAGTCGCATCGGGAACCTTTATTCCCCTTAATCCTGAAAAACGCCCAAATTCTTTTCTAGCAAGGTCGGATCCTAGCGATGTCGCTCGAGTAGAAGACCGCACTTTCATCTGCAGCAAAGACAAATCAGATGCCGGACCAACCAACAATTGGGTAGAGCCAAACGAAATGAGGGGTATTCTCAATAAGATCTTCGCAGGCTGTATGCGAGGTCGAACGATGTATGTCATTCCCTTCTCAATGGGACCGGTGGGTTCTCCCTTCTCATACATCGGAATAGAAATAACCGATTCTGCTTATGTTGTTGCCAATATGCGCATAATGACAAGGATGGGCAGGAAAGTTATCGAAGCCCTGGGAGAAAATGGCGAATTCGTGCCCTGTATGCATTCAGTTGGCATGCCTCTCGAACCTGGGCAAAAAGATGTTCAATGGCCCTGCAATAGACAGACAAAGTACATTGTCCACTTTCCAGAAACCCGGGAGATTTGGTCCTATGGCTCTGGCTATGGTGGCAATGCTCTTCTCGGTAAGAAATGCTTCGCGCTGCGAATAGCTTCGGTCATTGCGCGAGATCAGGGTTGGCTGGCTGAACACATGCTAATACTTGGTCTTGAATCGCCATCTCATGAAAAAACCTATGTGGCTGCTGCCTTTCCGAGTGCTTGCGGCAAAACAAATTTTGCTATGCTCATTCCGCCCGAACCTTTCGAAGGTTGGAAGGTTACGACTGTAGGCGATGATATCGCTTGGGTTCGTCCGGGCAAAGATGGGCAAATGCGAGCCATCAATCCAGAATCAGGTTTCTTTGGCGTTGCCCCTGGGACTTCCGAAAAATCCAATCCAAATGCAATGGCTACTATTAGAACCAACACAATTTTTACCAATTGTGCTCTCACTCCAGATGGCGATATATGGTGGGAAGGCATGACCAAGAATCCACCTGCAGGCTTAATAGATTGGCAGGGAAAGCCATGGGATCCTGCTTCTGGAAAACCAGCTGCCCATCCGAACGCCAGATTTACAGCTCCGATTCAGCAATGCCCTTCTATCGATCCGGCTTGGGATAGTCACGAAGGTGTACCAATAAAGGCATTCATATTCGGTGGACGCAGAAGCACGGTCTATCCTCTAGTCTATCAGTCATTCAATTGGGTTTATGGAGTATATCTAGCAGCTACTCTTGGTTCAGAAACCACAGCAGCCTCTACAAATGCAATTGGGCTTGTACGGCGAGATCCTTTTGCAATGCTTCCATTTTGCGGCTACAATATGGCCTCATACTTCGATTATTGGCTGCATGTCGGCCTTTCTAACCCTAATCCACCCCTAATATTCGGCGTAAATTGGTTCCGCAAGGATGCTGATGGCAATTTTATATGGCCAGGTTTCGGGGAGAATATACGTGTCCTTAAGTGGATTGTCGATCGCGCCAACCACAAAGCCAATGCTATCGAAAGTCCCATTGGATGGATGCCACGCTATGAGGATTTGGACTGGGAAGGCCTCGATTTTTCAAAGGAACGCTTTATTGAACTTATGTCGGTGGATCGCGAGCTTTGGGCGAACGAAATCCTTTCTCATGAAGAGCTGTTTGTAAAGCTTTATGAACGCCTACCAAAAGAACTCATCTTCGTTAGGCAACTCCTGTTATCGAGCCTGTGGCGTGCCCCTGAGCATTGGAAATCTGATACCATTGATAATAAAGAGCAAAGACCTTCTTAAGAAACTCCATATAAGGAGGCAAAATGAGAGTCTTTTACATTGTTCTTCTGATTGCTGTCGCTATTCTAGCCGTCATCTTTGCAGTACAGAATAGCGTACCTATTACCGTTTCGTTTTTCGGATGGTCTTCCCAAGCTTCAATGTCGATTGTGTTGGTATTGACCTTCGCCGCAGGGATCCTGATTGGTATGCTCTTACTCTTTCCTTCGATATGGAAACGCATGCGAGAGCTGTCGGCACAGAAAAAGAAAACAAACGAAGCTAAAAAACTAGTAAAAGAGACACAAGAAGCTCAGGCCCTGTCGTCCTCGCAAGCAGGGCAGACAGACACTTCATCTACGGCTCAGGATATAAAAGCCTAATAATAGAATAGCAAGATGGCTGCCAATAGCTTGCGGTATCTAATCAGCTGTGGCAGCCATCTTATCCTTTTGGTCGAGAATCCACTCCAAATCCCACTAACATACCCTATAATCTTGCGGATCTATCTACTACTATGTCATACTCCTGTGTCATACTTGCATTCCGGAGTTTTCAATGCACATAATCGTTCTTATCAAACAAGTACCAGAAACAGATAAAGTCAAAATGGACCCCGAGACAGGAACTATGGTACGATCGGGGCTGGAAAGCATTATCAATCCTCTCGATCTGTATGCAATTGAAGAAGCACTTATGCTAAAGGAGCATTTCGGAGCCCATATAACGGTTATTTCCATGGGCCCGCTAGATGCCGAACGTGCGCTGCGGGAATCGCTTGCAATGGGTTGTGATAAAGCAATTCTGCTTACGGACAAGGCTTTTGCAGGATCGGACACTTGGGCTACCTCTAGGGTTCTTGCTGAGACAATAAAACATATCGGCACTTTTGATTTGATTCTTGCAGGAGAGCGCGCTACCGATGGCGATACTGGGCAGGTAGGACCTGCGGTAGCATCTTGGTTGGGAATACCCGCGCTAACTTATGTGAGTTCGCTGGAAATAGAATCGAGAACTAAAGATTCACGAATTGCTGAATCAGACCACAATAGAACTAGCTCGCTTACATTTCTCGTCCGTCGCCTTACCGAAGAAGGCTATCAAAAGGTAAGAGTCCAGTCCCCCTGCCTAATAACCGTAGTCAAGGAAATTGCCTCACCACGCTTGCCGACTCTGCGCGGAAAAAAATTCTCCAGAAGTGCAGAAATTTCTCATTGGGGAGCAAAGGAGATAAATCTCGATCCGGCTTCGGTGGGTTTGGCAGGCTCTCCTACCCGTGTAGTAAAGATTTTTTACCCAAAGGTAGCGCGCGGCGGAGAGCGAATTCTTGCGCTCGACGAAGCAGCAATAGACAAAGCAATAGACCGCATTCTTTCTACGATTGGTCCAATAATGGGGGACGGAGGATGTTCGGGAATACATAAGGTAGCGAATATCGAAAAATCAGAGACTAAAGTCAGCTTAGCCAAAAGCCAGCCTGCAATGCAGGAGTCAATGATTTCTCTTTCTGAACAGCTCTCATCAGGACCTATTGTGGACGATAAGCCAGAATTTTGGATTATTACCGAGCGCCGCAAGGGTGGAATCGATCTAGTGTCTTTAGAATTGCTGGCCAGAGCCAGACATCTAGCAGATAGCCGCGGGGCAACCCTGGTGGCTATTGTGCTTGGCCCCTCATCTAAAGATGAAGCTGCGATGCTGATTGCTCATGGCGCTGATAGCGTCATTCTAGTCGAAAGCCCAAGTTTGGAAGACTTCATCTGTGAGTTATGGGCAGAAGCGCTTTTTGAGCTCGCTTGCGCCAGAAAACCCGAAGTCATTCTAGGAGCTGCCACTACAACTGGAAGAACCCTAATGCCATATCTTGCTGCAAAACTCGGCACTGGGCTCACTGCGGACTGCACCGAGCTCTCCATCGAAGAAGGCAGCGGACTTCTTCTCCAGACACGTCCCGCCATTGGAGGGAATATCATGGCCACCATAAAAACCGCCCACCACAGGCCGCAGATGGCCACCGTACGACCTCACTCCATGCAGCCGCTCCCACCGGACTTTGGCCGCAGGGGCAGCATAATACATGTAATCGATGATTCATCTTTAGGCAAAATTATTTCGGATTCTTTGGCTTTGTCTGTCCAAGTTTTAGCTCTAGAGAGCAATGTTAAGGATTTCGAAAACCTGGAAAGTGCACAAATCGTTGTGTCAGGTGGAAGAGGCTTAAAGAAAGCCGATAATTTCAAGCTCATCCGCGAGCTGGCTTCGTCTCTCGGCGGAGCAGTGGGCGCAAGCCGTGAATCTGTAGATCGTGGATGGATATCCTACCCACATCAGGTAGGCCTTAGCGGCAAGACCATCTCGCCGGAAATCTATATATGCGCAGGTATTTCGGGAGCCGTTCAGCATTTGGCGGGTATACGAACAGCTAAGAAAATAATTTCGATCAACACAGACCCAGATGCGCCAATACATGCAGTCGCAGATCTAGCCATAATAGGGGATCTCTTCGAGATATTGCCGCGGCTCACGGCGCAATTGAAATCAATCTATAGCTCTTCGTCTGGATCTGAGTCTAAACCTGAGCCTAGGCTTGATCCTGGATTTAGTCCTGGGTCTGTGCTTAGGCCTGGGTCTGTATCTAGCCTTGGGCATGGTTCTTCATCCCCCTCTTCTTCTCTTTCTCCATGTCAAACCAAAGATACAAAATTGCAAGAGCCAGACCTTCCCCGCTCAGAAATCTTAAGCACAGAGGCTCAGCATGAAATATAATCCTGTCAGCAAAGACATAATCAGCGAACTCATCAATATTGCTGGTGAACGAAATGTCCTCCTCGACCCAGCTCAGCTCGAAATCTTTTCGCACGACGAAACTTCCAAAGAAGAATATGGCCATATGCCAGAAGTGGTGGTGACTCCAAGGTCTACTTCCGCCGTAGCCGAAATCGTCAAGCTTGCCAATCGAACCTCCGTCCCCATCACGCCGCGCGGCGCAGGCAGCGGCCTTTCTGGAGGTGCCATTCCCATATTCGGCGGAATAGTATTGTCGCTCGAAAAGATGAACCAAGTGCGCGAAATCGATTACGATAACCTTACAATGACCGTCGAAACCGGTATCGTGACAAACGAAATCAATAACCTAGTCAAAGAAAAAGGGCTTTTCTACGCAGGATATCCCATGAGCTTGGAGACTTGTATGCTCGGTGGAAACATAGCTGAAAATGCAGGAGGAGGAAAAGCCATCAAGTATGGCGTGACATCTCGATATATCCTTGGCCTAGAATTCGTTACACCAACAGGCGAGGTAGTCTGGCTAGGAGGCAAGCTTGCAAAAGATGTCACGGGTTATGATTTAGTGCACCTCATTGTCGGCTCCGAAGGTACCCTTGGCATCGTGACTGCTGCCATAATAAGGTTGATTGGTCTTCCGGCCGCAAAATCCGATCTGCTTGTACTCTATCGAAGCCCTCAGGAAGCCATATCCTCCGTCCCCGTGATTCTCTCAAAGGGTCTAATTCCGACATCCATCGAATTCATGGATCGCCGGAGCGTGGAGACATCCTGCGCCTATCTAAACGAAAATCTGCCCTATGCTCAATGCGGTGCGATGCTGCTGATCGAAATGGATGGACGAGATCAGTCTATAGTCGAAAGCGAAGCTGAGGCAGTTGGAGACTTATGCATGGAACAAGGCGCTATCGAAGTATATGTCGCTGACAACCGCACAACCCAAGAGCGCCTCTGGGCTATTCGCAGGAACATAGCCGAAGCATTAAAAGTCTATTGCCCGGTTCAGAGCCTCGAGGACATAGTAGTGCCACCAGCCGCCATATCCGCCGTTATGCCAGAACTTGAGCGCATCTCTTCACAGTTTGGCATTGAAATACCATGTTATGGTCATGCAGGCGATGGTAATCTCCATGCTACTCTCGTCAAGGATCCACAGATGCCAATGGAACAATGGCAACGCATAGAGCAACAGGCTCTCCTTGCACTCTACGAATCGATCACCGCACTTGGCGGTAAAATATCAGGCGAGCATGGCATCGGGCTAAAGCGCAAGGATTTCATGAAACGATTCATGAGTCCTGTCGAACTGAACCTAATAAAGGCAATCAAACGCGCTTGGGACCCAAATCTCATTATGAATCCAGGGAAAATTTTCGATATCGAATACTGACTCTGCTTAGACATTTGAAAGAATCGCGCTAAAAACATCTTAATAGGCAAGATCGCATTAAAGTTTGCTTAAAGAGCAATGGCTTGAATCTCGACACCCTTAACCTTTTCTCCAACCCTTGCGTAATAAGTATTTTTTCGCTACTCTTTAGACTTGCAACCAAGCAGATTCCTTCCACACCGCTAACAGTGAGGAGATAATATTATGGAACAAAAATTATGGTCCGACCGACAGAGCGAACAATGGCATATAAAAGTAGGACTTGCCGAAATGCTCAGAGGCGGCGTCATTATGGATGTAACCAATGCTGCCCAAGCAAAAATTGCCGAAAAGGCAGGAGCTTGTGCGGTGATGGCTCTCGAGCGCGTCCCAGCTGACATCAGAGTCCAGGGAGGTGTTGCTCGCATGTCAGATCCGAAAATCATAAAAGAAATTCAAGATGCTGTCTCAATTCCGGTCATGGCAAAATGTCGCATAGGTCATTTTGTAGAAGCCCAGATACTCGAGGCTCTTGGTGTCGATTTTATCGATGAATCCGAAGTTCTTACTCCAGCCGATGATCGCTTTCATGTATATAAGCATTCTTTCAAGGTGCCGTTTGTATGTGGCTGCCGTGATCTAGGAGAAGCCCTGCGACGGATTGGCGAAGGGGCGGCCATGATTCGCACAAAAGGAGAGGCGGGTACAGGCGATATTATTGAAGCCGTGCGACATATGCGCACAGTTCGGGATGGAATAGCTCGTCTGATTGGCCTTCCAGAGGAAGAACTCATGACTGAAGCAAAAGAGCTAGGCGCACCATTCGAGCTCGTATGGGAAGTAGCAAAGACAGGCAAACTTCCCGTTCCCAATTTTTCAGCTGGTGGCGTTGCTACTCCCGCGGATGCAGCATTGATGATGCAGCTTGGTGCAGAGTCCGTCTTTGTCGGCTCGGGTATCTTCAAATCAAGCAATCCTGAACGCAGAGCAAAAGCCATCGTATCAGCAGTTGTCCATTACAAAGATCCAAAAATCCTTGCAGAGATCTCGGAGGACCTCGGCGAACCGATGGTCGGCATCGGCGTCGATGACCTTGCTGAGAATCAAAAAATCTCAGAGAGGGGTTGGTGAGCAGCCATCGCATAGGACTTCTCGCGCTTCAGGGAGACTATGAAGCTCACGGCAAAGCCCTTGAGCGTGTTGGATTCCCCCGCTGCGATATTGTAGAGGTTCGACGCTTTTCCGACCTGGAGTCCTTGACCGCACTCATCATCCCTGGAGGTGAAAGCACGGTCATGAGCATGCTCCTCGAACGCTTCGGCATGTTCGACGAACTAAAGCGCCGAATCGTAAATGGGATGCCAATACTTGCAACTTGTGCTGGCCTAATTCTCCTCGCAAAGGATATCGTAGGAAATAATCAAATGAGCCTCGGTCTCCTTGATATTAGGGTCAAGCGCAATGCTTATGGGCGTCAAGTAGACAGCTTTCATGCACCAGTACAAACCATCATAAGCAGCATAGGCAAAATAGAAGGAATATTCATACGAGCCCCACGCATACTCGCTTCTGGAAAAGAAGTCGAAGTCCTTGCAATGTATCAGGATGAGCCCGTAATGATTCGCCAAGGCTCGATAGTCGCAGCGACCTTTCACCCTGAACTACTTCCTGACGCTCCTGTGCATCGCTGGTTCATCCAGACTTTTATATAGAATTCTCCAGGTTGCATAGGTAGCAATTACATATCCTACAAGAAAAATTGACCATAAGAATGAGCTCGGTCTAAGATCGCTCAAGTTATCCACACTCGTTGGCAAACTCCCAATTGCATTGCTCATGAAGGTATACAACATGATGCAAGCCCCAATGGAGAGCATTATCCAGTCAACTGATCTAGGTTTCACAAGTAATCCCCTCTCCTCAAGTAATGCAAGCCTCGCTCCGCTGATTATCATGAGAACTGAGATCATAACCGGCGTAATCACAGGCCCCCACCATGGGAGCGGAATAAGAAAGAGCAGGTCCCAATCGAAGAATGAATGAGGGAATCCGATAAAAACGACAAGCCATATATAATACCAAATATCCCAGAGACCAAATGCATATAGGGAAAAACCAATCTGTGATTGAAATCTCTTGCCAGAGGCAAAGCCAATAGCAAAAAGCATAATGAGCGTAGCCAATTCTCGCCCCAGTTCGATGATCGATACTTGAGGATCGAAGCTTGGCACACTTATCATCAAATCAGAAATTCCATAAAGTTTTCTCAGATATACAACAATTGATGCCTCGATATATGCCATCCCGATCGCATAGATAGCGATATATAAAAGCCTTTTCTTGTTCATAGCCTCATGCCCAAATAATATCAAACTCTTTTATTGACACATATCTAAAATATATGTATTTTTAGAGCCCATTGCCAGACAAAAATCCATTCGGTTATAATTGTTAAAGATTCTTCAATTGAAGTAAAGAGAGATGTTGAGGCAAAAAATGGATAAAGGTAATGCCAAGATAGGAATGAAACAAAAGAAAAATTCAATAGATCATACATTACCAATCATTTCCCATGATCGTATAAGAACCAATCTACTTAAAAAACAGGAACAAAAAGCCCTTGCCTTTTTAGTTCAATATATACCTTCCTGGATGAGCTCTAATATGCTCACAGCAATAGGGTTTTTAGGAAATGTGATTGTCTTTTTAAGCTTCATTCTTGCAGAACTATTTGACACTCGCTTTCTTCTTATTGGCGTTGCCGGCTTTGTCATTTCCTGGTTCGGAGATTCACTCGATGGACGAGTAGCTTACTATAGAAAAAAGCCAAGAAAATGGTACGGATTTATGCTCGATCTTGTGGTAGATTGGTTGGGTATCGTACTTATCGGTCTTGGATTTGCTATCTACGCAAATAGCTTCCAAAAAATTTTGGGATATGCCTTTGTCGTACTTTATGGTCTAGAAATAATGATCGCCTTGCTTCGCTATAAGATCGGTGGTAGCTATTCCATCGACGCAGGCAAATTGAGCCCGACCGAAACCAGGATTCTTATTTCTCTTTTTCTTGTAATTGAAGTTCTTTTCAATGGAAGTATCGTCTACCTCGCTGCAATAGCAGATATCATCCTAGCGATTTCAAATTTTTCTGAATTCAAAAAACTAGCCAAAGTTGCCAATGAGCGTGATGAAGAAGAAAACAGAAAGGGTGAATCAAAAATTGCGGAAAATAACAAAGAATAAACAAAAAACATTGTCTTGGCTGCGTTCAGCTCTTACTTTCTCAAAAGCACAAATATCCGCTTTTGTTGGTGGCGTAATTGATTACTGTACAATGATTTTTCTTACAGAAGCCTTTCATATCCATTATACTATCTCGATCGCCGCTGGAGGTATTGTAGGCGCGGTTGTAAATTTCAGCGTGAATAGAAAATGGAGCTTTTATTCAAATGATGCACAATATGAATTTTCCGTTCTTCAGCAGCTTGGCATGTTTTTCCCAGTGGTCTTAGGCAGTATCGCCCTAAAATCCGCAGGAACTTTTGCCCTTACATCTCTCAGCAAGATAGACTATAAGCTAACAAGGCTTGTTGTAGATGTCGTTGTATCTATTTTTTACAATTTCATGCTTCAAAAACACTTGATTTTCAAAAAAAGGCGTTAAAATGGATTTTCTAGACCTTCGGACTTTAAAAGCTAGAGCCAATTCTATCCATGTTAAAAACCTAAATAAAAGCCTAATCGGATTTCTGTACTAATACTTTATCGATCCGTTTTCCATCCATGTCCACAATTTCAATTCTTAAAGGAGGCCATTCAATTATATCGCCAGCTTTAGGAATTGAGCCCCCACAATGGAGAACAAAACCAGCAACGGTATCGTAATCCTCACTTGAAATAATATCGAGATTGATACCTAGATTCTCGGCAAATTCATCGATTGGCATCGAACCATCCACAAGATAGGAGCCATCGCTTCGCTTTAAAATCTGAGGAGCCTCTTCTGTCTCTATTTCCGAAAGATTTGCAATAGCTTCTAGCAAATCGGCTATAGTTACAATGCCTGAAATCCCCCCAAATTCATCGACTATGAGACCAGCCGACTTCTTTGCATCGCGGAGAATAGCAAGTGCTTGCAAACCCGATAATGACTCTGGTATCATCACCGCTGGCTCCATGCATGTTTCTAAAGATAAAAAGCAACCTTCTGCCATACACGTAAGCGCTCGCTTAACCGATACCATACCTATTGTGTGATCCAAGTCTCCATCGACTACAGGCAAATATCCATATTCGGAATTTTTGATAATAGCCCTGATGTGAGAGTCTCGAGAATCTTTTACATTCAGCGTTACTACTTCGGTTCTAGGTGTCATGAACATTGTGACTCGCCTATCATCCAGACTCAACACCTCTTCCATCATTTCGCGCTCAGCAGCCTCAAATACCCCTGATTTTTCTCCTTGTTCTAATAGAATCCTTACTTCCTCCGGAGTGATAGCAGTCTCGGCTTTATGCGAGAATCTAAGAAGCTTCGTAAGGCTGTCGGTAACCGAAGAGAGAAATCTTACAATAGGATAAAAGACAATGCTCAAAGCATGCATGGGCTTTATAGTAAGAGCAGCAATATACTCAGGATTGCGTAGCGCTATCGATTTTGGAACGAGTTCGCCGATAACTACAGAGAGAAAGGTTATTGCTAAAACCACAATAGCCACAGCTATAGAATCGGCATATCTCCCAATAAAAGACCATCTTGAGAGCCATCGGGCTAGAAGCTGCGAAAAAGTCGTACCGCTTATTGTGCCTATAAGTATTCCAATAAGTGTTATTGCTACCTGTATTGTAGAAAGATAGCGGCTTGGAGATTCCCGTGTATTAAGGGCAAGCTTGTAAGTACTTTTACCTTTATCTGCTTCGGCCTTGAGCCTAGCCTTTCTTGATGATACGAGGGCTGTCTCAGAGAGAGAGAAGAATCCGTTTATCAGAATGAGAGCTAAAAGGACGAGGATTTCAGAAATCATTTTGCACCTCGTCCGCAAATACTAGAGCTATCCCCTTTGCTTCAACACCTATAAAATCTATGCATATAAAATAATCAGAGTCCCCTTTAGATGAACCATCGTTTTCCACAGAAAAAGAATAGCAAATCTACATTGCCTTTGTCGAGGCATTGCCAAGGCTTCGATTGTCTTTTATTTAAAAACACCAATAGAAGCATGCAAAAATCGCTTTGCCACAATGACAGCCGAAATAATCATGCAATATTCAAAAATTCACAAAAATACTCTTCCGTGTCAATCTAATATCAATATATACTAACAGGAAATGAAACCTATTCCTAATGACTATAGAATTCGCAGTCAGATGCCCCTTATTCTGCTATCGCTTCTCTTAATATGCTTATCAACCTCGAATCTTCAAGCTCAACAAGATTCGCCTTTTCCTTTAGAGCTTTCGTCCCTTAATAATTTCGAATATGCCTTCCCGGAAGGAGATACTCTTCGTAATATAACAAAACCGGTGTTCTTAGGAGAAGAAACGTTTATTGCAAGGCTCAAGCAAAGAGCAGAGTCCCTCGAGTTCGATCAAAGCAAGGACAATGAACCACGCCCTCCTCTTGGAATTGTACTCTGTGGAGGATCGGCGCGGGCTTATGCGCATATTGGCGTACTAAAAACACTGGAAAAGGCCGGTATTTACCCAGATTTCATTGTAGCAAGTTCCATGGGAGCGATTGTAGGCATGCTATATGCTGCTGGATATTCACCACAAGACATTGAATTCTTAATTCAGGCGCTCCCGCTCGAGTCTTTCTTTACACCAATAATACCTACAAATGGTGGCCTCATCAATACCGAAATGTTCAGGGCTATTCTGAGGAAGATAATTGGCAGACTGGATGTCTCTGAGACAGCGATTCCAATTATCATAACAGCTGAGGATCTCAAGTCTCGACAACAGATATGGATCGCGGAAGGTCCATTTGATCTTGTCATGGCAAGCGCATTTGCAATGCCAGCTGTTTTCGAGCCCCAAGCATTCGACCAATTCATCCTTATCGATGCAGGAGCCACTACTATTGCGCCTGTCGAACCTGCCCTCCAATTCAGCAACCGCCTTGTGATTTCAACTGCCTTCTATAACCGAGCGATGAACTTTTCGAGTCCAGTGACAGTTATCAACCGTTCCGTAGATATAGGAAAAACTCGTGCGGGCATGGCAGGAATAGAAAGATCTAAGGCCTTGGTAATCCGCAATGATGTGGAAAACCTATCCTATATGCAATTTACTGACCCTGACATAATTATAAAAAAAGGCGAAATAAGTGCACAGAATGCTCTTGAGCAACTAGATCTCATTTCTAGGAAAGAGCTAGAAAATGCTCCCCCTTCCGGATTATTAGAATTGCGCAGCAAAATGCATGAAAATCTTAACAAGACTATTAGGGACCTCCAAAGTGGCCAACAACCTTCCACCTCGTTTACACTGAGAGGTATACCGATTCTAAGGCTTTTTGATCCCTTTACATTGATGCCTGGGGAGACGGGGACAGAGGCTCGCATTGGAGCATCGCTTTCTTTTTCATATTCAAAATTCAAGTCCGATTTATCTTATTTCAACGCCCTTTACCCAGATCCGGGAAAGGTCTGGGCCATTGAAACAGCCTTGCGCGTGAATCCAATAGATAGTCTTAATGTATGGCTTACGACCCGCCTCTGGGGGGACTATACTCCTACTTCGATATTGTCGCACAACACAGAATATTGGGAAATCGCAGGGCGTACGAGCTTGATGAAAGTATACGAAGAGAAAAAAATTGGATTTCAAGCGGGCGGGGATATTTTTTTAAAAATGGATTTTTCAATTGCAAATTGGCAGACATGCGCATTTTTTCATACGGCGATACCGAGAAAATACAAAAAATTTGGCCCTCCTATCCAGCCGTGGTACACAGCAAATCTAGGAGGTTTTGCGGAAAACTCTGTTGGATTACAAAATGCAGCGGGTTTGTATGGCTCTCTCCAGGGAGGATTTGATTCCAAATGGGTTAGCCCCAAGTTTCGTGCTTTTTCGAAGGTGTCGCTCAATAACCAGGAGTTCATGGAATCCAAATACGATGGATTTAGAAGTTCAGCAGCAAGAAAAGTAGTGACCTCCAATTTAATCACAAATGTGGAAATTCCATTTTCGCCACATGAATTATACCTTGATATTTCTGAAGCCTTGCTCCTGAAAGGTTTCGAACTGGCTCCATTCTTCGATACGCGCTGGAATAGCACATCGGATGAGAGCTTTCACATGGACAACTGGGCGGCGGGATTGTCTTTTTCATTCGAAGCGCGCGCTTTCGGACTTGCACCTGCAACTATGACTTTCTACGCAAGTTATTCAGGATCGAAAATCATCACGCTTCAATTCCGAGCCGGCATGCTCTTGCCAGAATAGACATCGCAAGTTATCACCAGTATCACACCGATATTCCATGTATTTCCTTGATGGAAATATCTTTTGGGTATCCACGAAATATGCTCGGGTGCTCGGGGACAGAGCTTTCATAAGAGCGATTGTCATGCAAAGGTCAATATAAAGCCGAAAGCCTACAAAAGAGCAGCATAGCTCTGCTGCATAGCTCTAATCAGGATCCGAGCGCACTGCAAATATCCTTATCAACAATGACAAACGAAAAGACAAAAACTTGAACTTATTTCAGAGTATAGCGAATCCCGATGCTTTCGCTAAAACCGGAACCACCGCCTACAAAATAATTGATATAGTAAGAATGTAGATCTATAGCAAATTTATCATTGACATAATAGGAAAGCCCGCCTCCAGTAGAGATCCCAAAACCAAAAGCAGAGACGATGCCAACGCCCATACCTAGACCAAGATACCAATCAAAATTCTTGAAAAATTTAGGAAAATCTTTATAAGCCTTCATGCTCCAGTGAAGAGTTGCCATAGTAGCTGCAGAAAGATCGAAACCTTTTCCAAAATCCATGCCGGCAATCCCCATCACACCCAGCGAAAGAGGAAAGTTCGGAATATTCAACTTTTGAAGCATATATTCCATTCCTCCACTTATTCCAAAACCTCGCCAACCAAAACCTATTCCGCCTAGAGCGTGCAATTCACCGGCTTCAGCATGAACTTCCTTAGTCACATTCTGTGCAAGCAAAGGGCTCAATATAGCAACGATCATCATAAAAGCGATGGTAACAATTTTCGATTTTCTCATATGATCCTCTCTAGCTGCCAATCTACATTGAAACTACTAAATCTGTAGCTTATGTTAAACAAATATATTGCACTTGCAAGGAGATTATCAACATCTCCACCTTCTTTCTTGCTTATGATATTCTGCTTCTATGATTCGCTGCCCATGGTGTGGAAATGACCCAGTATATATCCGATATCACGATGAAGAATGGGGTAGCCCAGTTCATGATGATCAAACTCATTTCGAATTCTTGCTTCTAGAAACCCAGCAAGCGGGTCTGTCCTGGCGAACTATTCTCGGAAAGCGCGAAGCTTACCAAAAAGCATTTGTGAATTTTGAGCCAGAGATAGTCGCGAGCTTTTGCGAGAAAGATATAACTAGCTTGCTTTCAGATCCTGGGCTTATACGAAACAGACGAAAACTTGAAGCAGCTGTCAAAAACGCTCGCGCTTTCTGCGACATCAAGAAAAAATATGGTTCCTTTGATGCTTGGATCTGGCACTTTGTCGAGGGCCGCCCAATTGTCAACCATTGGCAGGATATTTCTGAAATCCCCACACAGACAGAACTTTCAGATCTGGTCAGCAATGAAATGAAAAAAGCCGGTTTTTCATTTGTCGGATCGATCACAGTATATGCCCATCTACAAGCCATTGGCATTATCAATGATCATCTTATAACCTGCTTTAGACATGCAGAAATAGCAAATCTTAGATAAATCCTATCTTCTATTTTGCGCTTTATATAAAAAACATTATATTTAAAGCACATGGCCTTGCCATGAAATCCGTTGATGCTATCGGAATAGATTAGGAGGAATGATATGTTATCACAGAAAATGATCGATCGAATCAACTTACAAATCAATAGAGAAATGTACTCAGCTTACCTCTATCTCGCTATGGCTGCAAAAATGAATGAGCTAGGCTATACGGGAGTGGGGAAATGGCTCACAGCACAGTATCATGAAGAAATGTTTCACGCTATGAAATTTGCAGAATACCTACACGATCAGAATGCCGTAGTTTCCTATACCAAAATAGATAGCCCAGAATTCAAAGAAAATGAAATTAAGCCTCTCTTCCAGCATGTGCTTTCCCATGAGAAAAGCTTAACTGCTAGTATTCGTGAAATCATGGATATGGCTATTGCAGAGAAAGATTATGCGACACAGATACTCGCTCAGTGGTATATTGACGAGCAGGTCGAGGAAGAGAAAAATGCCACCGAGATAATCCAAAAGATAGATCTCCTTGGCAATTCTCCTCAGGGACTATATCTGCTAGATGCTGAACTCGGCAAACGAGAATCTTCAGCACCACTCGATTTTAATAAGATATGAGTATCGAGCGTTGCACTAATATCACTATAATGCACTGACATAAGCCCGTTGCAAGAGAATAAGCCTTGCGCGGGCTTTTCTCATTCTTGCGAGTTTTGTATGCTCTATGTATGGTCGTTCGATATACGAGCACTAGGGATGCTAAAGTAGATGTCAACATAGCCGAAGCGATTGTGCAGGGCATGCCGCAAGATGGTGGTCTTTTTGTGCCTCGAAACATCCCCACATTGAGCCCTGAAGCAATTCTTGAGCCAAAACTAAGCTATGCCGAGCTCGCATGGCTAGTCCTATCACCCTGGTTCGATTGGAGCGAGACCGAGCTCCGTCCCCTTATCGAAAAAGCCTACTCTAGCTCTGGCAAAAAATCGATGTTCGATACACCGGAAATAGTATTGCTATCGAATGCAGGATCGCCAAATTGCGAGAATGACTTGGCTGGCAAAAAAGAATCGATGCAGCTTTTTTTGCTCGAGCTTTTTCATGGTAGGACATGCGCCTTCAAAGACCTTGCACTGAGCATTCTTGGAGGACTTTTAAGCAAAAGTCTCGAGAAATGTGGAATAGATGAACCTGTCCTCGTACTTACAGCAACATCGGGCGATACTGGATCGGCTGCTCTTGCAGGGCTCGGTGGACAACAAGGAATCCGCATCGCAGTGATCTATCCAGCAGAAGGGACAAGTGAAATCCAGAAGCTGCAGATGACCTCCGTCCCTCTTGAAGATCGATGCGTTATTGGACTAAAGGGAACCTTCGACGATGCTCAACGAGCAGTAAAGAATATTTTCCAAAGCGCAAAAGATCCTAGATCTCCTTTTTTTGGAATTCGGCTCAGCTCCGCCAATTCCATCAACATAGGGAGGCTTCTGCCTCAAATCGTATACTATGTAAAAGCATGGCGAGACCTATATTCTGCAGGTGCTATTAATTGTGGCGAATCTTTTGATGTAGTTGTTCCAAGTGGCAATTTTGGTGATATTCTTGCAGCAAGATATGCCAAGGCGATGGGGCTGCCCATTCGGAGACTAGTCTGCGCTTCCAATTCTAATAGAATCCTTTATGATTTTTTCGCAACGGGCATCTATGATAAAAGAAGAGCATTCAACAAAACGCTAAGTCCTTCAATGGACATCTTAGTCTCAAGCAATCTCGAGCGACTGCTCTATCATGCTTTTGGCGAGAACTCCGAATTAGTATTGAGACTGATGCATCGATTCGAAAATGAAGGTTTCTTCCAAATTCCTGAGCAAGTTGCGAGTAATCTCTCGGACTTTTATACGGGGTGGGCTGATGATTTTCAGACACTAGAGAGCATTCGTCATATGTGGGAAATCCATAACTTGCTTGTCGATCCTCACACTGCAGTTGCTTGCAAGGTTGCTCACGAAGTTTTCGTTAATTCCCAATATCATCAAAAAGATAGGAAAATTATCGAAGCTCAGGCAATCAATCCCATTGTCATCGCAGCAACTGCGAGCCCCTTTAAGTTTCCAGCATCCTGCCTTGCAGCTTTGCAAAGCAATCTTAAAAATTCACCCATTGCTCATAATGAACTTTCGCTAGCCTTTGAGCTTTCAAGCTATACGGGTATCTCTGTACCCAAGCCTATTGCTGATCTTGTCACCGCTAAAATAAATCATAATATGATCGTTGAGGAGTCGAATCTAGAATCAGTCTTGGCTGATTTTGCTAATAAGACTGCCAAACCGCAAGTCTATAGAAAATCAACAATGTGAGGTTTTCATGATAGAGATCGAAGTCCCTGCTACCTGTGCAAATCTTGGCCCAGGTTTCGATTGCCTTGGAATAGCATTGTCTCTTTCTAATATTGTGCGTTTGGAGCGAGCCGAAAGAACTCAGATCAAAGGCTGCCCTGTAGAATGGGCCAACGAGGACAATCTTTTCCTACGCTCTTTTCGCCATAGCTGTATGCTATTACAAACCTCCGTCCCCAAAATCTCTGCCGAGATCATTACGGGTATTCCTCCGGCTAGAGGTCTTGGGTCAAGCGCATCGCTTGCTGTGGCTGGTGCTGCAGCCGCACTTCTTCTTTCAGGAAAGACAATCAAGAGTCTACGAGATCTAGCTGGCACAGTAGCTGGTACAGGGACAGAGGTTGATGATGTTGATCTGACGGGCGGCACGGGGACAGAGGCTAACCTAACAGATTGCACAGGGACAGAGGTTGATCTGACGAATCTAACAAGCTTTCTACACGAAGAAGCAAATCAGTATTTTCTTCTTAGAGCAGCAATCGATATAGAAGGGCATGCCGACAATGCAGCTCCAGCTATCTATGGTGGTTTTACAGCTGCGGCGCTCACCGAAAAGGATATAGTAATCAGTCAGAATCCAGCTCCTGAACATTGGCAATTCATGGCTTTCATTCCTGATTTTATTCTTGAAACAAGCGTCGCACGAAACGCTCTCCCAGATTCCTATTCAAGACAAGATGTGGTTCACGGTATTTCTCATGCAGCGCTTGTAGCTCTGGCTTTTCTTAAGGCTGATCTGAATCTTTTAAGCTGTGCATGTTCAGATCGAATCCACGAACCATATCGTCGACCTCTTATTCCTGATTTTGACATAGTAAAAACTGCATGCCTCGAACAAGGTGCAAAGATGATCTGTATCTCAGGCTCTGGTCCTACTATTATGGCAATCTTCGAAACCTCCGTCCCCAAGGCACCCATCATCGCATCCAGCACCACAAAGAGCTTGAATGAAGTGCTTGAGAAACGAATTGCAGAAAATGCAACCCATAACTGGATAGCATTGCCTCTAAATGTTGACAACCTAGGAATCAGGGCTAGAAAAATATTTACCAATAATCTTAGGAGACATTCTCAAAATGAATAGTCCAAATATGATAAAAAGCCTAGGCACATCTTTTTTGCCATCGCCACAATACTTGCCAGCATTCTACTATAGTATTCCATCTCCTTTTGGAGATATCCTCCTTATCTGGCAAGACATAGATGCTCCAAGAATTCACCGTATCTATCTTCCTAAAGAGGGGGTATCTCAAATAAGCCAAGCAAAGAGTGATTTCTATCTCTTAGAGCAATGGAGAAAAAAAGTTCCCCTGCCTCAACATATCGAACTGATTTTGCAATTGATTTTGAACATGCTTTCAGGCTGTCCAGTGCAGCCACCTACTAACATCATCAAGGATTCCCTTTCACATCTCAAAATACCGGAATTTAGACAAAAAGTGCTCTTGATGGAGGCAACTATCCCTTTCGGTTTTATAAGCAGTTATAAGGAACTTGCGAAAGTTTGCGGGAGACAGCTCTCTTTTCGAGCGGTGGCTGGCTCGCTCTCACATAATCCGCTTCCTCTTCTAATTCCTTGTCATCGCATAGTAGCATCAAATGGAAATCTTGCAGGATATCAAGGGGGAATTGCGATGAAGCGATTTCTTCTCGAAAACGAAGGCGTCCCCATTCGCTCGAACAAAGTGATTATAGAAAAGGCCAAATTTTGGGATTTTTCGATAAATTATCAAAGGTAATACTGCTCTTTGCCTGTCAAAGCTTGCTTGCTTTCTTAAATGTCCTTCTCATGGTACTAGTGGTACTCGAATCTTTCTAGCTAGAATCTTTTCAATAATTAACCTTTAAACCTCCGTCCCCATCCATCTCCCATCCATCTATCCTAATGTATCTTCAGATGTTCAGCGTTTTTCTCGCCACCACCAAACAGCGCTCTTCTTCCAAGAATGGTACCCAGACGGGAGTAATCTTGGCATGAGCTGCCATGCTGCTAAGCACAGGATCATCCAATAGCTCCGTCAATTCTAGCTTTGCATGCATAATGCGACCTTTATAGGCGCACAAAGCTCCACCCAATTGGATCTTTTTCCAAATGGTTCGGAATAATTTTTTATCTGTGAATGGCCTCAATGCCCTGAATATAACACATCCCAATGGTTCATCTTCCTCTTCTACGGTGTTTTGATGAATTTCTATATTTTCGAGTCCTAGTATACAAATGACATTTTCTAGAAAGCGAGCTCTTTTCTCTAGTCTTTCAATCAAAAGAAAAGATCTTTGAGGAAATGCGATGGCTAGTGGAAGACCCGGGAATCCTGCTCCTGTTCCAATATCGGTGATACGCAGCTTATTATTATCAGAGAATTGCTTATCCATCTCAATGAACAGATCCTCCAATATTCGCCAAGGGCCAAGGCTATCCAAGACATGCTTAATAATTAGATCTTGACCTTCCGCTTTGACGAAGCCATAGACAGGATTCCATCGCTCTAGCTCATCGATATAATACAACAATTTATCGAGAATCCCACTGGAAATATCAAAGTCGAGTGCAGCTAATCCACGCGCCAATAATTGTTCTTGCTCCATTTATTTTTATTATATCATTAGAAGCACTGTGCATACATCGATGTAATATCCAATATTCTTAGCATACATCATAGTACAACAAAATAATCTGTATTGACTTATTCTGTGGTTCTTATCTCCACTCTTTTCCCTGAAGGATTGACAGCAAGTCCCCCAATTTGGGATACTGAAGACCCATGAGAAAACTATTATTCGTGACAGGAGGCGTATGCTCTTCCCTTGGGAAAGGGATCGCGGCCTCTTCTATCGGTGCTCTCATGGAAGCCCGCGGTTTCAATGTGCAAATAGTGAAAATCGACCCTTACCTCAATGTCGATGCTGGCACAATGAGCCCTTATCAACATGGCGAAGTCTATGTCACTGATGATGGTGCCGAAACCGACCTAGACCTAGGTAACTATGGAAGATTCACTACTGCAAAGCTAAGCAGGGCAAACTCAATCACAACAGGCCAAGTCTACAAGAAGGTCATTGAAAAAGAGAGAGCCGGCGACTATCTGGGCCGCACAGTACAAGTCGTTCCACATATAACTGACGAAATCAAAGAGCGTATACTAGCTGTCGCAAACAATCCAGAAGTCGACATGACAATCGTTGAGATAGGAGGCACGGTGGGCGATATTGAGTCAGTGCCGTTCCTTGAAGCTTGTAGACAGCTCATACACGAATTTGGCAAGCAGAATGCAATCTCCATTCATGTCACTTTGGTTCCCGCAGTCTCCAGCGGCGAGATCAAGACAAAACCAACACAACATGCCGTCAAGGAATTGCAAGAAGTGGGGATACAGCCTGATGCCCTAATCCTCCGCTCGACAAAACCCCTGAGTGATGAGCTTCGCCGCAAGATATCCCTTTTCACCAATGTAGAAGAAGAAGGAGTCATAAGCGGTTACGACGCAGCAACAATTTACGAAGTGCCTCTCATCTATTACAACCAGAAGCTCGATACATTCCTGCTTCGTAAAATGAATGTTGAGAGCCGCCACGCCGAGCTAAGCAGATGGCAAAAGGTAGTTCAGGCAATAACAAAGCCTAACCGTAAAGTCAAAATAGCAGTAGTTGGCAAATATATGGATCTTCAAGATGCATATAAATCGATATGGGAAGCGCTGATCCATGGAGGTATTGCACACCATACCGGCCTCGATATCGAAAGAATTGATTCGTCGCGTCTCGAAGACCCAGCGGCAGATTTCGATGCAATATTCAAGGACATCCATGGTATTTTAATACCAGGAGGTTTTGGCGAGCGAGGAATAGAAGGTATGATCCGCGCTGCTCAGTATGCAAGGGAACGAAACATTCCATATTTTGGCATTTGTCTAGGTATGCAAATCATGGTCATCGAATATGCACGTGCAGTACTAAGATGGCAAGATGCTCATTCAACCGAGTTCGACAAATCAACTCAACACCCTGTTGTGTGCTTGCTTGAAGAACAAAGAAAAATGAAGAACTATGGCGGAACTATGAGGCTCGGCGCATACGATGCGGTCACAAAGGCTGGTTCTAACATTCGAGCTGCTTATGGTGTCGAGCTGATCAGTGAGCGGCATCGTCACCGCTATGAAGTCAATAGCGATATTCGTACTGATCTCGAAGCTCATGGTCTATGTGTAAGCGCTACAACAGTGGATGGAGAGCTAATCGAAGCATGCGAATGGCCAAATCACCCATGGTCAATCGGCGTTCAATTCCATCCAGAATTCAAATCGAGGCCTACCGCTCCTCATCCTCTATTCAAAGAATTCATCAGAGCAGCCTTGAACCACTCCGGATTATAGTACAAACTAAAAAATGTTTTACCCATCCAACAAGGAGCATAGGATATGGGCGCTTATAGAAGAGAAAAATGGCCAACTCAATCCATTTTTTCTCTTTGTCTTTTCTGCACCTTGCTTATCCTATTGTCTTCCTGCAGTCAAGTAGCCGAAGAGAATTCGATTGATGCTCAAGAAGATATCCCAGATGCTCAATTTGTCGATATCATAAGAAAAGAATATCGAGAAGGAAAACTATCCATGCAATTCTCCGCCCAGAGCGCTTCCTGGTATGAAACGGATCAGCGCTTGGAGGTTGAAGAGCTTTCTTTCATTACCTATAATGGCGACGATGGCTCTGTATCAGCTTCTGGCGATGCAGAAAAAGCCGTATTCTATGAAGTTAGCGGAGACGCGGAGTTTTCAGGCTATGTGCATTTGCAGAGTGCTGAAGGCGATGCATCTTTCGAGTCCACCAAACTCAGTTATAAAAGAAGCCTCGATGTCTTTGAGACACCCCATGATACCGAGGTTCTGATAAAAGTAGGGAATCAGCTTCTATTGGCTGGAAATGGCCTTCTTTTTGATGTTAAGCAACAATATTATCATATTCAAGAAAATGTCCATGGTTCAGTGAATCAACAAGATGAGGTAGAATGACAGTATGAAACTGAAGATTATTGCATTGATTTTAGGCTTGATGATGATATTCGGATCGCTTAGTATTATCTTTGCTCAAACAAATCCACCTTCTCTACAGCCTGGCCCTGAGCCAGTAGCGCAAGCTCAGCAGACTCAGCCTTCGAGCAGCGGTAAAAAGCCAATCGTCTTTAGTGCTAATACTGTCCAAGGAGTTATCGCAAAAGGCAAAGAGAATACCATTCTTATGGGATCAGTGCATATTACGACAGGAAGCATGATCATTACAGCGGATCGCGTTGATCTTAGCGGCGAAGATTACGTCAATGTAGTATGCCTTGGCAATGTCACTGTACAAGACACGGAAAAAGGATTCTCGCTAGTCGCTGAAAAGCTCAACTACAATCGAGATACCGAGATTGGCCTTGCTCAGAAGAAGGTATTTGTCAACGATACAAAAAACAACACTATCATAGAGGCTGAGTGGCTAAGATTCGACCAAAAACAATCAATCTTCGAAGCAGCTGTCACAGTGAAGGTACGCAAGGAAGATATGTCGATAAGTTCAGAATATGCATTATATAATCGCGATACTGAGGAAATATGGCTTCATGGCGGTGCTATTGCAGTGACTGAAGATGGCGTCCTTAAAGGCGATGTCATTTCTTCCTCGGCTGACTGGTCTAAACTCAAGATCTCTGGCGAAGTCTCAGGGACTATCACCACAAAGGAGACCGCCACATCTCAATGACCAATGCAAAGCTCGAAGTAATCAACCTAAGAAAATCCTTTGGTCATACACTCGCGGTCTCTGATGTCAGTTTTTCCATGGAGGAAGGTGAGGTAATCGGTTTACTGGGCCCAAACGGAGCTGGCAAAACCACAGTATTCTATATGATCGCAGGATTTCTCAGACCAAATGCTGGCTCTGTACTTTTCAATGGAATGATGATTAATAATCTCCCCATGTATAGGCGAGCAATACTTGGAATCTCATATCTCCCACAGGAATCATCTATATTTCGCAGGATGACAGTAGAAGAAAACATCCTTGCTGTGCTCGAAGCTCGTAGTGGGTTATCCTCCGCTGCAAGAAGAGAAAAGGCGCATGCTCTTATGGAGGAATTTGGGGTTCTACATGTTGCAAAACAGCCAGCATATACTCTGTCTGGAGGTGAACGTAGAAGAACTGAAATAGCAAGAGCTTTAGCAGTAGAACCGAAATTCCTCCTTCTCGACGAACCATTTACAGGGGTAGACCCTATTGCTATACGTGAAATAAAGCTTCTTATTCATAATCTCTCTAAAAAAAGAATAGGTATTCTCTTGACTGATCATAATGTTCGTGACACGCTTGCTATTACATCGCGTGCATATATAATAAACAAAGGAACTATAGTAGCGAATGGCCAGCCACAGAGTATTATCGAAAATCCTCTTGTCCGTGAAACATATCTAGGGCATGATTTCGAGATGTAGGCTCTCCGCTTGTTGTGATATTCGATGCAAACATATCATAAAAAGCAATAGATCCGATAAAGTTGACAAAAGCTAATTGCAAAAAATACCAGGAGAAGAAGTTGAATAATTTATTGCGACCTCTAAAATCTTGGACTAGCTCATTCATAGCTTTTTAGAGGAGCAAATTACAAAGCATAAATTTATGTTGACGGCAGGGAGCGTACATGTTACATTTTAGACAGCCCGCATGGGCTGCCCACCATTTTCTATCGGAAAAACCATGAGGTATTTTGATACTCACGCCCACATCGGGCTTATTTATGATGACCCGATTGAACAGCTTCTTGTTTGCCAGAAAGCCAAACTAGCTGGTGTAAGCCGCATAGTCAGCATCTGCAACAGCCTCGTGGACTTCAAACAGGTGTATGAGAATCTAAAACCTGCTGAATATGTCTACCATGCTGTCGGTGTGTCTCCATCAGAAGTAAATAATCCGGGCAAGGACTGGCAGCGATTTATCGAAGAAGCTTCAAAACTTTTAAGAGTAATTGCAATTGGCGAAATAGGACTCGATTATTATCACAAATTTGGTGATAGGCGCAGCCAGATAGAGCTTTTTATCGAACAGCTTGAGATTGCTGCTCGCTTAGGTCTTCCTGTCATTATCCATAATCGAGAAGCTGGTAAAGATGTGCTGGATATCCTAAAGGATAGACTACCACCTGCAGGGGCAGTTCTCCACTGCTACTCGGAAAATGCGGCTTATGCAGCGGATATCCTCGATCTTGAGTTGGATATCTATTTTTCATTTGCAGGTAATCTTACTTATAGGAATGCGCGAAATCTGCATGAGACAGTTGCATTCCTTCCGCTTGACCGCATATTGCTTGAGAGCGAAGCGCCATTCATGGTACCTGCAGAATATAGAAATAAGCGAAATATGCCTGAATACCTGCCATCCACAGCACAATTCCTTGCAGATTTTTTGAACATCGATGTGGAAGAAGTAGCTGAAACAACATATCAAAACGCTTGCCGATTCTTTAAGCTTGCGCCTTGAAAATCGTATTGCATAGACAAAAGGATTTGAAAGGCGATTGAAAAAAAAGATTCCCTTTTCGACGAATCTCGACTCATGGAATGTGCCATTTTTTCTTGCACCAGTGGCTGGTTATTCTGATGTAGCTTTTAGAGCCATCTGTTTTGAAATGGGGGCTGCACTTTGCTATACAGAAATGGTAAGCGCTGAAGCACTTATACGAGGTCACCCCAAAACAAAACTCCTTCTAGCCCGTGATCCTGTGGAGCGATATTTTGCTATCCAGCTCTTTGGCGCTAATCCCACAACTTTAGCAAAAGCCGTACAAATAGCAGCTACTTACAAACCCGTTGTAATAGACCTCAATTGTGGTTGCCCGGTTCCCAAAATCATAAAAGCGGGAGCGGGAGCGGCATTGCTTAAAACTCCTAAGCGCATTGGCGAAATCGTACACGCGATGCGTGATCAAACCTCCGTCCCCATTTCCATCAAGCTGCGTACTGGCTGGGACCAGAATTCTATCAATTATCTTGAAACCGCAGCTATTGCTGAAGAAGCAGGAGTATGTGCTATAACACTGCATGCCCGGACACGTGCCCAAGGCTATGCAGGCAAAGCGGACTGGGAGGCGATCAAAGCTTTATCTGAGCAAACCTCTGTCCCTGTATTTGGTTCAGGCGACGTCCTGAGCGCTAGCGCAGCGATGTCTATGATCCGCGAAACTGGCTGCAATGGTGTCATGATAGCAAGGGGAGCTATAGGTAATCCTTTCATATTTTCAGATATTCATGAGTTGGCCCATCGCAGAAATGCCGAGGCATATTCTAACAAACCTCCGTCCCTCTTCCTTGAAAGCCCCTCCAACCCAGAAAGCACTTTCATCTATAGGAGACCAGATATTATAGCTCAAACCGCTCTTCGCCATCTCGAAATGTCTACTAAATATATCGGTGAGACGAGGGCATGCATAGAATTTCGAAAACACTTTTGCGCTTATACAAGAGGTCTCCCTGGAGGAGCTGAATTGCGCGCCCAAGCAGTTCGCTGCTCTACTATTGATGAGTACAAACCCCTTTTTGAGATAATTACCAGAATATATAGCTAGACTGAGCTTATCAAAAGATAATATCAATTATTAGAGATTAGCCAATCAGGCATTGTCCCTATATATTTCTCAAAAGCAATACGGAAATCTTGATCTATTGCTCTCCTTGAATCAGGATTAGACATCACGCTTTCGAGCCAATGATGCAAAAAATCTCTCGAGAAGTCTTCCCAATAATCTGGAATATGGGCAGGCTCAGGTATAGCAGCCGACAATAATGGGTTTTGTCCATAATCAGGAAAATATCGCAGGAATATAGTTTCATTTACTTGCATTATGCTGCTGAAACCATCAAAGGCACCTACATAATCAGGCAAAAGCTGCTGGGATTCCATTTCCTTCCATATCTTTTCTTGGTTCGTTGACACCAAGAGCCATCTAGCAAATTCTAAGGCTGCTTTTCGATTTTTTGAGCCCTTAGGAATTCCCATGTATCTCGAATCTGAGGTCAATATGAGCTTATTTTCTACTGTTGGAAAGCGATACCGAAGCTGTTCTCTTGTTGAGTGAGGAAGCTTGAAGAATTCACTTGCCTTCATAGGCCAATAAAGCACTTTACCCTCAAGGACAAGCTGGTATCCAGGCTTGTTGAAATAAACAAATGCAAAAGCATCTTGGTCAGATATTCTTATATCAGAATTAAAGGATAACAAGACTTCAATAGATTTTTCAAGATTTTGCTTATTCCATAAAATTGGCCACAAGCTCATATCAGCTGATACGGCGGGGACAGAGGTTAGCTTCCAGTTTTGATTTGGAGCAAAACCGACATTTCCTGCAAGAAGCCAATTCTCAGCAAAACTCAGATCCCACCGTGGAGAAAATCCTAGGCTGCTAATCTTGCCATTTTCTATCCGAGTAAAAGCTTGAGACGCCTGGCGAATCATTTCGGAATCGAGCATGGCTGTACCAGCCCTAGCGGTTTCAGACTTGTTTTCTATGATCAATTCACAATCAAAAGAAACAGGCAACAAGACATGCCTTGAACCTAACTTGCCTGCATTGAGCAATGCTGGATATATATCGTTTGGATCAAGATAATACTTGGTAAAAAGCTCATCCAATGAGGCGAATTTTTTCAATACAGTATTAGAAAGCATGTACTTTGCAATTATTAGGGACGGAGGTTTAGTGGCATTATTTATCTCAGAAGCTGGATACGCTTTATATTCTACATCGATGGTATATTGATCATTCTCTCGATTAAAAAGTTGAGCTGCAATGATGAGTTCGGGCATATCTGTCCAAATAAGTGCACTTGAAGTAAAATGAACACATGCAGAGCATAAAAGGATTATTATTAGGGCAAATATGCTAATTCCAATGCGAAAAGTGCATCGTCTGTACATTTTCCCTTCCTTGAATAGTCTTCATGTATAGTGTCATCATAGTAACAAATCTCTTGCTAGCAAAGATGAAGGTCAAGCAAAATTATGCAACGATCCCTTGATTCAATAGAAAAAGTAAGAATCAATTGGCACTCTCAATGCTTAAAAGCTCGCTATGGTGAGAAAGTATGGAGATTAGGCCTTGATGCAGGTTTCACTTGCCCCAATCGCAGTGCAGATCGATTGCAAGGAGGGTGCCGATTTTGCGCCGCAGATGGAAATATTTCAGCATACCAGAAATCACAAACCTCCGTCCCCAATAGCAACACTAGTGTTACCAAAGCTATCAATGATAGATCAACTATCGAAGATCAAATCCGCCGCGCTCTCGCTTTTACCCGTCAACGCTATAAGGCAAAAGCCTTTTTCCTCTACTTTCAGGCATATACTTGTACTAACGCGCCTGTATCTATGCTAGCTAAAATATACAACGATGCCATAAAGACATTCATGCGCATTTATTATGATACTCAAAAGCAAGCTAGCGTTGACTTGAAGTTATCTGATATCTCTATGACACCTTTGAAGGGAATTATTGTATCTACACGGCCAGATTGTTTTGATATAGAGAAGGCAGAACTCTTAGCATCCTATAGAAAACAGGATTTGGAGGTATGGATCGAATTTGGCCTTCAGTCAGCGCACGAGAAAACACTCGCTTTTATTAATCGAGGTCATGGTATCGATGAATTTCTCATTGCGATGGATATTGCCAAAAAAGCTCAGCTTAATAGAACGGTACATATAATCTTAGGACTACCAGGAGAATCTCACAGAGATATGATTGAGACTATTAAATTCGTTGCCCAGATAAAGCCAGAGGGATTGAAGTTTCATGATTTACACCTGGTAAAAGGCTCAGCATTCGCGCGAAGTTTCCATTCGGGCGAGATTACATTGATGCATCCATCTCGTTTACCGGTTCTTATTGCTGATTGTCTTGAGCTGTTGCCTCCATCGACCGAGATTATGCGTTTGTCAGCAGATTTCCGGCCCGAAGAGACAATCAATCTTTTCCCACAAACCGATAAGCATAAACTGGCCCGTGCAGTAGAAGAAGAGCTTTTGGTTCGTGATTCATTTCAGGGACGGAGGTTTGAAATGGACTGATAGAGCAATCGATGGCAGCCTTTTCAGCACTTGACAATTACCATGCTTTCTCGTATTGTCGATTCTCGCCGACTGGTCTGCTGACATTGGAGCGGTGTCCGAGGGGTTTAAGGAGACGGTCTTGAAAACCGCTGTACCGCAAGGTACCGGGGGTTCGAATCCCCCCTGCTCCGATTTAAACCATCTGGTCCAAGGAGAGGTGCGAGAGAGGCCGAATCGGGCTCCCTGCTAAGGAGTTGTACCTCTAAAGGGTACCGAGGGTTCGAATCCCTCCCTCTCCGGTCTTTCGTGAGGCTATAGCTCAGCTGGATAGAGCTTCAGATTGCGGATCTGAAGGTCGGAGGTTCGAATCCTCTTAGCCTCATTCTTATTGGAGAGATGCGAGAGCGGTTGAATCGGGCGGTCTCGAAAACCGTTGAACCCTCTGGGTTCCGGGGGTTCGAATCCCCCTCTCTCCGCTATAACAAACCGCAGATTATATCCACGGTTTTCTCTTGATTGCCTTGTCGTGTTGATTTATTGATTGCTTTTTGCAGTCTGGAGAGATGACCGAGCGGTCGAAGGTGCACGATTGGAAGTCGTGTGTACCCCGAAAGGGTACCGAGGGTTCAAATCCCTCTCTCTCCGTGAATAGTTCGAGCGCATAAGGCCAGGCACTGTGCTCGTAACCACTGTCTAAACCCGCCAGGTCCGGAAGGAAGCAACGGTACACAGCAGGTGCGGTGCCGCAGAGCGCCTGGCCTTATGCGCTTTGACTGCTTTACCCTTACACCCTCGCATGGTATTTTTCCATTATGCAATTTGAAGTCACGGCAAACCGTAAACGACCACAGACTTTCGAACAACTAGCAGGTCAAAGCTTTGTATCCTCTACGCTTATTTCATCGCTAGAACAAGGACGCATAGCACATGCCTATCTATTCTCTGGACCGAGAGGATGCGGAAAGACCAGTACAGCTCGCATACTAGCTAAAGCGCTAAATTGCGAACAAGGTCCTACTGCTCATCCATGCGGGACATGTGATTCTTGCATTTCCATTGCCAATGGTTCTTCTCTCGATGTTATCGAAATAGATGGCGCATCGAATACATCTGTAGATAATATTAGACAGATCAAGGATGAAGTACTGTTCCCTCCTAATATTGGACGTTATAAAATCTATATTATAGACGAAGTTCATATGCTATCGATGAGTGCCTTTAACGCGCTCCTTAAGACCATTGAAGAACCTCCGCCATATATTGCATTCATATTTGCAACCACAGAACCCCACAAGGTTCCTGCAACTATAAAAAGCCGATGCCAGCAATTCAATTTCAGACTGATTTCTGTAGAGACTATTTTTGAGCTTTTGAAGCAAGTCGTTTTAGAGACAGGCATCGAAGCAGAGGAAGAAGCGCTATTATGGATAGCTCGAGAAGCTGCAGGCTCTATACGCGATGCTTATACCCTTTTCGATCAAATTGCTTCATTTTCTGGCACAAAAATCACTGCTCAGAATATTAGAGAAACGCTCGGATTAGTAGGAATTGAATCTCTTAACGCACTTTTTCGAGCCATTGCAAAAGGAAACTCCCAGGATGCATTTCTTATCCTAGATGATATTATTATGCGGGGTGTTTCTCCTGAACAATTCTTGACAGATGCTGTGAATTATTGTCGTTCTGTGTTGCTTATAATGAACGGCATCCAAAAAGAAAACCTAATAATTGCCCCTCATACAGTATTCGAGCCTATAGTTATTGAGTCTCTTTCGAAAGCCCAAATCGAATATTCTATTGCTCTACTTCTTGATACATATCGACATCTCAAAGAAAGCATAGAACCACGATACGAAATCGAATTGACCATTGCCAAATTGTGCCACCTCTCATCATATATTAGCCCTCTTGAATTATTTGACATGCTTCATAACATTCAGCAGCTCTTTAAAAAAAACGAAATACGCGCTTCAAGCTTGAACGAAATTGGATCTCCCGAGTCAATAATTAAAGAAACGATCAATAGCAAATCTTCTGATAAACAAATACCGTTATCCGAATTAAGAAAGAAAATCATCAGCAAATTGCGAAGCCAAAACCTCTTCCTGGCTTCGGCTCTAGAAAAATCAGCAGAATGGCAACCTAAACACAATGGCATAATCATCCCAGTCTCAAATCGGGTTGAGATGGACATCATTTTGCGATTTGAATCTTTCATTATAGAGACAGCTACCCAAATTCTAGGAAAACCATGTGCAATCGAAGTCCGACATTTATCAGTTCAAGAAAACCACGAAAATAATGAAAATAGCGACCTCCGTCCCCCGTTACAGACAAACACCCAATCAAGTGAACCACAACCACAGACCTCCGTCCCTCAAAACGGAGAGACTATTCAAGGAGAAATTGACAAGAAAAAAACTACTAATGAAAGGACTCCTCAAGGACAAGATTCTTTGCTGAAAGAAAACATAGGGTTATCAGGTGAGAAGGGGGATAGCCCCGACTCTTTTGAGCTTCCTTTAGAGACCAATGAAATAGGATTTTCTAATAATGATGAGAAGATAAAAAGCGGTAATGGGATTCAATGCTCAGATGCCTCAGAACAAAACAAGCTTACAGAATCAGAGGCTCATCTTGTAGATGTTGTGCGCAAGGTCTTCAAGGGTACAGTGGTGGCAACAAAAGTTACCCATGAGCCTTCTATTCTCGAAAAATCGTCCTTATCTTCTAATTTATCAAGAAATACCTCATATTCATCTGAACTCTCTGAACAATCAGAAGAATTCGCTGATATGCAGGATGAAGAAATCTAGATTTACAAGGAATAAGCTGGAGGTTACATGGATCTTTCGAATATTATCGACATGCTAAAGAATCCACAAGCATTAAAAATGCAAGCTGAAGAAATGCAAAAAAAAATGAACGCTATTCAAGCTACAGGACAGGCCGGAGGCGGCATGGTCAAAATTACTCTTTCAGGAAACATGGAATTGCTTGAATGCCTAATTTCTCCTGAGCTTTCAGATTTAAAAGATATACCTTTGCTTCAGGATCTCATTCGGGCTGCCCATCATAATGCTACGGAAAAGATAAGAGAAGCTATCCAAAAAGAATTTGCTGGCTCATTAGGAGAATTTAGTACGAGCATCCCATTTGGAAACTTCCCCGGCAATTTCACGGGGACGGAGGTTTAAGCTTCTAAGCTTCTGCTTGAATTGGATGCGCTGCTTTCTCTATCGCCCGCTTCTTAATTTCTTAATCTGGGCTTTGGTGGACTTTGGGGACGGAGCTTGATGGTTTTTGAAACTTGAAAGATGGATAAGCAAAAAGGACATGATTATGAAATCAATCGAAGATCTCGTTTCAATTCTCACAAAACTGCCTGGAATTGGACGAAAAAGCGCTCTGAGGATTGCATATGCTCTATTAAGATCTGATATCTCTTTCAGCGAAGCCCTTGCTGAGAGTATTTTAATGCTGCGTAAAACTGTGCGTTTTTGCTCCGAATGTGGTTCTTATGCAGAAACTGATATTTGCCAAATCTGTTTAGATAATTCCCGCGATCGAAGTATTATCTGTGTCGTAGAACAACCACAAGATGTATTTACAATTGAAACATCCAGGGAATATAGAGGCCTCTATCATGTTCTGGGAGGGCTACTTTCTCCTTTGGAAGGTATTGGTCCTGAGTCTCTAAGCATAAACAAGCTTATCCAGCGCATACACAATTCTTTTTCAACCTCCGTCCCCATACAGGAAATAATTATTGCAACAAATCCAACAGTCGAGGGAGATACTACTGCCCTATATTTAAAAAAATTGTTTGAAAAAGAGCTTGTGTCAGTTACGCGATTAGCTACTGGTATTCCTGTAGGGGGTGATCTTGAGTATGCAGATAAACTTACTCTTGCTCGATCCTTCCGAGGAAGAGCGCCTCTTTAGTTCGTGAGAGAAGATATTAAATATAGGGATTAAATATTGTGATTATAGAGTATAATATTCCTCGATTGGATTTCTTTGCTGCAGGCAAGACTTCAACAGATCTCAAACATCGATTGATACAGCTCGGTTTACCGCCTCCATTGATTAAGAGAATTGCCATCGCGGCCTACGAAGCAGAAATGAATATTGCAATCCACGGGGACGGAGGTCGAGCAGAAATTGATATTTCAAAAGATAAGATTACTACCCGCTTTATCGACCATGGCCCAGGTATCCCAGATATCGAGCTTGCAATGCAAGAAGGGTATTCAACTGCTCCTGAAGAGATCCAAAATATGGGATTTGGTGCTGGAATGGGATTGCCTAATATGAAAAAGAATGCAGATGAGCTAATCATTCAAAGCGAGCCAAATAATGGCACAACTGTAGTAATGCATTTCAACTTATTTTCTGGAGAGTCATAAGTGGATCTGGAATCTAGGAATCAACCTCAAGCTATTCTTCCGATTTTTCATTCTGTTCAACTTGATACAGACCTGTGTGTTGGCTGCACCACCTGTATAAAATTTTGCCCAACCAAAGCTATTCGTGTCAAAAATGGAAAAGCAAAAATATTTGAAGATCGCTGTATAGACTGTGGTGAATGTATCCGCCGATGTCCTAAAGGAGCAAAAAAGGCAATTTCTGACCCGATTTTTTTAATGGATGGTTATGATCTCAAGGTCGCTTTACCAGCTCCGTCCCTTTACGCTCAATTTGGTCCAAAATATCGTCATTCAGATATTTTCAATGCACTTCATAAATCTGGCTTCGATGAGGTTTTTGACGTTGCATGGGGAGCACTTGTCGTAACAGAGATGACTCGCAATTTGCTCTCCCAGACAGACCTAAGGCCTCGCATTTCAAGCGCTTGCCCAGTCGTTGTACGACTTATCCAACAGAGATTTCCAAGCTTGATCCCGAATCTCGTGCCTATTCTTCCGCCTTTTGAAATAGCAGCTAGAGAAGTGCGAAACAGATTAAATCATCTATCAAAGAGAATCGGGATTTTTTTCCTTAGTCCATGTACAGCAAAAGTGACCGCAATCAAGATGCCATTAGGATATGAATACTCTGCAATCAATGCAGTGTTTTCGTTTGGCAAAGTATATAGGCTGATCAAGCGCGCGCTCGATCCTCTGTACTCATTAATTTCGCCCCCATCTCGTTTGCCATCTGATTCAGAATTACCTTCTATAAGAATTGATGATATCTTATATGAGCCGCATGCACAGCCCCTATCTCAACATCTATTACCTATAATAGATAATTTGGATTCGGGAATAGGTTGGGCACGATCAGATGGAGAACTAGATGCGCTCCATATAGAAAATGCAGTCTCTGTCGATGGCATTTCTAATGTCATAGAGCTATTGGAAGCTATCGAAAATGGCAATACTGACTCTATTGAATATGTCGAAGCACTTGCTTGTCCTGGTGGCTGTGTAGGTGGACCGATGGCAGTAGAAAATCCATATATTGCCCGCTCGACAATTCGCCAACGATACCGCTCTGCTGCCCTTGTTTCTGCTGTTCCCCAGCCTTTCTTGGATGGCTATCAAAATATTAAAGAAGAATCTAGACCTCCGTCCCCAAAATCTATAGAAAAAGAATATGAAGCATTTAGATGGAACAAACCTCTGTCCCCAAACCCTGTCCTTGTCCTAGATAAGGACCTATCGAAAGCTCTCGAAATGGCAGAAAGAATCGAATATATAAGAGGCAAACTTCCAGGAATCGATTGCGGAGCATGTGGCGCACCAGATTGTGATTCATTCGCAGAGGATATTGTTCGTGGCTTGAGCACTCTGGACGAATGTATTCTTCTCGCTGATCAAGATATCAATCAATCATGAATCAACAGTATCTAATAATCGATAAATTTGACAAATAGACATGGAATGAGTATAGTAAGTTGCGATATGCTTGAATATAGTGCAATTTCTTATAAAATTTTGCTGTTATCCATAAATTCAGCGAATTACATACATATAATAAGAGGGTAAGTTTTTTGAATAAAAAGGATTTTCCTCATATTCACTTCTATGACCAGGATTTTGTCGATATTTATGATCGAACATGGGCATGGATTGCTGATTGCTGGACAAATGGAGGTAGCCAGACCAAAATCAGCAAAATCAGATTCTTTTATTACCCTTCAGCGAAGACTCTTGATTTTCTGGAGCAAGTCTTTTCCAGTTTCTTTCTAGTATATAGCAATCGGATTTACCCAGCATCAAATGGACTAGATGCACTTTATGCGCTTCAAGAGCCCGATGGTGCGATTCGCAATGCCTATGATATAGAGACAGGAGTTCCTATTCTCCCCAAAGATAATCCTCTTGGCGTAACACTTCCCCTGCTCTCATGGGCAGAGTTTAATCTCTACCATAAGACAGCCAATAAGAAGAGAGTAAAAGAAATAATGCCAGCACTGAGCAATTATTACAAATGGCTTGAGGCTAATTTCAAAATGCCGAACGGGCTTTTTGCTACTCCTCTTTCTTCTACAGGCATGGAAAATTCTCCGCGTTCAGAGGCTAGATATTTTATAGACTTCAACGCAGCCATGGCTATGAATGCCCTATATTTATCTGCTTTGGGAGACATTCTGAATGATAAGGACGCTTCTTTTCAATATAAAAGAGACTATTTTTCTATAAAAACAAGAATCAATTCGAAAATGTGGAATCCAGAAGATGGTTTCTATTATGACCTAGATGAAGATGAAATTCAGATTCGGACAAAGACCTTAGGGACATATTGGCTTCTTTTGGCAGAAATACCAAATGAAGAGCGCGCAGAAAAACTAATTGCCAAGCTAAAAGACCCTTCCTGTTTTGGTACTGAAAACCCCTTCTCATCGCTTTCGGTCGATCACCCTGCCTTTGATAAAAAGGGTCAGGGATATCGAGGGAGTGTTTTCCCATGGCTCACATTCATGGTCATCAAGGGACTGGAAAAATATTATTTTTATGAACTTGCTAGAAACTCAGCCATAAGGCATCTCTATTATATTTTGGATTCCATGCATAACAGCGATCAGGAAGCGAACAAGCGCAGCAACCATCCTACCGTGTGGAGCGCTTATCAGCCTATGAATGAAGGGAAAGCCATTTGGGAAGAACATCCAGATTGGCCTCTGCCAAATCATTTCCCATCTAATGGCCTTAGCACGGTTACCTTGATAATAGAAAATGTCATTGGGCTATATATATCTCTGCCCAGAAAAACGGTCGATTGGATAATTCCCAATCTTGAAGCAATGGGTATTGAAAACCTCTCTCTTAAGCGCAATATGATCACCATTCTTTCAAGCAAATCAGGAAGAGGATGGGAAATCCATATGGAAAGCGAGAAACTATATTATTTTACCATCAATGTATTGGGGAAAAAGAAGAAAACTCTCCCGATACCGTCTGGAAAATGCTCAATGCTCATTGACAAGATATAGGAAAACAAGCCTTGCGCTAACTTTAGATCTTGGAGTCGAGAATGATACGAAATGTTAAAAAAGAAATTTGGAATTTAAAGGAAATTTCCAAATTCGAGTATCTCTTCAAGCTGACCAATGTAAAGCACGATAAATTCAATCAATTATTGTCCCAATAAATGGTTTATCATTGAGAATATCAGCGAAATTCATCAAGTTCTTCCCTGATGCAAATATGACGGTAATACCGAGTTCCCGAGCTTTGGCTGCTGCAATTGGATCGAAAGGTACATTTGCCCCAGGATCCCATTCAGTCCCAATCATCTGTAAAAGCGAATCAAAAGATATATGAAGAAGTGGCTTTGCATTAGGATCTACTTTTGGATCAGCGCTATAAATCTGAGAAACATTTGAAAGATTCAATATCTTTTCTGCATGAAAGCGCTCAGCAAGAATAACAGCATCATAGTCTGTAGAAAACCCTGGCTTCCAGCCAGCAGCAATCAGTATTCTGCTGTTCATTGTAATGTCGGCGGAAGGATCTGTTACTATTGGATCTCGACTATAGTCAGAAAAAACCTCCTTAATTAACTGTGCATTGAGCCTTGTTGCTGCAATGCCTATTCTATCAAGAGATTGGCGAACATCAACATCTGTGCCTAAGATTGGTCCTCCGTCCCCTCTAGTTGACTTATCTATTTCAATCATTTCCTTATAGGCCTTTTGCCACTGACGAGCTGCATAACCTCCACCAACCACTATGATCACCTTGTGATCCTCTCTATTTAGCCAGGAGAGTAACACGTTCCTGAAATCATATAAGAATAGGCCGCTGGGACCTTCTTGTGGAGCAACTATTGAACCGCCTAAAGATATTACAATAGTCATCGTTATTCTCCTTAGTATTTATATAACTTATAATTTCATAAAAGATTATTTAAGCTGTATTAGTATTCTTTGGCAAATTCTAAATACCAAATCTGGCAAAACATTGAAAGCATAGTAGCGATTTACTCTTTCTCCCCATTGATGATATTCCCTACCCCATGGCCCAATATTAATTACAGGTGCCTTAATAAAATTATCCAGATACTTGTCCAAATCCTTCTGAATTACCGCCGATTGCTTTTTTATGTATTCTATCGAATGACTTTCTATTGATGGTGCTAGAATACTCATATCCGAAATACCAGGGAAAAAGGGACGGAGCTTTATTGATTCTTGATATTCCCTATTGAACTGTGCAATCTCATCTTTGAGCAGTATTAAGAAATCTTGGTCTCTTTTTAAACCTAATTCAGCTTTTGCATAAAAAGGAGGAGCAAAGCCAACAATTGCACAGGGTCCTTCAATTTGGGCAAATGAAAGCAATTCATGAACAATTTTAGCTGTTTGCAGCACAGGATCTTCTGGATTGTTCTTTTCAGCTGCCTTTCTTAGACGATCTAAAATACCTGGTGCAACATATTCAGCTTTATTAACTAATTCAGAAAAATCTACAACTTTGGAAGAGAACTTTTGCATTGCAATATGTTCATTCTTTTTTCTGGAAAAAACAGATTTTCTTTCATAAAAGAGAGAAATAGCATTATTTAGTGTCTCTTGCACAAGCAATTTGAAATTTTCAAATATTTTTTCGGGTTTCTTTTCAAAGGTCAAAATGTTCACAGCGCAGAATATGTCAAAAGGCATAGTTACATCATAATGTGTCCGCATATCTCGGCTGTAGAGAATAGTTGGCGGAGGCGGTTCTTCTCCGGGAAAGCTAGTACGAGTACCAAAGCAGTCACTATTGCATTCTATTTCTCTCATAAAAAGAGAAGCAGCTAACACCGGGTTAAAGCCATCAAAAGGTGCTCCTGCGTGAGCTGGTTTTCCAACAAATAGAGCAAATGGAAGAACTTTACTAACTGATCCGAGAAATACAGCTTTGCCTTCACCTCCGTCCCCTTGATCGACTGCAGCATCTAAATTAATTATTCCTTTCATCTGAAGCTGATGAGAACTAATGAAATCTGAGAGAATCTTCTTAGCTGCTTTCATACCAACAGAAGATCCCTCTTCATCTGGAACAGCTAAGAAAATGATATTCCCAATCCTACCAGGATCTCCCAAGAATCTAGAGATCACAGTAATTGCAACAGCTAGTCCACTTTTCATATCTAGGATGCCCCTGCCCGGAATGAAGAAACCGCTTTCCAAATCCTTTTTTAGAGATATTTCTGAAGGCGAAAGGCTCTCTTTAGCAGAAAGTATTTGTAGCATTTTTTTCAAAAGTGTATCTGGATCAAAAGCAAGCGGCTCTAAGGCTCCATAATTGCTTGTATCAACTACATCATAATGTCCTGTAAGCGTTATACATGCTTGCCCTTCTCCTGGAGCAAAAGCAATTACAATTCTCCGTTTCCACTCATCCTCAGAAATCTCAAATTCTTGTACAAGGTTTGGCCTTTTACTAAAGAAGGGTATTTCTAGAAGAACAGAAATAAGGAAATCAGGATAGGATAATTCTCCTGAGGTTTTCGTTATGCTAGCAAATTTGGCCAATCGAATCGCGAGAGACTGAGTATCTATATTACTGTTTCTATTTATCATATAGATGCTACTCTATCATAAATTTAAAAGCTTAGTTGAGTATTTAGAAAAAATGATGACATTCCTAGACGTAATAAAAAGTCATAAAGATCCAAATAACAAGGGGACGGAGGTTTGGTGTATGTTTGGCTTAGGTTTGGCATACAGCATTGGCACTATATCTAACTTATTAGCATTTAAAGATTTAATACTGGCTAAATGTTTCAGCTTTGTACTTCAATATTTTAGTCTCCCTATTTTACTCTAGAATTAGCAATGCAGTTTATAGTTAATCTCAAAGTGATTGTATTCCAAACTTTGAATTATTTTTTCTTTTTTCTGCGATGTTCTTTATATGAGACATTCAAGGATATTATCAGAAGGATCCTGGTACCATGTTTTTGCCAAGATCAATAGAGGAGAATGCATATTTGACAATAAAGAGATAAAGCGACTATTCCTCAAGGTAGTTCTGCGTGCAAAAACTAAAGCAAGGCATCCTTATAAATTTGAAATTGCCAATTTTTGTATTATGGGCAACCACATTCATTTTTTAATCAGGCCTGCAAAAGGAGAATCTCTATCAAAAATAATGCAATGGATATTGTCAGTATTTGCTATACATTATAACAAAATAATACAAGCAAATGGTCATGTATGGCATGACCGTTTTAAGAGCGTAATAATTAATACCATCAGGCAATTTATTTTAGTATATGAATATATAAGCAACAACCCTATAAAAGCAGGCCTTTGCACATTATCTTCAGCATATCAATACTGTGGTGAATATTTTATATCAAAAGATGATTTTCGGATTATAGAGAAAGATTTCAAGTTTTAATCAAAATAAGCCTTAAAAAGCTCTCTTCTGACCCTCTTCAAAGGTCCACGAATATTCTGGCATAGGTTGTAGGAATAAGAATAGAGACAGGATTTTGCAGGATAAATCATGAAGCAAGGATTAACGAGTACAAAAAAGTAAGAAAAAGGGCTTTGAAGAGACTTTTCTATGAGATACAAGCTTATAGCTCTCTCTTCGATGGGTCATGAGAGCTTCTATGGTTTATGCTATTCGTCTTTAGATGAGACTGGGTGAAATGAACTGCTCAAGAATCTTGATTGCTGCCAGGCAGAGCACTCCACACATGAGTTCAAAACTAACCTTCTTGATACCACGCACTAGTAACTTCTCCGGTAAGAGCCAATCCTTAAGGTGCGAATTCGCTCGCTCTACAACTGAGCGCTTCTTATAGTGTTCCTTGGTTACTGCATCAAAAGCCTCTCGTGAGTCTTTCCTTTTTGGATTATGATCGATGATTGGAATCCGGCATCTGTCGAGAACAAACTGAAAGATACTCTTCGCATCATAAGCACTGTCCATAATAAATTGCGTTGACTGGTTTTTCTCTGGCACTTATTGCTGTCGAACCTCTCGCCACAGAATCCACTGATTTATCCTTATAGTAGTTCTTCACCATCTTCCCTAGGCTCTCTTAAAGAGAAGCATTGTCTGCTAAATAGCTCATATACCTAGAGAAACTTGCTGCGCTAGGGATATTCTCAAATCCACAGATCTGACGTAGATTCGTATCACTT
>Ga0208695_1000517_pt1 | contig 40938 bp, 33 predicted proteins | sample AD_UKC111_MetaG_FD_184449 | JGI IMG/M metagenome (GOLD analysis project Ga0208695, IMG submission 184449) | Active sludge microbial communities of municipal wastewater-treating anaerobic digesters from Hong Kong - AD_UKC111_MetaG (SPAdes)... | ecosystem: Engineered > Bioreactor > Anaerobic >... | reverse complement strand
AGAACTATTGTTTAAAAAGATGAAGCAAAATTTTTAGTTGCATTGTTTTTATGGTGAAAGCGAGAACGCCATTCGCATACAAATTTGGTGTACGCTCATTGCTCAATTGCTACTGACTGTTTTGCAGGGTAAAACCAAAACAAAAAAAGCATTCTCAACTATTGCTTGTTTAGTACGCCAACATTTGTTGAGCTACTTGAACCTTGAAGAGTTGCTAATAAATTCCAAACGATTTTACTACAAGTATCGAAAAACAGTCGATTATTCTGATAGTTTATTTCCAATGACAGGATAAAAAATCAGGGGGCTTGTTTTATGAAAAAAAATATTTACAACAGAATATCAATAAGTTAAGCCTATAAAATAGCAAATTTGAAATTTAGTCGGTTAACAATGAAAAGTAAATTTAAAATTAGGGGTTAGAATTTAATGATAAAATTGCCAATATTCAATAATTTTGAATCTCGATGAAGCTTGTTAGTTTTGCTGAGAAAATATTCATCATGAGATGGAGTGCCTATCTTCGTTATCTTCTTCAATCAGGTTCTCGTTATTCGGTCCATTCTCCTTTTGTGTACAATTTAGTGGAAAACGTTTTTAGAGATAAGCAATTTCATGAATACTATCTTGTGGCAGAGACGGTTCGTAAACGTATGTTGCATTCTGATAAAATCATACAGATGAAGGATTATGGTACTGGAGGTGATAATAGCCAAACTTATAGTGCTAAAGTTAGTCATATAGCCCGTTATTCTGCAAAAGGGAAGAAGAATGGACGTTTATTGGCCCGAATATGTCATTATTTTTCTCCGAATGTGATTTTGGAGTTAGGAACTTCATTGGGGATTAGCACATTGTATTTGAAAGCCGCTTCACCTGTTTCTTTAGTTCATACCATAGAAGGAAGTCCAGAAGTGGCCGAAATTGCATTGCAGAATTTTCGGCAAGTCGGATTTAGCGATATTCGTCTTCATATTGGTTCATTCGAACTCCTCTTGCCAGAGCTATTAAAGAACGGATTAAAACCAGAACTCGTTTTCATAGATGGAAATCACACCAAAGAAGCTACTTTAGGTTATTTTTCAGAGATTTTACCATCGCTTCAATCAAAAAGCATTATCATTTTCGATGATATACACTGGTCAAAATCTATGGAAGAAGCATGGGAGATCATACAAAAAAATCCTCAGGTTAAGATTAGCATTGATTTATATTGGATGGGGCTAGTATTTTTCAGGCAAGGTTTAAGTAAACAAAATTTTATATTGAGGGCATAATTTTGCAATTTTTCTCATCCCGATGATAATGTTTACTTTTGTTACCCAATATAATTAGCTAATGAATGAAGAGTTAATTAGACTTATCAACATCAAGAAATATTACAAGGTTGGAGCCGAGGTGGTGAAAGCATTGCAATCGGTTACGATGAGTGTAAACCGAAATGAATATGTTGCATTGATGGGTGCCTCAGGCTCGGGGAAATCGACTTTGATGAATATTATTGGATGCCTCGACACCCCTACAGATGGACAATATTTTCTTGAAGGCCGCGATGTGAGTAAGCTCGACGATAATCAGCTTGCCGAAATTAGAAACAAGAAGATTGGATTTGTTTTTCAAACTTTTAATCTTTTACCACGTAGCAATGCTTTAGAAAATGTTGTTTTGCCATTGATTTATGCGGGAGTTTCGAAAGATGCGCGTATAGCACGTGGTAAAGAAGTTCTCGAGCAAGTACATTTAATCGACCGCATGACGCATAAACCCAATGAACTTTCAGGAGGTCAGCGACAGAGAGTAGCCATTGCCAGAGCTCTGGTTAATCGACCCTCAATTATACTTGCCGACGAACCTACTGGAAATCTCGATTCTAAAACCTCACTCGAAATTATGGCTCTTTTTCAGGAAATACACGAAGCAGGTAATACTATCATTTTGGTAACCCACGAAGAAGATATTGCCAAACATGCTCATCGCATTATAAAACTTCGTGATGGACTCATAGAATCCGATCATCCTAATCTCCAAATCCATCGGCTTCCCACTAAACTCATTTCTGCATCATAACAATAGCGTTCATTTTATTCATAAACACGGGCAGGTTAAGTTCGATGCTTTCGAAAATTGTTGTTCGACAGCATCGTCGATTTATAACTATAAACAGAATACACTATGGGAAAAGAAGGTAAAATATATACTCGCACAGGCGACGATGGTGAAACATCCCTAATAGGAGGCCAAAGAGTTCTCAAATCACACGAAAGAATAGAAGCCTATGGTACTCTTGATGAGTTGAATGCTTTTATCGGATTGGTAGCAGATTTATGTGAAGATATACAAGCAAAGCAGTTATTGGTTTTGATTCAGGGGAATATTTTCACTATTGAAAGTCATTTTGCTGCGTCTTCGCCTGCATTTCAAGAAAACTTGCCTAAACTTGCCGAAAGTGATATCGAAATGCTTGAAATTGAAATAGATAGAATGAATAAAGATTTGCCTTCATTGGATTCATTTATACTACCCTTTGGGCATCCTTCGATTTCGGCGGCTCATATAGCTCGCACTGTTTGTCGCCGGGCTGAACGACGTATAGTTAATGTTTTATCGGGCAGCGAACAGGAACTCTTAGGCTTGAAGTTTATTAATAGATTATCCGATTTCTTTTTTGTACTTGCTCGTCGATTTGCTTTCGATTTAAAGATTCCAGAGGTTCAATGGTCGAGCAAAAAATAAATTTTTTGATTTAAGTTTTCAATAACAAAGTTTGTTATATTTTTGCAAACTTTTTATTTACCAACAAACCCTTTCAAAATATGTATTGGACGCTTGAACTGGCATCGAAATTGGAAGATGCTCCCTGGCCCGCCACCAAGGACGAATTGATAGATTATGCTATTCGGACAGGCGCTCCCCAAGAGGTCATTGAAAATCTGATAGAAATTGAAGATGAAGGAGAGGTTTATGAAAGCATAGAAGACATCTGGCCAGATTATCCTACTAAAGAAGATTTTTTCTTCCATGAAGATGAGTATTAATTTTTTATCAAACCTAAAAGGCAGGGCTCGACCCTGCTTTTTTCATATTTGCCTCGTATCATTCCATCAGGCATTGGCATAATTTTGGCTAAATTTGCAAATTATGTTTTTGTCATCCATTGAATTATTATAAATAAACTGAAATGTTAAGCTTTTTTAAGAAATTTCTTGGTTCTAAATCCCAGAGGGACATTAAAGCTATAATGCCCGTAGTAGAACAGATTCATGAGGTTTATAAGGAAATCCAAAAGTTATCTAACGATGAATTAAGGGCTAAAACCCAAGAATTTAAAAATCGTATAGCCAATTATATCGCCGAAGAAGAATCGAAGATTGCCGAACTGAAGGCAAGCATTGAAAATGAAATTGAAATGGATGTTGAAGAAAAGGCCGAGATTTACAAACAAATCGATGCTCTTTCTAAACTTTCCTATCAAAAAAGTCAGAAGATTTTAGATGAAATTTTACCCGAGGCTTTTGCGGTGATGAAAGATACTGCTCGAAGATTCTATGAAAACGAAAAGGTTGTTGTAACCGCCACTCAGATGGATAGAGACCTGGCTGCTCATTTTGATAATATTCAAATAGAAGGCGATAAGGCCATTTATAAAAATCAATGGATGGCCGGCGGGAATCTGATTACATGGGACATGGTACATTATGATGTACAACTTATTGGAGGGGTTGTTCTGCATCAGGGGAAAATTGCCGAAATGGCCACTGGCGAAGGGAAAACACTTGTAGCAACTTTGCCAGTTTATCTCAATGCCCTCACAGGCAAAGGAGTTCATGTGGTTACGGTAAACGATTATTTAGCCAAACGAGATTCAGAATGGATGGGTGTTTTGTATCAATTCCATGGATTGAAAGTCGACTGCATAGATAAACATGAACCCAACAGCGAAGCACGTCGTGCAGCCTATTTGGCCGATGTTACCTTTGGCACAAACAATGAATTCGGTTTCGATTATCTTCGTGACAATATGACATCTTCACCCGATGAACTCGTCCAACGTGAACATATTTATGCCATTGTGGATGAAGTAGACTCGGTTTTAATTGATGATGCTCGTACACCTTTAATTATCTCTGGCCCAACCCCGAAAGGAGAAGACCAGCTTTTTGATGAACTCAAACCTGCCGTTAGTCGCCTTTATAATATACAGCGTGCTTTGGTTACTAAAATTCTCAATGAAGCCAAAACCTTATTGTCTGGAAATCCCACCCCAGAACAAGAGAAAAAAGGAGGTGAATTATTATTACGTGCCTATCGTGGCCTACCAAAACACGGTCCTCTCATCAAATTTTTAAGTGAACCTGGCATGAAAACCCTCATGCAGAAAACCGAAAATTTCTATCTGCAGGAGCAGGCTAAAAATATGCACCTTATCGACGATGAACTCTATTTTGTGATAGACGAAAAAAACAATACTATCGACCTGACCGAAAAAGGAATAGATGTTTTAACAGAATCATACCAGGATCCCGAGTTTTACATACTTCCCGACGTGGGCTCCGTAATTGCCGAGATTGAAAAAATGAATTTACCCGAATCGGAGAAGGAAGAACGAAAAAGTGAGTTGATGAGGGATTATGCCATTAAATCGGAACGCGTTCATACGGTAAATCAGCTTTTAAGAGCCTATGCACTTTTCGAAAAAGACGTAGAATATGTAATTATTGATAACAAAGTAAAGATTGTTGACGAGCAGACGGGTCGTATTCTCGAGGGACGTCGTTATTCTGACGGCCTTCATCAAGCCATTGAAGCCAAGGAAAATGTAAAAGTAGAGGCTGCTACTCAAACTTATGCTACCATTACGCTACAGAACTATTTCCGCATGTATAAAAAACTTGCCGGAATGACCGGTACGGCCGAAACCGAAGCCGGTGAATTTTGGGATATCTATAAGCTGGATGTAGTCGTAATTCCAACCAATAAACCCGTAATACGTATCGATAGAGAAGACCTCGTTTATAAAACTAAACGTGAAAAATATAATTCGGTAATAGAAGAAATAGAGAATCTGATTAAGATAGGACGTCCAGTTCTTGTAGGGACTACTTCTGTTGAAACCTCCGAGTTGCTTAGTCGAATGTTGTCATTGCGAAAAATTAAGCACAATGTGCTTAATGCCAAGCAGCATGCTCGTGAGGCTGAGATTGTAGCTCATGCGGGTTTAGCCGGTACAGTTACTATTGCCACAAATATGGCTGGACGTGGTACGGATATTAAATTAGGTCCAGGAGTAAAAGAAGCAGGTGGTTTGGCAATTATTGGCACTGAACGACATGAATCCCGAAGAGTAGACCGACAGCTTCGTGGCCGTGCAGGCCGACAAGGAGATCCTGGATCTTCACAGTTTTTCGTTTCTCTCGAAGATGACTTGATGCGCCTTTTTGGTTCGGAACGTATAGCCCGTATCATGGACCGCCTTGGTATAAAAGAAGGCGAAGTAATTCAACATTCTATGATAACTCGTTCCATCGAACGTGCTCAACGTAAAGTAGAGGAAAACAATTTTGGCATTCGAAAACGCTTGCTCGAATACGATGATGTGATGAATGCTCAGAGAGAAGTAATTTACCGAAGACGTCGTAACGCTCTTCATGGTGAACGTCTCTCGCTCGATATACGTAATATGATGGAAGATGTATGCGAAAACCTCATTGAAGAATATTCCGATTCGCACGATTTTCAAGGCTTCCGAATGGAACTGCTCAGAATTTTTAGCATGGATAGTCCAATCAATGAAAACGATTTTTATGGCAAATCAAATAAAGACTTGCATACACTACTTTTCCAGCAGGTATATCGACGCTACAAACAAAAAACTCAGCTTTTAGCCGAAAAAACTTATCCTGTCATCAAGGATGTTTTCGAAAATCATAGCCAGTATGAGTATATAGCAGTTCCGCTCACTGATGGCCGTAAACAAATCAATTTGGTGGTCAATCTCAAAAAAGCCTATCAGGACAGAAGCCGTGAGGTTGTGCTTACGATGGAAAAAACCATTACTTTGGCGGTCATCGATAATGCTTGGAAGGAACACTTGCGTGAAATGGACGATCTTAAGCAATCGGTTCAAAATGCGGTTTATGAACAGAAGGATCCTTTGCTTATATACAAATTCGAATCATTCGAGCTTTTCAGCAAAATGCTGTTAAGAATCAATAAAGAAATTACTTCATTCTTGATGAAGGCAAGCATACCAGGTGCTGAGGCGCCTGTCAGAGAGGCCAGCATGCCAAAACGTACCGATAGAAGCCGACTGAAAGAACAACGCGAAGATTTACTGTCTCAAGCCAACCCTACTCAAACTTCTACTAAACCCGCACCGGTAAAGGTGGAGAAACGAGTTGGACGAAATGACCCCTGCCCCTGTGGGAGCGGTAAAAAATATAAAAACTGCCACGGTAGAACAGAAAATTAAACCTCAATTAATTTATGGGAAAATACAGGAGAATATTATTGAAGTTAAGCGGAGAGTCGCTTATGGGGGAACAGCGTTATGGAATCGACTCGAAGAGGTTGAATCATTATGCTACTGAAATTGCCGAGATTGTGCGTATGGGTATACAAGTAGCCATAGTCATTGGTGGGGGTAATATTTTCCGTGGACTGCAGGGAGCTGCTAAAGGTATTGACCGTGTAAGAGGTGATTACATGGGAATGTTAGCCACAATCATTAACAGTATGGCTCTTCAAGCTGAACTCGAAAAAGTAGGAGTTGAAGCCGCGGTATTAGGCGGACTTGAAGTAAAACCCATTGTTCTTCCTATGAACGCTCATCAAGCTATTACCTACCTCGAGGCTGGTAAAGTTGTCATCATTAGTGGAGGGACTGGAAATCCTTTCTTTACAACCGACACGGCTTCAGCCTTAAGAGGGATAGAGATTAAAGCCGATATTCTTTTAAAAGGTACGCGTGTGGATGGCGTTTATACTTCAGATCCTGAAAAAGATCCCAAAGCTAAAAAATATTCACACTTGAGCTTTCAGGAAGCTTATAACCAGGGTTTAAAAATTCTCGATCTTACTGCCTTCAGCCTCTGTATGGAAAACAATCTGCCTATTTATGTATTTAACATGGATGTCAAAGGCAACCTCACTCGTGTCATTTTAGGAGATCATATAGGAACCCTTATTTCGAATGTTTAGTTGAAAATTTTATGAGCAAATACCCTGCATCCATTCCCAAGGGCACACGTGATTTTGGACCTAAGGAAATGCAAAGGCGAAATTTCATCTTCGATACCATTCGCCGTGTTTTCCAACTTTATGGCTATCAGCCCATAGAAACCCCAGCTATGGAAAACCTTCAAACTCTGCTGGGAAAATATGGAGAAGAAGGCGATAAATTATTGTTTCGAATCCTCAATTCAGGCAATTATTTACAAGATATACCCGAAGAGTTGTTACATGAAGCCAATCCACAAAAAATACTTCCTTACATAGCTGAAAAAGGGCTGCGCTACGACCTCACCGTTCCCTTTGCACGTTTTGTGGTGCAGCACCATAATGAGCTTACTTTCCCCTTCAAAAGATTTCAGATTCAGCCAGTTTGGCGTGCCGATAGGCCTCAAAAAGGCCGATATAGAGAATTTTATCAATGCGATGCCGATGTCATAGGTAGCAAATCCTTGATTAATGAAGGTGAACTCATCAAAATGATAGATGAAGTCTTTTCACGATTAAATCTTAAGGTTTCTATTAGGCTGAATAACCGTAAAATTTTGGCAGGCATTGCCGAATATATTGGGCACGCTAACCAACTAATAGACATCACTACTTCTATTGACAAGCTCGACAAAATAGGTCCTGAGGAAGTTAACACAGAGTTGTCTAAACGAGGCATTACTGATGAAGCTATAGAGAAACTTAATCCATTACTCTTTCTCGAAGGAGATAACACTATAAAACTAAAAAAACTCGAGTCATATCTTGACAAAGTTCCAATAGCTTTAGATGGTATAAATGAGATGTTTGCTGTGTTGAAATATGTCATGTCTTTTGAGGTGAGCTCACAAATAATATTCGATCCAACTCTTGCTCGAGGATTGAATTATTATACAGGAACCATCATCGAAGTTATTTCACTCGATGCAGATATAGGAAGTATCTGTGGGGGAGGACGTTACGATGATTTGACCGGCATTTTTGGTTTGCCGGATGTTTCGGGAGTGGGTATTTCTTTTGGAGCCGATAGAATTTATGATGTTATGGAACAAACCAACTCTTTCCCTGAACAAATATCCACGACTACTCAGGTGCTTTTTGTTAATTTTGGCCTTCGTGAAGCCGAGTTTTGTATTTCTTTGATCTCAAAACTTCGAGCTCGAGGAATCAGTGCCGAGATTTATCCTGAATCCTCTAAACTAAAGAAGCAACTAGCTTATGCCAATTCAAATGGCATTCCTTATGTGGTCATTGTAGGCGAAGATGAAATAAATTCTTCTTTCGTAACTTTAAGGAATATGACTTCTGGAACTCAGCAAAAGCTGACTACAGAGGAATTTTTCGAAAGAATGGCGAAGGGCTGAGAATAAAAGAATTATTCATCAAAAAGCTTCATTTCATCTAGCACATTCATCAGTTCCTTAACCGAGCTTGCCGATTCATGAAGTAAGGCCATTTCTTCCTGATTGAGTTTAATTTCGATGATTTCTTCTATACCGTTGCGGCTTAATTTGACTGGAACGCCCAGAAATACGTCATTCAGTCCATATTCACCTTCCAGATAAGCACTCACTGGGAAGATACGTTTTTGATCATCCACGATTGCTTCAACCATTTGAGCGGCAGCTGCTCCAGGAGCATACCAAGCCGAAGTACCCATCAAATTCACTAATTCTCCACCGCCTTTTCGAGTACGCTCGACTATTTTATCCAATACTTCCTTATCGAGCAAGTCGGTAATGGGGATTCCATTGAGTGAAGTGAATCGGGGTAAAGGAACCATGTTATCACCATGGCCACCAAGAAGTAAGCCATGAACGTCGGCTGGAGAAACATCCAGTGCATTGGCAATAAAAGTCTTATAACGCCCTGTATCGAGCGTTCCAGCCATACCGAATACCTTGTTTCTCGATTTGGATGCCGCTTTATAGGCCACATAGGTCATTACGTCCAATGGATTGGAAACAATAATAAGAATGGCCTCAGGTGAGTATTTTATTACTTTTTCCACTACTTCTTTCACAATCTGCGCATTAGTACCAATTAATTCGTCGCGGCTCATTCCTGGCTTACGCGGAATACCTGAAGTAATTACGACAACCCCAGATCCTTTGGTTTTTAAATAGTCGTTAGTAACGCCTATAACTTTTGTATTAAAATGGTTGATAGGTCCAGTTTGCCAAATATCGAGAGCCTTGCCCTCGGCTAAGCCTTCCTTGACGTCTAATAAAATCAATTCTCTGCATAGGTCTTTATGAGCTATAACGTTGGCTACCGTGGCTCCCACATTTCCTGCTCCAATGATGGTAATCTTGTTCATAAAAAATCAAATTGAATAGTATAATGCGTAAATAACATTTGATGAGAGAATTTGTTGAAATCTAATTGTTATAATCGTGGTCCTGCCGAAACAAGATTTTTCCCTAATTCTTCGTCGGTAAAGTTTTTAAAATTATCGATAAATCTTTGTGCTAGTTGCCGAGCAGCATCATCCCATGCATTGGGATCAGGCCAGGTTGATTTCTGATTTAAGATATTACTATTAACTCCTTTGAGAGTTTTGGGAATAAGCAAGTGAAAATAGGGAAGTTCTTCGAACTCGGCTTCATTGATAGAACCATCTAGTATAGCGTCGATGATGGCACGAGTGGAAGGAATATCTATACGATGGCCCTGTCCATAAGAGCCTCCAATCCATCCTGTATTTACCAGATAGGCCTCACTATGATGTTGTTTGATTTTACGATCTAGTTCACGTGCATAAACCGTTGGATGCAATAAAAGAAAAGCTGCCCCAAAACACGAAGAAAAAGTAGGAGAGGGTTCTATAATTCCTCTTTCGGTCCCGGCTACTTTTGCCGTATAACCTGTAAGAAAATAGTACAAGGTTTGGTCTTCGGTGAGTTTAGCTACAGGAGGAAGCACTCCAAATGCATCAGCGGTTAGGAAAATGATTTTTTTTGCATGCCCGGCCTTAGAAACTGGTTTTACAATATTTTTAATATGATAAATGGGATAAGAAACTCGAGTATTTTCTGTTTTAGCCGCACTCGAAAAATCAATTTCTCCTGTTTTAGGATCGTAAACCACATTTTCGAGTAAGGCATCCCTGCGTATAGCATTGTAAATATCGGGTTCGTTTTCCTTGCTTAAATTAATGCATTTGGCATAGCAGCCACCTTCGAAATTGAAGATACCTTCATCGTCCCACCCATGTTCATCATCGCCGATAAGCAATCGTTTAGGATCAGTGGATAGAGTTGTTTTCCCAGTTCCTGAAAGACCGAAGAAAATAGCTACATCACCTTTTGGGCCAACATTGGCCGAACAATGCATAGAAGCAATTCCCTTCAATGGAAGGTAGTAATTCATAACCGAGAAAAATCCTTTTTTTATCTCTCCTCCATACCATGTACCACCCACGACGGCTCTTCTTTCTTTTAAATTGAAAGCTACAAAAACCTCGCTATTCAGTCCGTGTTCCTTCCAATGAGGATCAGTGGTTTTGCAAGCATTCAGCATCACAAAATCAGGCTCGAAATTTTCTAATTCCTTTTCTGTGGGTCTAATAAACATGTTTTTTACAAAATGAGCCATCCAGGCCACTTCAGTAACTACCCGAATGTTGAGACGCGATTCGGGATTTGCCCCTGCAAATCCGTCCATGACATATATCCTTTTATGACTAAGCTGTTTGGCTGAGATTGTATAAAGATCCTTCCAAACTGCCTCCGAAATGGGTTTATTATCAGATGACTTATGAGAAGGCGACTTCCACCAGATATGCTCTCTCGATGTTTCTTCGTCTACAATGTATTTGTCCTTAGGCGAACGACCTGTGAAAATCCCTGTGTCAACGGCTACAGCCCCGGTATTGGTGACAAAACCGCGTTCATATCCTTCGAGCGAAGGGTCTGTTTCATGGATATATAATTCATCATAACCTAAATTGTAAAAAATCTCCCCAATGCCTTCTAAGCCGTAAGACTCAAGCTCTGTTCTGATTTTTTCTATCTTGTTTTTCATAACTTATATTTTGCGTTCAAATGTAAGAATCTTTATATAATCTTTTCGTCTTTCATTTGGCAAAACTACCTACTTTTCTTTAATCTACAGAGTTTATAGTTAAAAATGAAATATTTGTATTACTTCGAGGCCTATTACAAAGGTCGATCTACTTCTTATTTTCAATAGCTGGTTATCATGTCTATTTTAAAATAGAAGATCACTCTTTGCTGGTTTAATTAAAAAAATTGATGGCAAGGGTTAAAATTGATTTGTCGAAAAAGTATGAGCCAATATTTTGATATCCATAAGATGAAACAAGTATAAAGTCAACTGGTCAATGTGTATTTCTAATGTAATTTTCTTTAATAGACTGATTCGCGATCAATTCTAAATGAGGGGGCTCATAATTTTAAAGGATCAATCCTATTGTTTAAATGGGCGATAATCTAAAAGATTTTGCTTAAAAACGTGGGAACATTTTTCTTTTATCGAGCTATATAACATCATATAATTTCTGTTTTCAAGAATAGAAGCCCGATAAAATCCATTGATAGCTTAATGATAAAGTATGGGAGTATTACTCGCCAAGGCGCTGAGCATCAATTGTAGCCAAACTGACCATATTGACGATATTATTGACTGTACTACCCATTTGGAGCACATGAACGGGTTTTTTGAGGCCAAGAAGCACTGGTCCGATAGCATTTTGGTCAGTAAGCTGTTGGACGAGTTTATAGGCAGCATTTCCGGCGGTAAGATAGGGGAATATAAAGATATTGGCAGGGGAGTCGGCTAATCTACTCCATGGGAAATATTCCTTCATCATTTCGGAGTTGAGGGCGAAGTCGGCCTGAATGTCTCCGTCGGCGATTAGTTCGGGGTAATTATTATGAAGAATAGCAACGGCCTGTTGTACCTTGCTTGGGATATTTCCTTTTACCGAGCCAAAATTTGAGTAAGAAATCAAGGCTACGCGAGGTTCGATGCTGAAGTTTCTCACGGCTTCGGCTACCTGAAGAGTAATTTCGACCAAGGTTTCGGGCGAAGGATTTAAGTTGACAGTGGTATCGGCAAAAAACAAGGTACCTTTAATAGTATGTAGAATGTACATTCCTGAAACCACATTCCATCTATCTTGTTTACCGATGATTTGAAGTGCAGGACGAATAGTGTCGGGGTAGCTGGTAGTGAGGCCAGATACTAACCCATCGGCGAAGCCAGTTTCAACCAGCATAGGCCCAAAATAATTCCTATGATGCATTCGTTCGCAGGCCATTACGTAAGTAACTCCCTTGCGCCGTCTTTTTTCGTGAAATAGTCGTGCAAACTCCTCTCTACGTTCATTTTCTTCTTCGGCACGTGGATCAATAATCTCTACTCCTTCCAGTTCCAGTTCGTTTTGTACAATGAGCTTTTCAATAAAAGATTTATTACCCAAAAGGATTGGTTTGGCAAAACCTTCTACTTTACAAATCTCGGCTGCTTTTAGTATCTTGAAATTTTCGGCTTCAGCAAATATGATTCGTTTGGGGTCTCTTTGTGCCTTGGCCTTGATTTGTCTAATGATAGGATTGCCATGCCCCATGCGTTTATTCAGTTCTTCACGATATTGATCCCATGAGGTGATGGGAGAACGTGCTACTCCAGTTTCCATAGCAGCTTTTGCAACTGCCGGAGCTAAGTGCAGAATCAGACGAGGATCATTAGGTTTTGGAATGATATAATCTTTGCCAAATTTCAAATTTGTTACTCCATAAGCAGAGTTAACCTCATCTGGAGTAGGTTCTTTGGCTAAGGCTGCAAGAGCTCGAGCTGCGGCTAACTTCATCTCGTCATTGATTTTGGTGGCTCTTACATCGAGAGCTCCTCTGAAAATAAAAGGAAACCCCAGTACATTATTAATCTGATTAGGATAATCACTACGGCCGGTTGCCATAATGATATCATCACGGGACAAAATAGCTTCATCATAAGTAATTTCAGGCACTGGATTGGCTAAGGCAAACACGATGGGATGAGGTGCCATTTTCTTTAACCATTCTTTTTTCAATACTCCAGCCACCGAAAGACCAAGAAACATGTCAGCACCTTCTAAGGCTTCTTCCAAATTCATAATTTTCCCACTACGGGCAAATTGTTTTTTATAAGGATTCAAATCGGTGCGACTTGTATGTAGCATGCCCTTACTGTCGAACATAGCGATGTTTTCTAGACGCGCACCCAATTTCAGATAAAGTTTGGTACATGAGATGGCCGCTGCACCGGCTCCATTAATCACGATTTTGATCTGTTCTATGTCCTTACCCGTTAATTCCAGTGCATTGAGCAAGCCTGCCGAAGTAATAATGGCTGTTCCATGCTGATCATCATGCATGACGGGAATATCGAGTTCTTCTTTCAAACGATCTTCTATCTCGAAACATTCGGGCGCTTTGATGTCTTCTAAGTTAATCCCTCCAAATGTAGGGGATATGGCTTTGATGATTTGGATGAGTTTTTCTGGGTCTTTTTCATTGATCTCGATATCGAAAACATCGACATCGGCAAATACTTTAAATAGTAATCCCTTGCCCTCCATTACAGGCTTACCCGCAATTGGGCCTATATCTCCCAGCCCTAAAACTGCAGTACCATTACTGATGACTGCTACCAGATTGCCTTTTGTAGTGTATTTATACACATCATCAAGATTCTTCTGGATCTCGAGACAAGGGGTTGCTACTCCAGGCGTATAAGCTAATGATAAATCTTGCTGACTATGATAGGGCTTAGTTGGTTTTACCTCTATCTTTCCTGGCCGTCCTTCTGAATGATACTCCAGAGCCAGCTTGGCTAAAAAATTTTTGTCGCTTGTGGAACTCATAATGAAATAGCTTTTGGTGAATGATTTGAATTATTTATAACAAAACTACTCCATCTTTCCACTGAGTTGAATGATTTTTATTAAAAATGTTGAAATTTTTTTACAGCATAGGTTACAGCTCATTCAAAAAGTTACTTCTTAATTTAATGGAAATATAAAAAGTAATAAAATTGTTTCGCTGCGCTAACTTTTCGATATAGCCAATATATCAATGGATGATTGAGATACAAAATAAGAAGCCATGTCTAATTTTCCCTATGGGTGGAATAAACTACCAATTCTCTCAATGAATCGAGTGCCGGTGAGGCTGGCAAATCATCGAGCAGTGAAAGGGCTTGATTACGGTACTCTAGCATTTTATTTTGAGCATATTCTAAGCCTCCATATCGGTTTACTAAATCAATGATTTCTTCTACTGCTTTTCTTTTTTCGCCATCTTTTTTTACAATATGGATAATTTTCTTTTTCTCGGTATAGGAACAATGATTTAAGGTGTAAATGAGGGGAAGAGTGAGTTTGTGTTCACGAATGTCGATTCCAATGGGTTTGCCAGTAGAATTGTTTTGCTGATAATCAAAAAGATCGTCTTGAATCTGAAAGGCAATACCGGTTTTTTCGCCAAAAGTTTTCATTTTAATGATGATATCCTGGTTGGCGCCTGAAGATGTAGCTCCACAGGCACAACATGAGGCTATCAGGCTAGCGGTTTTTTTTCGGATGATTTCGAAATAAATTTGTTCGTCTATATCTAAACGCCGGGCCTTTTCCATTTGCATAAGTTCTCCCTCGCTCATGTCGCGTGTAGCTTCCGATACTATTTTCAACAAGGCATATTCTTCATTTTCCATAGCAAGCAACAATCCTCTGGCAAGTAAATAGTCGCCCACAAGTACTGCAATTTTGTTTTTCCATAAGGCATTAATAGAAAATAATCCGCGGCGTTGGTTAGAATCATCTACCACATCGTCGTGTACCAAAGTGGCCGTATGGAGCAATTCGATGAGAGCCGCTGCATGATGTGTAGAAGTAGTGATTTTGCCTGTGGCGGCAGCAGTTAAAAACACAAACAAAGGCCTAATCTGTTTACCTTTTTGTTTTAATAGATATTGCAACACTAAATCCAATAAACGCGTATTGCTCTTTAGAGCCTTTCGGAAAGTTTGTTCGAAGGCTTTGATGTCATCGGCTACGGGGGCTTTTATCCTATCAAGATTGGGGGACATGCGATTGTGGAACTTTATTCATTTCAAATTTAGTAAGTTTCAAATTTTTACACCTATCTTTCGATATTGTAAATGGCTTTGGGAAAATATGATAGTATCTTTGGGGAATGAATAACAAATACATAGGGATAAATGTTTAATGAGGAAATTCGGGCCATAGCCATGCCGGGAACGCACAAGCGTTTTGCAGAATATTTTTTTTCTCGTGAAAAACCACCTTTAAAGGTTCTGGACATAGGTGCTGGTTATGGTGCTTTTTCGCGGCAACTTTATGAAAGAGGTTTTAGTGTTGAAGCCTGCGACCTTTTCCCTGAACATTTTCATTTTCATCCTGTAAGATGTCATCAAATCAATCTTTTGGAAAAATTTCCCTTCCCCGATAAAAGTTTTGACCTTGCTGTTGCCATTGAAGTAAGTGAACATATTACCGACCATGAAATGTTTTTTTCGGAAGTAGCACGAATACTGGTCCCAGGCGGAAGATTCTATATCTCTACACCAAATATTCTGTCTCTGAAATCAAGATTCAGATTTTTATTTACAGGTTATTTTTATAGCTTCTCAAAACTTAACTACGATTTGCATGATGGACTTCAACATATAGCTTCTCTTACCCTCGATCAATACAATAATGTAGCCGTAAGTCATCATTTTTTAACAGCCCAAGTTAATATAGATAAAAGACAGAAAACATCAGTATGGCTCAAGATATTTTTATTTCCATTGATATTTAGTTTTACTAAATTATGGGAAACGGGAGGGTTTCATAATCAGAATTCCTTATTGCTGGGAAGACTGCTTTTTCTGTGCTTTGAAAAATCTTGACGGTATTTGACAGGCATTTTGTCCTTTCCGACAAAATCATGCTCGGTTTAAAGCATGTCAACTATTTTTGCAATAAATTTTAGCCCTACAAGATGTCAACTTTTTTATTCGACCGAATTATATTTGGACCTGTCAGTAGTCGTAGATTTGGTAGGTCGTTGGGAATAAACCTATTGCCAACTACACATAAAGTTTGTACATTTAACTGCATATATTGTGAATGTGGTTTAACTTTCGACGAAATCGATAAAAACAGGGAATGGCCGACACGGGATGAGGTTAAGAATAAATTGAAATTACGCCTTGAAAACATTTTAAGAAATAATGAGCCTTTGCCCGATAATATTACTTTTGCAGGGAATGGCGAACCTACTTTGCATCCTGCTTTTGTTGGAATAATTGATGACGTATTAGAACTAAGGAATCAGTATTGCCCAAGAACACGGATTACAGTGCTTTCGAATGCCACCATAGCAGATAATCCTCTCATACGTGAAGCCTTGATGAAAGTGGATAATAATGTGTTAAAGTTGGATGTTGGGACAGAAGAACTGTTTCGCATGATTAACCGACCTCTGAAAGCAATAAAACTCGAAGATATAATTCGCAATCTTATACAATTTAAAGGGCAATTGATTATTCAGAGTATGTTTGTTAGAGGATACATAAATGGCCACATTATTGACAATACTGTGGCTGCCGAAACAACACCCTGGCTTGAAGCCTTGTTGCGCATAAAGCCCAAGGAAGTCATGGTATATTCCATAGCCCGCGATACACCTGTAGATGGTTTGAAGCCAGTACCACATACTCAACTCTATAGAATTGCCAATATGTTAAGAATGGCAGGATTACAAGCGGAGGTTTATTGAGATGTTGAATTATGACGCTAAACTTATACTTGCCTTTGGTGAAACCATTACGGGGAATAAAAAGATACTCGATTGGCTGCTAAAGAATGGTTATCCCGATCTGGCTGCTCTTTCTTACAGTATTCGTGGAAGCGAGGAAGCCTTTAAATTTTTGTTGAAATATTATCCGCGTCTTGCCGCTTTAGACGCTGCTATCGACAATAATGAAAAAGCCTATTTATGGTTGAAGGAGCATAATTACCATTTTAACATCATTTTTGCCGATGCTTGCCATAGCAAGCCAGAAGCCTTGAAATGGCTGATGGATCATCAATTGGAGGGTTTTATTAGCGTAGCAGAAAAAATAAGGTACTTTCGTGAAAATCAATATTTCGATATTCACAAGCCTCCTTTTTAGCTAAACCCTTCGTTTCTTAAAAAATTCGCTTATCATTTCGGCACATTCTTCTTTTCTTATGCCTGAGGTGATTAGAGTTTGCGGATGCAATAAAGAAGATGAAATGAGAGAATAACCATGTTTGGGATCATGAGCGCCAAAAACGATTTTCCCAATTTGTGCCCACGATAAGGCCGAAGCACACATTGGACAGGGTTCAATGGTTACATATAGAGCACAATCCTTTAAGTATTTGCCTCCAATATAATTTGTAGCCGCTGTAATAGCAAGCATTTCTGCATGAGCGGTTACATCATTCAGTCTTTCCGTCATGTTATGCGAGCGGGAAATTATACGCTTTTTCCATACTACCACTGCTCCTATGGGAATTTCACCTTCCTGTTCTGCAGATTTGGCTTCCTTTATTGCCTCTCCCATAAAATATTCATCTGAAAAAATATAAAATTCCATCATGGTTTTTGAAAGTTATATGATTTTGCATATTGATTAGCAACTCCTGTTTTGGACAAAAATAATGAAAGAATAGGATGAAGGGTGCAAACTTCAGTCATGGTCATTCTGAAAAATGACATTAAATAGTGTCAAATTCAGAAATATACGCCCCATTATATTTAATAAAATCTTTGATACTGATGAGGCAATTTGTTAAAATATAATACGTTAAACTTAACCATCCTTAAATGGTTCACAAAGATAAAGAATATGAAAGCCGAAGATTTAAAGCAAGAGATGCTACAGAATATCGATCGCCCTGAAATTCTTGAAAGATTATATAGGAATAATCCACAAGAATTTACAAGAGTATTTACCGAAATTGCCCATCAGTTTGATTCAGACTTGATTCGTATCTGGAAAATTCGATTGGAGCCCGATACGGTCGTAGAACAAAAAGTTTTCCCCACCTCCGAGATTTGGTTTTTAATGATACTTTCATTGCTTACTGGTTTATTAGTGAAATTGCCTGATATCTTTTCACAGATTCAAAGTTCGGCATTTTATACGCGCGATGTTTCAATTATCGTGTTAAATGGAATCATCGTTTATTTTTTCTGGCAGAATAAATTATTTGACTTAAAGAAAATAGCATTATATTTCTGTAATATTCTAATTTTGACCCTATTCGTTAATTTGTTGCCATTTTCAGGGGGCGATTCTTTAAATCTTGTATTTCTATTTACTCCATTCTATCTATGGTGCTGGTTAGGATTGGTTTATGTTTCTTTCGATTATAAAAACATGAGTAAAAGAATTGAGTTTATAAGATTCAATGGTGAATTCATTATTATGACAGGTTTGGTTTTGGCGGCTGGAGCCCTGTTAACTTTTGTCACCATCGGATTATTTTCAGTCATTCGTGTCGATATTGAGAAGTTTTATACCGATTATATTGTGGTTTTTGGTGGTGTTGCTGCCCCTATAGTTTCGGCTTATTTAATTAAAAAATATCCTAATATGAGCAGTAAAATTGCACCAGTGATTGCTCGTGTATTTACGCCATTAGTTTTCATTACGCTTATCATTTACTTGGTCTCTCTCATATTCTCTAAAAGTAAAATTTTTGAAGATCGAGATTTATTATTAATTTTAAATATTGCGCTGGTATGTATAATGGCAATTATTGTGTTTTCGGTGTCGGAGCTCGATAAGACGAAAGACAGGAATGCGAATGTTCTGATACTGTTTTTGTTGTCAGTGGTTGCTATAATTATCAATATGATTGCCCTCACTGCTATCATATCACGTATTACTGGCGGATTCACTCCTAATCGAACTGTAGTCTTAGGCTCGAATATTCTGATTTTTATCAATCTTATTTTAATGGCAAGAAGCCTGTTTCAATCTTATTATCACGCAAATAATTTGCAATCTGTAGAAAGGGTATTGGCCCAATACTTAAGCATTTATTTTGGCTGGACGATTATTGTTATCTATATTTTGCCCTTTGTTTTTAGGTTTCAGTAGAACATCGTCTCTTGTTATAGGCTTTATTGTATTTACTAAATCATCACAACAGTATCCCTTTTTGAGTTTTTAAGAAAATGAAGTGTTAAATGAATGCACTCATTTGATATTTCACATATTATGTTGTGAGTAGTGAATATTTTTTCATATTCTTTGTCAAATTTTTCCCTTTAAATTTTTCTGAAAAACCATGCTTGTCAGATTGGGAAATTATCTTCAATCAGCTATGGATACAAATATTATTGCTTATGATTTTTCTGCTATTCTTGGCAAGGGAATCTGCGTGGATCAGCGAGAACTTCTTTAATCTTTTCTCGCTGATAAGTATGGGTTTTATTTTTTTTGCTGATACTCAATATTTTTTCTCTTTCCAGTTGAAATATTTAGCCGAAAGCCCATTCTCCCAAACTGGATCGGCTAGCTTTCGATACTCTTGGGAATAGTTGTCGAGAAATTGGCAAATTTCTTTATCATAGATTACATTTTCAACACTGGGATAAGATGGTTTTGCGTTGTATTTTTTGACAATTTCTCTCAAAACCTGTGGATTGTCGATAAGCGCACAAGGGGTGAGGAGGTTTTTATTTTCGCGATAGGGTTGAGCCTCCTGAAATGCTTTAAAGAAAGGTGATTGTATGATTTCGAGCAGGCTTTTATTTCGTATGTTATCGACCGAGAATTGAAGGAATACACAAGGCTCTACATCTCCATTGCAATTGATATGAAAGTAGCCAGCTCGGCGTGCGCCTGATAGGCATCCACCCACATAAGGTCCATCGTTCCAAAAATCTCCCAGAAATATAGGTTTTGTATTTCTAATTTCGTTTACCCTCAATCTTAAATGATTTCTTTGTTCGGGCGTGGCCATCAACGATAAATCGGGTTTACGTCCAATGGGCACGTATTGAAAATACCAACCTATAAAACAACCTTTTTCAATCATGAAATCTATAAATTCGTCTGAAGCAATTTTATCGGAATTGAGCCTCGTAGCAGTAACCGAAAATCCAAATAAAACGCCTTCTTCTTTTAGATTGTCCATAGCTTGTAATACCTTATGATAAACTCCATTGCCACGACGGAATTCTGTTTCATTTTCGAAACCTTCTACGGAGATAGCAGGGACTACATTACCAAGCTTGGCTAGTTTTTTGGCTAAATCTTTGTCAATTAAAGTGCCATTTGTATAGGTCTGAAAATACATGTCGTTATGTTTTTCGAAAATTCTCAATAGATGAGGCCAGAAAAAAGGCTCTCCTCCCGAAATAGTAATAAAATAGATACCTAATTGCTTGGCTTCTGTTAACAATCTATCTACTTCTTCAAATGATAAGCCCTCATTTTTATCGTATTCACTCGCATAACAACCCGTACAATGCAAATTGCATTTTGCCGACGGACTGATAACAAAGAACCATGGAAAATAAATTCCCAGCTTTTTGGTTAGTTTATTTTTATGTTGTTTACCAAGAATAACCGCATTGATGAAAAAGTTATCGATCAGTTTATCTTTAGAATCTTTTGAGAGCCTGGAAAATAAGTTTTTAGCCAAAATAAGCTCCGGACGATTCTCTTCGAAGGCTTTCCTTATGGAGGATGTAATGTCGCGAACAGCATCATTTTTCGGGATTAGCCTTTCAATCACATTGGTCATTTGAATCAGATTCTCATCTGAAGGCTGCAAAATTAGATTCATCAACCTTCTGATAGTCCTTCTTTTAATTGTATCTGTATTCATAATTTGGTCTTTATTTGAATAAGAACTTCAATATAAGTCATTCTAATACAATAAATTATCTTTTCGTCTTATTGGTTTTATCCCTCGATATAAAAAAAGAACTTGCTTTTTACAAGGATTCCCCGTAGGGTTCCTCTTAAAAACTAGTTCAATGCGCAAAGATACTATTTTTTATGAAATTTGCATTACATAATGATTAATTTTTGATAAGAGAGGTAAAAAAGTTCAACTTCGCTACAAAATATTTTTTTTGCTTTGGTTCTTTGAAATTTATACCTTCGAGTTCATTTTATAAGTTTTCAACTGGATTTGAGAAGTTATCTCTTGCATAGGAGTATTTTTATGTAAGAGCATACATTAAATAAAAAGGCTCCATATATTTGTTCTATATTTCTTTCCATCCATCTGTTAATCTGTTAACAGTTAACCATTTATTATTTATCCAACATGAAAAATACAATTCATTTTTGCAGGGCGTTTCTTATCATGAAGGCCTGTATCTTTAGTATAGGAATAGGTTATGCTCAAACAGAATATGGTGCTTTCACGGCGACGGGTTCAGGTATGCCGGTCATTGTTGTGAGTGATTATCAATGTTTAGGCATAAATCCCGCCAATTTAGGATGGAATGCCGATAACCACAAATGGCATTTTGGGATTGTAGGTTTAAGTGTTTCAGGATATACGGATGCTGTTACAAAAAGCGATTTGAATCTTTTATACGAAGATCACGAATATACCTTGGCTGAGAAGGAGGAGGCGGCCCGGCGTTTTTCCGATTCACGTCTTTCGTTCGATTTAGGCATAAATGGTATTGGACTATCTTATCAGGATCCTGATATTGGGGGTTTTGCTTTTACGGTGCGCGAAAGAGGTTCATTCAGCATGCATTTGAATTCTTACGCAGCCGAATTACTATGGTTGGGTTTTAACAGTGATTATTTCGATCAGAAAGTGATTGAACAAGGATTGACTATAGCTGGGATTTCGAGCAATCCGAAACCCGTGGCCGAACTTTTTAAAGGAACATCTTTTTCGTCAGCCTGGTTGCGTGATTTTATTCTGGGATATGGCCGCCAAATTGTTGAAATTAGCAATTGGAGCTTGTATGGCGGATTGAGTCTTAAATATACCATGGGATTTGCCTGGGTAGACATCTTTGTAGACGAGAGTAAATTTTTTGGATATTCAGCAATGTCACCTGTTTTTAAGTTCGAGTATCCCCAACCTACTCCTTCTCTCGATACCAATGGCAAATTACGACCTTCAGGAAAAGGTTTTGCATTTGACTTGGGTTTATCGGCTCGTTATAAGAATCTTTGGCGTTTTGGCTTAGCTTTAAACGACATTGGAACGATGACATGGAACAAGAATGTGTATTCGGCTTCCTTCGAAGCTACTATTCGAAAAATTGAGACACCTGGACTGGGAAATGAAAATATCAACGAGGTTTTCGATGCCATTGTCATAGAAGATGATTTGATGCAATGGGAAGGATTGAATAATAAAAAAGCATCTTACCCTTCACAAATACGCTTGGGAGTTGCTTATACAGGAGTGTCCCATTTAATCATTGGTTCGGAAGTGATGATACCGCTCAATAAGGTACCCGGTGCTCAAGAGCGCCCTGTTTATAGTTTAGGTATGCAGGCAAGTCCATTGAGTAGATTCTTTTTCTCGGCAGGATTTCAAACAGGAGGAAACTACGATTTTCATATTCCAATAGGATTTTCTGTTAAACCCGTTCCAGGATGGGAGATTGGTTTGGCTACTCAGGATATTAGTGTGCTGTTTCGTGATGTTAGCCCCTATTTATCGCTTTCATTTGGATTTATGCGTTTTAGCTTCACTAGATATCAACATAATGAGGAGATTCCTTCTGAACAATAATTCCGTTTAGGATTTTACGAGTTTGAAATCGATTTGTTTTTTTTGAATATCGACGTTTTTAACCATTACTTTTATGGAATCTCCTAAACGATAGGTTTCACCATATCGTTGTCCAATCACCTGATAATTGTCTTCATCGAGGTAATAAAAATCATCGGTTAAGTCGCGGAGGCGTATCATTCCTTCGCAGTAATTATCCACAATTTCTGCAAAAATTCCGTACTTACTTACGCCCGAAATCAGTGCATCGAATATTTGGCCTATTTTATCCTTCATAAATTCGGCTTGTTTTAATTTTATCGATGAACGTTCTGCTTCCAGCGCCTTGCGCTCCCTATCTGATGCATGAACGCAACGTTGTTCATACAATTCTTTATCAACCGACTCTCCTCCATTGAGGTACTGCCAAAGCAAACGATGAACCATCATATCGGGGTACCGTCGGATAGGAGAGGTAAAATGAGTATAATAGTCAAATGCCAATCCATAATGTCCAATGTTATCGGTCGAGTAGTAAGCCTTGGCCATGGTGCGCACTGCAATGGTTTCTATAAGGTTCTCTTCTCCTTTACCGGCTACCTGAGTAAATAAACGATTCAGTGAGCGAGCAAACAACGAGCGTGAACCCAATTTGATAGAATATCCCAACTTGCTAACAAATTGGGCAAACTGGTTGATTTTTTCAGCCGGAGGTTCATCATGTACTCTATAAACAAAAGTTTTTGGCTTAGTTTTGCTTTTTGTGTGACCTACCCATTCAGCTACTCTCCTGTTAGCCAGAAGCATAAAATCTTCGATTAACCAATTCGCTTCCTTCTGTTCTTTAATATAAACCCCTAAAGGCCTCCCATTATCATCCAGATTGAATTTAACTTCTTTTGTTTCGAAATTGATGGTGCCTTTTTTCATGCGTTCTTCTCTTAGTATTGCTGAAAGTTTATAGAGAGTGATTATCTCATCGCGCACAGCATGTTGCCCTCCTTCTATGATTTGTTGCACCTCATCATAATTGAAGCGATAGTCGGAACGTATCACGGTTTTGCCAAACCATTGACTTTTTATTTGTGCTTTTTCATCCATCACAAAAACCGTGGAGAAACATAATTTATCTTCGTTGGGCCTAAGAGAACAAACAAAATTGGACAATTTTTCTGGCAACATTGGGATGACTCTATCTACCAAATAGATGGAAGTTCCTCTTTGTTCGGCTTCTTGGTCAATGGCAGTTCCTGGCTTGACATAATATGCTACATCGGCTATATGTATTCCTACTTCATAGAGGCCATCATCAAGACGTTGAAATGATATAGCATCGTCAAAATCTTTTGCATCGGCAGGATCTATCGTAATGGTGAAAACCTTCCTGAAATCACGACGTTTTTCTATCTCTTCAATTGGAATACTTTCGGGTATAATGCTTGCTTCTTTTTCAGCTTCACGTGAGAATCCTATCGGGAAATCCCATTCTACGAGAATGCTCTGCATTTCGACCTGATGTTCGCCAGGTCTGCCCAAAACCTTGACAATCCGTCCAAAAGGATTACGTGCATATTCGGGCCATTCAATAAATTCTACTACTACTTTTTCTCCATTCTTTGCCTTATTGAGATATTCACGAGGAATAAAAAAGTCAACCGCTATGGATGGATTGTCAGGAATTACAAAAGCATATTTATCGGATAATTGTAATTTCCCAACGAAGTGTGTTTTGGCCCGTTTAAGCACTTCAACGATCTGACCTTCGGGTTTGCGGCCAGGTCTTCGAGGGAAAAGAAATACCTTTACGGTGTCTTCGTGAAGCGCCTTGCCTGTGTGTGTAGGACTAATGTAGATATCTTCGCCAGGTTCCTGAAGAATAACATAAGCCTTGCCAGTTTGTTTCATGTCAACCGTTCCTATCACATAGCGACTGGCAGGAGCAATTTGACTGAGGCGCGACATATCGAGCCGAAATTTGCCTTTTTTTACTTCTTGCAAAATGCCTTGTTCTAGTAGTTCGAGCATGGTCGACAAAATCAAATCGCGTGTGGCATTGTCTTTTATCCCCATTGCAGCGGCTACCTGCTTGTAATTGTAACTTCGAAACGGATCGGACGAAAAAACTGCCAAAATATGAGCGCTTAACGAATCTGTCTTTTTACGCCTGCTTTTCTCCTTTTTAGCCATCTCTTATTATTTTAGGATTTTTATTCAAATGTTTTTTATCAGTATTGCTCCAGCTTCTCTTATAAAATTAAATAGTTTTCTCTATAATAAAGCTTTTTTGTACGCCCTCAAAGTAATTCTATTCCCTTTCATAAAATTTTTTATGATGGATGTTTGATTTCTTATTTTAAGGCTTGACTTCAAGGTTTAAAAATTGTATCTTTGGAGGCAAAGATAAAACAAACCCATAGAATTTGGGTTATATTAATACAGCTATAAAACATAATAACTGAACCTAAACGGTGTTACAAAATTCAGCATCATGGATACAATTGAAAAGATTAAAAACACAAAGGCCGAAGGCTGTGTAACCATCATCATGAATACACACCAAACCAGACCGGCTATTCAGCAAGATATGCTAACACTTAAAAATCTTGCTAAGGAAACAGAGGAAAGAGTTTTATCGTTGTACGATTCTAAAACTGCCGAAGCCATTCTTCGTCAATTAAAAAACACCATCAATACCATTGATTTTTCTCGTAATGATAAAAGTTTAATTCTTTTTATTTGCGCAGAATTTGGGCATTATCTTTCCCTGCCAACGAGTGTGAAAAACCGTGTAGTAATCGATAAAACTTTTGCCACACGAGATGTTTACCGTGCCATGCACGAAACCACTATCTATTATGTGCTCGCACTAAGCCGTAAACAAGCCAGATTGATCAAAGCTGTCAATGATCATGGTGAAGAATTAAAGAATGCACCCTTCCCTTTATTTAACCCAGAATATAATAAACAAAAGGCCAAGCTTTCACCTGACGACATTGAAGAAGCCCTGATAGTTGAATTTTTTAATGATGTAGATAAAGCGCTATGGGAAGTAATTCACAATAATGATTTACCTGTTGTGATTGCTTCTGAAATACGCAATTATAATATATTCTCTAAAATTTCGCGTCTGAAGAATAAAATTATTGGGAGGGTTCCTTTATTGCACGAAGAAGCCAAAGTGCATCAAATATTGGCAGAAGCTCGGCATTTGGTCGAAAAAAATCTTGAAAAGGAGACCAAAAAACAACTTTCTAAGCTCGAGAAAGCTATCAATAATCAAAGATTTTTAACAGATTATACCGAGGTTTGGAACGCTATACAACAAGGAAGAGGAAGAACTCTTTTTGTAAAAAAGGGGTTTCATCAACCGGCGGTATTTGTCAACGGGCACGTTGCCCTCATCGAAAAAGTAATGAAAGATGCTCCTTTGGTTGTTGAAGATATCATCGACGAAATGATAGAAAAAATGATAAATCAGAAAGGAGAAGTAGTTTTTATTGATGGTAACCAGCTCGATCGTTTCAATGGAATTGCCTTGATTGTAAAATCTTAGAAAAATTCAAATGGTTTTCTTTATAAAGGTTAGAGAAATAGAATATGGCTCGTGATAAGATCTTTTCTAATATCCATAGGATCAGTAGGTATGGAAAAGGATTTATTGAGTTGTATTTTCTAATTCTTCGCCTATGAGGGTTGCCTGGGTACAGCCTGTTATTTTAACCCGTGTATATTGCCCTATGCTTGACTTTTTAGGCTTAAATACTATCATTTTATTTTGTGAATTTCGTCCTGAAAGCATTGAGCGACTTCTTTTAGAAAACCCTTCTACTAATACCTCGAAGGTTTTCCCAACATCCTGTCGATTACTATAGAGCGAATGTTTATGCTGAAGTTCGATAATCTCTTGCAAACGTTTAGCTTTAATTTCAGAAGGAACATCGTCGGAGAATTTTTTCGCAGCAATAGTTCCAGGTCGCTCGGAATAACGAAACATAAAAGCCGAATCGAAACGTACTTCTTCCATCAATGAAAGAGTTTGTCGGTGATCTTCTTCGGTTTCTCCACAAAATCCAGTAATGATATCGGTTGAAATAGTGACTTCAGGAATCATTTTACGAATCGTAAGGATACGATCGAGAAACCAGCTGCGAGTGTATTTACGGTTCATCCTTTTCAGTATGACATCACTCCCCGATTGAACCGCCAGATGAATCGATTTACAGATATTGGGATAGGACGAGATGGCCGAAATAAGTTTATTGGAAAGATCTTTAGGATGTGAAGTAGTAAATCTGACTCTTAATGACGGGTTAATTTTTGCCACTTCTATGAGCAAATCGCTAAAATCCATATCGAGTCTGTCATCTTTAAAATGATATGAATTGACATTTTGCCCTAAAAGTGTAATCTCTCTATATCCTTTTTGGAAAAGATTCTCTGCTTCATGAAGGATAGTTTGTGGGTGGCGGCTACGTTCTTTTCCCCGGGTAAATGGAACCACACAATAGGCACAAAAATTTTCGCATCCTCGCATGATGGAAATAAATGCACTTACACCAGAAGGGTCGAGCCGAACGGGTTCAATGTCTGCATAAGTTTCTTCGAGTGAAAGTTGAATATTGGCTGCCTGTGCGCCATGAAACGATTCTGCCACCATCTTAGGCAAGAAACGATAGGCATCAGGCCCGGCTACCAGATCTACTACCTGTTCATCGGACAACAACTTGTCAGCCAAACGTTCGGCCATACAGCCAATTACGCCAATTTTAAGCTCTGGATTCAATTTCTTCGCACTTTTGAGCTCTTTAAGCCTTTTCCAAACCCTTTCTTCAGCTTTCCCCCTAATCGAGCAAGTATTAATAAGTATAAGATTAGCCTGATGAGGGTCATTCACCAATGAATAACCTTCTGAAGTCATGATGGAAGCCACTATCTCACTGTCAGAGAAATTCATCTGACAGCCATAGGTTTCTATATACAAACGATTTTCTGACATCACACTATATTAAACGGATGCAAAATTAGCCATAATATTACCAAGGGCTGAAAATGGCTTATCTCAGTCGTTTATGACGAAATAGAGCAATAATTTCAAAATATTACTTTTGCACTCATTTCAAACTAAAGCATTAATATTTTTTAGCATGGCAAAAAATCTGGTTATTGTAGAATCTCCAGCCAAGGCAAAAACCATAGAGAGTTTTTTGGGGAAGGATTATATGGTAAAATCGAGTTTTGGTCATATTCGTGATCTCGATAAGAATAAGTTAAGTGTAGATATTCAGCATGATTTTACTCCTCAATATGAAATACCGAGGGAAAAGAAAAAGGTCATTGAAGAACTTTTAGCAGCTGCGCGTAAGGCTGAGATTATTTGGCTGGCCTCCGATGAAGATAGGGAAGGAGAAGCCATTGCTTGGCATCTTTATGAAGTTTTAGGACTGGAAGAGTCACATACAAGACGCATTGTATTTCATGAAATTACGAAAAAGGCCATTCAACAAGCCATCGAAAACCCGCGATTCATTGATTTTAATCTTGTGGATGCTCAGCAGGCACGTCGGGTTTTGGATCGTTTGGTAGGCTATGAGCTTTCGCCATTGTTATGGAAGAAGGTGAAGCCTGCACTTTCGGCTGGCCGAGTGCAATCTGTGGCCGTGCGTTTAATCGTAGAAAGAGAATTCGAAATAAGAAATTTTAATCCTACAGACTATTTTCGTGTTACTGGCTTGTTTCAGCTACCCAATAAAGATGAAAAGGCACAGCTAACAGCTGAACTCGACCAGCGTTTGCCGACAAAAGAAGCTACTCTTGAGTTTTTAAACCATATTATTGGTTCCACATACACGGTAATTAACGTAGAAAAAAAGCCTGGGAAACGCTCGCCCGCTGCTCCTTTTACTACTTCTACTCTTCAACAGGAAGCGGCTCGCAAACTGGGCTTCTCGGCGGCCCGAACCATGATGATAGCGCAACAACTTTACGAATCTGGATTAATCACCTACATGCGTACCGACTCGGTAAACCTCTCCGATTTGGCTCTTGCAATGGCTCAAGACGAAATCATTAAACTTTACGGCAAGGAATACAGCAATACCCGCCAATATACTACCCGTACAAAAGGGGCTCAAGAAGCTCACGAAGCCATTCGCCCTACGAGCATGGAACGCCATCAGGCCGGAGAAAATGAAGCCCAAAGAAAACTCTACGAACTTATCTGGAAGCGCACCATGGCCTCCCAAATGAGTGATGCTTTACTCGAAAAGACAACTATTACCATAGCCATATCTAAAACTAATCATTATCACTTTATTTCGAGAGGAGAGGTTGTTATATTCGATGGGTTTTTGAAAGTTTATAGTGAATCTGTGGATGAAGAAACAGACGAAATGAATGCAGAAATATTGCCACCAGTGAGCACAGGAGATGAGTTAAAGGAAAAATCCATTACAGCCGTTCAAAAGTTTACACCTCCTCCATATAGATATACTGAAGCTTCGTTGGTGAAAAAACTCGAGGAGCTTGGAATTGGACGTCCTTCGACCTATGCACCCATTATTTCTACTATACAAAAAAGGGAATATGTCGAGAAAAAAGATCATGCCGGCATAGAAAAAACAGCCCATATTCTTACTTTAAAAAACGGAAAAATAAAAGGAGAAACGAAAGTCGAGAAATGGGGGGCCGAGAAAGGAAAGCTCACCCCCACGGATATTGGAATTCTGGTTACTCAATTCTTGATGAATAATTTTGAGAACATCATGGATTATCAGTTTACGGCAAGAGTTGAAAAGGAATTTGACGAGATTGCCGAAGGTAAATTGAAATGGAATAAGATGATTCAGCGTTTTTATTGGCCTTTTCACGAAACTGTAGTAAAAACTCAGCAGACACAGGAAAAGGTAAAAGGAGAACGTTTGCTTGGTGTTGATCCCGTAAGTGGGAAAAATGTATATGCCAAAATTGGTAGATATGGGGCTATGGTGCAACTTGGTGAAAGCAAAGACCCTACAGGTCAAAAGCCTCGCTTTGCCAGTTTAAGAAAAAACCAAAGCATAGAAACCATTACCCTTGAAGAGGCTCTCTCTCTTTTCAAATTACCTCGTTCCGTGGGAATGTATATGGAAAAGGAAATTATAGCTTCTACGGGGCGTTTTGGCCCTTACTTACTTTATAACAGTGTCTTCTATTCTTTACCTAAGGACGAAGATCCACTGGTGATCGATCAAGAGAAAGCCATTCAAATCATAGAAGAAAAAAACAGAAAAGAAGCTGCAAAAATTATCAAAACTTTTCCCGAAAGACCTGACGTCGTTATTCAAAATGGACGCTACGGTCCTTATATCAAAATTGGAAGCGAAAATATCCCTATTCCTAAAAAAGTTGCTCCCGAATCGCTCGACCTTCAACAATGTCTCGAGTTACAGAAAAAATATCTCGAATCGAAAGCTAATCCTTCCGAGATGAAAGAAACCCCTGCCCAAAAGAAGAAATCTAAATATAAAGGTAAAAAATAAACTGGCAGTTAAGATTTTTATGTGAAATTATAACCTTTTTTCAATGAATAGAGTATAAGCTTTTGTTAACGTCAATTCTATTCATGGAACTCAATGCATATTTTGATCCGATAGATAATTATGAATTTGAGGATCTAAAAAGGGGAAGGCCTCGTTTAGGACATCTTGTCAAGGTTCATACGTCCACAAAAGGAATCCCAGATTTGAATCATATTCAATTAGCCCTTTTTGGTATACCCGAAGGCAGAAATGCTGTTCGAAACAAAGGTTGCGAGAATGGGCCAGATAATATTAGAAATTATCTTTACAGGCTATTCCCGCCAAAATCACCTTTGCCTATTATCGATCTGGGAAATTTGAAAATTGGCAGTACGCTCGAAGATACTTATGCTGGTTTGGCCGATGTTTTTGCCTATTTACGTAATCAAGATGTTGTTCCCATTATTATGGGAGGATCTCAGGATTTAACTTATGCCATGTATCTGGGGTATGAAAAAACAGGTATTAACATCAACATGGTCAATATTGATCCATTTTTCGACCTTGGCGAAGCTCCCGAGGACATTAATCATGCCACTTGGCTTTCGAAGCTTTTTTTGCGCCAGCCCAGTGTATTGTTCAATTATACTCATTTGGGCTATCAGACCTATTTCGTCGACCCTGCAGCTATTACACTGATGAAAAATATGCTCTTCGATGTTTATCGCTTAGGCCAGATTAATGAAAACCTTAACGATGTAGAACCTCTTGTACGGAATGCCGACCTTATTTCGATTGATATTTCGGCTATTAGGGCTTCAGATGCTCCTGGATGTGCTTATGCCTCCCCTAATGGCTTTTTTGGAGACCAGATCTGCCACATTACAAGATTTGCGGGAATGAGCGACAAGGTCTCCTCTCTCGGAATTTTCGAATACAACCCTCAATTCGATAGAAACGGTCAAACTGCTTATCTGATCTCTCAAATGATTTGGTATTTTATAGAAGGCTACTTCAATCGCCTGAATGATTTCCCTCAATTGAACCCATCTTTGGAAAACTATTACAGGTATTATGTCAAGTTAGACAATTTGGAAGAAGATATTGTTTTTTATAAAAGCAAGAAGAGTGATCGCTGGTGGGTTCAAGTGCCTTGCCCAGAATATCTTCAAACCAAGTATTATCGCCATATCCTCATACCCTGTTCTTACCAGGATTATCAATCGGCCTGCAATAACGAGCTTCCCGATCGTTACTGGCAGTTTTATCAGAAAATGATGTAAAGATTTTCTAATCTACCTTGTAAGGGTAGTTTATTTTTTTGAGTTCTTCGTTGGCTAATATCACTTTTTCTTTTAAACTTTCCTTGAAAGAAAAAAGTCGTTGGGCAATGTTAGTATCAGACAATGCTATTATTTGTGTGGCAAGAATAGCGGCATTGCGGGCAGCATTGATGCCAACAGTAGCTACAGGTATACCTGGAGGCATTTGAATGATGGAAAGCATGGCATCTAATCCTGCAAGAGAAGATTTTATAGGTACTCCAATTACAGGTAAGGTGGTATAAGCAGCAATTATGCCCGGCAAATGGGCTGCCATGCCCGCTCCGGCGATAATTACCCTTATGCCTCTTTGTTGTACCATGCGAGAAAAACTTTCTACTTTCTCTGGAGTCCGATGTGCTGATAAAGCATTAACTTCGAATGGAATTTGCATCTCATTCAAAAAATTGGCCGCTTCTTCCATAACTCCCCAATCCGACGTACTCCCCATAATAATACTTACCAATGGATTCATAATGAATGAATTTGTTAAAATTGATTTACATCAGATAATTTTATCGTTATTTTGCAAATTAAGTTATCGAGGATCAAATATAGGACAAATCTCAACTAAAAATTTTGCAATTATGGAAAACACCATAAAGCTTCGCGATAAGAATTTCAAAATTTATATTAGGGCTTCCCAAATTGAAGAAGCCATCGCCAGAATAGCAAAAAGTATCAATACGGAACTTGGCAGTAGAAATCCCATTTTTTTGGTTATCCTCAATGGTGCTTTTCTTTTTGCAGCTGACCTAATTAGAAAATTTTCGGGAGAGTGTGAGGTGTCTTTCGTAAAACTGTCATCCTATTCCGGCACATTCACAACAACCCGTGTACGTGAAATTATTGGAATGGAAGATGATGTGAAAGGCCGTACCGTTGTAATTGTCGAAGATATTGTAGATACGGGCATTACCATGGACAATATGGTAAAAAAACTTGTCGGACTGGGAGCGGGAGAAGTTAAAATAGCCGCTTTGCTTTTCAAGCCTGACGCTTTTCGTAAGAATTTTAAAATCGATTATCTGGGATTCGAAATACCTAATGACTTTATTGTGGGTTATGGTCTCGACTATAATGGATTAGGGCGAAATTTGCCCGATATTTACCAAATTGTAAAAACCGATTCTTAACATAATTCAACTTCATGCTCAACATTGCATTATTTGGCCCTCCGGGGGCAGGGAAAGGAACACAATCGAAAAAATTAATCGAAAAATACAATTTAACTTATGTTGCTACTGGCGATTTGCTTCGTAAGGAGATTGCCGAAGGCACAGCTTTAGGAATAGAAGCTAAGAATCTTATCGAAAAAGGTCGTTTAGTGCCTGATGATATGATTCTTCAGATCATCGAAAAACACATCAACACCAATACCAATTCGAATGGCATTTTGTTCGATGGTTTTCCAAGAACCTACATACAGGCTTATATTCTCGAAGGTTTACTCATGCGTATGCATACGAGCCTCACTTGCCTTTTGAGTCTTGAGGTTCCGCGAGAGGAATTAATTGAAAGAATGCTCAAACGAGCCGAGATGGAGAATCGTAGCGACGACACTCTCGAGGTCATAGAATATCGCTTGCTCGAATACGAAACCAAAACCACACCCGTCATCGAGTTTTATAAGGAACGAAATATCTATTATCCCATCAATGGAGTTGGTAAGGTTGATGAGGTATTTGAAAGGTTGTGTCAGGCCATAGATAATTCTCTCACCAAACAATGGATGAATGTGGTATTACTTGGCCCTCCGGGATCAGGTAAAGGTACTCAGGGCGAAATTATTGCCAAACGCCATGCCTTGGGATATATCCCCACAGGTACCTTGCTCAGAAGAGAAATTAAAGAAGGGACTGATATTGGGCACAGAGCAAAACCTTATATGGAAAAAGGAGAAATCGTTCCCGACGAAATTGCTGTAAAACTCATCGAACGCGAGCTTCACCTGACGTCAAAAGTTAGAGGCTTCGTTTTTAAAGGTTTCCCGCGAACCATGGTGCAAGCTTATATTCTCGACGGTATGCTGAAAAAACTTAACTCAAGTGTTACTATTGCCATTGAATTGAAAGTTCCTACACTCGAATGTTTCAAACGTCTTACCATGCGAGCAAAAACTGATAAAGCTCGTACTTACGATAAGGATCCCGAACTAATTATTCACCGCCTTGAAGAATATGAGCAGAAAACCAGCTTGGTCAAACAATATTATAAGAATCAGAATAAATTGATAAAGGTGGATGGAACAGGCGATGTAGCCGAAGTCTCCGACCGTATTTCGGAGGTGATTGACAAAGTAGCCCGAATGGGCAGGTAAGGCTATGATACATAATGAGTAGAGGGCTTGAGCGTTCATTAGCTTTCGATTAACTTTGCATCTGGTTAAGAATTTGACATGTCATCACCTAATTTTGTCGATTATGTAAAGATTTATCTTCGCTCAGGTAGAGGAGGAGCAGGTTCTGTACATTTTCGACGCGAAAAATATATTCCCAAAGGTGGACCCGATGGTGGCAATGGAGGCAGAGGAGGTCATATCATTCTGCGTGCTAATGCTCAATTATGGACTTTACTGCCTTTGAAATACACAAAACATGTTTTTGCGGGAGATGGCAAGCCAGGAGCCGGCAATCGTCGTACTGGAGCCGATGGCCAAGACAAAATTATTGATGTACCTGTGGGCTGCATGGTAAAAAATGCACAAACAGGTGAGATTTTGTGCGAACTTTCTGAAGATGGGCTGGAGGTTATTTTATTAAAGGGTGGCCGGGGAGGCATGGGAAATGATTTTTTCAAAACTGCTACACTGCAAACTCCACGTTTTGCTCAAGAAGGTGAACCCGGCTCCGAAGGTTGGTACATTATAGAGCTTAAATTACTGGCCGATGTTGGCCTTGTTGGTTTTCCTAATGCAGGAAAATCTACATTACTTTCGGTAGTCTCGGCCGCTAAACCCGAAATTGCCGATTATCCCTTCACTACTTTACAACCTAATCTCGGACTGGTGAGTTATAAGGATCATTATTCCTTTGTAATGGCCGATATTCCGGGTATCATCGAAGGAGCTCATCAAGGTAAAGGCCTTGGCCTTCGCTTTTTACGTCATATCGAGCGCAATTCTCTCCTTCTCTTTATGATTCCTATTAACAGTCAAGATATATTAAGCGAATATTATATACTATTAAATGAACTTAAGCAATACAACCCCGAACTTCTTGATAAGGACAGAATTTTGGCTATTACTAAAACCGACCTCGTTAACAAGGGTGACATTCGAAGCATTGAAAAAAATATTCCTGACGATTTACCACATGTATTTATCTCATCTGTAGCACAAATAGGATTAGAAGAACTGAAAGACCTTATTTGGAAACAACTCACCTCAAACCCCCATCATTAAATGTTCCTTTCATTTCTAAACATAGATATCAGTTTACTTTTTCTTATCAATGGTTTACATGCTCCATGGCTTGATAATTTGATGTGGCAAATTAGTCATAACTTTATCTGGTTGCCACTATATGCAATTTTTATTTTATTGGTAATTAAATCATTTAAAAAAGATTCTTGGAAAATTTTAATTACAGCTGCCTTATTGAATACAGCCACCGACCAAACAACAAATTTATTTAAAAATACTGTAAAACGTCCCCGTCCTACCCATCAACCTGGAATAATGGAAAATCTGCATTTAGTAAACGACTATCATGGTGGAACTTACGGTTTTGTATCGGGACATGCTGCCAATACCATGGGCATAGCCGTCTTTTTATCCTTGTTGCTGAAAAGAAAATTCCGTTTCATGAAATGGTTACCCATAACTTGGTCTCTTATTGTTGGTTTTAGCCGAATTTATCTTGGCGTACATTATCCCAGCGATGTTCTGGCAGGTTTTGTTTTGGGAGCCATCTTAGGTTACCTGTTTTTTTGGCTGACCCATAGGATACCTCATTTTATTTCCAAACCTCATTTGTCAGAACCCACATGAACACGCTCACCCAAAGAACAAAAAAATTTCTGGAAGGTATCATTGGGCATCCTGAGAATTATCGTTATTTATTGGGTGTAAGTGGAGGTCCCGACAGTATGGCCATGGCCAAAATTTTCCAGGAACTGGGATACAAAATGGGTATTGCACACTGCAATTTTTTACTCAGAGAAACTGAAGCTCCAAAAGAAACCGAATTGGTAAGGTCTTGGGCAGATCAGAATAGTTTCCCTTTGTTTATTAGTTATTTTGACACGTCTCAATACGCCCGACGTCAAAAAATTTCTATCCAAATGGCCGCCAGAGAATTGCGTTATCAATGGTTCGAAAAATTACGCCATGAAGAGGGTTATGATTTTATTTGTACTGCTCACCAGTTAGACGATCAAAAAGAAACTTTTTTTATTAACCTACTCCGAGGCACGGGCATCAAGGGTTTAAGAGCAATGGAACCTCTTTCGGAGAAAATTCTACATCCTTTGCTTTTCGCTACTCGTGATGAAATTATGGAATTTATCGAGTCAGAGAATATTCCCTATCGAATCGATTCATCTAATTTACAAACCAAATACCTGCGCAATAAAGTTAGATTGGAAATTTTCCCTTTGTTGGATAAAATCTATCCGGGTTGGTACACTCATTTCGAACATACACTTGAGCGACTTTCCTTTGCCGCCGATGTATTCGAGGATTATCTCCGTGAGCATTTGAAAGAAAGAATAAAAATGAATGATGACGAGGTAAGGGTAGATTTTTCGGGTTTGGAAAATTCGAAACATGCTCCTGCATTCCTCTATGAAATCATCAAGGACTTCAACTTTAACTATCCTCAGGCAATGAATCTGGCCGAAGCCCTAAAAAACAATACTCGAAAAAAATTTTTAAGCACTTCCCATTGCATCTATACCAAAGGAAGCAGCTTTTGCATACAGCCTTTCAAATTAGGAGGACAAGAATCCTATTTCATATCTTCTATAAAAAATACGTCAGATAGTCCTATCGCATTCAATTTTAAATTGTATTCGAAAGATGATTTTCCTGGTTTTCAGAAGAATTCTTGTTATGCCTATTTCGACTACGACCAATTGACTTTTCCATTGCAACTGCGGCATTGGCGACAAGGTGACTATATACAGCCTCTGGGGATGAAAGGACAAAAAAAAATAAGCGACTTGCTCATTCAAAATAAAATACCATTATATCGTAAAAAAGATATTTGGCTATTGTGCGATAAAGACGAAGTGCTTTGGGTGGTCGGCCTTCGAACATCGGAACATGCTAAAGTGACCGATATTACCGATAAAATACTTCAATTGGAAGTTCCCAAAGAATATGTAGATTCGTTGCATGAGTAAAAACCAAACTAATTAAAAAAATTAAAAATTATTAATCAAAAAGATTTCAATAAGGAAACAAAGAAGTTGAATAGGGAGTCTGCTTGAAATCAATCCCGAATGCTTATTTGATAATTCCAAGATTGAATCACTGGTGTCAAGAAATAACCAATTTGGACACCTTCATTGATTTACTTGAAGTTGAACATTTTAGTAATACTACTGTAGTTAATCCTAAACGAGAGAAAACACCTCGTGAGACCCTTGCTCAATTGTATTATTCAGGGATTTTTTCGGTTTATGATTCCTCCTGTGCTGGTAGAGATTTTCTCGCTTGAAGGATTACCTTTTACGATGATTTCGGCACCAGTGGCTGAGGTGGCTTCGAGGTTCTGTTTTACATGTATTGAGATTTTAGCGCCAGTATAGGCTTTAAGAATGGCTTCCTGACAAATTAGATCTTCCGCTTCTATTTCGGCCGTTGTGTTTGCGTTACATTCTACAATGTCGGCATTCCCTCCTAAGGTTATCCTGCTTCCAGCCGAAGCCTTTATTTCGAGTGTCCCAAATTCGCCTCTGGCATCAATTGCACTTCCTGTGCCAGCCGTCATCTTCATATAATCCGATTTTATGGGGTCAATAAAAAGTAAATTCCCTCCGTTGGTAACATTCACTTCTCTGATGTCTTGATAATTGATCCAAACTTTTACCAAAGCATCTTTCCCTTCAAAAAATCCTACCTTTATCTTCAATAGGCGCCCTTCCACCTCTATCGAAACTTTATTGCTTTCTATCCCATTTACACTTAAAATAGCTTCCTCCTTCCCGGTTTGAGTCATCTTCACATCAATATTGCCACTGATCTGAATTTTATCGAAAGCCTCTAATTTATACTGTAATCGGTCTTGAGCAATAATGTGCTCAAGGTTTAAAATCAACACGATAAAGAGAAAAATCTTTTTCATTTGTCTACGCTCAATTCTGCTGCAAATTTCGCATTTTTTTGACTTAAGAATAATTTTTGTGATGCGTTGATGATGGGATTGAGGCTTTTCCATATTCGCATCATCTTTCAAATTCTATGGCATGATTTTTTCAATTCTTTAGCCCAAGCCTTTTTTCGTTCTCGAGTAATATATCTGTTTTTAAATGTATTTAGTATTTTTGTGGACTAAAATGATAACTAAAAATAGAACAATTAACATTAAAACATTGAAGATGAAAAGGATGACTTTTGTTGTAGGATTAGCCATTGCAAGTTTTATTCTCTTGGCCCCTCAGAAGAAGATTTATGCTCAAACCATTGAAGATGCGGGGAACACCTTTAATTCTGCTATTCAACTGATGCAAAGCGACATTCCTGGTGCTATTGCAAAGTTTGAAGAAGTTATCGCAATGTGTGAAAAAATTGGTGAAAGTGGCAATGAGTTAAAAACTCAGGCTCAAAACCAATTGCCCATCTTGTATTACAATTATGCGGTGAATTTGCAGTCTTCTCAAAATTATGATCAAGCAATAGAAGCTTGTAATAAAGCCATTCAAACAGGCCAACAAGTGAACAATGCTGATATTATTGCTAAAGCCGTTAACCTGACGGCTCAGCTTTATATGGTAAAAGGAAATGATTATTTCAAAAACAAGGATTTTGATCAAGCCATAGCCAATTTCGACCAAGCCATAGCACTCGATAGTAACCTTTATCGGGCTTATTATGGCAAATTGTTGGTTTATCGGGAGCAAGACAAATATAAGGAAATGGATGAGATGCTCGAGAAAGTAAAAGCTACCAGTACACAGGATCCTGATTTTGCGCAGAAGACTCAGGCACTCGTCGCCAGAGAATATTCCATTGCGGCTGCAAAAGCTATTCAAGCAAAAAACAGCTCTCTTGCTCTTAATTATTGCGAGAAGGCTCTTTCCTTGGGCGACACTACAGCTAACACTTATTATTACCAAACTTTGGCTGCCAACATGGAGAAAAAATACAGTTTGGCGGCAGAAGCAGCTCAGAAAGCTCTTGAACTCGAACAAAAAGATAAGAACAAGATTTATTTTGAATTAGGAAAAGCATACGAAGGATTAGGAAAAACCACCGAGGCCTGTGCTGCTTATAAGAATGTTACAGCAGGACCATTAGTTCAAAATGCTCAATACCAGATAAAACAAGTGCTGAAATGTAAATAGGAAGTTTTCTGTTTTTAACATATAATCTTAATATAATATAGTGGAAGAGACGAAAGGATCTTCCACTTTTTCGTTCTATCCATGCCTAACTTCTTGTTGTTCATTTTGGGGTATCTTTCCCACCTTAAAGATAAGGGGACAAAATTACCATAGCATCAGATTGCAACCTCTTAATTCGGCCAGATCATGACGGCCAATAATTTCGAATTGTCCATTTGTTGTAAAGCGGCCTAAATCGCTTGTGGCTATAAAACTGCATGAATAAATATTAGCCAAGTCGACCACATTAATCAATCCTGTTTTTCCGGGTTTGGCAAGCGAAAAGGGGTCGTCGGGCTCGGTAAAATAAATCCTTAACCAAGGTGGGGTTTTAAAGAGACCTTCTCCTTGAGAATAGGCTTGCGATAACATTTCCGTCATTCCATATTCGGAATGAATTTTCTCTAATCCAAAGCCTTGGCATAAGATTTCATGCAATTGTGAGCGGGTTATTTCTTTGCGTCTTCCCTTCATTCCACCTGTTTCCATTACTATTATCCCTTGAAGATTTTGTGGATATTTCTCGGCCAAATCCCATAATGCATAGGATACACCCATCAGTAAGACTTTCCCTTGTCGCCATGTTTTCGCTTTCTTTATTCTATCCGATAGATTTTCAACTTCATTAAGAATGAAGCCGTTATAAGGACTCTCGCTGGCTTCCATCAATCCTTTCATCATAAAAACAAGTGAAGAATTGGGTTTTTCGAGATAAGATGGCAATAAAGCCAGAAAAGTCCAATCGACTGGATCTCCATAAAACCATGTGAATCCTTTTAGGAAGCTTTGGCGGTAAAGTTCTGCATCGACAACAAAATGTCGAGAAATTTCCTGGCCGGTAGTTCCACTACTCTCGAAAACGAGCTGAGGGGTTTGTTGTTCAACAATGACTTTCTGTGTCTTGAAAAACTCAATGGGTAAACTTACAATTTCTGAATAATGCTGAATGGGTTTATCGTAATGATGGCTTACTTTCAAAAATTCCCTATAAACTTTATTGTGTTCTTTTTGAAAATGATAAATCGCCAACGCCATCTGGTTGAACTCATCTTCGTTATGTATGTTAAAAATATCATAAGTATTCATACTGCAAAGATAGTCAACAGCAAAATGATTGCAGTAGTGAGCTGATTTCGGGAATTCCGATTCACGACCATGTATAATTATAGTAGAAGATTTGAAAAGAAATTTTTTTAATTATTATAATTGTTAACCGACTAAATTTCAAATTTGCTATTTTATAGGCTTAACTTATTGATATTCTGTTGTAAATATTTTTTTTCATAAAACAAGCCCCCTGATTTTTTATCCTGTCATTGGAAATAAACTATCAGAATAATCGACTGTTTTTCGATACTTGTAGTAAAATCGTTTGGAATTTATTAGCAACTCTTCAAGGTTCAAGTAGCTCAACAAATGTTGGCGTACTAAACAAGCAATAGTTGAGAATGCTTTTTTTGTTTTGGTTTTACCCTGCAAAACAGTCAGTAGCAATTGAGCAATGAGCGTACACCAAATTTGTATGCGAATGGCGTTCTCGCTTTCACCATAAAAACAATGCAACTAAAAATTTTGCTTCATCTTTTTAAACAATAGTTCT
>Ga0208695_1000513_pt1 | contig 41202 bp, 37 predicted proteins | sample AD_UKC111_MetaG_FD_184449 | JGI IMG/M metagenome (GOLD analysis project Ga0208695, IMG submission 184449) | Active sludge microbial communities of municipal wastewater-treating anaerobic digesters from Hong Kong - AD_UKC111_MetaG (SPAdes)... | ecosystem: Engineered > Bioreactor > Anaerobic >... | reverse complement strand
TTCTCGTTTGTGGCATCCACAAACGTCATCCTCTATGAAAGTGCCACCCCGGTCTTTGTGGATGTGGACCCGCTGACCGGCAACATGGACCTGGAGCAAACCCGCCAGGCAGTCCACGACCTGCTTGCAGGCAGCGAATCCGCCCGGCGCTGGCTGCCGCGGCTGGGTGCCCCGCGTTACGGCGTGCTGAAAGCCGTCCTGGGTGTGGATGTCTTCGGTCAGCCGATGGACTGGGACGTTCTGCGCACCGTCACCCGCCATACCGGGCTGGCGCTGATCGAAGATTCCTGCGAAGCCCTGGGCGCCACCTACAAGGGGCGCCAGGCTGGTCTGCTGGGCGATTATGGCGTGTTTGGCTTTTATCCCAACAAGCAGATTACCACCGGGGAGGGCGGCATGATTGTCACCAACCGGGACGAGGAAGCCACCCTGATGCGCGCCCTGCGCAACCAGGGGCGCGCCCCGGGCGATACCTGGCTCTCGCACACCCACCTGGGGTACAACTACCGACTGGACGAATTAAGCGCCGCCCTGGGTGCAGCACAGATGCAGCGGTTGGAGGAACTGATCAACCGCCGCGAGCGCGTGGCTGCACTCTACCGGGAACGGCTGGCAGGTGTGGATGGTCTGGAACTGCCATACATTGCGGAAACCACCACCCGGGTGAGCTGGTTTGTGTTCGTGGTGCGGGTGGCAAAGGGTGTGAACCGGGAGGCGCTGGCAGACCGGCTGGCGCAGCGCGGCATCCCCGTCCGCCCCTACTTCCTGCCGATTCACCTGCAGCCCTATATGCAGGAGCGCTTTGGCTACGAACCCCAGCGCTACCCGGTGACGGAAGACCTGGGGGCGCGCGGGCTTGCGCTGCCCTTCTCCGGGCTGATGACCGCCGAACAGGTGGAAATTGTCAGCGCCGCCCTGCAGGAAGAACTCAGCCGCTCCTGATCCGCCTGCCATGTCCGAATCGATTTCCTTCCTGCCGCCCCGCCGCAAAGGCTTGATCCTGCACATTGCTGCAGCAATTTTGCTGGCGGCGGCAAGCGGGTTGAGTTTCTTTTTTGCCCTTGAACAGGAGGTGGGCGGTGTCTTTGGTCTGCTCCTGTTGCTGGGTACGCTGCTGGTTGCCCCGTTAATCCTGGCGGGCTACCGCGGTTATGCCCTGTTGGGCGGCGGCTATGCCCTGGAGCGGGATGGTCTGCGGCTGCGCTGGGGCTTGCGCGCCGAGGATATTCCCCTGCCCGACGTGGAATGGGTGCGCCGCGCTGCCGACCTGGCGTATCATCTGCCGCTGCCGCCGCTTTCCGTTCCCGGGGCGGTGTTGGGAACCATCCACTCCCCCGAACTGGGTCCGGTGGAATTCCTTGCCTCGGACATAAACAGCCTGGTGCTGGTGGCAACCCCGCAGAAGGTTTATGCCATCTCCCCCGCCGACCCGGAAGAATTCCTGCGCGCCTTCCAGTCCGGGTTGGAAATGGGCAGCCTGGCGCCGTTTGCCCCGTTTTCCGCCCGTCCGGCAGCCTACCTGGCTGGTGCCTGGAAGGACCGCTGGATGCGCTGGCTGGTGCTGGGCGGGCTGGGCTTGACTGCTGCACTTTTCATCGTTGTTGCCCTGCTCATTCCTACCTCCCCGCCCCTGCCGCTGGGCTTTCTGCCTTCCGGTGCACCGCAGGAAGCCGGTCCGGCAGTCCGGCTGCTGCTGCTGCCGGTGCTTTCCGCCCTGGCGTTTGTTGTTGACCTGGTTGCAGGCTTGTTCTTCTACCGCCGACCGGCAAGGCGCCTGGTGGCGTACCTGGTGTGGGCGGCAGGCGTGCTTGCGCCCATCCTGCTGCTTGTGGCGGTGGGCTTCATCCTCGGCGCGGCATAACCGGGGAAATCATCCGGCAGGGGGAATTCCAGTGCTATAATGTGGGGCATTGCAAGGAAGGAAATGGACCCCCATGGCGCAGTTTGAAATGATTGCCTTTGATGCCGATGACACCCTCTGGCATAACGAACGCCTGTATGCCAGCGCCCAGGCGCGCTTCAAGCACCTGCTGATGCAATATCACGATGGCGAGTGGATTGAAGAACGCCTGTACCAGACCGAAATTTACAACTTGAAACATTTTGGCTACGGCATCAAGTCCTTCGCGTTATCGATGATTGAAACTGCCGTGGAATTGACCGAGGGGCGCATTTCCGGGCAGGATATCCGGCAGATTATCCAGACCGCCAAGGAGATGCTGGGGGCGGAGGTGGAACTGCTGCCCCATGTGGCGGAGGTCATCCCGGTGCTGGCGGAGCAGTTCCCCTTGATGGTCATCACCAAGGGCGATTTGCTGGACCAGGAATCCAAGATGGCGCGCTCGGGGCTGGCGGCGTATTTCCAGCACGTGGAGGTGGTCAGCGACAAGACCGAAGGGCAGTATGCCCGCCTGCTGGAAAAACACAGCATTCCGCCCCACCGCTTCCTGATGGTGGGCAATTCACTCCGCTCGGACGTGCTGCCGGTGCTGGCGCTTGGCGGAAGCGCCGTCCACGTGCCGCATGCCTTCACCTGGGCGCACGAGGAGGCGGAACCTCCACGGGGGCAGCCGGGTTTCCATGCATTGGAACACCTGGGCTTGCTGCCCGGCTTGCTGGATGCGCTGGCGCAGCAGGGGGCTTAAAGCACCATCACAACGCGCTCGTGCTGACCCAGCTCGCGGTAAATCGTATCCAGCTGGGCGCGCGATTGGGCGGTAAAGGTTACCGTCACCGCCAGGTATTGCCCCCCGTTGCTCAACCGGCTGCTGACGGCATCCTGCGGCAGGTCCCCCGCGTGTTTGCAGACGATTCCGGCAACCAGCGGCGCAAAATCCTCCACCCCCCGCCCAATGGCTTTGAGGGAAAAGGTGGTGGGGAAGGTCATCAGTGGTTTGCCGTGCCGGTGTCTTGCCATGCGGGCGATTATACCTCATCCTCGGGCGGTTTTTTCACGTCCTCCCGGCGGATGCGGTAGAGGATTTCTTCCAGGATCTTGCGGTTGAAGCGGATCAGGTCTGCCAGCAAGCCAATCAGCAGTGTCTGGAAACCAACGATGATCAAAACCGCTCCCAGCAGCAGGGACTGGATATTGCTCCGCCCGGGCTGGGTGAAATACAGCACCAGGAAACGGATCATGGGCACCAACCCCAGCAGGATGAGGATGGAACCAATGGTGAAGAACACCCGCAGGGGGCGGTACATGGTGTAGGAACGCAGGATGGTGACGCTGGAATTGACCAGGTAATCTCCAATGCTGCGCATCAGGCGCGAGGGGCGATCGGTGCGGTTGGCGCGGATGGGAATGGAGACCACGTTGAGGTGATGGGCGCCTGCCTGGATCAGGGTTTCCAGCGTGTAGGAATATTCACTGGCGGTAAAGGTGTGCAGGGCGGCTTCGCGCGTCAGGGCGCGGAAACCGCTGGTGGCATCGGGTACATCCAGCCCGGCAGCGCGGGAAACCACCCGGCTGCCCCACACCTGCAGGCGGCGCTTGACGGGCGAAAACGCCAGCAGGGTCGCCACTCCGCGGTCGCCAATTACGATATCCGCGGTGCCGTTCCGGATGGGTTCCAGCAGGCGGGGGATGTCGGCGGCATCGTACTGGTTGTCGGCATCGGTGTTAAGGATGACATCCGCCCCCAGCCGCAGGCAGGCGCTGAGCCCGGCGCTGAACGCGCGCGCCAGCCCCTCATGCTTGCCCAGCCGGACGATATGATCTGCGCCAGCCTCCCGGGCAGCCTCCACCGTCCGGTCGGTGCTGCCATCGTCAATGACCAGGGTCTCAATGCAGTCAAACCCCTCCAGCTGCCGCGGCAGCAGTTTTAAGGTGGCAGGCAGGTGATCGGCTTCGTTGTAGCAGGGAATCTGGATAATCAGTTTCATGATCAACGTAATTTTTGGGGGATGCAACCCAATTGTGGGACAAAATCCAATATTTAGTATATCATACGACTGGCATGAAGCTTGCTACAAGGTAAGCAGCCCCTCCGGGCAGGTTCATCCAGCCCGGTTCCATTCCAGGTTGTTTTGAGCGAGGTTTGCCATGCGGCGCTTTTTGATAATCTCCATTCTCTTTCTCCTGCTTGTACTGGCGGCGGTTATCCTGCTCCCAAAAGTCCTGCCGTTGATGAATTTCCTGCCCACGCCCGTGCCGCAGGTCACCCTGCAGCCCACCGCGGCGGTTGTTCCCACGGAGGAACCGCTGCCCACGCTGGCACCGGAACCAACCGCAACCCTCCAGCCCACCCCGGAACCAACCCCGCTGCCCACTGAAGAACCTGAACCGCCCGTGGTGCAGGAAGTGCTGCCCTTTGCCGTACAGGGCGAGGTGCAGTTTGCCAGCGGGGAGGCATTCCACCCCGAAGCCAGCTGTGCCTGGATGGGTGTGCACGGACGGGTGTTCGGCGCCAACGGCTTGCCCATCAACGGCATCCGGGTGCGGGTGATTGGCAATGTGAACGGCAATACGGTTGACCTCACCGGGCTGACCGGCGAAGCGGAACTGATGTACGGGCTGGGGGCGTATGAAATTACGCTCAGCAATGCTGCCGGTCCGGGAATCTTCTGGGTTTCGCTGGAGGATGATGCTGGTGTGGCGGTCAGTGAGCCGCGCATGTTCACCATGATGGGCAACTGTGACCAGAGCCTGGCAATTGCCAACTTCTACCAGCAGTCCCTGGCACTTGAGAAATATTTTCTGCCCATGATCGGGCGCTAATGGATTACCAGGTTTCTGTAACCTGCTCACCCGGGCGGGGGTACAGCCGCGGGTGGCGGTCCTTTTCCTTCAGCTTGTGGTGATCGCTTTCCTCGTAGCGGATGTCGTGGTCAATCACCCGGCGTTCGGGCGAGGAGAACAGCACCACGTCCGATTCAATCATGCGGGCGGGGTAGATCACCAGCCCGGCGCCAATCCGGCAATTGTGCCCCACGCAGCCGCCCAACACGGGGCGGTTGGCGTTTTTCAGCCTGCCTTCGGCATCGCGGGCACGGATGGGTGCGGAGATAAGATTGAAGTCGGTAAAGGTGTTTCCGGCGCCGATGAACGAATTGCGCCCCACCACGCACATTTGGAGACACGCGTTTTGAGCAACCATCGCGTTGTCCATCAATGAGCTCATAAATAGTGCCGCGCGGAAGGGCAGGAAGGTGCCATCGCCCACCACCGAAAGCATCAACTGGCAGTCCTGTGAGATGTTCACGTTGTTGCCGATGATGCAGTTTTCAATCACCACCCCGGGACCAATCGTCACGTTATCGCCGATGGATGTCGGTCCGTGGATGACGGCGCGCGGGTCAATTGAGCAGTTCCTGCCAATCTCCACCAGCCGGGAGCATTCCAGCACCTGTTTGCCTTCATACATGGCGGTGCCCAGGATACCCAGCTTGAAGAAGGGATCGGTGTTCAGGCGGTTTTCAAAACGCGCCCCACGCCCAAACAAGCCAAAGACGGTATCGGCGATAAAAATATGCACCCAGGTGTCAATTGCAATCAAGCTGCGCAGCGGCACCTGGTACACCAGGTCGCCGGAGTCGGTTGCCATGTAGGTGGGGACGTGATAATAGCCAATCTCGCGCGCCTGCAGGTCAATGACCAGCGGCTCGGCATTGGGCTGCGGACCCTGGGGGTAGTACCACAGGTCTGCCAGGTACAGGTTGCCTGCCTGGGTGTAGGATGACGAAAGCGGCAGGCAATGCTCGCGGAAAGCCGGGTCATCCAGGGAAAAGGCGGCGCGCACCGGTCCGCTGTGTTTGCGGGCTTCCGCCAGGAAGGCTTCCAGGTAGGGGGCGTCAAAAAAGAGGTTGTCCCGGTAGACCAGGCAGGGCTCGCGGGTTTGGGGCAGGCGGGCATTGGCAGGCAGTTCCATTTCCCGGTCGGTGTAGGGTGCCAGCAGATCGCGCTGGTGCAGCCAGAGCGGCTTGTTTTGAATCCGCAGGTCCCGCGCCCGTTCATTGAAGGGTGCCAGGTAGCGTGGGCTTTCGAGGATTATTTTCAGCATGATGCACCTAATCCAGCGGTTTTTGCTGGAGCCGGAACTCGCAGGCTGGTGCCCCGCAGGCGCAGCATGCCACCTCGCGGACGGGGAAGAACCTGCCGCCGCCTGCCCAGGCAAGGTACTCCTGCAGCAGCCCCACCCAAAAATGGCAGACCGGCGTGGCGGCTCCCTGCCGGTGCTGGCAGGTCGGGCAGTCCTCCATGCGCCAGGTCCAGCAATTGTCGTACGTCTCCACCGTGACGGTGGCGGCGCATTCCCTGCCAATCAACCCGGCAAGGATGTGCAGACCGGCGGAGAGCCGGTCCATGGGCGGGCGCAGGCGGAATTCCAGCGAATCCAGCCCGCTTTCTGCGCCGTACTTGCGCAGAAAATGATGAAAGCTGGCGCGCCCGGCGCGCAGTGAAATGCCGCTGGCAGCAACAGACCCCAGCTGTTCTTCCAGAGCCTGGTGGAAGGTGTTCCACCCGTTGCCAGCATCCGGGGTGTTTGCCCGGGGATGGATGGCAGCCAGGTGGACCGTGCCGAGGATTTCCTCCAACCCGGCATGGATGACGCCGTTGAAGCTGGGGGAGCAGGTGCCCGTCATCGCACCTCCGGGCGGGGTTCGTCCAGAAACCCCTTGAGGGTGTTCATGAAGTCACGCGGTTCATCCAGCATGATGAAATGCCCGGCAGTCTTGAACCGGGCGGTCCGGGCGGCGGGGTAGCCATCCGAAAGAGTTTTCCACTCGCGCGGGCTGACGATGTTATCCCGGTCGCCGTACATTCCCAGCACCGGGATGGAGAGGTTGTGCAGGTTGGGGCGCAGGTCGGTGCGGTGCAGCGAGGCAATGCTGAGCAGGAATGATTTCAGCGTCAGGCTGGAGAGGTCCTTGTCCATCATATCCGGGAAACGCGGGTCCCGGCTGATGAAGCGCGAGGCAACCTTCATCACCCGGCGGAAGGCGCCAAAAAAGGTGAAGAGGAAGTTTGCCACCAACGGGTAGCCTGCCAGCTTGAGCGGAAAGGCAAGCGAGGTGCCCTTGATGGGCGATCCAACCACGGTCACCTTTTGCACCCGCTCGGGGTAGTTCATCGCCACCAGCAGGCTGACCGTGCCGCCCATGCTGTGACCCACCAGCGGGCAGGAAATAATCCCCAGCTTGTCCATAAATTGATCCACCAGGGCGACAAAATCCTTAACCTGGTACGTGTCGAGCTTGCGCCCGGATTCGCCAAACCCCCAGAAGTCCAGCGCGTAGGTGCGGTAATTGTTCTGTCCCAGGAAGGACATGGTTTCCTGCCAAAGCCCCCAGGAACCCAGCCAGCCATGCAGCAGGATAACCGGTCTGCCCCGTCCAAAAACTTCGTAATGGAGAATGCCCTGATCGGTTGTAATGGAAGACACAGTCTGCGCTCCCGGGCAGCCGGTTTAGCTGCCCGTCTCCATTTCCGCCAGGATGCTGTACAGCAATTCCAGCAGGGCAGTTTTGACAGTATCTTTTTTGAAGGCAACGCAGGGCAGCAGCTTCACCTTGGGATCGAGCCGCAGCGCAACCCGCATATCCTCCAGATCCCAGGCTTCGGGGCGGTCCTGCTTGTTGGCGGTGACGATATAGGGCGTGGGCGCATAGGCGCGGAAGGTCTCCAGAATGCGGCGCGCCTCGCGGAAGGTCTCCGGGCGGGTGGAATCCACCATGACAATGAACCCCAGCATGCCTTCCGAAAGAATTTCCCACATAAAGTCAAACCGCTTTTGACCGGGGGTGCCAAACAGGTACAGCACCAGGTCATCGTCCACGGTGATGCGCCCGAAATCCATGGCAACGGTGGTGCTTTCCTTCACCCGTTCCACCTCGGAAGAAATCTTCCGTTCGGTGGAAACGACATCGATTTCACTGACAGAACGAATGAATTCGGTCTTGCCGGAATTGAAGGGTCCTGTCACCACAATTTTTACTGTTTGCATCTCACTCCGTTATGATCAGAAAATAATTACAAAGATCGTATGCGTGTAATCAGACGGTTGACCAGCGACTTCTGCTCCTGCTGATCCTTGGTGGGGAACATGCGACCGGATGCGCCGATTGGGGCGCCGCCCGGACGGACAATATCCACCAGACCGGCTTGCAGCAGGCTGTACACCACCCGGCGGATTTCCAAGTCATTCATTTTTGTGGCGTGGGCAATCTGCCGGATTGTGTTCTTGGGGTTGACATACGAAACCACCCGCCATTCCTCCACCGAGAGGTTGACATTGCGGATATTGGTGCCGGGGCGCTCGGTGAACTTGAGCGCCATATCCAGACTGGGGATTTCCTCCTGCAGCACCTCCCATTCGCGCAGCTGGCGGGAGCCTTCAATGATCAGGTTCTCCAGGTCCATGCGCACCAGGATGCGGTCTTCGGGCAGGCGACCATCCGCTTCAAAACTAAAAAACCCCTCCCCCCAGGTGAAAAGGCGGCGCACCACGTCCACAAAGTATTGCTGCAGGCTTTCCAGCACATCCGCCTGGGTCAGGTAACCGGCATTGATCAGCAGCAACCCCAGTTCTTTGTCGCTCATGTTGGCGGCACGGTCCTTGAGGAGCTTGTGCTGGGCGTTGCTGATCTTGTGGGCGCGGTGCAGGATGGCTGCCAGGCTGTTGTCTTCGGCACCCACCCGGGCGTATGCCAGCTTGCCCTCGCGGAAGGAGACCTGGGCGGTATCGCCGGGAGCTTCCAGGTTGAGCAGCCCGGTTTTGTGCGCCAGGTTAACCAGGTTGAGGAGTTGTGTGATGGAAAAATCGCGAAGATTACCCTTTAATGCCATACGCCCAGCCCTTCAAAGATGTGGGAAGATTATACCTGTGGCAAAAAAGACCGTCAATCCACTTTCCTGCAGCCATGACTGACTGGCGTGCAGGATTCGAGCCAGGCTGTCGTATTGCAACCCGGCTCCCCATTGGGTTATGGGATTGGATCAATAGGAGTAGAACTCGAGCTGTTCCAGGATGGGTCCCAGGATCTCATCGCCATTGTTCCAGAGGTAAATTCCCGAGATCAGGCAGCAGATGCACAAAATTGCCAGGATCACGATGGCGATAATCCATCCCGTGCTCAGCTTCTTCTTGGGGGCAGCCGGGGGGACGGCTCCGTAGGTTGGCATGGGTGCAGACGGGGTTGGGGTGGGCGGGGGCGTATAACCGCTGACCGGCGGGATGGGCGATGGAATCTGGGGGGCTGGCGCGGCTTTCTCCACCGGGGCGCCGCAGTAGGGGCAGCGGCTGAAATCCGGCGAGATGGGCTGCCCGCAGTTGGCGCACTTTTCAGTTGCCGGGGCGGGCGGCGTCATGGGTTCCACTTTGGGAAGTGGGGTCGGTTCAACGGCTTCCGGTGTTGGCATTGCCGCTTGGGCGGGCATTGCTGGGGGAGTTGGCATTGCCGCCTGGGCGGGCATTGCTGGGGGAGTTGGCATCGCCGTTGTGGTGGGTGCAGCCATCAGCGGCTGACCGCAGGATTCACAGAATCGCGATCCGGCTGGATTGGATGCACCACAGGCAGGACAGATGAGGGGGGAGTTTGGAGTGGTCATGGGATAATTCTAGCATGACTTTGCGGAAATGCGCCTCAAAATGGGGCGGGTTTGCAAAACTGTTGGGAATTGTGATCTTTATCATGCCAAAATACCCCATATTGCAGGAATGAGAGCCGGGGTGAAACCGTGCAACGGGTCAATTTGACACAAATGGGATATTTCGGATACAATTATCTCAATCATCATGGATGACAAGCCGGTTTCCTCTGCCGAATTAAACGCCAGGCTGCGCGCCTTCCACGAAGCAAGCCTGGAGCTGGTGCAGGACGTCTCGCTGGAATCGCTGCTCCGCAAAATTGTGGCGCTTGCCAGTCAGCTTGCCCACGCACAATATGGCGCGCTGGGTGTATTGGGGGAAAATGGCGAGCTGGAAAATTTCATCACGGTGGGAATGGCGCCGGAGGAAATTGCCCGCATGGCGCATCCGCCGCGCGGGCTGGGCTTGATTGGTGCATTGATGCACTCGCCGCGCCCCATCCGCATTCCCAATATTGGCGCCGACCCGCGCCGGATTGGTTTTCCACAGCAGCATCCGCCCATGAAAGCCTTCCTGGGCGTGCCCATCCGCAAGGGCAGCCGCCAGCTGGGGCAGATTTATCTGACCAACAAGCTGGATGCCCTCGAATTTACCGCCCAGGATGAGCAGATGATTGAAATGCTGGCAGCCTATGCAGGTGCGGCGATCTCGAATGCCCACCTCTACAAGGAGCTGGTTGAACGTGACCGCATTCTGACCCGCCGTAATGAAAACCTGGCGCTGCTGAACGAACTGGCATCCACCCTTACCGTGACGGTGGATATTGATGAAGCCCTGGCAAAAGCCATTGAACAGGTGATGGAATACCTGCATATCGAGGCGGGGGAGATCTTCCTGCGGCAGGAGGAAAGCCGCCTGATGAGCCTTTCGCTGCACCGCGGCGGGTTCGTCCCCTCGCTGTTTCGCAAGTCGCAGTTCATCATGGGCGAAGGGCTGGTGGGCGGGGTTGCCCAGGAAATGCAGCCGCGCATGGTGCTGCTGGCTGCCACACCCGTGCCCGAAATACACCCGGCGGTGCTGGAAAGCGGCATCTGCCAGCTGGCGTGCTTTCCACTGGTGGGATTCCAGGGCGTGTGGGGTGTGCTGGCGGTGGCGTCCTGCAATCCCGACCCGCTGGACGAGCTGGAGATGCAATTTCTTGCCAACATCAGCAGCTGGCTGGGAACGGCAATCGAATCCGCCCGGCTGGGGCTGAAATCCCGCCGCCTTGCCATCCTGGAGGAGCGTGAGCGTTTTGGCATGGACCTGCATGATGGCGTGATCCAGTCCATCTACGCTGTTGGGCTGACTCTTGAGCATGCAAGACTGCTTTTAAATGAAGATGCCGCTGGCTCACGGCAGCGGATTGAGCAGGCAATCAGCGATCTGAACAGCACCATCCGCGACATCCGCGCCTACATCCTGGACCTGCGCCCCCGCCAGCTGCGGGATGACAACCTGATGCAGGGTCTTCAGCGGCTGGTGAATGAGTTTTACACCAATTCCCTGGTTCCGGTCAACCTGCAGGGTCCCACTGAGGGCTTTCCCAGCATGACCGATTCCCAGGCGCTGGCAATTTTCCATATCTGCCAGGAGGCGCTGGCAAATATCGCCAAGCATGCCCACGCCGACCGGGTGGATGTGGTGGTATGGAAGGCGCCCGACCGGGTGGTGCTGGAAGTGCATGACACCGGGCGGGGATTTGATCCCGAGGGCACTTCCTTCCGCCTGGGGCACGGGCTTTCCAATATGCAGTCCCGCGCCCGCAACGTGGGCGGAGATGTGGATATCAGCTCGGAGCCCGGCAACGGCACCACCGTGCTTGCCTGGGTGCCTTACGCGGCTTCCTGAAATCCCGGTTTCCCTTTTTTCGTTCCTGTTGGTTTGTCATCAATTCCCCATACACAGGAGGTTTTCCCATGGATGCGTTGGACGCCATTTTTACCCGCCGCAGCGTGCGGCACTTTACATTGCAACAGGTACCGCTGGAGGACCTGGAAGCCCTGGTGCGGGCTGCCATGCAGGCTCCTTCGGCGCGCAATCGTCAGCCCCGCCATTACATCATCCTGACGGAACGCGCTCTGCTGGAGGAGATTACCACCTTCCATGCCTTTTCGCAGATGCTGCACGAAGCATCCGCCGCCATCGTCATCTGCGGGGATGAACGCATTCAACCCAAGACTGCCTACTGGGTGCAGGATTGCTCCGCTGCCATGCAGAACCTGCTGCTGGCTGCCCATGCCCGCGGGCTGGGAGCTGTCTGGTTGGGTGTACACCCCAACCCCGACCGGGAGGATCCGCTGCACCACATGCTGCACCTGCCGCCGGAGGTGCATCCGCTGGGAATTGCCGCCATCGGCTACCCTGCGGAAACACCACCCCCGGCAGACCGCTTTGACCCGGCGCGTATTCACTGGAACGGCTGGCAGGAGGACAAATGAACCCATCCCCCACTTCCATTCACCTGTCACTGGAAACCGGGGAGGTGGAAATCACCGTCCTCACCCCGCGCCTGGTGCATGTCCGCCAGGCGGCAGGTGAATTGATGCCGCGCCGCTCGTGGGCAATTCCCAGGGCGGATGCGGATTTTCCGGCAGTGCCGGTGGAGCGCAGCGAGTCTGATGCCGGCATTACCCTGAAGACCGACCTGGTTGCCGTCACGGTGCGCCGTGCGGATGGCGCCGTGAGCTTTACGAATTCCGCCGGGCGGGTGTTCTGTGCGGACGCACAGGCGCCGCGTGTTTCGGGGCGGGGCGTGCATGCTGCCAGGCAGGCTGCACCGGGGGAACGGTTTTACGGCTTTGGCGAGCGCGCCGGCTTGCTGGAAAAATCCGGTCGGCTGCTGACCAACTGGACAACCGACCCGGTCAGGTCGCATGGTCCCGGGGTGGACCCGCTTTACATCGCCATCCCGGTGTACATCAGCCTCCAGCCCGATCTCTGCCATGCCGTGTATTTCAACAATACCTTCCGCTCCGAGTTTGACCTCCGCAGGCTGGCAAACCGCACTGCCGCCGAGCCTGCCATCATGGAATGGCGGGCGGATGGCGGTGAACTGGACTATTACGTTGTGTACGGTCCCACGCCTGCCGAAGCGCTGCACGGGCTGACGGAACTGCTGTACAGGATGCCCATGCCGCCCCGCTGGGCGCTGGGGTATCACCAATCCCGCTGGAGCTATCAATCGGCGGACGAGGTGCGCCAGGTGGCAGATGAATTCCGCTCCCGTCAAATTCCCTGTGATGTGATTCATTTGGATATTGACCATATGGACGGCTACCGCAACCTGACCTGGAACCCGCAGACCTATCCCGACCCTGCCGGACTGGTGGCGGAGATGCGATCCATCGGCATCCGCCTGGTGCCGATTGTCGATGCCGGGATCAAGGTCGACCCGGCATACCGGGTGTATGCCAGCGGGCTGCAGCAGGATGCCTTTATCCGCAAGGCGGACGGCAGCCTGGCGCAATATTACGTCTGGCCGGATGATTCCGTCTTTGCCGATTACCTGCGCCCGGAAGTGCGGGACTGGTGGGGGAGCCTCTTTGAGGAGCATGCCCGGATTGGTATTGAGGGCATCTGGACCGACATGAACGAACCGGTGGTGTTCGACAAGCCCTTCAGCCAGGGCGGCGGCGGGACAGGCACCCTTCCGCTGGATGCCGGGCAGGGTCCGGCGGGCGAGCGCACCACCCATGCCGAGGCGCACAACCTGTTTGGGCTGGGCATGGCGCAGGCAACTTATGAGGGCATGCGCCGCGCCCTGGGCGGCAGGCGTCCCTTCGTGTTGTGCCGCTCCGGTTTTGCGGGCATCCAGCGCTGGACGGCTTCGTGGATGGGCGACAACGATTCCTGGTGGGAACACCTGGCAATGTCGCTGCCTCAGTTGATGAACATGGGGCTTTCGGGTGCACCCTTTGTGGGCGTGGATATTGGCGGGTTTGGCAACGAAGCCACCCCCGAACTGTTTGCCCGCTGGATGCAGATCGGCTCGCTGATGCCTTTCTGCCGCGGGCATTCCTCCGCCGGGACGCTGCCCCACGAACCGTGGGCGTTTGGAGCGGAGGTGGAGCAAATCAGCCGCACCTATCTCACCCTGCGCTACCGCCTGCTGCCTTACCTCTATACCCAGTTCTGGAAGGCGCACCAGTGCGGTACGCCGATCTTCCGCCCGCTGTTCTTTGATTTTCCACAGGACGCTGCCCTGGCAAACCTGGATGACCAGGTGATGGTGGGACCCCTGTTGATGGCAGCACCGATCCTCCAGCCGGGCGTGCGGGCGCGGGCGGTCTACCTGCCAGCCGGGGAGTGGTTTGACTGGTGGACGGGCAGGAGACTCACCGGCGGCGGCTGGACGTGGACCGAAGCCCCGCTGGACAGCATGCCGCTCTACGTACGGGCAGGTGCAATCCTCCCGCTGGGTCCGGCAATGCAGCACACCGGCGAGCGTCCGCTGGATGAACTGATGCTGGAAGTCTATCCCGGTGAGGGTGAGTTCACCCTGTACGAGGATGATGGTCTCACCGATGCCTGCGAGCGCGGTGACTATTGCCAGACGCATTACCGCTTGCACCGCCGCGCCGGGAACCTGGAACTGGAAGTATGGGCGCGCGAGGGATCGTATCAACCCCCCGTGCGCAATGTGACGGTGCGCTTTCATGGCAGGGTGCGGCTGGGCGAGTTTTCCTACACGGATGACGGTACAGCCCGGCACCTGCGGCTGGGCAATTGACAGGCAATACAACAGGAGGAACCATGAAAACCGGAGAGCGCGAGCTGGAAGTGAAGTTTTACCTGGAGCACCCCGGACAAATCCGGGACAGGCTGGAGGAATTGGGTGCAAGCCTGGTCCAGCCGCGGGAACATGAGGTGAACCTGCGGTTTGATACCCCCGATGGCGCACTCAAGGAAGCCCGCCGGGTGCTGCGCCTGCGCCAGCCCGTCCCGGCAACCCTGCGGGGATCGGCTGACCCGGGACCATCTGCTGCCGTGCTGACCTTTAAGGGACCCGCCGATCTGGGCGAGGGAATTGCCAACCGACAGGAGATCGAGACCATCGTCCACGACCTGGAGCAGGCGCGCCATATCCTCGAAGCGTTGGGCTACCAGGTGGCGGTGATGTACGAAAAGTACCGCACCGTGTACCTGCTGGAGGGCATGGAAGTCACTCTGGATGATCTGCCCTACGGTAATTTTGCGGAAATTGAGGGCGCTTCGGCAGCAGATATCCGGGCGCTGGCAGAGCGGCTGGGCTTGTCTTGGGAGTGCCGGATTGTGGACAGCTACCTGGCGATCTTTGACCGTTTCTGCGCCCGGCGCGGGCTGAGCCTCCGCCATCTCAGTTTTGAGGAATTCACCGGTTTGTCTGTCACCGCTGCCGACCTGGACCTGTCCGCTGCGGATTCGGCATCATAACAAAGGAGCTGCAATGACGCTGTATAAACTGAGCCCGTCCGACCTGACCTTCCTGTGGGACGAATGCCCGCGTTGTTTCTACCTCAAGGTGGCGAGAAAATTCAGCCGCTCCGGATCTCCTTTTCCATCCATCTTTAATAAAATTGACGGCTTGATGAAGAATTATTTTGAAGGGCGCAGCACTGCCGACCTGCATCCCGACCTGCCGCCCGGCGTGGTGAAGTTTGGCGAACGATGGGTGCAATCCCAGGCAATTGAACTGCCGGGGCATGAATCCAGTTGTTACCTGGTGGGCAAATTTGACACGGTGGTGCAGTTCGAGGACGGCTCCTATGGCGTGGTGGATTTTAAGACATCCCAGCCGCGCCCGACCCACCAGGCGTTTTATGGGCGGCAGCTGCATGCCTATAGCTGGGCGCTGGAAAACCCGGCGCCGGGCAAGTTTTCGCTGCAGCCCATCAGCCGGTTGGGGCTGCTGGTGGTGGAACCGGTGGACTTGCAGCAAATCGACGGGCGGATTGCCTACCTGGGAGATGTCACCTGGCAGGAAATCCCGCGTGATGACAATACCTTCCTGGCGTTCCTGGGGCAGGTGCTGGCTTTGCTGGACCAGCCGGAGCCTCCTGCGCCCGGGGAGAAATGCGAATACTGCCGCTACCGGGAGGAAGCCCGCCAGCGCGGGGATTAAGCCGCTTCGATGGTAAAGCTGGTGGTTATTTCCGCCACGCCGCGCAGGGTGGCTGCCACCGAGCAATATTTTTCCTCGGAAAGATCAATCGCCTGTTTTACGGCTGTTTCGGTCAGGTCGGTGCCGCGCAGCGTGTAGTGGACATGAATCTTGCGGAAAGTCCACGGCGGGTCAGAGTCCTGCTCGCCATCCGCGCGGATTTCGAGCGAATCGAGGTGCAGGCGCTTCTTGGCAATGATTTCCACCACATCCACCGCGGTGCAGGCTGCCAGTGCCACCAGCAGCAGATCAGAGGGCTTCATGCCCACACCCTCATCGGGCGTGGAAAGCACCACGGAGTGGCTGGTGGAATCAATGCCGATAAATTGTTTTCCGCCAATCCAGCGGACGGTTGCATTACTCATGGGGGGTCCTCTTTTGGAATCGTCAGGCTACCTTGTTCAGCAAGGCAAGCAGGTTGTGCATCATTTCCTCGCGCTCGTCGGCGGAGGTATTCCCGCTGCTGCGCAGGCAGGCGGCGGCATATTCCTCCAGGAAGGCGTTCATGGCACCCTGGGTGGCGGAGCGCACCGCGGCAAATTGCTGCACAATGTCGGTGCAATCGCGGTCTGTGCGGATCATCTCTTCGATGCCGCGCACCTGTCCCTCAATCCGCCGCAGGCGGTTGAGGATGGCTGTTTTGGAGGATTCGTTTTCCAGTTTCATGGATGGGTCCATTTCATGGGGTGGGCGCCTGCACCGCAGGCGCATCTGCCTACCCCCCTCAGGTGAAGCGTCCGCCGCCGGAACCGCACGAACTGCCGGAGGAGGAAGAGGACGCTCCGGTGGATGCAATCCGGGTGGCAAAGGTGGAAATTTTGCGCCGGGTGATATCATGGTGGCAATGGGGGCATTCGGGCGAGGAATCCGCCTGGCTGAAAGGCATCATTTTTTCAAAGACGTGGTCGCATTCCTCGCAGTGATATTCATACAGGGGCATAAGGTCATCCTCTCCTGAAAATATACTATACTGGGGTATAGTATAGCCAGTATCAACTCTACTGTCAAGATTTGATCCTGGTTGATTTGCAATCGACCATTCATGGCAGAAAGAATGGATCATACAAATACGGGTGGTATCGTGTATCCTTGCAAAGGAGCAAAGTAATTGAATCCATCTTTATGTTTGTTGGTTTTCCCTGCAAGCAAGAGGTTGCGGTGCCGTTGACGGGGCTTATTGTGCCACTGGATTGTCATCTCCGGTGTGTTTTTATTGCATTTGTCAACAATTAAATGTGACGTGCGGATAACGAATGTCAGTTGTGAGATGGGTCATGAGATGGTACACTTACTTTGTTCATCAAAACTCATAAGAAAAGGGGATATCAAATGAATTTGGTAAACAAGAAAAACACAATTTTTATCCTGTTGGTTGTTCTATTTTACGCATTTCCATCACTATATATTGTTTCTGCATCCAGTCAGTTTCCGCCACAACCAGAGTATATTCCAGCAGAGATCTCCGTTGTCGATTCTCAAAATGGTACACATTCAACCATAGTCACTGCACCTCCATACCGCGTGAATTGGGATCTTTCAGTTTGTGGGGGCTTGGGGAATTTCAGAATCACTGGCAATTTTGGAGATGGCGGATCCTTCGTGTGGGTGAATTATCCCGAAGGAACGTATTATCCGTATCATGAATATACCGGGGCAACCGGAACATATTATCAAACCTGGTCACAAACCAATCAAGGACGAACCACATACGATTATACGCAGGTGACGAAGCAATAATTTTTTCTGGGAAATTCTTTGATTCACAAGAAATTTATTTCTTCCGACCATGCTCTCAATTGATTGGAGCGTCCATTAATAATATAGACATTCATTGCCAGGATTAATCATGATCCATCGTCTTCAACGTATTCTGAATTGGGTATTGAATAAGTCCGTGCGGGATATGGTCCGCCAGGAGCGATTCTTAATCCAGCTGGTTGGCTTGCTGGTCATCTGCACCGGTCTGGCAACATTTTCCGCCACCGCCCAATCCATGTCGGTGACGACCCAAACGGTTGTCTCGGAGCACTGGCGGGGGGCTTATGACTTGCTGATCAGACCGCCATCGGCAATTTCGCAAATGGAACTGGAAACCGGGCTGGTGGAAGGGAACTATCTGGGTACACCGCGTGGGGGAATTACCCGGGAACAACTCGACTTGATCCGCTCCATTTCCGACGTTGAGGTTGCCGCGCCGGTTTCAACAATTGGATACCTGCTGAATTCCACCGGGGGAATCAATTTATCCATTCCCATTCCGCAACCGGGTACCGTTTACAAGCTGGAATATGTCCTCAAAGACCAACTGGGAAACCTGGTGGCTGCTCAAACCGGTTTTGTCGCTGTGGGGGTGGAGTATCAATCCAACCCTGGAATGTTTGCAACGTACGGTTCCACCGGCGGCAGCCGCGGACCACGGGGGGAATTGTTCAACACCATCGGTCAACTGCCCGTCATGTGGACACTGGTTGTTGGGATTGATCCGGTTGCGGAAGCAGCCTTGACCGGTCTGGACCAGGCTGTTTCCGGCGAATTTCTGCCGCAGGGACAAGACCTTGAACAGACAATCCGCGTTGCGTTTGATCATCAGAAAGCATCCAAAATCCCCATCATCATCAGTTCGCAATCATTTCTCGATCAAACTCTGCAGGTGAACATTGAATCACTTGATCTCTCCACAGAGGAACTGGACTGGCAGCAATTAATAAGCCCGGAATCCGAGGCGGCATACCAGAATGCCTGGGGAACAATATTTTCATTTTTTGCAGCCGGGCAGCCGGTCGTTCATCAAGACGTTCACCTGAACCTCAAGGATTGGGTGCAGCCACTCTCCCAGCAAAACCTGACATTTTACCCGGAGCAAGGGATGGAAATATCTGATTCCGGTTATTTGCAGGTGACCAATACCAATGTACTGCTCTACCCGGCTCCCTATGCGTACCAGGAAATTCAATCCCCTGATTCGAACCGGGAGGGTCTGGTCCTGGCGTTGGAATCCAAAGGGACCTGGGGAGAGGCAGTTGCCCCATTCATTCGGGAAGCCCAACCCGAAATGTTCCTGCAACAACCGGTGGATGTGCCTCCCAAGTCGAATGTCTTCCGTCAGATGAGGGTATATTCACCACCGCCTTTCGTTCTGGATGTGAAAGGCAGGTATGACTTTGAAAAATTAATCATCCCGGACGATCCTCTTTCCTACGTTCCCATGGGGATTTATGAGCCCCCATATGCTGCATTGCTTTATGACGAGCAGTACCAACCTTTGGAGTTGGTCCGGTTGACCCCGGATTTGAATCCGGCAGGGTTTATCCCCAGACCGCCTCTGGGCTTAACCAATCTGGAGGGTGCCCATTATTTATTGGAACGCGAGGATTTTATTGATGCCATTCGCGTACGCCTTTCAGGAATTGAAGAGTACACGCCGGAAAACCTGGCAAAGGTGGAAAGAATTGCCTCAGAAATTACCGAACGCACCCAGCTTCACGTGGATATCGTTGCCGGGTCATCTCCGCAGAAAGTGTTGGTGCTGGTGCCCGGGGTGGGGTATGTGGAGGAAAATTGGACGACCCTGGGCGCTGCCAAATCCATTACCGGGGGTGTAAACACTGCCAATATCCTGCTCCTGGGCATTTTTTATGTGGCTGCCATTCTTTTTATCACCCACAGTGTTCAACTTAATATGCAGGCTCAACGTGAGGAGATTGGGTTAATCAAAGCCTTTGGCTGGAAGCCCAAAGAAATGGTCTTGAATTTAATGGGAGAGTTGTTTCTTTTTGGGGGAATTGGGATGGTGCTTTCCTTTGTGGCAGGTTGGGCGTTGACCTGGTCTTTGGGGATCATACCCGACCTGAAAATTCTTGCACTGACCGCAACCCTGGCTCCTCTGCTGTATATTTTGGGGGGAATCGTTCCGATTCGAGCGATGGTCCGCAGGCTGCCGGTTGAAAACCTAAACCCCGAAATTGAGTCTGAGAAATCGGTTCATCATCGAAATCCGGTGGGGGGAATGAACATGATCCGCCTGGCGTTCCGCCAATTATCACGCCGCCGGATCCGGTTTGTCCTGACTCTCATCCTGATCCTGGCTGGTGCGACATTGTCCTCCCTGGTCATCAATATCCTGGTCAATTTACAGGGAATATTGAAGATAACCTTCCTGGGCAATTATGTAGCTCTGGTCATTGAGCAATTTCATATTCTTATGGTTCTTGTTGCCATCTTGATGAGTGGTCTGGTGGTTTTGGAGAACCTGTATCTCAGTGTGTTGGAGCGCAAACGGGAAATTGGTCTGTTGAAAGCATTTGGTTGGAGCAGGTTCCAAATATTCATGGAAATTATTCTGGAAGGCGTGCTGCTGGGGCTCATTGGTGGAGGATTGGGCGCCCTGGCGGGATTGAGCATCATTGGCGTTATCATGCAAACGCTGAACTGGACCGATGGGTTGGTTGCTCTGGTTGTGTGGCTTGGAATGTGTCTTTGGGGTGGATTATGTGCCTTTTATCCGGCATGGCAAGCCAGCCGGTTTAACCCGCAGGAGATCATTTCCTATTCAGGGATGGGCATTCAAAAAGTTAAGCCGCAAATATCTTCCTGGAAAATCCTGGGAGTGGGCATCCTGGGGGCATTGCTGCTTGGGTCCATATTCCTGCTTGGCAGGCAATCCCCTGTTGTCAAGGAAACTGTCGGTGGAGATCGAATTCCCCGGCAAACGGTTGAGCTTCCGGATTATGGAATTTCAATGGAAAACATGATGGATCACATCCAGAAAATCGCCGGGAATGGCAGCCGGGTGGATCGAAACCAGGCGGAAACCCAGGCGGCTGCCTACCTGGTTTCCACATTCCAAAAATACGGTTTTTCGGTTCATACGGAAGCGGTGGCTACCAATTCGGTCACCATCCACGACGGGGAGGCATCCCTGGTCTTGAAGGCAGAAGGTGGCTTTTATCACGAAACACAATTGGTGCCGGACGGGGTGGTTGCTGGTGAATTTTATTTTCAAACACTGGATGAATCCCTGCCTCCAATGGATATCCTGCGGGACAGGATCCTGTTGATGGAGATGCCCGGGTCGGATCCGGAATTCTTCAAGAATACGGCGATCTCAATTGTGGAACATGGAATTCAGGACGCGGTTCGGGCGGTTGTCTTCATCAAGCCCAACCCGGTTGAACGAGAGGCGCTCATTGCTCATGCCAGCGGAAGTGCCATCGCTTCCATTCCCGTAGGAGAAACGATTGTCGCCACCCTCCCCGGAACCGGGCAGCCCGACCAGGAAATCTGGATCGCAACTCATTATGACACCAATTCCAACAGCCCGGGCGCAAATGATGGCGCTTCTGGTGCAGCGGTGGCGTTGGAACTGGCACGGCTTTTGGCGGATCAACCGCCTGCAATGACTGTGCGAATCATCCTATTTACACAGACTGCTGCCGGTTACGAAGGGGTAATCACCTATGTCAATTCCCATGCAGGGGACGTTGACCGGATGGCTGGTGTGATCTATCTCGATGACCTGGGTGCCTGGTCAACCCTGGCGGTATCCAACTCGCTCACATTGGGGGATGACTCGGGAGAGATCAGTCCCGAACTGCGGAGGCAATTGCAGGAGGAGGGTCGCTTTCACCTCAGGAATCACTGGTTCATCCGGATCAATCTTGATCAGCCGGATTTGCAAGACTGGTTGAATACAATGCAAACCAGGAAAATGGGCATTGCCGAAACCCCCAACCAAATCATGATCACGCTGGTGGATACCGCAGCACGGTTGGGGATTCCTGTGCAAATTCGCGCCCATCCCTGCATGAATCAAAGCCCGCTTCTTGCGGGAGGTTTTCCAACCGTTGCCATCTGCGGGCAGGGCAATGACCTGGTGGGGACACCCTTTGATGATTCTGCAAATATTGACAGGAATTTTTTATACAAGGCTGCCACACTTGCCTATGCCAGCCTTCAAGCATTTCTGGGAGAAATCAAATGAACATTTTGGTGCAAACCAAAAACCTGACAAAAATTTATGCATCTGAAAAGCCGGTTGCGGCTGTACAACAGGTCAATTTGAGCATTTACACCGGTGAGTTCATTGCCTTGCTGGGACCCTCGGGAAGTGGAAAGACCACCCTGCTCAATTTAATAGGCGCACTGGATGTTCCCACCGAGGGGGAAATCCTGTATAAAGGGAATTCATTAAGTAAATTTTCTGAAAACGAACTGGCAACTTTTCGCAGGAATGAAATTGGGTTTATTTTTCAATTGTTTCACCTCTTTCCTGCTCTGACTGCCCTGGAAAATGTGATCATGCCACTGCTGCCAGTTAAGGGGCGGTTGGAGTTTGATGTGGAAGAACGAGCCAGGGATCTTCTGGCAACCGTTGGCTTGAAGGATCGTTTTAATCATTTTCCAGCCCAACTTTCTGGTGGGGAATGCCAGCGCGTGGCAATTGCTCGGGCATTAATTAATACCCCAACGCTCCTGCTGGCGGATGAACCGACCGGGAACCTGGATACTCAGAACGGGGCGGAAATTCTGGCTTTATTTGATTTTTTAAATCAGCAGTTGAAACAGACCATCTTAATGATTACACACGATGCAAAGATTGCCAGGAAAGCACAACGTCACCTGTATATTGAGGATGGACGGATTTTGTAGTGTGGAAGGGTTGCTGCAAGGATGGTTGTCAGCGCAGAATGGCGGGTAAATGGATTTTGACAACCGGCGGAAGCTCAAGCGGTGAACCACTGCGCAGGTAGTTTCCGCGCCCGCTGCCCCATAAAATGCGGGCATTGCCGGTATTGGGCAGTTCATATGCCAGCACCCCCGAATGGGCGGAGTTGATCACCACTTCCAGGTTGGCATCGCTGTCAATGTTTGCCAGGGTGGGAGCCGCCATTGCCCCATTCCAGGTTGGGGAGCCAAATGCAGGCGGCAGGCTGATGGAGTGCAGCAGGGTGCCATCCGACCCCAGCATGACCAGGCTGCCGGTCTGGTGGGTGTCCTTTTCCACCCAGGTGGTAATGAGAATTTCCGCCTGCCCGTCGTTGTCAAGATCGGCGATGGCTGGCTCGGAGGCAAAAGCAAAATAATCATCCCCGGGGGAGTGGATCGGGTAGGGAAAACTGCCATGCTCGGTTTGATCCAGCCAGTAGGCGTGCAGCCGACCATCATAAGACGGGAAGAGGATTTCCTTCCTGCCGTCCCCATCCAGGTCGGCAATTGCCGGGTTGGGGTGGCTGTTTTCAATCACCTCCCAATCCTCGCTGAGCGGAGCCGAACTGCCATCCGGTTCCGGCAGGATTGTCCAGTCATACCCGGCATTTGCCCAGCGGGTGCGGTCCGGTTTCAAGATGTACGGCATTTCATAGAGGGATGTATAAGGGCTGGTGCCACAGTTGTAGATATTCCCCACAACAATCACTTCCAGCGTGCCATTCCCGTCCAAGTCGGAAATCACCGGAGCGGAATGGGCAAAATTGGGGCGGTGTTCTTCGCCGCAGTGGGCATAACCGCGCAAATCCACCAGGTGATCCACATGCACCCCCACCCGGCTCCAGAATTTGTTGCTGCCGTCCGGGTTTGTGCCGTAGATGTTGCTGGCGCGCACCTGGCTGCCATCGGCATGGAAGGCTGCCAGGTAGTGGGTGTCATTGGGACCGATGATCTCGGCAAAACCATCGCCGGTCAGGTCAGCGGCAGCCAGGTTTTGATTGAAACAACCGGAGGTGTAGCCATTGGTGTCGGAATCGGGATCATGCTGCGGCCAATCCCCGCTGCGCAGGCTGCCGGTATGCTCGTACACCCACCACTGGTTATCATCAATGGTGGAAGCAGCCAGGATTTCCAGGTCGCCATTCCCATCCAGGTCGTACACCCCGAGCGAGCGCAACTCATGCGATGGCGTGGGCTGGACAGACCAGACCAGGGTTCCAAGGTGGGTATAGACGCTGATATATCCGCTTTGTGCCACCACAATTTCCAGGTCGCCGTCCGCTTCCAGGTCCGCCAGGACAACATCCGCCCAGATGCGCCCGCCGGGCGGGTCAATGACGGGCTGCTTGAGTGCCCCTGTGCTGCCGTTCAGGATGAACAAGGAATATGCCCCGGCAATCACTTCCGCCTGCCCATCCCCGTCCAGGTCGGCAACTGCCGGGGAGGAATACCAGCCCGTTTCGCACCAGGAACTGTAGCATCCGCCATGCTGCCACTGCAGCACCGGCGCGGAAATCTCAGTCTCCGGGCGGGGTGCGGGGGACGCGGCGGACAGCAGGAATGCAATCACAATCCAGCTTGCCAGCAATTGCTTCATGGGCGGGTTCCTTTCCTGCCACACTGTAGCCGATTTTGGTTCGAAATGCAATGACGGTTTTGTTAAGCCGGTGGCTGGCGGGGGATGCCGGTTCCGGGTGGAAATGACCACCGCGTGCGGATGAGCTGCTCCACCAGGTCTGCCAGGGCGGCAACAGTCCGGCGGATGTGTTCCGGCTCACCGTCAAACGGGTTGCGCTCGGCTGCCAGGGGGCGGCGGCGTACCACCCGCAGGTAGGCATTCACCTCCAGCTGGGCGGCTTTGACGTGCAGCGTCTCCGCACAAAAACGGGTGATGGTTTCCTGCCCATCTGCGCCTGTGCCGGGGAAGGTTTCATCCACGTCCAGCCGGGAGAGCCAGGTTGCTTCCTCGCCAAAGCCATGCCCATGCAGCACCTGCAGAATGACCCCCGGCGGGCAGGACCTGCCGTGCAGGGTGCCGATGGCAATCCCAAAGTCCCGGTAGGCAGCGGCTCCGTGCAGGTCCAGCACAAACCGGATGCGATGGCGGCGCACGAGTTCCGCCAGGCGGAACTTGTAGGGCGCATCGGCTGCCCAGTTGGGGTCGGTGGAGGAGAGGGCAACCGCTGCCAGGGCATGGGCGCCGGTCAGCTCTGCCAGCAGGAACGCCATCCCGGCAGTGTAATCCTCCTCGTCCTTGATTCTCCCGGCGCGGGTATGCGCTGCTCCATGCGGTGCAGAGATCAGCAGCGGGCGCCTGCCAGTGCGGTGGTAAAATTCCGGCTCGCCGGGCGGGGGCGGGGTGCGGTAATTAATCTCCGTTTCCAGCTCCACCAGGCGATCCAGCCAATCCGTCATGGCAGGGTTACCCGGCTTGCAGCAATGCCCCGGTCCTTGGCGGGAGTGCCAGCCCGGCAAAATTGCCGTTTTCCACGCGTGCGGTGCCTTTTCCCAGCAGGTCCTGCAGCACGGTGCCGTCCGCCAGCGGACCGGCGGGGAAGGTGATGTGGAATGGGACATCGGAATTATTGATGACAATCACAAAGCAGGCTCCATCCAGCCGCCGCAGGTAGGCAACCGCATCTTCCGTAGATCCCAGGGGGATGAATTCGCCCGTGCGCAGGGCGGGGTGAGCCAGCCGCAGGCGGATGAGCAGCTGGAAATAACTGCGCAGCTTGTGATCCCAGCGGGATTCGTCCCATGGGAAGGAACGGCGGCAGTCCGGATCCTGCCCGCCTTCCACACCCACCTCGTCGCCATAGTAGATGCTGGGTGCGCCGGGATAAGTGAACTGGACAAGGGTTGCCAGCTTCAGCAGCCGCGGGTCGCCGCCGGTGATGGAGAGGAAGCGGGCGGTATCGTGGCTGTCCAGCAGGTTGAGCTGTGCCAGCACGGCGGGCATGGGGTAGAGGTGCAGCAGTTTTTCCAGGTTGGCAAGGAAGCCCGTGCCGGAGGTGGAGAAATATTGTGGTCCGTGCCCCTCCCAATGCCCCACCAACTCGCGGTGGATATTCCTGCCCCCAAAGAAGGACCAGTTGGCATAAGTGAACAGGTAATTCATCACCCCGTCAAACTGGTCACCCTGCAGCCAGGGTGTGGCATCCCAGGGGATTTCGCCGGTGATGTAGGCTTGCGGGTTGGCGGTCTTGACCACCTCGCGGAAGCCCTGCCAGAACCCTTCCTCCTGGACTTCAAAAGGCACGTCCAGCCGCCAGCCGTCAATTCCCTGGTCCAGCCAATAGCGGGCGACTTCATAAATATACTTTTTGACCTGCGGATTGGCATGGTTGAAGGTGGGCAGGGCGGGCAGGTTCCACCAGCATTCGTAGTTGGGTTTGCCCTCGTAGGCATGCAGGGGATACCCATGCACCCGGAACCAGTCCACGTAGGGCGAGGAGGCGCCGCATTCCAGAATGTGGTTGAACTGGAAGAAGCCCCGGCTGGCATGGTTGAAGACTCCATCCAGCACAATGCGGATGCCGCGGCGGTGCGCCTCGTCCAGCAGGCGGCGCAGGGCGGCATCCCCGCCCAGGATGGGATCGACCTTCAGGTAGTCGTGGGTATGGTAGCGGTGGTTGGAGGCGGACTGGAAGACCGGCGTAAAGTAAATGGCATTGATGCCCAGGTCCTGCAGGTAATCCAGCTTTTCCAGCACGCCGATCAGGTCGCCGCCCTTGAAGCCGTGGCTGGTGGGCGGGGTGTCCCAGGCTTCCAGGTTGGCTGGCTTGGGGATTTGCGGATACCGGGCGGATGCAAACCGGTCCGGGAAGATTTGGTAAAAAACAGCATGATGAACCCATTCGGGGGTGGTAAAGGTGGACATTGCGCCTCCAGTGGTGGTTGATGTCAAGTGATCGTCCCTTTATTTTAACGGGAAAGCGGGTGCCCGTGTATGAAATCGCCATGAAAAAGAAAGCGGGGTTTTAACGCGCCGAAGCCCTGAAGGAGATCAGGACTTCGGCAAAACCCAACCCGTTACCCAAAACCGATAATGGAAAGGAGGCGGAAAATTTGTTATGCGACGGGTGCGGCGATGTAGGCTGCGCCTTCGCGCAGGGCTTGATAATTGAGGGGCAGGAAGCGGTGGTGGCGGGCGGGCAGGTGTTCCTGCAGCGCCTTTTCCATCATTTCCTGGGTCAGAATGGGCAGGTTCGCCAGAAGGGCACCCACCAGAACCATGTTGGTCATCCGCTTGTCGCCAATTTTTTCGGCAAGTTCGTTGGCGGGAACCATCGCCACACGGATGTCCGTGCGGGTGGGGGCGCGGTTGACCATCGAGGAATTGACAATCAGCAGACCGCCGGGCTTGACCAGGGGTTCGTACTTGTCCAGCGACGGCAGGTTCATGGCAACAACAGCCGATGGATTGCGCACCAGCGGGGAGCCAATTTCTTCATTGGAGATAATGACAGTGCAGTTGGCGGTACCGCCGCGCATTTCCGGACCGTATGAGGGAATCCAGGTGACTTCCAGCCCGTTATCCATGGCGGCATACGAGCAGAGCTGACCCGCAAAGAGCGCACCCTGACCGCCGAATCCAGAAAAGATGATTTCGTTTTGCATTGGTTTCCTCCGGACCTAAATTTTCATCTCGGCGACCGCCGGATGAACCTTGTAATCACCGACAGGATAGTACGGGATCATGTGGTCTTCCAGCCATGTCATGGAATCGACCGGAGTCAGGTTCCAGTTGGTGGGGCAGATGGAAAGGAGTTCCACCATCGAAAAGCCCAGCCCGCGCACCTGTGTTTCAAAGGCAGTGCGGATGGCTTTCTTCGCCTGCCGGATATTCTTCGGGTCGTGCAGGCTGCGGCGGACGATATAGCTGGCACCGTCAAGCTTGGCAAGCATTTCCGAAACGCGGATCGGGAAGCCCTGCTGTTCCACATCACGACCCAGGGGGGAGGAAGTGGTCTTCTGTCCGGGCAGGGTGGTGGGCGCCATCTGACCACCGGTCATGCCGTAGTTGCTGTTGTTGATGAAAATGACAGAGATGTTTTCGCCGCGGGTGGCAGCGTGGACAATTTCCGCCATGCCGATGGAGGCAAGATCGCCGTCACCCTGGTAGGTGAGAACAAACCGGTCGGGCAGGCAGCGCTTGATGCCGGTTGCCATGGCGGGAGCGCGTCCGTGGGCGGCAACTACAAAATCAAAGTCCATGTAGTTGTACATGAAGACCGAGCATCCCACGGGGGCAACGCCAATGGCTTTTTCCCGCAGGTTCATCTCGTCAATCACTTCCGCCACCAGGCGGTGCGCCACGCCGTGGGTACAGCCCGGGCAGTAGTGGGTATTGACATCCGAGAGAGCCTCGGGGCGCTGGTAAACAACTTGTTCAGTAATTGGTTGAGAGGTCATTTTTCCTCCTCGTCTTTGGAAGACGACACTAGTTGACAATCGCAGCCATGCGATCCAGCCAGGCACTGCGCGGATCGACATCGACGGAAAGCGGTCCCTTGGCAATGCGGTGGATTTCGCTCAGGATTTCATCCGGGAAGGGAACCACGCCGCCCAACCGGGCAAAGAATTCCACCGGGCAATTGCCCTTGACAATCCGGAGGACATCATCCAGCATTTGTCCGCCATTCATTTCGGTCACCAGGATGCCCTGCACCCGCTTGCTCAGTTCCGCCACCTGTTGAACGGGGAAGGGAGCCACGGTGATGGGGCGCAGTAAACCGACCTTGATGCCCTCGGCGCGTGCCTGGCGCACGGCAGTCAGCGCCACACGCCCGGCAGAGCCAAAGCCAATGATGGCAAAATCGGCATCGTCCAGGTAATATTCCTTGAAGCGGACTTCGTTTGCCTCAATCTGGCGCCAGCGGTTGAGAATGCGGATGTTGGTTTTTTCCTCGTCCGACACTTTCAGGTAGATGGAGGACAGCATGCGGTGCTCGCGCTGCCCCATGGTTGCCGTAATTGCCCACGGCTCGGTGGATACGCCGCGCAGGGGCTGCATTTCGGGCAGTTCGCACGGCTCCATCATCTGACCAATGCTGCCGTCGCTGAGGATGACCGTATTGATGCGGTACTTCTCGGCGAGGTCAAACGCCAGCACCGTCAGGTCAACCGATTCCTGGACGCTGCCCGGAGTCAGGACGATCTGGCGGTAATCGCCATGTCCGCCGCCGTGGACGGACTGGTTGTAATCCGCCTGGGAGGGGGAGATGTTGCCAAGTCCCGGACCGCCGCGCATGACATTGATCATTACCACCGGGATTTCGGTTGCAGCCATATAGGAAACGCCTTCCATCATCAGGCTGAAGCCCGGGCTGGAAGAGGAGGTCATCACACGGCTGCCCGTGCAGGCAGCTCCGTACACCATATTGATGGCTGCCACTTCGCTTTCCGCCTGGACGAATGCCCGTCCCAGTTCCGGCATGCGGCGGGAAAGGTATTCCAGCAGTTCGGTCTGCGGAGTGATGGGATAGCCAAAATAGGCGTGCAGTCCGGCGCGCACGGCTGCCTCTGCGACTGCTTCATTGCCTTTCATCAATTGACGAGCCATTTTTCTCTCCTATTGATTTTCTTTGGCAGGTGCAACTTGCCGGTAAACGGTGATGGCGGCTTCCGGGCAGATAATGGCACAAATGCCGCAGCCGGTGCAGCCGTCCAGCGACAATTCCGCTGGATGATATCCCTTGGCGTTGATGCGATCTTCCGCGAGGATAATGACGTGCTGCGGGCAGGCGTCCACGCACAGCCCACAACCTTTACAGATGATTTCCTTTACTTCAATTCGTCCCTTGGGGGGCATGTCATCCTCCTGTTCGTGTTGGATCCGCCGAAATTGGATAATTTCGGTGGGATATGAATTCCATTAAGATTATGCTCTTATTTTTAATATGTAGATAGTGTCATGCGTCATTGTACTGGAAAACAAAAATACCAAATGTATCCTGTAATCCATCCCATCCGGATCGATCCCACCCGTAACAAATGGACGGCGGGTGTCGATCAGATGCGCATTTCGGCGACCGCCGGATGAACCTTGTAATCCCCCAGCGGGTAGTAGGGGACCATGTGGTCTTCCAGCCATTTCATGGAATCGACGGGGGTCAGGTTCCAGTTGGTGGGGCATACAGACAACAGTTCCACCATCGAGAAGCCCAGCCCGCGCAGCTGCGTCTCAAAGGCAATGCGGATGGCTTTCTTTGCCTGCCGAATGTTTTTCGGGTCGTGCAGGCTGCGCCGCACAACATAGCTGGCACCGTCGAGCTTGGCAAGCATTTCCGAAACCCGGATCGGGAAGCCCTGCTGCTCCACGTCCCGCCCGGTCTGCGAGGAGGTGGTCTTCTGCCCTGGCAGGGTGGTGGGTGCCATCTGACCGCCGGTCATGCCGTAGTTGGCGTTGTTCATAAAAATGACGGAGATGTTTTCGCCGCGGGTGGCAGCGTGGACAATTTCCGCCATGCCGATGGAGGCAAGATCGCCATCGCCCTGGTAGGTAAAGACAAACCGGTCGGGCAGGCAGCGCTTGATGCCGGTTGCCATGGCAGGAGCGCGCCCGTGGGCGGCGACCACAAAATCAACATCAAAATAGTTGTAAATGAGGCCGGAGCAGCCCACCGAAGCCACGCCGATGGTCTTCGATTGCAGGTTCATCTCGTCAATCACTTCCGCCACCAGGCGGTGCGCCACGCCGTGGGTGCAGCCCGGGCAGTAGTGGGTGCTGACGTCCAGTAACGCCACTGGATGCTCGTATACCACCTGTTCCTGGATGGGTGAATCCATCATCTTTCTCCTTCCCACATCCTTAATTCGGATAAAACTGATAGAAATAAGTGTCTAATGATATTATGCGCCCAATTGTGGCGGGTGGATAGTGTCATGCATCATTCCAAATGAAAACAATCCTCCCATATCCCCCTTTTGGATGTGCCGGTGAACGGCTTTATTGTCGCAGCAGCGTGATGGTTCCCCAGCCCAGTTCTGCGGGCGGTTCCACCACCAGCGTATCTTCCGTGACCGTAAAGCGAAATTCGTAGGTTGGCAAGCCAATCATAATGGAAATGGCAACCCGGTCTTCGGCAACAAAGGAATAGGATGCCTGCAGCCCTTCGCCGGTGGAACGATCCACCAGGCTCACCCGCCGACCAGGGTGGAAGGTGATCTGCACATCGTACCCGGAGGGGCGCGGGCTGTCCGCCGCCAGCACCCATGTCCCCTCCAGCAGGGCTGCGTAGGGTGAATCCACCGTTTGCAGGGGCGGCACAACCGAAGCAAATACCAGCAGGATACAGTTGATGGCGATGAAGATTCCGCCAATCACCAGCAGGATAATCGTCCCCCGGCGGGTGCTGGGATTCTGCAGGCGGGCAAGCAAGCCCCTGGGCTTGGGGGAGGGTTGGGGAGCAGTCACAGTGGCTTGATTAAACCACAAAACGCCGCCCATGTGTTCCCGGGTTTGGAGCTCAACTGTCAGGGAATGGATCCACAGTCCGCGCCAGGTCCATCTCGTGACCGGGTAGAAAATTCCCGGCAAAGTAACAGTATCCCTGTTCCCGGTCCTGCCCGCCCGCGTCCGTCAGCAGGATTTGCTGGCAGAACGCCGCCAGGTCCCAGATCACCCGCTCGTAGCGGTAGTACGCCAGTGCCAGCGGGTCCAGTGCGGCCCTGCCGTATTCCTCGAAAAACCAGTTCACGGCAGCCGGGTTGCTCCAGGCGGGGCATCCCCCAATCAATGCCACGTCGCGCTCTGCAGGCGCAAGGATCGGCTGATCCCAATCCACGATGTGGATGGCTCCCTCCGGGCTGAGGTGCAGGTTGCCCGGGTGGATGTCGGAATGGCACAGCACAAATTTTCGATAGCGGGTCTGCAGCAACCTGCCCAGCTGTTCCGCCCGGCGGATTGCCTGGTGAATGGTTTGACAGTTCGCCTGCATGCAATCCGCCAGCTTTGCCGCAATAGGCTCGGCAAACGTTTTTTCCTCCACCAACGACTGGAAGTGCAGCACCTGCTCGCGCCATTCGGATGGGAAGGTCTCGCGGGGGATGGCGTTGGACAGGGCGGGTGGCAGGGCTGCAGTATGAATGGCTTTCATGGTTCTGCCAAACTCCCGCCACTGGGCTTGTGAGAGTGCCTGTTCGTAGCCATCCCTGCCCGGGATGAACGGGTACACGATGACCCGGCAGGAATCCAGTTCCGCCCACAACCGGCGGGAGCTGGTTTCCAGCGGGGCGATGATGGCATGGATTCCGGAGGATTTCAGAAAGTGCGGCAGGGTTACGGTGATTTCCGCAAAATCCCCCCGGCGTAGTTTCACAAAGTATCCCTGCCCGCTGGCGGATTCCGCCCGGTACACAGCGGTGTTCACATCCGCGCCCAGTGGCAGAAATTCCACGCCGCGGCAGTCCAGCCCGTATTCGGTTTGCAGGCAGGACAGGATCACCTGGTCGGGAATATCCGGCTTTTCCTGCATGATTTGATGGGACGGTTACTCGTACTTGAGGGCGTTTACCGGCACCAGTGCGGCTGCCCGCAGGGAGGGGTACAGACCGGATATCAAGCCCACCAGGATGGAAAACGCCAGCGCAAACAACAGCAGCCACAGTGGTGAGACCACCACCGAGGAGGGCAGGGCTGCCCCGCCTTCTGCTGCCTGGTTGGCAAGGTAGGTTAATGCAGCGGCATTCAGCATCTGTCCGCTCAGCCAGCCGACTGCCACACCCCCCAGCCCGCCGATCAAGCCAATGCCGGCAGCCTCACCAAGGAAGATGCTGAGGATGTCGCGGTTGGTGGCGCCAATGGCTTTCATCAAGCCGATCTCGCGGGTGCGCTCCAGGATTGCCATGGTCATTGTATTGGCAATCCCAATCGCTGCCACCAGCAGGGCAATTGCGCCCACCCCGCCGAAGATAATCTGCAGGATGGTGAAGAAGCTGTTGATTCCCTCCACGTAGGATTGGGATGCGTACGCCTGGTATCCCAGGGCGTTGATCTGGTCGGTGATATCAAGCACTTGGTCTGCCGATTCCGCTTTAACGATGACGTTGTTGTAGCCGTCCTTGTTGCGGTTGATGCGCCGTCCGCTTGCCCACTCATTCCAGGCGGTCATATCATCCAGGCGGACAAAGAGGAATCCATCGGCTTCGCTGCGAGCCTCCGCCAGCACGCCCACAATACGCAGGTTGACCGTCTTTTTTACTTCCACGCCATCCATCGTCCACTTGCTCATCACCAGCCGCAGGGTCTGTCCCAGCAGTTGGGGCTGTTCCGGCGGGTCCTGCCCGGGGCGAAGCTGTGGATCATAAAAATTCTTGGCAACCCAGCCGCCAATCACTGCCGTGCCGTGGTCCAGCTGGGTGGTGCCTTCCTGGAGGGGAAATTCAAACACATCCAGGTTGTCTACATCCACGCCCATCACCGAGCCCCAGTTTTCCAGTTTGCCGTACTTGAGGATTGCCTGGGTTTGCAGGTAATCGCGCGCAATGACCTGCCTGACGCCCGGAATGGCTTTAATTTCCTCAATTGCCTGGGGGGTGAGCAGTTTTGCCTGGGTATTTACTCCACCTCCGCCGCCCCCGCCGCCGCCCATTTTCTCTTCGTAATACACCTCGCCGTAATTGGGGTACACCTCAATCCGGGTAAGGTCGGCGATGCCGTAGAGCTGGCTGGTGGCGGAACGCTGCAAGCCGATGGCAAGCGAAACCAGGATGATGACGGCTGCCGTGCCGATTACCACGCCAATGGCGGTGAGGGCAACGCGCCCCTTGCGCCGCCCCAGGTTGTCGAACACCAGGCTGACCAGGTCAAAAAAATGCATGCGTTCAGGCTCCTATCCCTTGGGAACGATGGGGATGATTTCCTTTTCTTCCGGTATCATTTCTGAAGGAATGGGTTCCTCCACCGGCTTGCCGCTGTCCAACCCCAGCAAGCCCTTGATAAAGCGCACCACCTTGTCCCAGAAGGTTTCCGGTTCCGGTTCGGGGATTACCTCTCCACCGTTGGGGAAATCCGGATTCACCACCTCGGTGGGAATTTCCTCCACGTTGATGGTCAGGATTTGCTCAATGGTGCGGGGCTGGTTGAAATCATCCGTGTAGGTGATGAGGACTTTCAAGTCCTGCGCACCGGGCAGGAAGGGGACGATATTGGCATCCAGGGTGAAGTATCCGCCGGGGTCCAGTGCACCCACCAGGGAAACGTTGTTGGTGATATCGGCATTGTCGCCGCTGATGGTCAGGTTGCCAAGCACGGTACTGCCCCGCCCCAGGTTGGTAACCTGGATGGGCAGGATGCTGGGCGTGCCGGAGAAGAAGATGCCCGGGTCGCGGTAGAAATTGACCTCCACCTGCGGCAGGCGGTAAATCAGCAGGGTGATCACCTGGTCATCGAGCAGGCGGAAGCCCTTGGGATCGGTGTACACGAACGAAATTTTGAACGTATAGGCGCCCGGGTTGGCGGAGACATTGACAATCAGCTTCTCGGTGGATGCTACCACCGAGCCAGCCGGGATATCGCCCAGGTAGACCAGGTTGGAGGAACCCAGCGGGGCAAAAGTGGTCAGGTCGCTGCCGCCGCCGGAGACGCCGCCCGGCTGGGGTGTGCCGGAGCTGTCAATGGTCACCCCGCCGCCCAGCACCATGGTGACACTGCGGGCATCGGCGTTGCCGAGGTTGCGCAGGTTCAATGCCAGGTTGAAGATGGAACCTGGCTGCAGCGGGTCAATATCGGTGGTGTAATTTTCCACCACGATCTGCGGGCGGTTGATCTGCATGGCGGTGGGGGTGGCGGTGGGCGCCAGCGGACCCCAGTTGGGCTGCTTCAAATCAATGGTCAACTGGAAGGTCTCGCTGAAGCTTCCCGAGCCGTCCACGGAATTATAGGTGACACTGACGGTCACCGTGCCCAGCGAGCGCCCCCACAGGTCTTCCGTGGCGAGCATCCGCTGGGTGATGGTGCGTGAGCTGCCAGCACCCAGCAGGGAAACGGCATGCACGCCGCCGGTCTCCTTGGGGTAGAAATCGGTGGAAGTGAAGACAATGATCAGGTTGGTTGCCGCCGCTCCGCCGGAGTTATTCAGATTGATTTGCAGGTCAAACTCGTGCCCCGGCTCAATCGGGTTCTGCCCGGCACCATAGGAGGAGATCACCACCATCGGGCGGGCGTACACCGGGGGCTCCGGCGTGTTGGTGAGGGTGGGTGTGGGCGTAATGGTTCGGATGGCTGTGGGTGTGGGCGTGGCGGTTGGTTCCTGCGCCCGCACCAGGCTGGCGGGGCTGGCTGCCACCGCAAGGACCAGGATGACAATCAGGGGGAGGATCAGGCGGGTTTTCATTGGGGCACACTTTCTCCTTGAAAGGCTGAGGCGGCATCGTACTCGGCTTCGGAGACGATGCGACCATCCAGCAGATAAACGAAATGGGTGGCAAAATGCTTCATGCGGATGTCGTGGGTGACCACCACCACGGTGCGTCCGCTGCGGTGCAGGTCGGAAAGCAGCTGCATGATGGTGTACCCGGTGGTGGTGTCGAGGTTGCCGGTGGGCTCATCGGCAAGAATTAAGGCGGGGTCATTCACCAGGGAACGGGCAATGGCAACCCGCTGCTGCTGCCCGCCGGAAAGTTCGGTGGGCTTGTGGTGGGTGCGCTTTTCCAACCCCACCTGCTGTAACGCCAGCAGGGAGCGTTTTTTTCGTTCCTTGCCCGAAACGCCGGAAAAGCGCATCGGGAAGGAGACATTGTCCAGTGCGTTCATGGTGGCAACCAGGTTGAATGACTGGAAGATGAACCCCACCTGCTTGCGGCGGTAGACAGCCAGCGCATTTTCATCCAGCTTTTCAATTGCCTGCCCGTTGACCTGGATGGAACCGGAGGTGGGGCGGTCCAATCCGCCCAGCAGGTAGAGCAGCGTGCTTTTACCGGAGCCGGAGGGACCCATCACCACGGTGAAGGAATGCAGCGGGATGTCCAGGTCCACACCGTCCAGGGCATGGACCTTGGAGCGACCCATGATGTAGGTCTTGCGGAGATGGCGAATCTGGATGAAGGGTTCGTTTTCCATAAACATTAGAAGTAGAAAAAGCCTCCGCCGGTGTTCAACCCGCTCAACTGCATCCCGATGAAGCCGGGCAACGCCCGCAGCGCCAGGATCAGCAGAAAGACGATGGCGGTGATGATCCAGGCTTTGCCCCGGGCAATCCCCGCCATGGGAACCACGCCCACCAGCAGTAACACAAACTGCCAGATAAGGTAGATGTCAATCAGCGCCAGCAGGGCTGCCAGGAAGGCACTGAATCCGGCAGGTTCTGCCGCGGCAAACCCCGAAAGCCCCGGTGTTTTCACCAGGCTGCGGGAGGCAAGCACGGCAATCGTCTGCACCAGGGTGCGTACACCCAGCGGCAGGCTTGCCCAGGCGGTCAGGTTGAGGGCGGAGGTGTTGCTGCTGCGGGATCCGCCCAGCGTCAGCCCCAGGTGGAGGATGGAACCCAGCAGGAACCAGGCAATCCACAACCCCCCCAGGCTGCCCAGCAGGGGCGTTACATAAATGGAGAAGAATCCGGCAGACTTGGAAATGGTTTCCTGGTAGCGTGCCTGTTCTTCGGGCAGCCACCATTCGTACCCCGGCGGCAGTTCGCCGCTCATGTTCATCAGGGCTGCTTCCCGGCGCACCGGTCCAACGACCAGGATGTTGATGAGAATCAGCAGGCTGAGGAGCAGCATGGGCAGCAGCCAGGCGGGTTTTTCCTGTTCCGCGATTTGGGCAAACGTGCGGCGGGGGCGGAGGAAGGTGGGCAGAATCCAGTCAAACCGCCAGCGGCGTGGTTGTTCTTCCTGAGTCAGGTCAAGATCCAGTTCTTCGGTCATGGGCGCACCCTGTATGGATGAGATGAGTTGAGAATACCATATGTGAGGACGGATGAACAGGCGGAAAAGTTCCCGTCGCTTTGTTTATTTTAACCTGATTTGGAGATATGGATGGAATATATCCGCCTCCCAATCCAAAAATTCATCCGGGAATGTACCAGAGTCCATGTATAATGGAAAAAGTTTCGTCCCATTGTCATCAACGTGCTGCAGCGGAACCATTTTATTGCAAGGATGGCTCATGAAATATAAGATACCGTTCACCATGCTGATGGGGGTTCTGATCCTGGGGGGATTGGTATTTTCCAACATTCAGCCCCGTCCGGCGGCGGTCTCGGCGGCAGAGCTGCAGGACTGTGAATCCAATGCGCTGGTCATCTTCGACCAACCGCTGGCGGATGGCTTTTCCGCCCTGGAGGCATCTGGCGGGTGCGTGGTGCATTTTCTCCCTCCCCATGCATTGATTGGCTACCTGCCGGAGGAACTGCAAGCCCTGCCCGGTGCAAGCGTGTACCGGGATGCCGTGGACCCGGCAATGCTGGCGCAATATGGCGCCGAAGCGGAGCTTGCCGCGCACGCCTGGAACAGCAACCATGTGCAGCCGCCCCAACCAGTGGAAATCAGCCCCCAGGCGCAGCCGCTGGCGGGTGAGGTGATGCGGCTGGACCCGGAATTGCTGCCGGAGCGCCCCGCTGCCATCGATGCCGCGCCGGGCTACTATGACATGAGTGGATTCATGGCTGGCAGGGTGGCGGTGGGCATCGTCCTGCCGGAGAGCAACGGCGCCCAGGACCCTTCCACCGAAAACTGGGATGCCAGCCGGATGAATACGGTTGTGGCGGAAATCCAGCAGGGGCTAAACTGGTGGGCGGGTCACAACCCGGGGGGTAATCTCCAGTTTGTCTATGATATCCATCCACAGGTGCCCACCCGGTTTGAACCCATCAACCGCAACTTATCCGATCATCATTATTGGATATCCGAAACACTGGCTGGACTTGGTTTTAATGGTTCCTACTGGTATCAACAATCGTATGCGTACCTGAATAACCTGCGCACCACCCAACAGGCGGATTGGGCGGTGCTGATCTTCGTGGTGGATAGTTTGCATGATGCCAATGGCATGTTTCCAGATAACTTTTTTGCCTATTCGTATCATATGCCACCGGTTGTTGTGATGACGTATGACAATGATGGCTGGAGCATTGGAAATATGGACTCTGTGACCGCCCATGAGGTTGCCCACAATTTTGGCGCCGGGGATGAATATGGTTCCTGTAATTGCTCCGAATTGTTTGGATACCTGGCAATTCCCAATTCCAATTGCCATGAATGTGCAACGGTGGATTGCATCATGCTTACCGGCAGTGTGACCAGCGGAGCCTGCGAGGTGAGTCGCCACCAGGTGGGGATGCGCGACACGGACAGCGATGGCAAGCCCGACCCGGTGGACACCTTCCCTGCCTTTACCGTCACCAGCCAGCCGCCGGATCGCATTCCGGGTTCGGTTGTCTCCTATGCCGGTTCCATCCGTGACGTTCCCTGGGATTCACCAACCGGACCGGAATTTACCATTAACAAGATCACAACCGTGCAGTACAGCCTGGATGGCGGGGCATGGCTGCCGGCAGTTGCCGGGGATGGGGTGTTTGACGAAGTGGATGAAGACTTCCGCCTGTCCATTGCAGGGCTTTCTGTGGGGGACCACCAGGTGCGGATTCGGGCAAGCAACCGGTGGGGGAATTCCACCCTGTGGACGGATACATTCACCCGCATTGACGGGCTGAGCCTGTTTTTACCCGTCCTGGTGCGTTAGGAGGTTTGCCGGATGGATGACACATTCCTGTATGAAAAAATTGCCGAATGGGTGCGGCAGGAGATCCTGGCGGGCAGGTTGAAGCCCGGTGACAGGCTCCCCCCCATCCGCCGGATGATGACGCGCTGGAACTGTACGCCGGGAACCGTCCAGCGGGCATACCGCGAACTGGCACAGCAGGGTCTGGTGATCAGCCGCGCCGGGCAGGGGACGCGCGTGGCGCAGGCGCCGCTGATGCCCAATCCGCTGCCGTTGCGGCGCGCCGCCCTGGTGCACCGGGCGGAGGCATTTTTACTGGAAGTGCTGACCTCCGGCTATTCCCCCGCCGAGGTGGAAACCGCGCTGGGGCTGGCATTGGACCGCTGGCGCTCGCTGGCGGATCAGCCTCCCATCATCCCGGAAGCCACGCTGCGGTTTGCAGGCAGCCACGACCTGGCACTGGCGCGGCTGGCGGCGGAATGCCGCCGCATGGAGCCGCCCTTCACCCTGCAGCTGCGCTTTACCGGCAGCCTGGGCGGCTTGATGGCACTGGCGCAGGGCGAGGCGGACCTGGCGGGCTGCCACCTGTGGGACGAAGAAACGGACACTTACAATATCCCCTTTGTGCGGCGGCTGCTGCCGGGCAGGCGGGTAGCGTTGATCCACCTGGCGCAACGGCGGCTGGGTCTGATTGTCCCGGCGGGTAACCCGCAAAACCTGGCAGGGCTGCAAAGTCTTAACCAACCGGGCGTGGTGTTCATCAACCGGCAGCCGGGTTCGGGAACGCGTGTCTGGCTGGACGCGCAGCTCCGGCGATTGAACCTGCCGCCGGAGCAGATTGCCGGGTTTAACCGCGAGGAACGCACCCATTCCGAGGTGGCGAGGGCTGTGGCGGAAGGCAGCGCCACGGTTGGGCTGGGGCTGGAAGGCGCAGCAGGCGCATTTGGGCTGGATTTTCTGCCCCTTGCCAGCGAGGAGTATGCCCTGGCGGTCCCGGCGGAACGATTTGACCTTCCCGCTGTCCGGGCGCTGCGTTCCTGGCTGGCATCCGATATGCCCCGCCAGGCTTTTACCGGGCTGGGTGGATATGATTTCTCCCGTACCGGTTCGGTTGCCTGGGTGGAATAGCAGCCGAAAAGCGGCAGGTGTAATGGCGTTGTAAGGCGGAAAAGCGGGGGTTGACCCTCCAGGCTTGATATAATACAGCCAGTTTTGTCCCCCTGGAGAGCCCATGCAAAAACTCATAACGCTTTTCATCATCCTCATGGGATTATTGGTGTTGGCTGGCTGCTCGCCGAACACCACCCCCCAACCCGATTCCACCGGGAATGAGGATAAAACTGTACCATTGCAAGCCGGTGTGCAGGAAATTGGCGGCATTGTCCTGGGCGGCGGTGACCAGACCCCGGAAGGATTGTTGGGCGGACCGGTCACGTACCTGTACCAGGTGCGCCTGGATGGCGGTGAAGAAATCCAGGTGACCTATACGGCATATCCACCATCCCCTGCCGGTCAATCCCAGCCTGTCCCTCGCCTGACCTTCCATGCCGGTGTCATCAATGTGGGGGATTACCTGGCTGCACGCGGAACCTACGACCCGGCAACCAATACCCTCACTGTTGTGCAGGAAACTGATTTCATCCAAACGTATCCCCAAAAACCATAGGAGAGTGCAATGAAAATGCGTTTATCTGTCTGCCTGGCAGGATTGTTCCTGTCCGTTGTATTGGCGTTCAGCCTGGCGGCGGCTGTTTCCGCTGCACCGGCAGCGCCGGTGGAACTTACCCTCATCCAGCCCGATGGCAGCATGTTCATTGCCCGCCAGTGGGGGGATGAATGGGTGAACGGCTACGAAACCCTGGATGGATACACCATCCTGCAGCAGGAGGATGGCTGGTGGGTGTATGCCGAAACCGCCGCCGATGGCGGGCTGGCGCCTGTGCCTGCCGGGGAAGGGAACCTGCGCGTGGGCAGCATCCTGCCGGAGGGTCTACCGCTGCATGCCCGTCCTGCCATCCCGGATGATGTCCGGCGGTTGACGGCGCAATCGGGCATTCAATCCAGGAACTCGGGCAACCAGCCCACCCTGGTGCTGCTTGCCAGCTTTTCAGACCGTTCCGGCACCTATACCGCGGCAAATTTTGCTTCCAGCATGTTTGGCGCAACCGGCAGCGTCAAGGACTACTACCTGGATGCATCCTTTAACCAGCTTACCCTGACGGCAGCCACGGAAACCCACGGCACCGCCAATGACGGTATTGTCGGCTGGCTGAACCTGGGCTACAACCATCCCAACACGGGAGGGAGCACCGGGACTGCAAACCAGTTAATTGTGAAAAACGCCTTGATCGCTGCAGATCCATACATAAACTATGCTTCCTACGATACCAACGGGGACGGCTATATTTCCATTAATGAACTGCACTTGGTTGTGATTGTTGCCGGGTACGAGCGGTCCTATAGCAACTCCTCCCCCAGCGTGTGGGGGCATCGCTGGAGCTTGAATGGTGTCACCCCTCCCACGCTGGACGGCAAGGTGCTGGGCGATTCCGGGCACAACGGAGGGTACGCCCAGTTTGGTGAAATTCACCTGGATCACCAGGCAACCATTGGCATCATGGTGCACGAGCTGGGTCATGATATCACCTGGCCCGACCTGTATGATACTGATGGCTCATCCGATGGGGTGGGGGTTTGGTCCATCATGGGATCCGGCAGCTGGAATGCCACCAGCGGTAATTACTATGGTAGTTCCCCAGCCCTGCCTGATGCCTGGCTGAAATGGTATCAGGGCTGGATCACACCCACCACGGTTAACGGCACATTGACAGGCGCAGCCATTCCCCAGGCGGAAACGAATGCCAAAGCATTTTTACTGCGCCCCAATCCCGGCGGTGTGGACTGGGAGTTCTACCAGCATTCCGGCACAGGGGAGTTCTTCCTGGTGGAAAACCGCCAGCTTACCGGTTACGATGCCGGGCTGCCCGGCTGCGGCTTGCTGATCTGGCACATGGATGAAAGTGTTACCTATAGCAACAGCGCCAACGCCAATGAAACGCACCCCTTGATGAAACTCATGCAGGCGGATGGACTGGATGAGTTATTGAAGGGCGACAGCCAGGACT